>Ga0209023_10001926_pt1 | contig 26876 bp, 26 predicted proteins | sample LakOneMetagenome_FD_187468 | JGI IMG/M metagenome (GOLD analysis project Ga0209023, IMG submission 187468) | Freshwater and sediment microbial communities from Lake Erie, Canada (SPAdes) (version 2) | ecosystem: Environmental > Aquatic > Freshwater > Lentic | place: Lake Erie, Canada...
TTCTTAAGTCTGGCGTTCGCTGCCGTAGCTCAGTGGTAGAGCACTCCATTGGTAATGGAGAGGTCGACAGTTCAATCCTGTCTGGCAGCACCAGCCACCTTCCTGAAATATCAAAACCTACGGCTTTGAAGACGTCGCCGTGGCCGTTTTCCGGAAAGCGACCCAAGCAGCCTCGGCCGCCGGGCTTTGCCGCGCAACGGGCCTGAACAAGCGAATTTCAATCGGCTGCTCGAATTCAGGACCGCCTGCGCTCACGAGGCGTCCGCTTGCCAGGTCGTCTTCCGCAAGCGTGCGCGGCAACCAAGCGACGCCCTCGCCTGCGCGGCACATCGACAGCAAGGTCGCAGCAAGATGCGTGGTGAAAGTTGTCGATAGTTTCACGGGTAAGGCTTTTGTCTTGCGCCCCGCCGCAACGATCCGCCCCAATCCCGACTGAGGACTATAGGCCAGATGCTTGACCGTCTTGCCACCGCCAAGCGGCCACCGCGCTTTGCCGTTCGAATTGGCCGCACAAAGCGGCAGCAGCGTATCGTGCCCGACGGCGATGCTTTTGAACTGGCCCGTATCCATCTCCGTCGTAACGCCCTGTTGGTAGTGGCAAAGCAGAAATTGAACATCGCCCCTGAGCATCATTTGCTCGCAGGCCAGCATGCTGTCGGAGACAAGGTTCAGATTTCCCAGCGCGAGAATTTGATCGTGACTGCGAACCCACTTCGGAAAGAAGTTGAATGACAGCGCATGCGTTGCCGCAAAGGTCAGGAGCTTTGCATCTCGCTCCGAGGCCTCAAGCGTGTCGCGCCGTAGTTGGTGAAAGGAACGCACCAGAGCTTCGGCCTGATTGCGAAAATGCCGGCCCGCTGCAGTCAGCGTGACGCCATGCGTCGTGCGAGCGAACAACGCCGCGCCGGCCCATGCTTCGAGCGCACGAACCCGGCGGCTGAATGCAGGCTGTGTAATATGGCGTGCTTCTGCGGCCCTCGAAAAGTTCAGGGTGTCCGCAAGCGCCAAAAAGTCTTCGAGCAGGCCTAATTCCACGGTAATGCCGTTTCTGCATAACCATCAAAATCAATAGCATTGGTTCTGCGCAGGCTCCAGTCCTATTGATTGACGCGGAAAAGGAAACCGCAAAGGAACAAGTCATGCGCATCGTCGACGTCGTTGAAATCACCAAGCCAATCGCCTCCCCGATCCGCAATGCGTACATCGATTTCTCAAAGATGACGGCGAGCCTGGTTGCGGTTGTCACCGATGTCGTGCGCGACGGTCGCCGTGTGGTCGGTTACGGATTCAATTCCAACGGACGATATGGCCAAGGCGGCCTCATTCGCGAGCGCTTCCGCGACCGTATCATCGAGGCGGACCCAAAGAGCTTGCTCAACGACGACGGGACGAACCTCGACCCTCATCGCATTTGGGCGACCATGATGATGAACGAAAAGCCCGGCGGACATGGCGAGCGCTCGGTGGCTGTCGGAACACTCGACATGGCTGTGTGGGACGCTGTCGCTAAGATTGCAGGAAAGCCGCTCTTTCGATTGCTGGCTGAAATGAAAGGCCGCGAAGCCAACCCTCGCGTGTTCGTCTATGCAGCAGGTGGATATTATTATCCGGGGAAGGACAACACTGCACTGCAAGCCGAAATGCGAGGCTATCTCGACCGCGGATACAATGTCGTCAAAATGAAGATCGGCGGCGCATCGATCGACGAGGACCGCAAGCGCATCGAAGCTGTCCTGAAAGAGATTGGCTCACAGGCGCAACTTGCTGTCGATGCCAACGGCCGCTTCGATCTTGAAACCGGCATCGCTTACGCGAAGATGCTGCGGGAGTTTCCGCTGTTCTGGTACGAAGAAATCGGCGATCCGCTAGACTTCGCGCTGCAGGCGGCGATCTCGGAATTCTATCCCGGCGCAATGGCTACAGGCGAAAACCTGTTCTCGCATCAGGACGCGCGCAACTTGCTGCGTTATGGCGGCATGCGACCGGATCGCGACTATCTTCAGTTCGACTGCGCGCTTTCCTATGGACTGGTCGAGTATCTTCGCACGCTCGATGTGCTCGCGCAGTTTGGCTGGTCACCCTCGCGCTGCGTTCCACATGGCGGCCATCAAATGTCTCTCAACATTGCAGCGGGCCTCGGTCTGGGTGGCAATGAGAGCTATCCCGACCTGTTCCAGCCGTATGGCGGTTTTCCGGACTCGGTTCAGGTGCAGGACGGTCATATCGTCATGCCTGAATTGCCGGGGATTGGCTTTGAAGGAAAATCTGATCTGATCAAAGTCATGCGCGCACTCGCGGAATAAACGTGATCGGAAACCATCAAGCTGTTTGGCGGCGATATCGAACAGCTGGAATTGTCATCTGCGGGACAATGCCGTCGATTGGAAGCGATATAAGTCTTCATCAGATGGCGCCCTTATTGCGCAAACACATCCGCCAAAAGGCCGGAGGGCCGCCGCGCTCACCTCAGATTGACTCTTTTTTGCCTCCATGCTCCCTGCTAAAGTCACAGGCAGAACAGCCGCAAGAGCTTTCAAAGCATTGCAGATTTTCCTATCCAATCAGACGCCGCACGCGGCGCGTTTCAGGGGTCAGCGCATGAGCATCGTGCCGGGTTTGGACAAGAATGGCGGAGCGTCAATCGGACGGGACGCACTGACCGAACCGCGCAGTGACTGGACCCGCGCGGAGGCGCAGGCGCTTTACGATCTGCCGTTCGCGGACCTGATCTTTCAGGCGCAGAGCATTCACCGCCGCAACTTCGATCCCAATCATGTTGAGACCGCGAGCCTCTTGAGCATCAAGACCGGCGGCTGTCCGGAAGATTGCGGCTATTGCTCGCAAAGCGCCAAGTACGATACCGGCGTCAAGGCCACCAAGCTGATGGAGCACGACGACGTCGTGGCCACCGCGAAGCGCGCAAAAGAGTCTGGCGCGGAACGCTTCTGCATGGCGGCGGCATGGCGCAATCCGAAGGACAAGGATCTCGACAAGGTGTGCGAGATGGTCAGCGCCGTGAAAGATCTCGGCATGGAAACCTGTGTCACGCTCGGCATGCTGACCGATGCACAGGCCAAGCGTCTGCACGATGCGGGCCTCGATTTCTACAACCACAACGTTGACACCTCGCCGGAATTCTACGGCAACATCATCACCACGCGCACAATGCAGGATCGCATCGACACGCTGGCGCATGCGCGCGAAGCGGGCCTTAAGGTCTGCTGTGGTGGGATCATCGGCATGGGCGAGCAAGTCGATGACCGTCTCGGCATGCTGGCGCTGCTGGCAAACTTACCCGAACATCCGGAGAGCGTTCCGATCAACATGTGGAACGAGGTCGCAGGCGTGCCGGTCAACGACACCGCCGAACGTCCCGACGGAATTGCACTTGCGCGCATGATCGCGGTGGCGCGCATCATGATGCCGCGCAGCGTGGTGCGCCTGTCGGCGGGACGGTCCTACATGACCGACGAATTGCAGGCGCTGTGCTTCGTCGCAGGTGCGAACTCGATCTTCATCGGCGACGTATTGCTCACGACGAAAAATCCGCAAACCGAACGCGATGCCAATCTGCTCGACCGTCTTGGCATCAAGTCGCGCCTCGATGACGTCAAGCACGATGGACACACGCATGGCGATGCCCAGCCTTCGGCTATCAAAGCCTCCGCGAACGGCGCACCAGCCGCCTGATCTCGTTTGAAACGTCTGCCGACCCGGTGGCCTGCATGGCATCCATGCCGGGACGGCCTGCAAAACCCGCGTCCCGGCCTACCGTAGCACTGGCGCAGCCGGATTTGCCGCGTTAAGCCAAATCAGGACACGCGATTGCGAGACAATGCATAACAAGACCACACCATTGACGACCTCACCGGACGGGCTGCGCTATCCATTCGAGACGCCGCCCAAACCTGACCAGGCCATCGAGGTCGCGCCCGGCATCATGTGGGTCCGGCTGACGCTGCCATTCCGTCTCAACCATGTGAACATCTATCTGATTGCCGACAACGACGGCTGGGCCATGGTCGATACCGGCATCGGCAACGAATCCACCATCGCGGCATGGACGGCGCTCTTTGATGGTCCGCTCAAAGGCTTCAACATCACGCGCTTGATCGTGACGCACGCGCATCCCGATCATGTCGGCCTTGCCGGATGGGTGGTCGAGCGATTCGGCTGTCCGCTCTGCATGTCACAGGTCGAATATCTGCAAGCCGCCTACCACCAGCATCGCGGATCGCCGGAACGCAGGTTGGCGCAGCAATTGTTCTTCCGCCGGCATGGCATGGACGAAAACATTACCGAGGCGCTGCTCGGCCGCGGCCAGGATTACCTGAAGCGCGTATCGGTCCTGCCCGCGTCGTACCAACGGTTGTCGAAAGGTGATGCCATCACCATCGGCAAGCGAACGTTCAAGGTCTTGACCGGCGGCGGTCATGCGCTCGATCAGGTCATGCTGTTTTGCGAAGCCGATGGCATCTTCCTGTCCGCCGATCAGGTGCTCAGCAAAATTTCGCCCAATGTCAGCGTCTGGGCGGTCGAGCCCGATGCCAATTCGCTGGGCGAGTATCTCGCCTCACTTGCAGACCTGTCGCGCGCGTTGCCGGATGAGGTGCTCGTGCTGCCCGGTCATGGCGTGCCGTTTTATGGCGTACAGACCCGCATCAAGCAGCTTTCCGATCACCATGAAGAACGCTGCCAGATGATCGCCGATGCCTGCCGTCCATCCTCCAAGACCTCGGCGGAACTCGTGCCGGTCGTGTTCCACAAACACGTTCTCGACGCGCACCAGACCGGCTTTGCGGCTGGCGAACTGATTGCCCATGTGAACTACATGCTGTCGCAGGGCCGTCTCATCTCGGAGCTTGGAACCGACGGCATCATGCGTTTTAAGGCGGTCTGACCGGCAAAACGCCCAGTGTCTGAAAAACCGCACGATATCCTTTCCTTGCCGCCCATATCCGCAGCAAAATCTGCCTCGACATCAAACCTGGAAAAGCTCTAAAAAGGCCTGCGCACGGCGAAAGGCCTTCGGGCCGCCGCCGTCATCCGGGTCCGCGTCAGGGTTTAGTGATGGATTACAACAAGTTTTTCGGCGATGCGCTCGAACGGCTTCATGACGAGCGGCGCTATCGTGTATTCGCCGATCTTGAGCGCCTCGCAGGCCGCTTTCCACACGCCGTCTGGCATTCGCCCAAAGGTCAGCGCAACGTCGCGATCTGGTGCTCCAACGATTATCTCGGCATGGGCCAGCACCCGAAGGTGGTCGGCGCGATGGTCGAAACCGCAACGCGTGTCGGCACCGGCGCAGGCGGCACCCGCAACATCGCGGGCACCAACCATTCTCTCATCCTTCTCGAGAACGAACTCGCCGATTTGCACGGCAAGGAAGCAGCACTCGTCTTTACTTCGGGTTATGTCTCCAACCAGACCGGCATCGCAACCATCGGCAAGCTGATCCCGAACTGCCTGATCCTGTCGGATGCGCTGAACCACAACTCGATGATCGAGGGCATTCGCCAATCCGGCACCGAGTACATCGTGTTCCGTCACAACGATGTCGCGCATCTAGAAGAATTGCTGCGTGCCAATCCGGATCGCCCGACGCTGATCGTGTGCGAAAGCCTCTACTCGATGGACGGCGATATCGCGCCGCTGGCGAAGATTTGCGATCTCGCGGAGCGCTACGGCGCAATGACTTACGTCGATGAAGTGCACGCCGTTGGCATGTACGGCCCGCGCGGCGCTGGCATTGCCGAACGCGATGGCGTGATGCATAGGATCGATATTCTCGAAGGCACGCTGGCCAAGGCCTTCGGCTGCCTCGGCGGTTACATCGCAGGAAGTTCAAAGATGGTGGACGCCGTGCGCTCCTACGCGCCGGGCTTTATCTTCACCACCGCGTTGCCGCCCGCGATCTGCTCCGCTGCGACGGCTGCGATCAAGCACCTGAAATCATCGAAGTGGGAGCGCGAGCGCCATCAGGACCGCGCCGCACGGGTGAAAGCCATTCTCACCGCAGCCGGTCTGCCGGTGATGTCGAGCGATACGCATATCGTGCCGCTGTTCGTGGGCGATCCCGAACGCTGCAAGAAGGCCTGCGACCTGCTGCTGGAAGAGCACAGCATCTACATTCAGCCGATCAACTATCCCACGGTGCCGAAGGGCTCCGAGCGCCTTCGCATTACGCCGTCGCCCTATCATGACGACGTGTTGATCGATCAGCTTGCCGAAGCGCTTGTGCAAGTATGGGAGCGGCTCGAATTGCCGCTCTACGCCAAGTCTATGGCTGCGGAATAATTATCCGTCGCTCGTATTTCACATCGCGCGCGCGCTCTGCCTTGCAGGTGCATCCGACAGCACGATCCGCATCAGGTCTGCGGCGTTCCTTGCTCCGAGCTTGTCCATAATATTCGCGCGATGAACCTCGATGGTGCGCGGGCTGATGCCGAGCTTGCGGCCCGCTTCCTTGTTGGATGCACCACGCGACAACTGAGTGAGCACATCCCGTTCGCGTCGCGTCAACAAATCCCGGCCCGGAAAATCCGCCAGCCCCTCGATATGACCGGCAGCCGATCTGCGAAAGACCGCAACCGCGTCCCGAACCCGGTCGATCATAACGGCGGCCGAAAATGGCTTTTCGAGAAAATCCAGAGCGCCGAGTTTCATTGCCTCGACAGCGGTCGCAATGTCCGAGTGACCGGAAATCACGAACACGGGTGCCGTGAAGCGCACGCAGACAAGATGCTTCAGCACATCGAGCCCCGAGCGCCCCGGCAATTGCAGATCGAGAATGACGCAGGCCGGCGTCAGGCTCGGCACAGCTTCAAGAAACGAATCCCCCTCTCCGAACGCCCGGGTCGAGAATCCTTCGATATTGAGCAGCAGCGATAGTGCGTCCCGTACGGACGGATCGTCGTCCACAATGACGACCGGGCTGTCCGGCGCAGCAAATGGCAACATCTGGCCCATGAAATTGGCCTCCTTGGTAGCGGTAATAAATAAATACAACTAATACGTGTATATGCTGATTCGCTGGATTTACCAAGGTCGGGACGCTGTTAGCGCCGCTGATGCGCCTGATGACAGACCGGGCTAAGGTCGATCCCGCATCTGCGAGGACAATTGAATGCTGCATGACTGGGGCGTGATCGCAGCCGCGTTCGGCTACATCGGCCTGCTGTTTGTCGTCGCGAGCTATGGCGAGCGGCTGACGCAAATCCAGCGCGGCCGCCTCGGCACGTTCATCTATCCGCTGTCGCTTGCGATCTATTGCACGTCATGGACGTTCTTCGGTTCGGTCGGTCTGGCCACCCGCACCAGCGTCGAATTTCTCGCGATCTATGTCGGCCCCATTCTCATGGTCGGCTTTTGCACGCCGCTCTTGAAGCGCGTCATCAAGCTCGCCAAATCGCAGAACATCACTTCCATCGCCGACTTCATCTCGGCGCGTTACGGCAAGAGCCAGGCGGTCGCTGCAACTGCCGCGGTGATCGCCATCATCGGTTCGGTCCCTTACATCGCGCTTCAGTTGAAAGCCGTCGCCGCATCGCTGGAAACCATCCTCAATCAGGATCAGGATGTTTCCAGCATCCCCTATATCGGCGACATCGCCTTCATCGTGACCGTGACGCTTGCAGCCTTCGCAGTGTTGTTCGGCACCCGGCAAACCGACGCCACCGAGCATCAACATGGCCTGATGCTCGCGGTCGCAACGGAATCGTTGATCAAACTGATTGCCTTCATCGCAGCGGGCGTGTTTGTCACGTTCTTCATGTTCGGGCCAGCCGACCTGATGGAACGGGCGATGAAAACGCCGGAGGCTGTTCGCGCGATCCAGACCGTGCCGTCGGTCGGCAATTTCCTCGCAATGACGCTGCTGTCGTTTCTCGCGATTCTCCTGTTGCCGCGGCAATTTCACGTCAGCGTCGTTGAGAACTCAACGGAAGCCGAAGTGGGCCGTGCCCGCTGGCTGTTTCCGCTTTATCTGGTTGCCATCAACCTGTTCGTGATTCCTATTGCCATTGCAGGCCTGGTGACGTTTCCGTTCGGTTCGTCCGACAGCGACATGTATGTGCTCGCACTGCCGATTTTCGCCGACGCGACCTGGCTGAGTGTGATCGTCTTCATCGGCGGACTATCCGCCGCCACCGCGATGGTGATCGTGGAATGCGTCGCGCTCGCCATCATGGTGTCGAACGACATTGTGGTGCCGCTGGTGCTGCAACGACGGCCTGAATCCGAAAGTGGCAAGGCGAATTTCGGCGGCTTCCTCCTGAAGGTCCGCCGTGTTGCGATCTTCGCCATCATGGCGATGGCGTATTTGTATTACCAGGCGCTGGGCAACGCGCAGCTGGCGGCCATCGGCCTGCTGTCCTTCGCCGCCGTAGCACAACTGGCACCAGCGTTTCTCGGCGGATTGTTCTGGCGGCGTGCGACAGCGCGCGGTGCTATGGGCGGGATGCTCATCGGGTTCGCTGTGTGGGCTTACACACTGTTCTTGCCGAGTTTTGCCGATCTCGATCCGCGCGGCGTGATCTGGCTGAAAGAAGGACTGTTCGGCATCGCAGCACTTCGCCCGCAGGCGCTACTCGGCACTGACATGGCACCGCTGATCCACGGCGTGATCTGGAGTCTTTCGCTTAATCTGCTGACCTACATTGTGCTGTCGCTGCTGCGTCAGCCGACATCGATCGAGCGGGTGCAGGCTGACCTGTTCGTGCCCACTGAACTTGCGCCGATAGCGCCGAATTTCCGGCGCTGGCGCACCACCGTGACCGTGCAGGATTTGTTGAGCACGGTGGCGCAATATCTCGGCCCGGAACGCGCGCAGCAATCGTTCGAGACTTTTGCTGCGACCCATCACGTCAATATTGACCGCATGGCACCTGCCGACTTCCGGCTGTTGCGTCACGCCGAGCACTTGATCGCCTCGTCCATCGGCGCGGCGTCGTCGCGGCTTGTGCTGTCACTGCTGCTGCGCAAGCGCGCCGTGTCCGCGAAGGCCGCGCTGAAACTGCTCGACGACGCGCACACCGCCCTGCACTTCAATCGCGAAATGCTGCAGACCGCGCTGAACCACGTTCGTCAGGGCATCGCGGTGTTCAATCCCGAACTGCAACTCATCACATCCAACAGGCAGTTCGGCGAGATCCTCGATTTGCCCGCGCAGTACGCGCAGATCGGCATCCCGCTGGTCGAGATTCTCGAATATATCGGCAGCGCCGAGGGCATGGGCGAGACGGTCGCGCGCGCGCTGCTGGAGCGCCGCCTCGCGGCCTACACCACAGAGGGCGAGCCCTATCTGGAGCGGCTGGCCGAGCGCAACATGGTGATCGAAGTCCGCGCCAACCGCATGCCCGGCGGCGCGCTGGTCATCACCTTTTCGGACATCACGCCGAGCGTCGAAGCCGCCGAAGCATTGGAGCGCTCCAACGCAACGCTGGAGCGCCGCGTGCGCGAGCGCACCGAAGAACTGATGCGCCTGAACAGCGAGTTGGCGCAGGCAAAAAGCACCGCCGAAGACGCTAACATTTCAAAGACGCGATTCCTTGCCGCCGCCAGTCACGACATTCTGCAGCCGCTGAATGCCGCGCGGCTTTATGTGACCAGCCTTGTGGAACGGCAGGACGGCGGCGAGGATGCCCGCCTTGTCGGAAACATCGACGACTCGTTGGAAGCCATCGAGGAAATTCTCGGCGCTTTGCTCGACATTTCGCGACTGGATGCGGGCGCAATGACACCGTCGATTTCCAGCTTCCGCATGAGCGACCTGATGCGCTCGCTCGAAGTGGAATTTTCGCCGATTGCGAAGGCAAGGAAACTACAACTCACCTTCGTGCCCTGCGCATTGCCGGTAACTTCGGATCGTGTACTGCTGCGGCGTCTGCTGCAGAACCTGATTTCCAATGCGATTAAATATACGCCCAAGGGACGCGTGCTGATCGGATGCCGCAGACAGGGCGCGAATCTTGAAATGGGAATTTACGACACGGGCGTCGGCATCCCGGTCGCGAAGCGGACAGAAATCTTCAAGGAATTTCACCGGCTGGATCAAGGCGCGCGCATCGCGCGCGGCCTCGGCCTCGGACTGTCCATTGTTGAAAGATTGGCGCGCGTGCTCGATCACAACATCTCCGTCGGCTCGAACCGCAGCGGCGGATCGCGTTTCTCGGTGACCATGCCGATCGCAAAAACCATCACGCTGACCGCCGCATTGTCCGGCGCGAACATTTCAGTCAAGGCACCGATGAGCGGCACGCTGATCGTCTGCATCGAAAACGACCGCGCCATTCTCGATGGCATGAAAACATTATTGACGGGCTGGGACGCCAAGGTGATCGCTGCTACCGATCCGGCTGCAGCCGTCGAAGCGATTGCAGCCACCGATGAGCGCATTACAGGATTGCTGGTCGACTATCATCTGGATCGCGGCAACGGCATCGCGGCCATCCGCGACATTCGCCAGAGATTTGGCGTTGCGATCCCGGCGATCCTGATCACCGCAGACCGAAGCCTGCATGTGCGGGATGCGGCGCGCGAAGACGGTATCGTGGTGCTGAACAAGCCGGTGAAGCCTGCAGCTCTACGTGCGCTGCTTGGACAATGGCGAACGCAGCAGATGGTCGCGGCAGAATAATCGTACGCCCTTCGCGCAGCTTACTGCGTCGCCGCGTCGTGGCTCTGATTCCATTGCCCGCCGGCGATCTTCGCGGCGGCAATCACAGCCTGCGTCCGGCTTTCGACACCGAGCTTTTGCAGGATGGCGGAGACATGCGCCTTGATGGTCGCCTCAGAAACGCTGAGCTCGTAGGCGATCTGCTTGTTGAGCAATCCTTCAGACAGCATCATCAACACGCGGACCTGCTGCGGCGTCAGCGTCACGAGACGGTCGCGCAACTTGGCCATGTCAGGATCGGCAGCGGCGGTGAGATCCGCATCGGCCGGAATCCAGACATCGCCTTTCATGATTTTGCCGATGGCCTCGCGCAAGGTCTCGACGCCGAACCGCTTTGGAATAAAACCCGACGCGCCGAAATCCATCGAGCGGCGGATAGTGCCGATATCGTCGGTCGCAGAAACGATGACCACCGGAATCGCCGGAAACTGCGCGCGCAGGTAAATCAATCCGGAAAATCCCCGGATACCAGGCATCGACAGATCGAGCAGGATCAAGTCCACATCCGATTCACGATCGAGCAGCGCGGTTAATTCCTCGAACGATCCCGCTTCGTCGATGCGTACAGACGCGACAACGCTCGCGACCGCTTGTCGCAGGGCGTCGCGGAAAAGCGGATGATCATCGGCGATGACAAGATGCGTGCTGGCGGTGTTGGTCATTAATTCCGTTGAAACGCTGGGTGACCTTAGACGCGATGGTAAACTTGAGTGTTTACCGGCAAGCCGTGCGTTGCAAGCCGACAATCCAAACACCGTGAATCTGTTAACGGCGCAAGAGAGATTGTGCGACGCAAGATAGCAACCCAGTAGTGCGCTGGGCCGAAAGTCGTATTGGGGGACGTTTCACGCCAATGTTACCTTGATTGCGAACCTCTCGCGCGATGAGCCGGCCGAAGAACGGCGCGCAGGAACGAATTCAGCAACAAAATCGGGGAGCATTGCAATGGCCACCATAACGACGACCACGCCGCGGGCGGGGGGTATGACCAAGGACGAGCGTTTCGTCATTGTGGCATCCTCGCTCGGCACTGTGTTCGAGTGGTATGACTTTTATCTTTACGGATCGCTCGCAGCGATTATCGGAGCGCAGTTCTTCAGCGCCTATCCGCCAGCCACTCGCGATATTTTCGCGCTGCTCGCTTTCGCCGCCGGCTTCCTCGTTCGTCCGTTCGGCGCAATCGTGTTCGGCCGGATCGGCGATCTCGTCGGCCGCAAGTACACCTTCCTCGTCACGATCCTCATCATGGGTCTGTCGACTTTCATCGTCGGCCTTCTCCCCAACGCAGCCACCATCGGTATCGCAGCTCCGATCATTCTGATCGCACTGCGCTTGCTGCAGGGTCTTGCGCTCGGCGGTGAGTACGGCGGTGCTGCTACGTATGTTGCGGAACACGCTCCTCCCGGCAAACGCGGCTACTACACCTCCTTCATTCAGACCACAGCAACGCTCGGCCTGTTCCTGTCGCTGCTGGTGATCTTGGCCACCCGCACGATCCTCGGCGAAGCCGAATTCGCCGCCTGGGGCTGGCGCATTCCGTTCCTGCTGTCGGTCGCGCTGTTGGGCGTTTCGGTCATCATCCGTCTGAAGCTCAATGAGTCGCCGGTCTTCCAGAAGATGAAGGAAGAGGGCAAAACCTCGAAGGCGCCGCTCACTGAAGCCTTCGGTAACTGGCCTAACGCCAAGCTCGTGCTGATCGCACTGTTCGGTGCCGTAATGGGCCAGGGCGTGGTCTGGTACACCGGTCAGTTCTACGCGCTGTTCTTCCTGCAATCGATTCTGAAGGTCGACGGTTACACCGCCAACCTGCTGATCGCATGGTCGCTGCTGCTCGGCACCGGCTTCTTCATCGTGTTCGGCGTCATGTCAGACAAGATCGGCCGCAAGCCGATCATTCTGGCGGGCTGCCTGATCGCGGCGCTGACTTTCTTCCCGATCTTCCGCATGATCTCGATCAACGCCAATCCGCAGTTGGAAAAGGCCATCGAAAGCGTGAAGGTCTCCGTCGTTGCCGATCCGAAGGCCTGCGGCGACCTGTTCAACCCGGTCGGCACTCGCGTGTTCACCGCACCGTGCGATCTGGCCCGCGACTTCCTCGCGAAGTCCTCGGTCAAGTACGACACCATTGCCGGAGCACCCGGTTCGGCGGTTGCGATCAAGATCAACGGAACGGACGTGCCTTACACCAAGCCGGCTGACTCCAACGCTGCCGCAACGGCTGCGCTGCAAGCCGCAGGCTATCCGAAGCCCGGCGCGAACCCGTCCGTCGTGAAGATGGCGAATCCGTTCGATATCTTCCGTCCGCAGGTTGCCGCACTCATCGGACTGCTGTTCGTCCTGGTGATCTTCGTCACCATGGTTTACGGCCCGATCGCGGCGATGCTGGTCGAACTGTTCCCAACCAAGATCCGCTACACCTCGATGTCGCTGCCGTATCACATCGGCAACGGCTGGTTCGGCGGTCTCTTGCCCGCGACGTCGTTCGCCATCGTGGCATCGACCGGCGATATCTACGCAGGTCTTTGGTATCCAGTGGTGTTCGCATTGATCACGGTGGTGATCGGCTTCTTCTTCCTGCCGGAAACAAAGGACTACGACATCACCAAGTAAGAAATCGGGATCAGGCGGCGAAGATCGCCTATTCCGTCTTTGAAAATAAAACGGCCGCAGATCACTCTGCGGCCGTCTTTTTTGTGAAATTTTTGTCGGTGAAATCTCAGATTTTCTCGGACAGCCTTTTTTGCAAGCGCACCGCCATGTCGATCAGCCGGTCCCAGACGCGATCGATCAAGGCCATCAGCTTTTCATGCTCCGGCGGCAATTGAAGTTCGATCTTCTTGTCGGGCGACATCTTGTTGTCTGGAGACGCCTGCGCGCTTTTCTTGGAATCTTCCTTTGCCAGCGGCATGTCGGTTTTGCCGCTCGTCGTACCGCTCTGTGCGGATTCCTTGAGTGCCTTGTTCTCGGCCTGAAGCCGTCCAATCTCGCTGTCCAGTGCGGTGCGTTCATCGGGCACCAGACGGCACGTCCAGCCGCCAGCGCTGGTGCAAAGCGACACCGCACCCGTGCGGCCGTCCATGCGCAGAAAACCCTCCGGCACAGGCGCAAGCGAGAAGCGGCCATTCTCTGTATCCGGCGCGCTCTGCGCATGCGCGGCGGCACTCGCACCCAGCGTCACGGCAATCAAAGCGCCTAACGAAGCCGCGCCAACCGTCAGGCTATTTCGTCGCATGACCGTCCCTCCTCTGCTGGCCTTGCAAGTCTCACACGTCGGATGTGTAAGCCTTGCGGCCTGAGGTCAACGCATCCGTCAGCAGTTCGATCCGGTCCTGTCCCCAGAACACTTCGCCGTCGAGCACCCAGGCCGGTGAGCCGAACACGCCCGTCGCGATCGCGTCCTGACGATTCTGTTCGTACAGCTTTTCGACCTCATCCGATTTGGAATGCGCCACGAGTTTTTCACCGGGCAAACCGGCCTCATCGGCAAGGCGCACGACCGTTGCCTCATCGGCAAGATCGAGCTGTTTCTCCCACACACCGACAAAGGCACTGCGGAGAAACGGTTCAGGATTGAGCTTTGCCGCAAGGGCCGCGATCACAACGCCGTCGGCCAACCGTGCATTGAACGGCCAGTGCTGCGGATGGATATTGAGTTTGAGGCCGCGCTTGGCGCGCCAGCGCTGTAATTCCATCAGCCGGTATCGCTGCCGCGCCGGATGCCGCTGCGCCAACGGAACCCCTCCGGTTTCGGAAAAAAGATCGACCAGGATCACTGGCTTGTAATTGATCTTGAGGCGATGGCTGGCGGCAACGTCTTCAAACAGTGCGTGTCCGATGTAAGCCCAGGGCGACGGGATGGAAAAATAATAATCGATCTGGCGCGCCATCAGGCCTCCGCTTGCATAATTTTGGGAACGTCCGGGACTATCGCATCGGATCGAAACAACGCCAACATGCTCCGCTTTGCACAATGTGGTTCTCGCAGTGCAATGAAGCCGAACAAAACGCAAAAAAATTTGACAAATTCATACGCTATTTCAAAGTGATACTGGACGATCAGGCAATCTTGACTTGATCTTGGGCCGTCAGTATGGTCCGCGCAGTTTTCGTGGGTGGTGGGGCGTTTTCAGAAATCGCGCGGGGCGTGTGGGTGTCGAGGCTATGGCAGACGGCACGCACAACACGAATCGCGACGAAACTGGATCCAACAAGCTGCCGGCCGACGAAGCTGCGCTTTCCGCAAGGCTCGACCGTCTGAATCATCGGCTTTCCGAAGCAAGGGAAGACCGCAAGGTCCAGACAGATCAGTCAGGAAACGGGGCTGGCTCTGCCAACGCATCCGCGATGGCAAGGGGTTTCCGCCTCTCCTCCGAACTGATTGCAGGCGTGCTTGTTGGAGCGGCCATTGGCTGGGGCTTCGACCGTCTTCTGTCGACATCCCCGTGGGGTCTGATCGTGTTTTTCCTGCTCGGCTTTTCGGCCGGCGTGATCAATGTGATGCGGGCTGCAGGCGTCGCAAACCGCGACGCGTCGGGCCACTCCTGAGCAGCGGATAAGCTCTTGGAATTCTCGGACCGGCCCCACCGGTCCACGTGACAGATGCAATCCGGCGCAGGCCGGCAAAGATGAAAGACGAGCGCGGATGGCCGATCCGATCCATCAATTCGAGATCCACAAGATCTTCACCCTGGGCCATATCGGCAATCAGGAAATCGCGTTCACCAATTCTTCCGCTTACATGTTCGGTGCCGTGGCCGTCATCTCGCTGCTGATGATCGGCGGTAGCGCTGCCCGCAGCCTCGTGCCCGGCCGCTTCCAGTCACTCGCGGAACTGTCCTACGAATTTGTCGGCAATACGCTGAGAGAAAGCGTCGGCGACGAAGGCATGAAGTTCTTCCCGCTGGTGTTCTCGCTGTTCATGTTCATCCTGACCGCAAACATGATCGGCATCATTCCCTACACCTTCACCGTGACCAGCCACCTGATCGTAACCGTTTCGCTGGCGCTGCTGGTGTTCCTCACGGTGCTGCTCTACGGCATCTACAAAAACGGCATCAAGTTCTTCAAGATCTTCGTACCGTCCGGCATTCCGATCTACATCATGCCGCTGATCATGGTGATCGAGATCATCTCGTTCCTGTCGCGGCCGGTCTCGCATTCCGTACGTCTGTTCGCGAACATGCTGGCGGGTCACATCACGCTGAAAGTGTTCGCTGGCTTCGTGACGTCGCTAAGCGCGCTCGGCGCACTCGGTATTTTCGGTTCGGTGTTGCCGCTGGCGATGACGACCGCGCTGACCGGCCTCGAACTTCTCGTGGCTTTCCTGCAGGCTTACGTCTTCACCATTCTCACCTGCATCTATCTGAACGACGCACTTCATCCGGGACACTGATCGCAAGACAAACCGGATTTCGCTTCATCCACCGACACCAACACCCCAAGAAGGAGTTTTACTATGGATCCAGTTGCAGCAAAGTACATCGGCGCAGGCCTCGCGACCCTCGGCATGGGCGGCGCCGGCGTCGGCGTGGGCATGATCTTCAGCCAGTTCCTGAACGGCGCGCTGCGCAATCCTTCGGCCTCGCAGGGCCAGTTCGCAAACCTGATCTTCGGCTTCGCCGTGACGGAAGCGCTCGGCATTTTCTCGCTGCTGATCGCGCTGCTGCTGCTGTTCGCCGTCTAAGCCAAGACCGATACGTGTTCGTCGCGGCTTGATTGCCGCGGCGCGCAGAATCGGACCAACAGCGCCAACAGGAGACGCTCATGGCCACGGGTCAGGGCACTGCAAAGGGCACGACCGCCCACACCGAAGCAGACGGACATGGAAAGGCGGGCTTCCCGCCATTCCAGAAGGAAAGTTTTGCCTCGCAGCTGGTGTCGTTCGCGATCGCCTTTGCGCTGCTTTACGTTATTGTGTCGAAGTTCGCGCTGCCGCGCGTCGGCGGCATCATCTCCGAGCGTGAAGGCAAGATTGAAGGCGATCTCGCTCAGGCGCAGAAGCTGAAAGATGAGTCGGACGAAGCGCTGAAGGCCTATGAGACCGAGCTCGCCAATGCGCGCGCGAAGGCTCAGGCTATCGGTGCTGAGACCCGCGACAAGCTGAACGCGCAGGCCGAAAGCGACCGCAAGGCGCTCGAGACCAGCCTCGCCGCCAAGCTCGCCGCCGCGGAAAAGACCATCGCAGCGACACGTCAAACCGCGATGGGCAATGTCCGCTCGATCGCGTCCGATGCAGCGTCCGCCATCGTGCAGCGCCTCACCGGCGTCGCGCCGGACAGCAAGACCGTCGAAAGCGCGGTCGATGCGTCCTTGAAGGGATAAGACGATGTTCCAAGCAGAATTCTGGGTCGCCGTCGCATTCCTGATCCTGATGGGCGTGTTCGGCTATTTCGGCGTTCACCGCGTGATCTTGCGGGCGCTGGATCATCGCCGTGACCGCATTCAGAAAGAACTCGACGATGCCCGCCGCCTTAAGGAAGAAGCAGCGAAGCTGGTCGAGGAATATCGCGCACGCCGCGCCAGCGCCGAACGCGAAGCACAGGACATCGTGACCAGTGCCAAAGCCGAGGCCGAGCGCATCGCCGCCGAAGCCAAGGCGAAGATGGAAGATTTCGTCGCCCGCCGCACCAAGACCGCGGAAGGCAAAATCGCCCAGGCCGAAAGCCAGGCTATCGCGGATGTCCGCGCTGCCGCTGCCGAAGCCGCTGTCACCGCCGCGTCGTCGATCATGGCGCAGTCGGTCAAAGGCTCGGTCGCTGACGACCTGATTGCCAAGGGTATTCAGGACGTTCGCAGCAAGCTGAACTGACAAACACTTTCCGAATTGAAAAACCGGCCGCAATAATTTGCGGCCGGTTTTTATTTTCAGTTTGCGCGACGTGCGGCCTATCTCTTCTTCCTGCCGCGCGCGGCAGGCTCCGGCTTCAGCGCCGCGGGATCGAAGCCGACATAGAAAATGTACTTGTCGTTCGCAGCCACCGTCGGGACGGGATAGGCCAGATCCTCGACGACGATGCTGAACTCGGTGTTGTCGCCTTCCATCGCCACAGTGGTGCGCAGCGCCTTGGTAACGATCACTTTGTCCGGCGCACCTTCCTGCACGACGGCGACACGCATCGGCACATCGACCGTCGCAGGCGCGCCCGCCGGACCCGCGATGATGCGGCCCTGAATGCCGATCCGTGCTGTGACCTGATTGCCTTGCAGATTGCAGTCGCGGGCCGTGCGCGTGACCGAACCCTGATAGCGCAGATCATTGCCGGATGCCGGCTTGCCGGGAGCACCCACGGACAGCGTGGATGCGCCGGACCGAATGGCGACGCTCGGGCATGTCAAATCGTTGCTGTTATCGGTGCTCTGCGTCGACGGCGTCGATGACGTGCTCGCTTCCTGTGAGCTGGAGCCGAACAACTGGCTGAATCTGCTGCCTATCGACGAACCGGAACTGGGCGACGACGAGCCGAACATGCTGCCACCGCCGCAACCGGATAGCGCGGCACCCGCCGCCACCGTCAGCACAGCCAGCGCCGCGCGCTTCAAACGCTTGCCACCCACCATCATTGTTCCCAGTTGGCCCCAAAACTCCGAGACGGCTTATAGCAGGGCAAAGACGGCGAACCAAAGGCGGCATATCGCGCCTAAATCGTTCTGGTTAACCGCGGAAGTCCTCATCCAGCAGGCCGTAAAGGTAGTGGTCCTGCCAGACCCCGTTGATGCAGAGGTAGCGCCGCGCCAGCCCCTCGCGGGCGAAGCCGCATTTCTCCAGAACGCGGATCGAGGACTGGTTGGTCGGAATACAGGCCGCTTCGATGCGGTGCAGGTTCAGCTCCCCGAACAGCGTCGGCAGCAGAACCCGCAAAGCCGACGTCATATAGCCGTTGCCCGCGTATTTATGGCCGATCCAGTACCCGACCGTCCCCGCCTGCACGATGCCGCGCCGGACATTAGCCAACGTGACGCCGCCGATCAGCGCGCCGTCGCTCTCCTGAAACACCAGAAACGGATAGGCCCGGTCTTCCGAGACGTCTTCCGAATAGCGGCGCAGACGCCGCCGGAATCCCGAACGGGTCAGATCGTCCGACGGCCAGATCGGCTCCCACGGCGTCAGGAACAGGCGGCTGGCCTCGCGCAATTCGCTCCACTGCCCGAAGTCGGCCATCTGCGGCGCGCGCAGCAGCAAACCGTGTCCGCGCGGAGCGAGCGCCGGGGCAGATGCCGAAGGAAGGCGAAACAGGGCCATGCCGGACCCCTTTTAGGGTTTTGAATGCGACCAAGCATCCATGACAGGCGGATGATAACCCGAATTGAATGCCGCTGTCGCGCCGCTCATGACAAGGTTGTTAGTCAAAGGCCGTCATTCAAAGATTGCCGTTAATGCAGCAACGCCCTGCCCTTCGGCCGCGCCAGCCCTTCGGCAAAACCCACCGCCTTATCCAGCCCGCGACCGTTGCCCAGCGCCACCACGGCGGGACGGCTGCGGCTCAACAGACCCCGCGCGGCGTTGCGTGTGGACTCGACGCTCACCGCATCGATCCGCGCCACGAGTTCTTCCACTGTCAGCGGACGGCCATAGGCCAGAATATGCCGCGCCAGTTGCTCGGCGCGCGAACTGCAGCTTTCCATGCCCATCAAAAGACCGGCCTTCATCTGCGCCTTGGAGCGCGCGATCTCGGCGTCGGTCAACGTCTCGACCGCGTTGTTCATTTCATCGACGATGACTTCCATCATCTCCGGTGCATCCGACGGATCGGTGCCGGTGTAGAGACCGAAGAACCCGGTGTCGGAATAGGCCGCGTGGAATGTGTAGATCGAATAGCAAAGCCCCCGCTTCTCGCGTACTTCCTGAAACAGCCGCGATGACATGCCGCCGCCCAGAATGTTGGTGAACACCTGCACGCTGAACAGCGCCAGATCGGTCTGCGGCAGACCTTCCATCGCCAGTGTCAGATGCGCCTGTTCGAGATCGCGGTGAATCACGCGCGAGCCGCCCTTGCCGAACATTGCAGGCGCAGGCTTCGGCGACGGCGTATTACCGAAGCTTGCGAAACGCTCCCCGACTTCTGCGACGACGCGCTCGTGATCGACAGCGCCCGCAGCAGCCACGACCATTTCAGGACCGCGATAATGCGTCGTGAGATAATTGTGCAGATTGTCGCGATTGAAGCCGGCGAGCGTCTGCGGCGTGCCGAGTAGCGAGCGGCCCATCGGCTGGTCCGGATAGCACAACTCGCTGAGGTGCTCGAAAATCACATCGTCCGGCGTGTCTTGCGCCGCGCCAATTTCCTGCTCGATCACGCTTTTCTCGCGTTCGAGTTCTTCAGCGTCGAACGAAGGATTGGCGAGAATGTCCGACAGCACGTCGAGCGCCAGCGGCACATCGGCCTTCAGCACGCGCGCGTAATAGGCCGTGGTTTCGGTACTGGTGGCAGCGTTCAGATCGCCGCCCACCGCTTCGATTTCCTCGGCGATCTCGAGCGAGGAGCGCGACGTGGTTCCCTTGAACGCCATGTGTTCAAGCAAATGCGACATGCCGTGCTCGTCCGGCTTCTCGTCGCGTCCGCCGACGCCAGTCCACACACCGAGCGCGGCCGTTTCGAGATGCGGCATCGTATCGGTGACGACCGTGAGACCGGACGGCAGCTTGGTGACATTGACGCTCATCCGGTTATTCCCTGCTTGGCGGCGCGGCTCACCGACAGAATGAACCGCTCCACCTCGGTCTGATCGTTCTTCATGACCTTGATATGTTCGGACTTGCTCATCAGCCCATCGAGCCACGCGGGCAGCGGCGGACGAACGCCACAGGCGGCTTCCACCGCATCCGGGAACTTGGCGGCATGTGCGGTGGCCAGCACAATGTTCGGCACCGTGGAGACAGGCTTGTCCTGATCGGCAACCGCGAGCGCGACCGCCGTATGCGGATCGATCAACTCGCCCGCCTCGCGCCATGCAGCGCGGATCGCGGCACTGGTCTCGGTTTCATCCGCGCGGCCTGCATCAAACTCAGCGCGGATTTTCGCGAGCACCGCATCCGGCAGCACGAAACGGCCCGACTGCGACAGCGATGCCATCAATGAGCGGATCAACGCGCTATCGCGTCCGCTCGCCTCAAACAGCAACCGCTCGAAGTTGGACGAGATTTGAATGTCCATCGACGGTGACGCCGTGGCGTGCACCTCGCGCACTTCATAAATGCCGGTCTTGAGCGTACGCGCCAGGATGTCGTTGACGTTGGCGGCGATGCGCAGACGGCGCACCGGCAAGCCCATCTTCTTGGCAACATAGCCTGCGAAAATGTCGCCGAAATTGCCCGTCGGTACGGTGAAGTCCACCTCGCGCGCAGGCGCGCCGAGCGCAACAGCAGCGGTGAAGTAGTAGACCACCTGCGCGACAATGCGCGCCCAGTTAATCGAGTTCACGCCTGACAGCGACACCGAATCGCGGAAAGCGTGATGATTGAACAGGCCTTTCACGATGGACTGGCAGTCGTCGAAATTGCCTTCGATGGCGAGCGCGTGCACGTTCGCAGCACCGCTGGTCGTCATCATCCGCCGCTGCACATCCGAGACGCGCCCGTGCGGCAGCAGCACGATGAGATCGGCATTGTCGCGACCCGCGAACGCATCGACCGCGGCACCGCCGGTATCGCCCGAGGTCGCGACCACGATGGTGGTGCGCTGGCCGCGCTTCGCCAGCACGTGATCCATCAGCCGCGACAGCAACTGCATCGCCACGTCCTTGAACGCGAGCGTCGGACCGTGAAACAATTCCAGCACAAACCTGTCGGGACCGATCTGATTGAGCGGCACCACGGCGGGATGGCGGAACGTGGCGTAGGCCTCAATCGCCATGCGGCCGAGATCGGCTTCGGAAATCTCTCCGGCGACGAAGGGGCGGATCACCTCGACCGCGACTTCCCAATACGGACGGCCGAAGAAACCGGCGATGGTCTCGGCGCTGAGTTGCGGCCAGACCTCGGGCACATAGAGGCCGCCGTCGCGGGCCAGCCCGGTCAGCATCACGTCGCAAAAGCCAAGGCGGGGAGCTTCGCCCCGTGTCGAGATGTAGGTCGTCAAACGATCCTCCAAAGGCTCAAGCCGCTCGCAAGCCTTTGATAAATATGAATGAATAACTTCGCCCGAAGCGAAATCGTGGCGCACCATATCGGCTGCGGTCCGCCTTCACAAGGAAGGCAAGGCCTTCTGGTTTACGCTCGGCGACGCTGGACCACCCAGAAACCGAAGGCCACGGCCACCACCAGCGCGAGGCCAAACCAGGTGATGGCATATTGCAGGTGATCGTCTTTCAGATGCACCTGCAGCGGTCCCGGTTTCGGCACGCTGGAGGGCGGCACCGGCGATTCGAGATCGATGTAAAACGGCGCGACCTCACCCCAGTTCAGCACCCGCGCCATCGACGCAACGTCGCGCGAAAACCACAGCCGCTTGCCGGCGTTCTCGTCCGGCGTGAACGTGCCGGGCTTTTCCGGAAAACGAAGATAGCCGGTGAAAGTCACCGGCGCGCCGGTAACCAGCCGCGACACCGCGCGGTCCTGCTGCGCGCGGTCCTGCATCGTGTTCTGCACGAAGCCTGCATTGATCACGACGATGCGGCCGTCGCCAAGCTGCGCAGGCAGAAATGCCCATGTGCCCGGCCCCGACACATCCTCACGCACCGCAGAGCCGGACGAGTAGATCATTGCGTCGGGCTTAGCCTCGAACGTCGCACTGAAACTGACGCGGCGGAATTCTTCTGTAGCAGGTGTAAGCGATGGCCATTCCGAAGGGAGAGGCAACGGACGCGGCGACTGCGCGAGCCGCTCGGTCAATGCAGAAATCAGCGCGTGTTTTTCGTCTTTCCGCCGCAACTGCCATAGCCCGAGACTTGTCAGCACCGACACCATGATGAATGCGATGACGGCAAGGCCCGCAATGCCGCGAGGGCTCGATGTTGATGGCGCCGTCATGCGTCGGGCTTTCGTGTGATTAGCTGCCCTTCAGCGGCCTTGTGATGAAACTGCAAAGCGATCAGCAGCGATTTCATGGAGCGCAGCGGCAACAATGTCGTTGCGAGGATCAGCGGTCCCCACAATGCGGCGTGAACCCAGAACGGCGGCTGATACTTGATCTCCACCACCAGCGCCGAGCCGACCACGATAAAGCCTGCGATCATGATGATGAACACCGCGGGTCCGTCACCCGCATCAATGAAGGCATAGTCGAGACCGCATCTCACGCATGCGGAACGCAGCGACAGAAAGCCCTGATACAACTTGCCCTCACCGCAACGCGGACACTTGCAGGCAAGACCGCGCAGCATGGTTTGCGAGAGTGTTGCGGGAGCGCGCTGTTGCATAGGGTTTCTCTTCCCACAAAAAAGGGCGGCACAGTGGCCGCCCTTTCTTAAAGGATTATCCGGCGATCAGTGCGCGCCGTGAGCCATGGTTTCCGCACCATGTCCCCAGACATAGATGCAGATGAACAGGAACAACCAGACCACGTCGACGAAGTGCCAGTACCAAGCGGCAAACTCGAAGCCGAGATGCCGTTCCGGCGTGAAGTGACCCGCATAGACGCGCAGCAGGCAGACCAGCAGGAAGATGGTGCCGACCAGCACGTGGAAGCCGTGGAAGCCGGTGGCCATGAAGAAAGTCGCGCCATAGACGTTGCCGGCAAAGCTGAACGCCGCGTGGCTGTATTCGAAAGCCTGCACGCAAGTGAACAACGCGCCGAGCAGCACGGTGAGGATCAGGCCGTACTTCACGCCCTGACGATCGTTCTCGAGCAGCGCATGGTGCGCCCAGGTCACGGTGGTGCCCGAGGTGAGCAGGATCAGCGTGTTGAGCAGCGGCAGGTGCCATGGATCGAAAGTCTCGATGCCCTTCGGCGGCCAGACACCGCCGAACAGCGCATCGCGCGTGGCGTGAACAGGATCAGCCGGGAAGAGTGCTGCGTTGAAGTAGGCCCAGAACCACGCCACGAAGAACATGACTTCGGATGCGATGAACAGGATCATGCCGTAGCGGTGGCTGAGCTGGACCACGCGGGTATGGTCGCCCTTGTATTGGGCTTCGCGGATCACGTCGCCCCACCAGCCTGCGAATGTGTACAGCACGCCGATGGTGCCGACGCCAAACACAATGGGTGCGCCGGCATACATGTGATGCATCCACGACACCGCACCCACGGCCATGATGAAGGCCGAGATGGAGCCGACGACCGGCCACGGGCTCGGATCGACGAGGTGGTAGTCGTGGTGCTTGGCTTGGCCCGTTGCCATGTGGTCTCTCCGTGATGCCGGGCGTCCGGCGCGTGTCACTGTTATAACCGAAAATCAGATCAAAGGCTGCCCTTGCGCTTGTCCGGTTCCGTGGCTGCAAGCGGCCTCGGTGCCGGGTCTTTCGCCGGGTAGAAGGTGTAGGACAAGGTGATGGAATTCAGGCCTGCCTGTTCGGCATCGTCCGCGATCGTCGGATCGACGTAAAACACCACGGCCATTTCGCGCTTCTCGCCGGGCTTGAAAGTTTGCTCGGTGAAGCAGAAGCAATTGATCTTCTGGAAGTACACGCCCGCAGTCAGCGGCGCGACATTGTAGGCAGCAAGACCGGACGTCGCCCGCGCGGCCTGGTTGGTCACCGTGTAATAAACGGTGACGACCTCGCCGACCTTGACGGTGATTTCGTTCTGCTCGGGCTCAAATTTCCAGGGCAGCCCGCCGCTGACATTGGCGTCGAAACGAACGGCGATCCGGCGCTCCAGCGTGCCTGCGGGCGCCGAGGTCGCAACCTGGGTGGTGCCGTTAAAGCCGGTAGTGCGGCAAAACCAGTTGTAGAACGGGACCGCAGCGTAAGACGCACCCACCATCAACGCGACCACGAAGCCGCAAATCGAAGCCACGAGGATGTCGCGGTTCTTGCGAGGTTCTGCAGTGCGCTGGGTCGGTTCTTGCGTCATCCGGGCTCCCTAGATCGGACGATGAAGGACGGCGGGGCCCTTCACGAGGGTGACGGCGAAAAACAGAATGACGAGGACGCCGAGTGTCAGCGCAATCGCGATGGACCGCTCGCGCTGGCGCTTCTTCTGCTGCGGCGTGAGAACGATGCCCTGCGGCGGCTTCTTGGCTTCCATGACGAGCCCCGCGCTCATGACCAGATCATCCGCGCAACAGCCGAGACCACAACCTCGGACAACAGCACGGCGAACAGCGCGAACAGATACAGGATCGAGAACTTGAACAGCCCACGCGTAGCGCGCAGGGCGGCGCTGCCGGTGCGGTCGCGATAGACGCGGAACGCGTACCAAAGCATGCCCGCGCCGAGAATGAGCGATGTCACGCCATAGATCGCATCGAAGTAACCGAGCGGCCACGGCGACACGGCGACCGCAACCAGCAGGACCGTGTAGAGCAAAATCTGCAGCCGCGTCGCATCGGGACCGGCAACATTCGGCAGCATCGGAATATTGGCGCGCTGATAGTCATCGGTGCGGAACAGAGCGAGCGCCCAGAAGTGCGGCGGCGTCCACAGGAAGATAATCAAAAACAGCAGGATCGGTTCGGGCGACAGCGAGCCAGTCGCTGCAGCCCATGCCACCACCGGCGGCAATGCACCGGCAGCACCGCCGATCACGATGTTCTGCGCGGTCCAGCGCTTCAGCCACATCGTGTAGACGACAACATAAAAGAAGATCGTGAAGGCCAACAGCGCACCGGCCAGCCAATTCACCAGAATGCCGAGCGTCATCACCGAAAAGAACGCCAGCGTCAGGCCGAAGGCCAGCGCTTCGCCGGGAGCGATGCGTCCGCGCGGAATGGGACGATTGGCGGTGCGCGACATCAGCGCATCGATGTCGCCCTCGTACCACATGTTCAGCGCGCCGGACGCTCCGCCGCCGACCGCGATGCAGAGGATCGACGTGAATGCGAGAACCGGATGAAAGTGGCCGGGCGCAATCACAAGACCGACCAGCGCGGTGAACACCACCAGCGACATCACGCGCGGCTTCAGTAGCGCAACATAATCAGCAACGCTCGCCTCGGAAATCCGAGGCGAGGTGAGATCGATATGATGTTCGACAATCGACACTGGCTATGGGCCTAACATTCGGATTTCGTCATGCCCGGAACAGATCGGGCATGACGATGTCTGAAATTACTGAACGCGCGGCAGAACTTCGAACTGATGGAACGGCGGCGGCGAGGACAGTGTCCATTCCAGAGTCGTTGCACCCGGACCCCACGGATTGTCCGCTGCCTGTTCCTTGCGAACGAAGGCCTGGATCACGCCGTAGAGGAAGATCAGCACGCCGAAGGCCGAGATGTACGAGCCGATCGACGAGACCAGATTCCAGCCTGCGAATGCATCCGGATAATCGACGTAGCGGCGGGGCATGCCCGACAGGCCGAGGAAATGCTGCGGGAAGAAGATCAGGTTCACGCCGATGAAGGTCACCCAGAAGTGCGCCTTGGCGATCGTCTCAGAATACATGTAGCCGAACATTTTCGGGAACCAGTAGTACCAACCCGCGAAGATCGCGAACACGGCACCCAGCGACAGCACGTAGTGGAAGTGCGCGACGACGTAATACGTATCCTGCAGCACGCGGTCGACGCCGGCGTTAGCAAGAACGACGCCCGTGACGCCACCGAGAGTGAACAGGAAGATGAAGCCCATCGCCCACACCATCGGCGCCTTGAACTCAATGGAGCCGCCCCACATCGTGGCGATCCACGAGAAAATCTTCACGCCGGTCGGCACCGCGATAACCATGGTGGCCGCGACGAAGTAGGCCTGCGTCGCCGACGACATGCCCACCGTGTACATGTGGTGCGCCCACACGACGAAGCCGATGCCGCCGATGGCGACCATCGCGTACGCCATGCCGAGATAACCGAACACCGGCTTGCGCGAGAAGGTCGAGACGATCTGCGAGATCATGCCGAAGCCCGGCAGGATCAGGATGTACACTTCGGGGTGACCGAAGAACCAGAACAGATGCTGGAACAGCACCGGATCGCCGCCGCCTTCGGCTGCGAAGAACGTGGTGCCGAAGTTGCGGTCCGTCAGCAGCATGGTGATGGCGCCTGCCAGAACCGGCAGCGACAGCAGTAGCAGGAACACGGTGACAAGGATCGACCACACGAAGAGCGGCATCTTGTGCAGGGTCATGCCCGGCGCGCGCATGTTGAAGATGGTGGTGATGAA
>Ga0209023_10001927_pt1 | contig 26872 bp, 20 predicted proteins | sample LakOneMetagenome_FD_187468 | JGI IMG/M metagenome (GOLD analysis project Ga0209023, IMG submission 187468) | Freshwater and sediment microbial communities from Lake Erie, Canada (SPAdes) (version 2) | ecosystem: Environmental > Aquatic > Freshwater > Lentic | place: Lake Erie, Canada...
TTGCCAAATCGATGCCAACTGTCGTAATGTTCATCTCGGTCGCTCCTCTTGCTCAGTGGGATATTGCTATCGCCACTTTGGCACTTTGATGCCGTTTCTAGGAGGGGCGACCATCCCATTAGAATCCATAGATCAACGGCCGCAGGACAGAAAACGGTCCTTGAGACATAACGACCGCATGCAGCTTGTTGGGGCTTTCAGGTCAGTTCGCGAATTACGAGGTCCGTCTTGGCGGGAGGTGGGGAGTCAATGCAACCTCAAGCGCTGTATGCAGGGCCTGAAAGGCCGGATCAGTGGAATTGCCAAGTCCTACCTTTACCAGGTCACAATAGCGCTCCTTTGTCAGTCCTAGAGTTTTCGCTGCAGGCCCAACTAGTGGCTTGCCAGGAAGCGTCTTGAGGAACACATCAGGATCATTCGAAGCGAGTGCAGCAGCCACACGTGCCTCCTCCTCAGCCCAGATTGTGCCAGGTGATGTTACTGGCAGTGTCTGCGGTATTTCGGTGACCAGAACGTTTCTCAGCGCATCTCTGTCTTTGAAATCCACGCTAGTTGAAAAGGCCCTCTCGATCAGCATCAATGACCTTGCCTTGAACCTCTCGCAAATAAGCTTATTTGCCATTGGGCCTAACATCTGTTGCTTAAATCCCGCAAAGGCATTCGCGTACAGACCATCAATTGTTTCTAGCTTATGCCCAGCATGAATCGCGACGGCAGCATAAACCGACTTGAGGACATAGAGACTTTCGATTTCGTGCACTGGCAAGACATGGACATTGGCCACATTTGCAAGCATGTCATCTGGCCAATGGTCGCGGTCAATGATTCCGCTGGCCACAAATCCGCTTACCACCGATCTTGTCTGGAATGCCGCCGTACAGCGCTTCACGCTATCGCACCCACCAACCGGGATAAGTGCAGTCTCGCGATCGTTGAACCAAGCCCTTAGCAGTTCCTGATCGAGACTCTTTTCTTCACGTCCCTCACAGAATACCAATCTAGATGCGTAGACAGAAAATGATGCCGCACCAAGTATCGAAGCGACATCATCGGATGGCAGCCCTGTTCCTGAATCCATCAGCTCCGGAGGCTGGTTAGGGCGTACAAGAATGATTTTGGCATCTCTTCGAGACAGAGCGAAGCTAAGGTCATGCGTGACGTAAACAAAGCGCTTCGATGGTGACAGGCTTTCAAGGGCATCCCAGAATCGCACCGCAAGACGCGAGTGGAAATGTGTCTCTGGTTCGTCCACTACAACCAAAGGATGCTGCGAGTCAAAAACACGCCCAGCGAGATATAGGCCCGTTCTCTCGCCGTCACTCATATGCTTCGCTGTGTAACTGGCCGCTCCCAAATAGTCGTTGGTAACCTTCGCAGTGAAGTCAGTGAACGTGATCGTTCGGCCTGGAAAGACAACTTTCCAAAGTTCTTTTGTTTTGGTTAGAACGGTTTCGGGAAGTTCGTCGGGCGGAGTGCCTTGCAAAACGTGCTCGTAAACTCGCATCGCCTCGACAGCATGTGAGCTCCACAATTTGCCAAAGAGCGCATCAATATCTTGGACTAGTTCCCAGTATGAGTTCCGCCGCTGATTTGTACGATTAAGCAGCTCGTTTGTTGCCGTCTGAAGCGTCCAATTTGGAATTTGATCGGGAATTGCAATGTTCCGAAGTGCTGGAATGAACTCAGCAGCACCACTCTGAGCCAACTGAACAGCTAACCTCGTTTTTCCTGATCCATTCGCCCCTAATAGCACGATCGGACCGTCGCCATCAATTGGCTCCGCTATGCCAGGAATATTTGTAGCCATGACGCCCCCTCTAGAATACGCGTTGATTTTATGCCAATCACCTTGAAAGAATTGTGTTATTTGGCAATTTGGTCAGGGCGCCGACGTGCATCGGTTCAAGATTGCAATAGCCGCTTCGTCGTCCATTGAGGACTAGGAGTGTTTGAATCACGAATGGCAGCAAAGTCCGAATTTCGATCCAAAGAACAAAAAGGCTCCTTTTGGAGCCCTTCTTGTTATCTATGTCAGAAGTTTTTCACTAACTTGGCACAGTTTTCACTTTCTGTGTCATCCAACAAATATCTGTTGGATGACATAGTTAGTGAAAATTGTCAGTACTTCCGGTATTAATATTTTCAACTTTTCTGTCATCGAATCGCTCCTACTCTGCCACGAAAAATGAAAAATACCGGCTGTCGTGCCATCGTAAGTGAAAAAATCGGAAACCCGGCTTCCTGGTAGATCCAATATCGGCGTACCGCCTACCATATCGAAGCACAATAGGGATCCGCTGGAACACCCCACTCTTTTGATCCCCAGACAAGGGAAATCGCGGTAAGCCGCGTCTTGCGTTTTCGTCTATGCCGATAGTGAATCGTCGAACAGCAAAAAAATTGGGGAAAAATGCAGTATGAATTTATGATTGCTCTTACCTCTGCTTTCTACAGAGTGGTTGTTAACTCAATTCCCGGTAAATGCTATGGCTCGCTATTGCTCATGGATTCATCTTTCCGATATTCACTTTCAAGCTTCTGATGCTTGGAGAGATAGTACTGCCCGCAACTCTCTCCTTGAGTACTTACGAGAACACTTGGAAAGTGGACAAATAGAGCCCCCTAATTTGATCTTCTGCACAGGAGACATTGGATTTGGTGACACCTCCAAGCAAAAGCTTGAATCACAGTACGACGACGCACTCCAGTTCTTCGATGAACTGTTGAGAATTACTGGAACAAAGCGAGAAAACCTATTTGTTGTTCCAGGAAATCATGACGTATCTCGAGGCCTAGCAAACAAACATGCCGACGCACGATATCGTCAAATGGCAAAAGAGTGGTGGGTCTACGAAAGTGAGGTCAATGCTTCTATTGCTCGATTTACAAAGGAGTATCAGGACTCGATCACTAGACTAGCCACCTATCGCCAGTTCTTCGGTTCTGTATGTCCCCACGTAAAGTTAGGACCGCACCTACACTATACGCATCGGACCATGCTCGAAGGGATCGAAGTACAGATTGTAGGTATGAATTCCGCTTGGATTTGCAGCGGCAGCGAAGAAGATCGTGATGTTTGGGTCGGTGCGCAGGCCCAAATCGAAAATGTACGTCGCGACAAGTCCTTAAGGATCGGTTTGGTCCATCACCCGCTTGAATGGATCACCAAGGCTGATGCTCAGTTACTTGAAAACCGAATGGGCAAGGATCTGCATATCTTGCTACATGGCCATGAACATGAGTTCCGAGAGCACGCCTTTTCTGGAGGGTTTCCAGTAATTGGTACGGGTGCCGTTTCTGCTGCAACGCAACTTGAACATGGCATTGTTCACTGCAAATTAAACCTTGAAGATGGTCTGTTACATCGAAGCTTATTTTTGTACTCCCCAAAGGAAGGAGAATGGAGGCGCTCCCTGAAGTGTGAGAAGCCTCTTCAAACACCTATATTTGAAGAAGTAGTCTCGGGAACACATAGGGCCGAAGCTACTAAATCTTTGCAGACATCTCGGCACTATTCCGCCTTTTTCTCTCGCCCTGGTCGCCTTGGCAGCATGTCTGAGATTAGCGAATACGACGAGCTCATCGAACCTTCAGCAACAGCACGTAACCGAGATGCAGAGTACTTCAAGCATCTTTGGTCAGATTCGATGGGGCCCCACACCGTCGAACGTCTAGCAGGTGATCCGGATCAACTTCATTTTGATGGGTTGGCTAGCTCCACTCGAGTTGTACAAAAAGACAATCTAGACGCCTACTTCTTGCGCCACGTGATGATTGAGCCTCGTGTTACCTCAACGGCGAACGAAGATGAAGTAGATAAGATTGATGCCAAAGTCCCCTCGTTTGAAGCGTTTGTAAAAGAAATTTCTGAGTCCCCGCAAGGGATGCGAGCAAAGTCCCATTCGTTCGATAGCGAAAATAAGGTCCGTTATCTTCTTGGAGACGCCGGTATTGGAAAGACGCTTACAGTCTTGAAGGCGATCGATGCAACTCGGCTGCGTCAGACAGACGAATTTGGCTACAAAACGCACCCCATATACATCGATTTACATCAAGATCGGACATGGATTGAACACGAGCCAGCACAGGCAGTACACCTGACCATTGAGAGAATTGGCAGCGCGTTTTATGCAGCACTACCAGAAGATGCACAAAAAAGTGTCGAATTTTCACCAGGAAACTACAAAAGCTCCATCGAACTAGATGCCGCAGTTAGAAAAGTTGCCCTTGGGCTAAGTTCCGTAAAAATTGCTCCGCTGATTATCTTTGACAATGGCGACCGGTTCTTTTTTGAGAACGCTCGCTACCGATTCTTTCCGGAATTTGCGAGGAAGAGGGATTGGCATCTCGATGACACTTTCGTGGCCTTAGTTGACCGATTCGTTTCTGAAGCGAGTCTGGGAAAAATTGGGGCTTCAGTACTATTCGTCTGCAGGAGATATGTGTACAGCCACTGCCTACGCGTTTCCGATGGAGCAGACCCTTCGGGACCGATTCGACGTGATCATAAGGTCTATCAACTTCTTATCGCCGAACACGACGAAATACTAGAATCCCGGACACGGCTGATTCGCGAAGCAATCAAAGCACTCGATGGAAAATATCGAAATTCGAAAATGTTCGCCGACAGATTGGCACATATTGAGACCCGTTTAGCTACACTGAAAACTGAGCATTTTCACGGTAATCGATCTGTACTTCGAACTGTCTGGGAGATGGTCCACCAAGGACATAGATCATGGCTTCTTTTTTTAGGATCGCTTCCTATTGATGTTGGACCAGGGGCAGAGATTGCTGATCGAATTTTCGGATCTCCATACTTGCTCCTACGTCTATACATTACGAACATGCGTAAGCGTTATTCCCAGATTCAAGGGCATTTTCCGAACATATTCCTTAATGATGCATTGGTGTTATCACGAGAGATTTTTGCTGAAGCACATAAGCCACATGTTCATACGTACTGGCTAAAATATTTGATATTAAAATGGGCGTTGAGGCAAAAAGCTGGTCGGGGACGCGCCAAGGTTAACAGTGAATCTTTGGCGAAGTATTTCGTAGGCGATCTTGGCTACGAGGAACACCTTGTTCGGCTAGCAATCGGAAGTCTCGCTGACCCAAACTCATCAAACTGCCTCCGTATAATTCAACCTGATAGGCTGGTACGACACATAGAACTGCTTCAAGCATCGACTCGTGCCGAAATCTTGGTTGAGCCGGGGCAGCGTGACAACCCTCTTTGCTTTTCCTTTGATTACCTTCAACTGATTACCGACGACTATCTTATGGCTCTCCCCAAGTGCGTAGCCAACCAGATATATGTCGATGCTGACTTAGGCCATTCGTTGAAAACCGGAAAGGCGTATGCAAACGGTGCACGCCAAACGCTACAAAAGAAAATTCCAGCGGTGCTTTGCTTCTATCGAGTTCTTCAACTTTCATTCCAGTACGAATGCAAATTCCGAGGAATTCTGCCGAAACTTCAGGCGGATGGACTTGTGCCAGACTTTAACTCAATCGAAGAGCGCCTTCTCGATTCCATTGCCAGACTTGATAGTCATTTTGATGAAGGGGGTGATCTCGATTCCATGCCTAACCCACGCGCAGAGTGGGAAAGTCTGTTGAAGGATCATCGAATAGAGCAATCCATTGCCGAGTACTATACGAATCCTCGCTCAATCTCTTTATAGCACTCCAGCATTACCGGGTGCGTGACTTCCTCGGGCTTAAGGTGCTCACATCTTCATAGGTGGCGACTGAGCGTTAAGCCACTTCACCAGTGTCGCAAGAGCGTATCCACGTCAAAATACAAAATGAGGGGAATTCTTTGCGTTGGGTCAGGCAAAAATCTTATCTAAGGTGATCTTTGCGAATCTTGCAAATTCATCATCTATAAATCTATTGACCTTCCTGCCAAAGTAATCGCTTTCAGAAACTATTTTGCAGAGATCGCAAACTGAGTGGGCGCGATTCGTCATTGGCTCGAGAAGCGGAGCACTATTAAAAAATTCACTCAATCCTCGTTTTTGAATATAGAAGAGATATTTATCACGGGTGGCCACCTGCATGGCCTCCGCAAGAGACGTCTCACGGATATTGCCCAATATGATGGATTTTGTGAATCCAGATACAGAACAACAGGGAAAAATATTTCCATCGAAGTTCACCACCATCTGAAACGGTGAAGGACATAGATCCTGAGGTAATAATTTCGATGCGCAAAGATCATCTTGATTCTGCGTTCTTCCGGAAGATTGGACTGGGCTCTCAGAAACAACAACTCCTCGCAATTCTTCGTCAGTGAAATAGTGGCTTACCCATAAAGTTACTTAAGCGGTTAGGGCTGCACTACTACCAAAGATCCAATTAGCTATTAGACAAATGAAAAAAGCCCAATCTCGGGCTTTTTTCATTATCTGTGTCACTAATTTTTCACTAACTTGGCACAGTTTTCACTTTCTGTGTCATCCGACAACAAATATCGTCAGATGTCGACGCGCGCGCTCAATGCGTTGGTTTCGATGAATGCCCGGCGCGGCTCCACGTCCTCACCCATCAGCGTCGTGAAGATTTCGTCGGCTGCGATGGCATCGTCAATCTGTACGCGTAGCAGGCGACGGACTTTTGGATCCATCGTTGTTTCCCACAACTGCGAGGGGTTCATTTCGCCCAAGCCTTTGTAGCGCTGCTTGCTGATGCCGCGTTCAACTTCGTTGAGCAGCCACTTCATGGCATCGCCAAAGTTGGTGACAGCCTGCTTTTTCTCACCGCGGGCCATGAAGCCGCCAGCGGCAAACATGTCGGCCAGCGTTTCGGCCGTGCGGCGTAGCTGAATGAAGTCGCCTGACAGGAGCAGATCTTCGTCGATCAGACCGACTTTCAGATTGCCGTGGTGCATGCGTTCGACACGCAATATCCAGCGTTCCTGAATGTCGTCAAACTTCGGCACCATGCGGGTTCCGGCCGGGATGAAACCGGCGATCCGCTCGGCACTGGCGCGGGCATTTTCTTCGCTGGAGAGGTCGATCGCGATGTTATGACGAACAATGGACTGCAGGACTTCCGGATTGATCAGATGTGACAGGCGATCAATGACCGCTTCGGTCGCCAGCCAGGAACGGGCCAGACCTTCAAGCGCCGGGCCGGTAATGGCGTCAGCACCGGCACGCGGCGTCAGTACGGCTTCGTCGAGCGCCATGTTGAGCAGAAACTGGTGATACTCCTGATCGTCTTTCAGATAGCGTTCGGTTTTGCCGTGCTTGACCTTGTAAAGAGGTGGCTGGGCGATATAGACGTAACCGCGGTCGATCAGCTCGGGCATCTGACGATAAAGCAGCGTCAGCAGCAGGGTACGGATGTGTGCGCCGTCAACGTCCGCGTCGGTCATGATGATGATGCGGTGGTAGCGCAGTTTTTCGACATTGAAGTCGTCCTTGCCAATACCGGTACCGAGCGCCGTGATCAGCGTGACAATCTGCTCGGACGAGATGAGCTTGTCGAAACGCGCCTTCTCGACGTTGAGCACCTTGCCGCGCAGCGGCAGAATGGCCTGGAACTTGCGATCACGACCTTGTTTGGCAGAGCCGCCGGCGGAGTCACCCTCGACGATGTAGATTTCACACAAAGCCGGGTCTTTTTCCTGACAGTCCGCCAGTTTGCCGGGCAAGCCGACGCCGTCGAGAACGCCCTTGCGACGCGTCATCTCACGGGCGCGACGGGCAGCTTCACGGGCGCGGGAGGCTTCGACGATCTTGCCACAAATCATCTTGGCATCGACCGGACGCTCGAGCAGGAAATCGGCCAGCTTCTGGGCGACGACTTCTTCAACCGCCGCACGGGCTTCGGAGGAGACCAACTTCATCTTGGTTTGTGAAGCGAACTTCGGGTCAGGCATCTTGACTGACAAGACGCAGGCCAGACCTTCGCGCATGTCGTCACCGGCGATGTCAACCTTGGCCTTCTTGGCGATCTCGTTTTCGTCGATGTATTTGTTGATGACCCGTGTCATCGCAGCACGCAGGCCGGTCAGGTGGGTACCACCGTCGGATTGCGGGATATTGTTGGTGAAGCAGAGCACCTGTTCCTGATAGGAATCGTTCCATTGCATGGCCACTTCGACACCGATGGTGATACCGGTATCAGCAGCGCCCTGACCTACCTTGGCTTCCCCTGCCGAGTAGAAAATATTCGGATGGAGGACGGACTTGGTGCGGTTGATGTACTCGACGAAACTCTGCACACCACCGGCAAAGGCGAAGAGTTCTTCTTTACCGGCGCGCTGATCGACCAGCTTGATGGCAACGCCGTTGTTCAGGAAGGAAAGCTCGCGCAGGCGTTTGGCAAGGATTTCGTAGTGGAATTCGATGTGACCGAAAATTTCATCATCCGCCAGGAAATGAACCTCCGTGCCGCGCTTTTCGGTATCGCCCAGAATCTTGAGTGGCGAGACTTCAAAGCCGTCACGCACTTCAATGCTGCGGTCAACCGGCACACCGCGGCAAAATTCCATGAAATGCTTTTTGCCATCGCGACGAATGGTCAGACGCAGGAATTTGGACAGTGCATTGACGCAGGAAACGCCGACGCCGTGCAGACCGCCAGAAACCTTGTAGGAATTCTGGTTGAACTTGCCGCCGGCGTGCAGTTCGGTCAGGGCGATTTCGGCAGCCGAACGCTTCGGCTCGTGCTTGTCGTCCATCTTGACGCCGGTCGGGATGCCCCGGCCGTTGTCGATGACACTGATTGAATTGTCGGTATGAATGGTGACGATAATGTCGTTGCAATGACCGGCCAGCGCCTCGTCGATCGAATTGTCGACTACTTCGAAGACCAGATGGTGCAGGCCAGTGCCATCGGAGGTATCGCCGATGTACATGCCGGGACGCTTGCGGACGGCCTCCAGGCCTTCGAGGATCTGGATGCTGGCTTCGCCATAGGCCGGCGATTCACCTTGCGGGACGTTCTCTTCACTCATTGTTTTTTGGTTCCACGTGAAACTGCAAAAGGCCTGCCCGGCTGGGCAGGCCTTCTTGGGTTGTTGCTGGCTTGATCAAATACGCATCGGCATGACGACGTATTTGAAGCGGTCGTTGCCCGGGACAGTAATCAACGCGCTGGAATTGGCATCGTTGAAGCTCCACTGAATTTCTTCAGTGTGGATGTTGTTCAGTACATCAAGCAGATAACCAACGTTGAAGCCTACGTCGATGACGTCACCGGTATAGTCGACTTCGATTTCTTCGACCGCTTCTTCCTGCTCGGCGTTGGCAGCGATCAGTTTGAGACTGTTCTCGCTCAATACAACACGCACGCCACGGAATTTTTCGTTGGTCAGGATCGCAGCGCGTTGCATGGCCTGCATCAACGTCTGGCGACCAACCGTCATGTGGTTTTTCAGGGTTGCCGGAACTACGCGTTCATAGTCCGGAAATTTGCCGTCGATCAGCTTGGAGACCAGAACTACGGATCCAAAAGCAAAACGTACCTGGTTGGAGGTCAGGGTAATGTTCAGAAGGTCATCCGTATCAACCAGCAGACGGTTCAATTCCAATACGGTCTTGCGCGGCAGAATCATTTCCTGGCGCGGGAAATCGGTATCGATTTCAACGCTAGCATAAGCCAGACGATGTCCATCGGTAGCAACTGCGCGCAGTTCCTTGCCTTCAACCAACAGCAACAGACCGTTCAGATAATAGCGAACATCCTGAGCAGCCATCGAATACTGGGTCTTGCTGATCAGCTGACGGAATGCCTTTTGCGAAATCGAAAACTGCTTTGTTTCGCCTTCGCTGACCGTCATACGGGGGAAATCATCTGCCGGCAGTGTCTGCAGACTGAAACGGCTCTTGCCACCGCGCACTTGCAACCGCTTGTCTTCAAGAATCAGGCTGACTTCAGTGGTATCCGGCAGAGAGCGCAGAATTTCCTGCAGCTTGCGAGCACCAACGGTTACAGCGCCGTCGCCATCGCCACCGGCGCCTTCGGTCGACGTCGTGATCTGAATTTCGATGTCGGTGGCCAGTAAAGTCAGTCGGTCACCCTTCTTTTCCAGCAGAACATTGGACAGGATCGGTAGCGTATGCCGGCGTTCGACAATTCCCGACACCGACTGCAACGGGGCCAGAAGCGTGTCTCTTTGTGTTTTGATAAGAACCATAAATTAAATTCCTAAGTAGACTATATCGGGAACAATTCTGTGGATAACTGAAAAAATATCTTAAGTTTCAGATGATTGAATCAGATTAAACGATCTGCGAAAGGCGCTTGATTGCTTGTGGGTGAAATCCGGACAATTTTCCCACAAAGTAGGAATTCCGATATAACTCACAATTGATTCACAGCTTTTGCACAGGGTTATCGACAGCTTCATCCTTTTAATACCTGCAGCAATACATGCAAGTCGTGGTTAAGTTCGCTTTCCTTGAGACGTAAGGTGTCAATAGTCTTGACTGCGTGAATGACGGTCGTGTGATCGCGACCACCAAATGCATCGCCAATTTCCGGAAAACTGTGCGAAGTCACTTCCCGACAAAGCCACATCGCAACCTGACGGGGTCGAGCAATGGCGCGGGTCCGCTTTTTCGAGAAAAGTTCGGCCACCTTCATCTTGTAGTAATCCGCCACTGTCTTCTGAATATTATCAATACCCACATTGCGCGCAGAGCCAATGACATCCTTCAGCGCTTCCTTGGTCAGGTCCAGTGCAATGGCACGTCCATGGAATGACGAGTAGGCCAACACCTTTTTCAAGGCACCTTCCAGCTCGCGAACATTGGAGCGCAGGTGCTTGGCAATAAAAAACGGTACTTCATCATCGAGCTGAATGCCTTCGGCTTCAGCCTTCTTTTTCAGGATTGCGACACGCATTTCTAGTTCTGGCGGTTCAATCTGGACGGTCAGACCCCAGTCGAAACGCGTTACCAGTCGATCATCAAGACCATTGATATCTTTCGGATAGGTATCGCAGGTAATGATGATTTGCTTGCGTGCTTCAATCAGCGCGTTGAAAAGGAAAAAGAACTCTTCCTGAGAACGGTTCTTGCCATTGAAAAACTGAACATCGTCGAGGAGCAGTACGTCGAGCGACCGATAGGTGCGCTTGAACGTGTCAAACGACTTTTGCTGATAGGCGCGCACCACATCCGAGTAATAGTCCTCGGCATGAACGTAGCGAACGATCTTTTCAGGATTTTCGGCAACGATGGCGTTTCCGATGGCGTGAATCAGGTGAGTCTTGCCGAGGCCGGCGCCACCATAGATAAAGAGTGGGTTGTATGCACCGCCGGGATTATTGGCCACCTGTACTGCGGCGGCACGCGCCAGATCATTTGCCTTACCAACAACCAGATTGTCAAAAGTAAACGATGGAAATAGCCGGGATTTTTCGTAATTTCCCCCTCTGCCTCGGGATTTTTCCGGCGCCGGCATTTTCTTTTCATGTTGCACGACCGTCTTGGCAGGGGCTTTTTCTTCCGGGTCGCCACTGGTCTCAATTCGGTTGGCAGCCGCTTTGCCATTACCAATGACCAGCGCTATGGCGACCGGCCCGGAGAAAAAGCTGCGGCTGTAATCTTCAATGCGTGACAGATAACGATCACGCACCCATTTCAGGATGAAGGTATTTGGCGCGACAAGGCGCAGCCCATCGTCCAGCGCCGTTTCTTCACCTTCGAGCCGCAATGGCCTGATCCAGGTATTAAATTGCTGTGCGGGCAATTCCTGCTCGAAGCGCTGCAAACAGGATTCCCAAAAACCAGCCATGGACGGTAAAGCTCCTCCCCGCGCATTCAAAATAGATTTTGATGGCGGTTATTAGATATTTGATTTAATGATATTTTTTTAAAAAACTGGCAGAAGAAAAGCGACCAGCGAAGGCATGATTTTACCCTTCATCGGGAAAGTTATCCACAGCTTTTGAAATTAAATCAACTTGACAGAACACCATCAAACAAGGTGTAATCACGCGTTTTTCTAAGCACATCAAGGGATTACAACATGAAACGCACGTATCAACCGTCGGTCGTGCGCCGCAAGCGCACCCATGGCTTCCTGGTCCGTATGCGCACCAAGGGTGGCCGTGCAGTCATTGCTGCTCGCCGCGCCAAGGGTCGTACTCGTCTGGCCGTTTAATCGGACGTTTGGCGAGGTGGAACAAACCTTCGCCCGACGCTATCGCCTGACAAAAACGGATGAGTTCTCATCCGTTTTTGGTTTCAGGAGAGCAATTCGTGGCAAGTTACTGATGTTGCACTATCAGCCTCGTCCCGAAGGCAATACCGAGGCAAGACTGGGCGTGGTAGTTGCCAAAAAGCTGCTCAAACGTGCCGTCGACCGTAATCGCGTCAAACGGGTCGTTCGTGAGCAATTTCGTCTTCACCGGGCCACTTTGCCTGGCATTGATCTGGTAGTCAGGTTGGCAGCAAAGCCAATATCGCTCGAAGGTGCGCAACTGTCTGCAGATTTCCTTGCCTTGCTTGATAAACTGCATCGGTCCAAGCCGACGCGTGACGCATGATGAAATACCTGATGATCGGTCTGATTCGCATCTACCAATATGCAATCAGTCCATTTCTCGGGCGAAGCTGCCGATATGTTCCCAGTTGTTCGACATATGCGGTAGAAGCAGTACAGAAATATGGCGCCTTCCGGGGTGGCTGGTTGGGCTTTAAACGAGTCTGCCGTTGCCACCCGTGGCATCCTGGTGGGTACGACCCCGTACCCTGAATCAAGAATTCTTTTGTAGGCTGTTCATGGATACTCGACGCCTGATACTGGTTTTGATCTTCACGTTTTCCAGCTTCATGCTGTGGGAAAACTGGCAGAAATACAACCAGCCCAAACCCGTAGCCGAAGCGGCCAACGCAGCCGATATTGCTGGTGCAGCGCCAATACCCTCGGCTGCCCTGCAGGCAAAGGCCGCTCCCGGGGAAGTTCAGCCCGCTGCGCCGGCATCGACTGCCGCAACATTTACGGTAGCTACCGACCTGATCAAGGCGACCATTTCCGAACAAGGCGGTGATCTGGTCGAGCTCGAATTGCTCAAGTACAAGGCTCATGAGGACAAGTCGAAGAACTTCTTCTTGTTTGATGCCAAGCACCAATATGCAGCACAAAGTGGCCTGATTGGCGAAGGCATGCCAAATCACCGCACGTTGTTCAAGCATGTAGCGGGTCCGACAAGCCTGGCTGATGGAGCAAACGAGTTAAAAGTCAGACTCGAGGCAACGGCAACCAATGGCGCCAAAGTTGCCAAGATTCTGACCTTCAAACGTGGTTCCTACGATATCGATGTCACTTGGGAAATCAACAACACCACCGATAAACCGCTGACACCCAATGCATATTTTCAATTGCAGCGTGATGACGTCAAGCCGGAAGGCGAGACAAAAATGGTGTCAACGTTTACGGGTGCGGCGGTTTATACCGATGCGGACAAATATCAGAAGGTTGATTTTGCCCATATCGCTGAAAACAAGGCCAAGTTCACCAAGAACGCCGACAACGGCTGGCTGGCCATGGTTCAGCATTATTTTGTATCGGCTTGGGTACCCAAAGATAAGACCCCTCGCGAGTTTTACATGCGTAAGCTTGATGGGGCCAACGTGTTCCAAGCTGGCGTTATTGTTTCGATTCCCGAAATTGCACGTGGTGCCAAGAGCGATACATCGGTCACGCTATACGCAGGACCACAAGAGCAGTCGGCGCTCAAACAAGTCGCTCCCGGACTTGATCTGGTTGTCGACTACGGTTGGTTGACGGTCGTGGCTGCACCCATTTTCTGGGCGCTGGAAGCCATCCACAAGATTGTCGGCAACTGGGGTTGGGCAATTGTGGTTCTGACGGTCATTCTCAAGGCAATTTTCTTCCCGCTATCCGCTGCTTCGTACAAGTCGATGGCCAAGATGAAGAAGCTGACGCCGCGCTTGACGCACCTCAAGGAGCGTTATGGTGATGACAAACAGCGTCTGAATCAGGAAATGATGAAGATGTACCAGACCGAGAAGGTCAATCCGCTCGGTGGCTGCCTGCCAATCCTGATCCAGATTCCGGTGTTCATTTCCCTCTACTGGGTGTTGCTGGGGGCCGTTGAAATGCGTGACGCGCCGTGGATTCTGTGGATCAAGGACCTCGCTTCGGCGGATCCCTACTACATTCTGCCCGTCATCATGATGGTGTCGATGTTCGTGCAGACCAAACTGAATCCAACACCACCGGACCCGATCCAGGCCAAGGTAATGATGGCGATGCCGCTGATCTTCGGTTTCATGTTCTTCTGGTTTCCGGCCGGCCTGGTTTTGTACTGGGTGGTTAACAACGTGCTCTCCATTGCCCAGCAGTGGCAGATCACGCGCCTGATTGACGCTGGTGGCAAGGCTGCCAACGACCCGAAAGCTTAAGGTGTGAAGTCAGACACCATAGCTGCCATCGCCACGGCCCCCGGCCGTGGTGGTGTCGGCGTCATTCGTGTATCGGGCAGCAATTTGCTGCCCTTTGCATTTGAACTGACCGGAAAAACCCCGAAGCCCCGTTACGCAACACTAACTGATTTCAAATCAGCTGACGGTGCCACGGTCGACAGTGGAATATTGCTGTTTTTCAATAATCCCAATTCGTTTACCGGCGAAGACGTCCTGGAACTGCAAGGCCACGGTGGCCCGGTGGTCATGCAGATGCTCCTTGCCCGCTGCCTTGATCTCGGTGCTCGTCTGGCAGAACCGGGTGAATTCAGCCGACGTGCCTTCCTGAACGGAAAAATGGACTTGGCTCAAGCCGAAGCCGTCGCCGATCTGATAGATGCGGCAACCGCCAGCGCAGCACGTTCAGCAGTTCGTTCATTGCAGGGCGAGTTCTCGCGGGCCATCGGCGAACTGAACGAAGAGTTGATCAACCTGCGCATGCTGGTTGAAGCGACGCTGGATTTCCCCGAAGAAGATATCGATTTTCTGAAGGCGGCCAATGCATTTGGTCGACTGGAACGCCTGCAACTGAAGCTGGCCGAAATCTTCGACCGCGCAGGTCAGGGAAAACTGCTGCAATCGGGGCTACACGTCGTACTTGCGGGGCAACCCAATGTAGGCAAATCATCGCTCCTCAATCGGCTTGCGGGCGACGATCTGGCCATCGTCACGCCGATAGCTGGCACCACGCGTGATGCGTTGCGATCAACCATACAGATCGAAGGTATCCCGCTGCACATTATCGATACCGCCGGCCTGCGCGAAACAGACGACGAAGTCGAAAAAATTGGTATCGAACGTAGCTGGAAAGAAATCGAGCGTTCCGATGCAGTACTGCTACTTGTCGATGCCCGAACCGGCATCACCGATGCCGATCGGGAAATTCTCGCCCGTCTGCCAGCACGCCTAAAGCGCATCACCATCTACAACAAAATTGATCTCTCGGGCACCCAGCCGGAGCGACACGACGAGCCGGACAGCATCGCCATTTCCCTTTCTGCACGCTCCGGTGAGGGGATAGGCCTGTTACGCCAGGAATTGTTGAGGATAGCCGGCTGGCATCAGGCCGAAGATGTATTCATTGCCCGAGAACGTCATCTTCGCGCGTTGTCTGATGCGCAGAACCATGTAGCGGCAGCCCGAAATATCGTTGAAAGCGCATTTCCAGCCCTCGAACTGTTTGCCGAAGAACTCCGTTTGACGCAACAATCACTTGGCCAAATTACCGGTGAATTCACAGCAGACGACCTCCTCGGGGTCATATTTAGCCGATTCTGCATCGGAAAATAAGTCTGTCAGCAAGTCTGTGTACAAACTATACAGAGATTGTTGATAAATCGACTATTTTTCAAAATTCAAAAACTATCCGGAATTCATCCACAGGCAAGCCAGTCGCTTACCAACCAGTAATATTTGATACTAAGTTGTTGAATAAATAAATATTTTATATGTTATCCACAGAACTGTTGTTCAGTTATTCTCAGTAGTAGGTTTACATATAGTTATTATTAAAAGCAGAAGGCAACACCATGCTGCGTACCGAACAGGATCAATGGCAGGTCGAAATGCTTGATTTCAAATCAGGTATAACAGCTGTTAGAAGCTTTTTCGCATGGCCACCATTCTTTTCAGAACTGAAGTAGCTTGCTGTTTTCTAATAGAATTCAGCTACTTCGTTCGAGGAAGACATCATGCGCATCACGCTTGTCCATCCGGCTGGATTTAACTTTGTTCCCGGTCAGCCGGATTTTTCGGTGCTTGCCAATCGAATGGCACCGATCGGGATCATGCAACTGGCCAGTTGGCTGGAAAAATTTGGTCACCATGTCCAGTTGCACGACTGTCTCGGCCCTTACGCACCCTCAACGATTGCTGAAAACGCGGAGATTGTGCTGGCGACCAATCCGGAAATGGTTGGATTTTCGGCGACAACGTCCGGGTTCATGGATGCTTTTGAAATTGCGGCCTACATTCGTAGCAAACGTCCGGAAATCAAGATTGTTTTTGGCAACGTTCATGTTTCGTCGCTGGGCGCCCCGATCCTCGAGCATTTTCCGGAAATTGATTATTTGGTGATTGGGGAAGGTGAAGGGTCCTTCCTTGATCTGGCAGATGGCAAGCCGCTCAAAGAAATTGGCAATCTGATCTACCGGGACGAATCCGGCAATATTCGAATCAATCCGCGTCGTGACCGGATTATTGATCTCGATGAACTACCGTTCCCTGCCTATGAGAAATTGGCCGGGTTTCCGCACGCCTATCATCTGCCGTTGTTTGCTTACGAAAAGCGCTATGGCGCAACGATGATTACCTCGCGCGGTTGCCCCTACACTTGCTCGTTCTGTGATCGAACCGTTTTTGAGCGTCTGTACAAGACGAATTCGGCGCAATACACCTACGATCACATGAAATACTTGCGCGACAAGTTTGGTGTGTATCACATCAACATGTATGACGACTTGTTTACTGCCAAGAAACAACGGGTTTTTGACCTCTGCGAGCTGTTGATCGAAAAACCGCTCGGTATTCAGTGGAACTGCGCCATTCGTACCGGACATACTTCCGATGAAATGCTGGCCAAACTCAAGCAGGCCGGCGTCCTGATGGTATCGATGGGCATCGAATCCGCCGATCCGATGATGATGGAGCGCCACAAGGCAGGTGTAACGCTTGAAGCCGTCCGTGACACCGTTCGTCAGATCCATGCAGCGGGAATGCGGGCCAAGGGCTTGTTCATCTTTGGCATGCCAGGCGAAACACCGGAAACGGTCAAGGTCACCAGTGATTTCATCCTGTCGCTCGAACTGGATGAAATGAACATGACCAAGTTCAGCCCGCTCCATGGCGCCCCGATCTGGGACGAATGTGCCAACAGCAATGTTTCCGGGGAGATGATCGAAGACTGGCGATTGATGAATTGCCTGAACTTTGTATTTTTGCCGCATGGTTTCAAGTCGCGGGAAGAAATGGATGCCCTGTACAACTGGCACGTCAAACGCTTCTACGACAGCAAGGGGTATCGTCGCCGCTTTGCCAAGCGCTTGTGGGCGCATCGCTGGAGCTTGTGGCATGTCATCAAGCACTTGCCTGAAACCATCGCTGCGGCGCGTTATTTCAGTTCGAACAAGGCCCAACTCGAAAAGGCCAAGCGCGAATTCAAGTTGCATCCACGTCAGCCGGTTGGCCTAAAACCGTTCCTGAGCCCGGATTTGCAGGTCGATAACATCGTGGCCATGTCGCCCGTGAAAATGTCACGGCGCGAAGCAATGAAGGCAATCATTCCCCTGGTTGAGGAAGGCAGCTCGTGCTGTACGCCGCCGGCCTTGCAGGCGGCGGTATAATCCTCCGCTTTGGTCCTGGATATCGGAAAGGAAACGGAGATGACTGAACATTTCGGTTTTAGACGATTTTTCCGGTTGACCGTAGCAGTCTGTTTTATCGCCGCTCTCGGCGCCTGCAAGAGCAATGACACCCGTCCGGAAGGTAGCAGCAGTGGCTCAGAAGCAAAATCAGCGTTTATCCGTAGTGGCTATGCCTGCTGTAACCTGCACTACTCCGGTGACTGGATCAGTGATTCCAATCTGGCTGAATTGCCTTTCATTGCTGCCGGGACGCCGATTGGCGTAAATAAGATCGATGGCAATCGTGCTTACGTCGAAATCAATGGCAAGCCGATGCGTTTGGGCCACGATTATGGCCGCGATGAAGAGACGATGGAGCAATGGGTTAGCAAGCTGGTCCTGCTTGAAGATCCGACGCTAAAGATGGCCAAATATTCCCCGGTCACCCGTGCTGCCATCGTCAAGGGGCAATTGATGAAAGGGATGACCAAGGAACAGGTCATCATGTCGGTCGGGCATCCACAGACCAACGAAAATCCCCACCTGGACGGGCCTTACTGGCGTTTCTGGTGGTCCAGTTTCGGCCCGTATTACGTTTATTGGACCAAGGGTGGTACGGTCAGCAAGATTGACGGGCATTCGGACACAGTAAGCAAGATGACCTACAAGGCCAAATAAGACAGATTGCAGCGGTTAAGAAAGATAAAGGTTAGTAACGATGGAACAGCAGGCGAAGGGCGTCGAACGCCGGCAGTGTGATGTACTGGTAATTGGTGGTGGGCCGGCCGGTTCAACTGTTGCGCCGATGCTGGCCGAAAAAGGTTATAAGGTGGTGGTGCTGGAAAAGGCGCATCATCCGCGTTTTCACATTGGTGAATCCCTGTTGCCAGCCAATCTGCCGCTGTTCGAGCGTATGGGTATTGCCGAGCAGGTTAAAGCCATTGGCATGATGAAACCCGGTGCCGAATTTGTTTCGCCGACCCATGAAATGACGTCAGTCTTTAACTTCGCCGAAGCGTGGGACAAGTCGATGCCCTACGCCTATCAGGTCAAGCGCGACCAGTTTGATGAAATTCTGATTCGCAATGCCCAGAAAAAAGGCGTTGAAGTGCACGAAGGCTGCAAGGCCAAGGCGGTTGATTTTCTCCCGGACAACACTGCTGCTGTTCGTGCGGTCCATGATGATGGACGCGAAACCGAGTGGCAGGCCCGTTTTGTGGTTGATGCCTCCGGTCGCGACACTTTCCTGGCCAATCGTTTCCAGATCAAGCACCGAAATCCCAAACACAACAGTTCGGCCATCTATGGGCATTTCACGGGTGTTCAACGTCATGAAGGTCCGGCCGAAGGCAACATCACGATTTTCTGGTTCGATCATGGCTGGTTCTGGTTCATACCGATGCCCAATGACATTACGAGCATAGGCATGGTGACCTGGCCGTATTACATGAAAACCAAGGGCGAGCGCACTCTGGAACAATTCCTGCGCGACGGTTTTGCCCAGTGCCCGAAACTGACCCTGCGGCTGACCAATGCCAGATTGATCAATGAAGTTGAAGCTACCGGCAATTTTTCGTATGTATCCGAGCGAAATCACGGCAGCAACTACGTCATGCTGGGCGATGCCTATGCCTTTATTGACCCGGTATTTTCGTCCGGCGTGCTGCTGGCCATGAACAGTGGCGTGATCGCTGCCGAGGCGATTGATACCTGCCTCAGGACACCGGCCAAGGCAGCCGCTGCACTGAAACGCTTTGACGCGCTGATGAAGCATGGGCCGAAGGAATTCTCGTGGTTCATTTATCGCGTGACCAATCCGATCATGCGCGAATTCTTCATGGGCCCGCGCAACGTCCTGCGGGCCAAGGAAGCTGTGCTCTCCATGCTGGCGGGGGATATTTTCGGCAAGACACCCATCTGGCCATCGATCTGGGTGTTCAAGTTCCTCTACTACGTTGCCAACATCATGCAGCCAAAGCGTGCCTACATGGGGTGGAAGCGGCGGAAATTCAATATTCGCAAGGTCGACGACGCCGTCGTTTACAACGCATAGTGGCACTCCGCTTCGCTTCCTTTCCACTGACGGTTTCACGTGAAACCGGCGCAGAATTGGGTGGTGCCATTCTCGGCGAACCGCCGAGTGGTGCCATCGCGGAATGGCCGCAACAGCGTATTTTTGCACCCTTGCTGGGATCGACCACCGCCGTCGTTCAGGAAGCCTGGCTAATGAATGGGGCACTCGCGTCCGGCAACACCGAAAATATCGCCTGGCGTCGCGCCGGCGACCTGCTTTATGGGGTCATCGAACTGGACGAAGCCGATTTTCCCGGTTCGGCAACGTGTTCATCGTTGCAGGCCGCCAGCGCGGAGGCCTATCGGCGTATCTTCCGTCTCCTTGATGCTGCCGAATTGCCCCACTTGCTGCGCGTCTGGAACTATCTCGCGGCGATCAATCTGGAGACTCATGGACTGGAGCGTTATCGTCAGTTCAATATTGGTCGTCAAGATGCCTTCCTTGAATGCCATCGCGGTGCGACCGGGAATGTTCCGGCGGCCTGTGCCATTGGATTGGCTGGCGGTGCGCTGAGTATTGCTTTCATGGCCGGCAAGGCTCCCGCCGTACCACTGGAAAATCCACGCCAGGTCAGCGCCTACAATTACCCGGCCGACTATGGTCCGCGCAGTCCGACGTTCTCGCGGGGTGCGCTGGGTTACCTGCCCGGTCAGGAAATTCTGTTCATCTCCGGGACGGCCAGTATCGTCGGTCACCAGACGGTTCATCCGGATGATGTCGCCGGACAGTGTCGGGAGTGCATAGCCAATATCGCTGCGGTGCTGGGCGAAGCGAACCGCCAGCGCCGTTCTGCCCCGTTCGCGCTGGACGAACTCGTATACCGCGTATATGTGCGTGATGCCGGGGATTTCCAGACTATCCGCGCAACACTGGCATCGTTGATAGGGAGTGCAGACGTTTTATATCTGCAGGCTGATATTTGCCGGCAGGATCTGTTGCTAGAAATCGAAGCACATGCCTTGCATGCACTGGAGAACTGACATGACTGTATTGAAGAAATTTCGCCGGCATTGCCTGGTGGCAGTGATGCTGGTGAGTGCGGTGTCCGGCATCCAGGCAGCAGAAGATCTGCCGTTGTGGGAGCTCGGTGCCGGTGTTTCGGCCTTCAGTTTTCCTGCGTATCGCGGTTCGGACCAGACCAACAATTTCCTGTTGCCGGTGCCGCACGTCACGTATCACGGCGATTTCCTGAAGGCTGACCGCCACGGGATTCGCGGCAGTTTCTTCGATTCCGACTGGCTTGATCTCAGCATCAGCCTGGCGTTGTCTCCACCCGCCAGCAGCAATGACATCACGGCAAGATCCGGCATGCCGGATCTGAAGGGGACTTTCGAGATCGGCCCGCAAATGGATATCACGCTCTGGCGTTCCGACAATCGCGCCCGCTTCCTCAAGTTGCTGTTGCCGCTACGCACGGCCATCACGCTGGAAGGTTCGCCGAAAGATATCGGCTTGGTGTTTCATCCCAAGCTGAACATGGACATCACGGACATTCCCGGCATGTCCGGCTGGAACCTCGGCATGCTGGCCGGCCCGCTGTTTGGCGATAAGCGCCAGCACGCCTACTACTACACCGTGGCGCCCCAATACGCTACGGCCGATCGTCCGGCCTATGACGCAAAGGCTGGTTACGCCGGCATGCAGTATCTGGTCGCCCTCTCCAAGCGCTTCCCGTCATACTGGGTCGGTGGCTTTGTCCGCTACGACAACCTGAGCGGCGCCACGTTCGATAACAGTCCGCTTGTCCGCCAGAAAGACTATGTGGCTGCCGGTATCGCCATCACCTGGGTGCTCGGCGAATCATCGACACGCGTCAAGGTCGATGACTGATCGCGGCGGCGCAGGCAATCCCTTGTGGATAGCCTACGAATACGTCGCCATGCTGGTCGGTCTTGGCGCTTTGGCGGGGCTTTGCCTGCTGTGGTTGCCCTGCGCCCTGGTTCTCAAGCCCCTGCTGCCAAAACGTCTGGGTCAGCCCCTTGGCCGACGCATGATTTCGTTCGGCTTCCGGGTCTATCTGCGTATGCTGAGCCTGTTTTGCGCCTGTCGTTTCGATCTGCATGAAATCGACCAGCTCCGTGATCAGGGGCCACTGATTGTTGCCGCCAATCACCCTTCCCTGCTCGATGCAGTGATGATCGTGTCTCGTCTGCCCAATGCGGTCTGCGTGATGAAGGCCTCATTAATGGACAACATCCTGTTCGGTGCTGCCGCGCGGCTGGCCCGTTACATTCGCAATGACGTGGCATTGAAAATGATTTTTGGGGCGCGCGAAGAACTTGAGCAGGGCGCCATGCTGGTCATTTTCCCGGAAGGATCGCGCACGCTGAATTTTCCCTTTGACGCCAGTACGCCGAGTGTCGGGTTGATCGCCAACCGCAGCAAAATTCCCGTCCAGACGCTCCTCATAGAATTTTCTACGCCCTACCTCGGCAAGGCCTGGCCCTTGTTCCGGCGCCCCGTCTTGCCACTATCCTGCCGGATCCGGTTGGGACGTCGCTTTCCGCCGCCGAGCAATGTTCAGGCGTTTTCAGCTGAACTTGATACCTATTTTTCTTCCGAATTCGGCCCAAATTTCCCGTCGACCGCAGCATTCGCTGTTTGAACTGAAATCGTCATGTCCACTGCGTCAACCACCCATCTTGTCCTGATTCCCAGCTACAACCCCGGTCCCAAGGTGCTGGCCACCGTTCAGGCGGCGCGGGGGCAGTGGAATCCGGTGTGGGTGGTTGTTGATGGCAGCACCGACGGCAGTGCCGAGCAGTTGCAGGCCCTGGCCGCAAGCGACCATGGTTTGAAGGTCATTGTCCTGCCGCAAAATCGGGGCAAGGGCTCGGCGGTGCTTGAAGGGATCTCACAGGCAGCCGATGCAGGCTTTACGCACGCCCTGACCATGGATTCCGACGGCCAGCATCCGGCCGACCTGATCCCGGCGTTCATGGCCGCCTCTCAGGCGCAGCCCGCCCGGATGGTACTCGGCAAGCCGGTGTTTGATGCCGATGCGCCTGCTCTGCGCGTGAACGGTCGCAAGGTGTCCAATGGCTGGGCCAATCTGGAGACACTGTGGATGGGCATCGGCGATTCGCTCTACGGCTTTCGGGTGTATCCGATTGCGCCGTTGATAAAGATCATGCAGGCCAACCGATTCATGCGTCGTTTTGATTTTGATCCGGAGGCGGTCGTCCGTCTGTGCTGGGCCGGCGTCAAGCCACTCAATATCGATGCGCCGGTTCGTTACTTCCGGGCGGACGAAGGCGGTGTTTCCCATTTCCGCTACCTGCGCGACAACACCTTGCTGACCTGGATGCATACCCGGCTTTTCCTCGGCTTCGTGGTTCGTCTGCCCCTGCTGATACTGCGCCGCCTGTTTGCCTGAGCGATGAAAGCGCTGCGTCAATTTACCCTGCGTTACCTGATCGCCGATGCCGCGCCGCTATCAGCGCGCGAGCGCTGGCTGAGCGCCATTGCCGGTTTGGCCGGCATGCTGCTGATGCAGGCCATCCTCGCCGTCGTGCCGGTCGAACCGGGAATCAGCTATCTGCTGGCGCCGCTGGGTGCCAGTTCGGTGATTCTCTTCGCCCTGCCCCACAGCCCGTTGGCCCAGCCCTGGTCGCTGGCCGGCGGGCTATTCATCTCGGCGCTGATCGGCCATTTTTGTGGTGTGTGGATTACGCCAGGCTTTCTTGCGGTGGCTGTTGCGCTGGGCGTTGCCATCTGGGTGACCGCCTGGCTGCGCTGCATCCACCCGCCGGGCGGCGCCATGGCCGTGGTTTTTGCACTGAGTGCCCAACAGCATCCGACGTCGCTATTGACCGCCCTGCTCAACGCGGGTGCTGCGTTGATGGCGGTCCTCGTCGTCAATAATCTGACTCCTGGTCGTCGTTATCCACAATGCTTGCCGGCTACCCAGGTGGCCCGGCAGGATCGCCCGGCAAGGCGGAGCATTCGTCACGAAGACATCCAGCACGCACTGGAGCGGCTCGACACTTACCTCGACATCAGTGAGGACGATCTGGTGCGTATCTATGACCTGGCTACGACCCATGCCCACCAGCGGCATGAACGTCGAACCTGCGGCGACGTGATGAGCGCCCCGGCGATCAGCGTCGCGTTCGCGACCGAGCTGAATGAAGCCTGGCGGCTGATGCAGGCCAATCACCTGCATGGCCTGCCGGTGGTTGACCGCAGCCATCGGGTGATCGGCGTCCTGACACTGGAAAACTTTCTCCGCCATGTCGAAGCGCACGGCGCGCAGGGCATCGGCGACAACATTCGCCGACTGCTGCGAGCGACGCCTTCCGATTATTCGGACAAACCGGAGGTGGTTGGCCAGATCATGAGCAGCCATTTCGCCAAGGCGCAGACCACAACCGCTATCAGTGAGGTTGCCGCATTGCTGGCTTCAGCCGATCATCCAGTCATCATTCCGGTCACGGATGATCGCCAGAGACTGGCCGGGGTCCTGACCCAGACTGACCTGCTCGCTGCCATGTATCAACGCCAGGCAGCGGCGGCAGCAAGGCACTAACCCAATGAATACCACGGAAATCTTCCTGATCGCCATGGCGATCATCTTCACCGTTCCCTTCCTGATCTGGCGTCTGGGTCGAACCGATTACTTCGCGCCGCTGGTCGTTGTCCAGATCCTGACCGGCATCTTGCTCGGGCCGGGCATCCTGGGCCGGATCTATCCAGACTATTACGCGTTTGTCTTCAACCCGGCCGTGGTTCAATCTCTGAATGGCATTGCCTGGTGGGCAGTCATGCTTTTCGTGATGATTGCCGGCATCGAACTCGACTTCAGAAAAGCCTGGGAGTATCGCCGGGAAAGCGGCATCACGGCCGGCCTGGCGCTGGGGACGCCCTTGCTATTGGGTAGTGCAGCGGCAGGCTTGATGCTTGGCTTTGACGGCTGGATGGGACCCAAGGCACTGACCTGGCAGTTCGTGCTCGGCGTTGGCATGGCTTGCGCGGTGACCGCACTGCCCATCCTGATCCTGCTGATGGAAAAACTGGAAATCCTGCGCCAGCCCATCGGTCAACGCATCCTGCGCTATGCCAGCCTGGACGACGTGGCGATCTGGGCGGTTCTGGCGTTGATCCTGATGGACTGGGAACGCATGGGTCGGCAGGCCGCGTTTTTGCTGACCTTCGCGGTAACCGCCCGCTTGTTTCACAAAGTGATGGTGCGCCTTGACGCAAATGATCGCTGGTATGCCGCGCTGATCTGGCTGGCGGTGGTTTCTTTTGGCGCCGACTGGGCCGGACTGCATTTCATGGTTGGTGCCTTCCTGGCCGGGGCGAGCATGGAAGCCGATTGGTTCGACCAGGAAAAAATGGACCTGCTGCGCCATCACGTGCTACTCGTCATCATGCCGGTGTTTTTCCTGTCGACCGGGCTGCGGACTAACTGGAATGTGGGTGGGTCGGCTGTCTTTATCGCGGCGGCAGTGCTGCTCGTCGCTTCCGTGGCCGGCAAGCTGATTGGCGTTCATATCGCTGGCAGGATTCTCAAGTGGCGACCGGGCGAAGCTAGCATCATTGGCTGGCTGCTGCAGACCAAGGCGTTGATCATGATCATTTTTGCCAATATCCTGCTTGACAAACAAATCATCACCAGCGAAACCTTTACGGCACTGTTGCTGATGGCAGTGGCCAGCACCATGTTGACTGTTCCAATGGCGGCACCGAAGCTGGCCCGCCTGCACTCATTGATTCAGCGTTCCGCCTGAGGAGAAAAGCATGGCGTATATCCCGACTTATTCTGAAGAAGCCCCGGACCGGGCTGAAGTAGATGCCTTGACCGGCGCCGTGCTGATCGAGTTTGGTGCCAACTGGTGTGGTCATTGCCAGGGCGCCCAGCCGTTGATCGAGGCTGCCCAGCGGGCTTACCCCGATCTGCGTGCGCTGAAAATCGAAGATGGCTCCGGTCGACCTCTTGGCCGCAGTTTTCGCGTCAAGCTTTGGCCGACCTTGATCTTCATGAAGGATGGTGTGGAGCTGGAGCGTCTGGTTCGCCCGGGTAGCGAAGCGGAAATCAGTGCCGCACTGGCCCGGCTGACAGCCTGAGTCGGCTCAGGCGGCTGCGCTGCGCTGCTGCCAGGCGGCCAACTCGCTGCGCTCGATGAAGGTTTCCAGCCGGTTGATGTTGCCCGGCAACTGCCGGCCCTCCCACTGTTCGGTAGCCCAACGCTTTACGTTGGCGTGAAGCTCGCCATGTTCGATGGCGTGGGCAAGTGCCACCTCGATGTCGTGCAAGGCATCCGGATCACTGTTGATGAGGCGCGCTGCTTCATGCAGGCTCAGGCTGGTTTCCGTAACTTGGGCAAGCATGTGGGCCTCCTGGATGAACGATATGGACACATTCTAGCGCCTGGATGATTCTGAAAACATCTGGCTGCTGCGCAGTTCACCCGCGATCAGATCATCCCGCCATTGATCGAAATGACTTGCCCCGAAATATAGGCAGCACGGTCCGAGGCGAGAAAGGCGACAAGATCGGCAACTTCTTCTGGTTTGCCGGCGCGTTTCATGGGCACCAGACTCTTGATCGTTTCAGCGTCGAACGCACCCTCGATCATGTCGGTGGCGATGATGCCCGGCGCCACGGCGTTGACCGTGATGCCACGGCTGGCCAGCTCGAGCGCCAGCGCTTTGCTGGCCGAGTGCAGCGCACCCTTGGCCGCCGAATAATTGACTTGGCCGCGGTTGCCGGTAATACCGGCGACCGATGAAATATTGATGATCCGACCCCAGCGCGTACGGATCATCGGCATGGTCAGCGGCTGGGTAACGTTGAAAAAGCCGTTCAGCGAGACATCGACCACAGAACGCCACTGCTCCGCGCTCATGCCGGGGAAAACAGCATCGGCATGGATGCCGGCGTTATTGACCAGAATCTGGATAGGCCCTGCTTCGAGCAGCTTGTCCAGGACGGCCGCCGTTGCAGCACGCTCGGTGACATCAAAGGCAACGGCTTCAGCGCTGCCACCAATGGCGGT
>Ga0209023_10001928_pt1 | contig 26837 bp, 20 predicted proteins | sample LakOneMetagenome_FD_187468 | JGI IMG/M metagenome (GOLD analysis project Ga0209023, IMG submission 187468) | Freshwater and sediment microbial communities from Lake Erie, Canada (SPAdes) (version 2) | ecosystem: Environmental > Aquatic > Freshwater > Lentic | place: Lake Erie, Canada...
GCGACTCGCCCAAGGTGAAAGTCACGCCCCGGAGGGTGTGGCGAAGCTCTCAGGCAGCCACGACAGAGGGGGAGTTCCCACGGGGCTCAACCGAGCCTCGGCCACCTCGTTCGGCCTCGGCCGGCTTGTCCCGGAGAACTCATGACCTCGGTCGACCCCCACGCGGAAGCGCGATTCTCACCCCTGCATCAGGCACACGTCGAACTCGGTGCGAGCTTCACCGATTTCGCCGGCTGGCAGATGCCCGTGCGCTATTCGAGTGACCTCGCCGAGCACCACGCCGTGCGCACCAACGCGGGAATCTTCGATCTCTCCCACATGGCCGAGATCCGCGTCACCGGTGCGGATGCCGGCGCCTATCTGGATTTCGCCTTCGCGGGTCAACTCTCGGCGATCGCTCTCCTGCAGGCCAAGTACAGCCTGCTGCTCAACGAAGCGGGCGGCATTATCGATGACGTCGTGGTCTACCGCCTCGGCGACGCCGAGTTCCTCGTGGTGGCCAATGCCGGCAATCGATTTCCCGCGGTCGAGGCGATGCAGGCACGCTCCGCGCGCTTCGACGTGGCCGTCGTTGATGAGAGTGACGATGTCGCCCTCATCGCCGTGCAGGGCCCGAATTCACGCAGCATCCTCAACGAGACCGCCGGCTTCGCGGCCGGCGGCGACATGATCAGCCTGCGCTACTACCGGGCCATGAACGGGGCCTTCAATGGAACCCCGCTGTTCATCGCGCGCACCGGCTACACCGGCGAAGACGGTTTCGAGGTGTACGTTCCCGTGGCGCAGGCGCTCGCCCTGTGGGAGGCGATCATGTCGGCCGGAAAAGCGTACGACCTCGTGCCTGCGGGTCTCGCCAGCCGCGACACGCTTCGCCTCGAAGCCGGCATGCCCCTCTACGGGCATGAGCTCAACCTCACCACGTATCCGGCCCAGGCCGGTCTGGGGCGGGTGGTCAACCTCGCCAAGGACACCGACTTCATCGGCCGCGCCGCCAGCGAGGAAGGCCCGAGCGCCACGGCACCGGTGCTTGTGGGTCTCATCGCGCAGGGCAAGCGCGCTGGTCGGGCCGGATACGGCATCTACTCCAGTGCCACGTCGACCGAACCCGGCGGTGAGATCACCAGCGGCGCGCTCTCGCCGACCCTGGGATACCCGATCGCCATGGCCTACGTCACGCCGCCACTCGCCCGGCTCGGCACCGAGGTTTTCATGGACGTTCGCGGAACCCGTATTCCCGCCACCGTCGCATCCCTTCCCTTCTACTCGCGCAAGAAGTAGCTTCTCCCTCTTCGAAAGGTTCTTCCATGACTGACAAATCTGAACTCCAGTACACGGCCGAGCACGAGTGGGTGCTCGTGGACGGCGACATTGCCACCGTCGGCATCAGCGCCTACGCCGCCGAGAAACTCGGTGATGTGGTCTTCGTCGAACTGCCCGAGGTGGGCAGCACCGTGGCCGGCGGAACCGTGGTGGGTGAGATCGAATCCACCAAGTCCGTCGGTGAACTCTTCGCCCCGGTCGACGGCACCGTCACCGCCGTCAACTCGGCCGTCGTCGACAGCCCCGAACTCGTCAACTCCGACCCGTTCGGCGAAGGATGGCTCATCAAGGTGGCCTTCACCGAGCTGCCCGAACTCCTCAGCTTCACCGAGTACTCCGCCCTCATCGGCGAATAATCCAGGGAGACGACAAGCGTGAACCTCAACACCACGAAACAGACTCAGGGATCGACGGCTTTCAGCACCCGCCACATCGGCACGGATGCCGACGCCCAGTCCCACATGCTGGCCACCCTCGGCTACGACTCCCTGGAGTCCCTCGTGGCGGCGGCCATGCCGGGCTCGATCCACTCCGAACTCTTCCGCACCGACGGGGACAACGCGCTCCCACCCGCCGCGACGGAGCCGGAGGCGATCGCGGAACTGCGCGTGATCGCCGGCCGCAACACCGTGAAGCGTTCCATGATCGGTCTGGGTTACTACGACACCTTCACGCCCGCCGTGATCAAGCGCAACGTCTTTGAGAACCCCAGCTGGTATACCGCGTATACGCCCTACCAGCCCGAAATCTCCCAGGGTCGCCTCGAAGCCCTGATCAACTTCCAAACCATGATTGCCGATCTCACCGGGCTGACCACCGCGAACGCATCCATGCTGGATGAGTCCACCGCCGTCGTCGAGGGCATGCTGCTTGCCCGGCGCACCTCGAAGGCTATTAGCCAGCGGTTCATCGTGGACGCGGATGCCCTTCCGCAGACCCAGGCACTGCTGAAGAACCGTGCGCACGCGCTCGGAATCGAACTTGTTGTGCTGCCGTTGACCGAAGACACCACCGCGGCGGAGCTGGGGGAGTACTTCGGCGTCTTCGTGCAGTACCCCGCGGCATCCGGTCGGGTCTGGGACCCAACCGGCGTGATCGCTCTCGCGCACGAGCAAAGGGCCCTCGCCATCGTGGCGGCGGACCTGCTTGCCCTCACGCTCCTGAAATCGCCCGGCGAGCTCGGCGCTGATGTCGCCGTGGGCACGAGCCAGCGTTTCGGCGTGCCGATGGGCTTCGGTGGCCCGCACGCCGGCTACATGGCCGTGCGCAAGGGACTCGAACGGCAGCTTCCCGGTCGTCTGGTGGGCGTGAGTGTCGACGCCGCCGGCAACCCGGCCTACCGCCTCGCCCTGCAGGTGCGCGAGCAGCATATCCGACGCGACAAGGCCACATCCAATATCTGTACGGCTCAGGTTCTGCTCGCGGTGATGGCGGGAATGTACGCCGTCTACCACGGCCCGGCTGGGCTCACGGCGATCGCCGCCCAGGTGCAGGAACGCGCCGGTGCGCTCGTGGTGGCGCTGCGTTCGATCGGTGCCGACGTGATCTACAGCACGTTCTTTGACACCGTGCGGGTTTCGGTCCCCGCCGGTGCCGCGGCCGTTGTGGAGCGTGCCGCCGAGAAGGGCTACAACTTGCTCCTGGTCGATGCGACCACCGTTGCCGTCTCGGTGGACGAGACCACCACGGCGGCCGATCTGACCGCCGTCGTCGGTGCGTTCGGCGGCCTGGACGCATTCGGCCACGTGAACCTCGACGACTCGCAGGCGGGACTGCCGGCCGAGCTCACCCGCACGAGCGACTTCCTCACTCACCCGGTCTTCAACACGCACCGCTCGGAGACGAGCATGATGCGGTACCTCAAGCGCCTCTCGGACGCCGACTACGCCCTCGACCGCGGCATGATCCCGCTCGGCTCCTGCACCATGAAGCTCAACGCCGCGAGCGAGATGGAGGCGGTGAGCTGGCCGGAATTCGGCGGCCTGCACCCCTTTGCACCGCGCGCCGACGTGGAGGGATACCTCGAGCTCGTGCGCCAGCTCGAAACCTGGATGTGCGATGTGACCGGGTATGACTCGGTGTCCCTGCAGCCCAACGCCGGTAGCCAGGGTGAGCTCGCCGGCCTGCTGGCCATCACCGGTTACCACCGCTCCCGTGGCGAGGAAAATCGCACCGTGTGCCTGATTCCGTCGAGTGCCCACGGCACGAATGCAGCCTCCGCCGCCCTCGCCGGCATGCGCGTGGTCGTGGTGGCCTGCGACGACCTCGGCAACGTCGATCTTGACGACCTGACCGCCAAGATCGCCGAGCACGCCGACGACCTCTCTGCACTCATGATCACTTACCCCTCCACCCACGGTGTGTACGAGCATGAGGTATCGACCATCTGCCGCGCCGTGCACGACGCGGGCGGACAGGTGTACGTGGACGGCGCCAACCTGAACGCCCTGCTCGGTTTCGCCCGCTACGGCGACTTCGGCGGCGACGTGTCGCACCTCAACCTGCACAAGACGTTCTGCATCCCGCACGGCGGCGGTGGACCGGGCGTGGGTCCGGTCGCGGCCAAGGCGCACCTCGCGCCGTTCCTGCCCGGGCATCCGATGGCCCAGAGCGATGAGCACTACCTGCTTGGCGCCGACGGCACGGCGGGCACCGTGCGGCACGAGGGCGGGCCGGTTTCGGCCGCGCCCTACGGCAGCCCCAGCATCCTGCCGATCTCCTGGGCTTACGTGCGCATGATGGGCGCTGAGGGCCTCAAGCAGGCCACCGGCGCTGCCGTTCTGGCCGCCAACTACGTGGCCAAGCGCCTCGCGGGGGCGTTCCCGCTGCTGTACTCGGGTGAAAACGGGCTCGTGGCCCACGAGTGTATCCTCGACCTGCGCCCGCTCACCGCAGCGACCGGGGTGACCGTGGATGACGTGGCCAAGCGCCTGATCGATTACGGCTTCCACTCGCCCACCATGAGCTTCCCAGTGGGCGGCACGCTCATGGTCGAACCCACCGAGAGCGAAGACCTCGTGGAGATCGATCGCTTCATCGACGCCATGATGGCGATCCGGGCCGAAGCGGATGCCGTTGCCGCCGGTGTCTGGCCGGCCGACGACAACCCGCTGCACAACGCCCCGCACACCGCACAGTCGGTGATCGAGGGGGAGTGGGAGCACGCCTACGACCGGGCGACCGCTGTGTATCCGCTGCGCACGCTGGTGAGTCACAAGTACTGGCCGCCGGTCCGGCGCATCGACAACGCGTTCGGTGACCGCAACCTCATGTGTTCCTGCCCGCCGCCCGAGGCCTTCGAGGACTAGGCCTCAGAGCAGGGCGAAGCTCCGGGCCTGTCCGGGTGAGAGTGTGGTCTCCTGGCCATCGACCCTCACCCGGATGGGCGTTGCGCCACCGGGAAGAAGCTGGAGTCGCAGGCTCTCGGGGGTGAGGTGCACCCGGATGGGTTGTTGCCGGTAGTTGATCTTGAAGTCAACCGACTTCAGTTCCTCGGGCAGCACCGGGTGCAGCCACAACTTGTCGTCCCGGATCTCGAGCCCGCTGTAGCACCGAACGATCATGTCGATCGAACCGGCCATGGCGCCGAGGTGGATCCCTTCCTGCGTGCCCGCGCCCGGCACGGCTCCGAAGTCGCAATCGAGGGCTCGCAGCAGGAAACTCCAGGAATCTGCCCGGTTTCCGCGGGCTTCCACCCAGGAATGCACGACATTACTCAGGGTGGAGCCGTGCGTGGACCTGTCTCTGTAGAAGTCGACGGTGCGAACCACGGCCTCCGGGGGAAAGGCGTAGCCCATGTCGTGCAGCTGGCCGCGAAGCTCCTCGGCGGAGAACAGGTACAAAAGCATCAATACATCGGGCTGTTTGGCCACCCGATAGTTGTTGGTGCTGTCTCCCTCGGCGTTGAGGATGAGGTCGAGGCGAGCGAGGGATTCGTAGCGGGAGCGATAGGCGGTCCAGTCGAATTCAGGCAAGGCTTCGTAGCCGTCGAACTGGCTCAGAACCCCATCGGCGTGAAGGACCACGCGGAGGCGATGCCGCACACGGTTCCACCGGTCCACCTCGCCGGGGCGCAGCCGCAGCCGGTTCCAAAGCGGGCCGCAGTTGCGGGTCTTCAGCAGCGCCACGGCCTCGACCGCGCGGGCCAGGGTCCACGCCGCCATCACATTGGTGTAGGTGTTGTTCCGCAGGCCCGCACCCGGTCTGCCCGGCGGGCCGTCGTGGAATTCATCCGGGCCCATGACTCCCGACACGTCGTAACGGTCGCTTGTTTCATCCAATACGGCGAGGTCGGAGAAGAACCGCGCGACCTCGAGCAGTATCTCGGCACCCTGACTGATCAGAAAGTCGATGTCTCCCGTGGCTTGGTAGTAGCGCCAGACGCTGTACGCAATCGCCAGGCCCACGTGCCGCTGCAGGTGTGAGTTGTCGGGCATCCACTGGCCATTGCGGGGGTTGAAGAGCGACCTGGGCGTGACTTCTCGACCATCGATGCCGCTCTGCCACGGGTACATCGCCCCGGCGTACCCGAGCTGCCGAGCAGCAGTGCGTGCCTCGCTCAGACGACGGTAGCGGTAGCCCAACATGGCCCGGCTCAGGTCCGGGCGACGCAGGGTGAGAATGGGATAAACGAACATCTCGTCCCAGAAGACGTGACCTCGGTAGCCCTCGCCGTGCAGCCCGCGGGCCGGCACGCCGGCGTCGAGGTCGGCATCCACCGCAGCCACCGTCTGGAGTACGTGGAAGGTATTGAGGTTGAGCGCCAGCGACGACCGGTGGCCGGCGTCGAGTCGCACGGCGAACTCTTCCCACAGCACGTGCCATTCCCGCTCATGGGCTGAGAGCAGTTCTGCCGGTTCCGGAAGCCGTTCCAGCCAGGTCAGCACCGCCGAGGTGGGGGAGGCGATGGCCCGGTCCCGAGACGTGCTGACCACCGCGAGTTTCTCCACCCGAATCGGACGGCTCCGTTGCAGGTCCAGCGTAAAGGACTGCTCGATCCAGCCGGGCTCGATCAGGGTCTCCCGAATCGGTTTGCTCAGCTGCCCGCCGTCGAACACCCGCGTTCGGGCCGCGAGCGAGATGTGGACTCCGGACTGGCTGGTTTCCGCCTCGAGCATGATGGTGTCGTCCCCCACGCCGAAAGCTCCTCGCTGCACGAGATGCTGTCCGGCCAACGCCCGGTCGGCTGCCACGTTGCGGTTGCTAACCCGACCGTCCAGGGCGGAGCGAATTTCGAGCGTGCCCGACCAATTCACGGCCTCGAAGGTTGTCTCGAGCACGGCACTGTGCGGCGAGGCCTGGGAGACGAATCGACGCGACGACACGCGGGTGGTGCGGCCGTTCCGATTGCGGAACTGCATGTGCCGGGTGAGCGTGGCACGTTTGAGGTCGAGTTCCTGGCGATAGTCCGTGAGCTCGTCGCTGCTCGGGGTTAACCACTCGCCGCCGTCGAGCCGGAATCGGAGCGGTAGCCAATTCGGCGCATTCACCATGTGCTCGTCTTCGCGGGTTTCGGAACCGATGACCGTGCTCAGCCGGTTGTAGACGCCGGCGAGATACGTACCCGGGTAGTGCACGTCATCAGCGTCGCATTCCGGGACTGCCCCGCGAGTGCCCCAGAACCCATTGCCCAGGGTGCAGAGCGCCTCCCGCGCGCCCTCCGTCGCCGGGTCGAATCCGTCGAATCGCAGAAGCCAGGGATTGTGGCCATCGCCTCGGGTGGAAAGATTGAGCTCGCCGAGGTGTGCCATCACAATGTCGGCGCCGGCCGCGTGCAGCCGATCGGCCGATGCCGCGCGGTCCACTCCCACGACAAGCCCGAAGCCGCCTCGCCGACCCGCTTGCACCCCGATCACGGCGTCCTCCAGCACGGCGGTGCGGGCCGGGTTCACTCCGAGCAGCCGGGCCGCTTCAAGAAACAAAGCCGGGTCGGGTTTTCCGGGCAGGGCGAGCCGTACGGCATCCGTGCCGTCGACGATGATGTCGAAATCGTCGATGATGCCCGCTGCCCGCAGAATCTGGGTTCCATTGCGGCTCGACGTCACGATGGCGGTGGCAATGTGTCCCCGCCGAAGCCGCCGAGCCAGAACGAGCGCGTCGTCGAAGACCGTGACGCCGTCGGCGGCGAGGATGCCCTCGAAGATGGTCTGCTTGCGCAGGGAGAGCCCCGTGATGCTGGGCGGGCCGCCGGCGCCTTCCGGCCCATCCTCGGCATAAGGAATTTCCCGTGACTCGAGAAATGCCCGAATGCCGTCTTCGCGGCGGCGACCGTCGATGTGCAGCAGGTAGTCGGTCCTCGGATCGAAGGCACGCCCCGCTTCGCCGCTGACGTTGGACAGTACTTCGCCGAAAAGAATCTGCCAAGCCCGGGCGTGCGCGGTGGCGGTGTCGGTGACGACGCCGTCGAGGTCGAAGAGAACGGCATCGAATAACACGGCGTCCGAGTGGGGCGGATCGGTGTGCGGCGTCTGCGAACTCGGCACTGCCCACTCACCTCCCGATCGTGCCCACACCATACTCCGCGGGAGCGATTTCGGTGCGGGCCCGGGCCGGTTTTATGCGGCGGGGGCCAGCAACGCCGGCCACCACGCCAGGGCGAGGGGATACCCCACAAAGGAGAGAATGTCGAGCAGCCAGTGAGTGATCACCAGCGGCATGGTGCGGCCCCAGCGGTTGTAGCACCAGCCGAACACGACCCCCATGGCGACGTTGCCGAAGAACGGCCCGATTCCCTGGTACAGGTGATAGCTGCCACGCAGCACGGCGGAGGAGAGGATGATGGTCCAGGTCGACCAGCCCAGTTGCCGCAGGCGGGTGAACAGGTAGCCGACCATGATGATCTCCTCCACCAGGGCGCTGCGCAGGGCGGAGAAGACGAGGATCGGGATCGTCCACCAGAAGGTGTCGATCGGGGCCGGGACGACGGCGACCGTGAAGCCGAACGCGCGCCCCGCAAGGTAAAGGGCGAGGCCCGGAATGCCGATCACGAGCAGCAGCCCGAAGCCGCGGCGAAGGTCTTTCCCCGGTTCGGTCAAATCGAAGCCGATCAGCCGGAACGGGTTGGTGCCCGGAAGCCAGAGCAGGTACAGCACGAGGGCGACGGCAACAAGCCCGAAGCCGATGCCGAGGAACTGGTAGGTGAAGTCCAGCCACTCCCGCGGCGACTGCGAGCCGTTGAGGGTGGCCGATTGGTTGGCGAGCGGAGTGGTATCGGTCAGCCTGGCGATGATCGAGACGATCGAATACACCGCGGATGCACCAAGGGAGAGCCCGAGCACGATGCCGATCTCCCAGTACATGCGGGAACGGCTGAGTCCGGATGCTTTGGGCATGGCTCTATCCTGCCATCAGCTCCACATGGGCCGCGCGCAGTCTAGAGACCTTGAAAAGGCGAGATCATGCCCAGAAGCTAGATGATCTGCAAATGACCATGGCGGCCAAGCGCGGCAGGTACGACGATAACCTGCGCGCCAACGATAGGAGGGTTTGCAGATATGGATGCAATCAACCGTTGTTCTTGCCCGCGCAAATGGACTCGGTCATATAGGTGGATACAGAAAAAAGCGGATCGCCCGTCGTTGACTGGCGATCCGCCCGGCTGATCAAACGATCAGTTCTAGGTGTAGTGCAGCGTGTACCAGCCAGGAAAGTCGGCACCGTATACGCACAGCTTGTAGACTTCGTGAACCATGCCCGCAGACTGCGCGTCTTTGTAAGCGGCCATGCAGGACGCATGAGTGCCAAAGTAGCCCCCTGCCGCCCAAGCAGGAGTAGCCGCCCCAAGCATTAGCCCTACCGTCATGACGACGGCAGCCGCTCCCACCGTGATTTTCCCTCGCATATTTTACCCCCCGATTTTCAGTTCTAAAGTGCGATATCAACATCATGAGATCACGGCGTGCCGTAATTTGTCAAGGAGTATGTAGCTAGCAGCTTGGGTCAGTAGTGGCAAAGTTTACAACGTCGGTCGAATTCCCGGCCGTGGGGTGCTGATCTGGGAAAATTGCTTATGAGCGATTCTGATGGGCTGTTCCCCGCGACAGAACTTGAACATGTTGACCTGTTCGTGGATGACGGTGTCGATGTTGGGGCCGGTGTGAACAAACGTTTTCGGGCGTTCGAGCCGGCGGCAGTGATGCTGGTACTGCCGTCGTTGGATGAGTGGCTGCCGCAGAATCACCTGTCTCGGTTCATCGCGGACATCGTGGAAACTCAGCTGGACCTGAAGAAGTTCTGCGCGTCCTGCGCAAAGTCGAAGGGCCAGCCCCCTTACGACCCCCGGCTGATGGTCCGCGTCTTGCTCTACGGGTACTGCGTCGGGGTTCGCTCGTCACGGCAGTTGGAACGGGTCTGTGTGGATGTCGTTGCGTTTCGCTGGTTGGCTGAGCAGCAGGAACCGGATTTTCATTCCATCGCTCGGTTCCGCAACGGCATCTGTCGAGCCTGGGGAACGTCTTCTTGCAGGCGTTGGAACTGTGTCGCGCGGCCGGAGTGGTCTCGCTCGGGCAAGTCGCGTTGGACGGCATCAAGATGCGTGCGAACGCGTCCCGGCGGAAGGTGATGAGTTATGCCCGGTTGACGGAGAAGTAGAAAATCCTCGCCGATCGAGTCTCTGCGCTCATGGCTGATGCCGACGCAATCGATGACGCTGAGGATGCCCGGTTTGGGAAAGAGAAACGCGGTGACGAGTTGCCGCCTGAGCTCGCCCGACGGGAGTCAGGCCTGTGAAACTCGCCGAGGCACGCGCCGCGTTGGAGGCCGACGCGGCCGCTTGGGCACGGAAAGACGCGGAGAAGAAAGCCCGGGACAAGGGCGACGATGACGATGCTGTCGCGCAGAAAGGTGATGACGCGGCCAAGAACGCGGTCGTTGCTCCGAAGGCGCAACGCGACTTCACTGACCCGGATGCGCGGATCATGAAGACCGCGGACGGGTCTTTCCATCACGCTTACAACGCGCAAGCCGTCGTAGATGCCGACCACCAGATCATCGTCGCAACGACGCTGACGAATATTGGCGTGGATGTTGAACAGGTCGTGCCGCTGGTTGAGTATTGGAGCCTCTGAGCCCCACCCGATCGTGCGGTTGAGCCCCACTGATCGTGCGGAAGAGCACCAGTGGTGGTGTGGCTCAGTTCCACTGGTGCTCTCCGTCACGGATTATGCGGTCGCGAGGGCGTTTTGTTCCCTCATGTTGTAGGTGCCGGTGTCGACGCAGATGGTGTTGTGGATTATGCGGTCCATTATGGCGTCGGCGTGGACGCCGGCGCCGAGGCGTTGGTGCCAGTCCTCCTGTTGATACTGCGTGCAGAACACCGTTGAGGTCTCGCCGTAACGGCGCTCCATCAGCTCCACCAGCATTGTCCGCATCGATTCCGTCGGCTTGTCGAGCAGCCACTCCTCGATGACCAGCAGCGTGAACACGGCATATTTGCGGAGGAACTTACCCGACCCGCCAGGGGCGTTTTGCGCGGCAACCCAGGCTTCAGCTGCAGGATTTGCTTCGCTTTGATCTTCCGTACCATTACCGGTACTCCTTCCATGGTGTGGTGCTCAAATCGAGGAAAGAGCTTTTCAGGTCGGGCTCAACCGCACCGATAGTGGGGCTCAACGATACAAAGCAAGCATCTGAACAGTGGGGCTCACTCGCACCACAGGTGGTACCCATTGAAGCCAATATTTAGCTGGTTACGAAACTCCACGCCACGACCGGCGTCCTGCCCGGTCAGTTCCTTGCCGATGCTGGCTATTGTTCAGCAGCAAATCTGGATTACGCGAAGACTGTTGAAGTGGCCAGCGACGTCCGGACCGAGTTTTTCATCGCGACCGGCCGGGTCAAGCACGGTGAGAGTTTTCCCAACGTCCCCCGCGGCCGGATCCCAGTCGATGCGACGCTCCGAGAGCGCATGGCGCGGAAGCTGAAGAAGAAGAAGGGCCGCGCGGTTGACGCCCGGCGCAAAGCGTTCGTGGAGCCCGTCTTCGGGCAGATCCAAACCCGGCAAGAGAAATTCGTCCTGCTCCGCGGTTTGGAACAGGCAGCCCATGAGTGGGACCTGATCGCCGCCTGCCACAACTTGATAAAGCTGCACACCCTGCAAACCAACGCGCTTCTGGCCACGCACAGCGCCCCGACGGCCCGACCGGCCACCTAGAGACCAGGGCAGGACCGCCCTAACGGGCGGCCACGGCCCTGACCCGACGAAGTGCGGGCGGCTCTGGCCCTTTTTCGATCGGCACCAACGATCCGTCGTCGGAAACCTCGCTGATCCCACCAGCACCGCCTCGTTCCGCGATCGGCACCTTGGCCTGCAGCTCGCGGCCCAACTTCGAATAGACGTTACTGAATCACGCTCCTACTGAGTCTCGCAGTCACAAATCTGAGACGGTGGGCTGCGGATGGTGCGGACCTCGCCGCGGTGCTGCCATATCTAGCGGGCTACATGGGCTAAGCGTGATTTTCGCGGCACCTAATATTGCCTGCGGACGCCTGGCCCCGAGGTGATGGCCAAAGCTCAAGTCCGGTCCGGTTACGCCTCAACTTGCCGGTCGGCCGCTGAAGCAAACCCAATTTCGGTGCAATTGGCTCTCCTGACTTGACCACGGGTGGTAGGCGATCGCCTTAACGAGTGCGGCCACTCTCTGCCGGTCTATCAGTAACCGCGGTCACAGCATGCGGCAGTACAACCGGCATGACGTGAAGAGATTGTTCCAAATGAACCGCATTTTTGCACTAATTGCAGAATCCAGCTCGATTTCACGCAGATTAGCTGCGCCAAATGTTTCGCGTAGGTAACGGTTCACTCACCGATAGTTGGTTTGGTCAACGCCCCAATTAGTGTCGAAACTAACAAGAACGCCCGTAGGGGGATGACCTGCGGCGGGCGCTCACTTTTTTACTGGAGGAAAATTGAGAATCAAGAGACTTGGCGTCGTCGCAATCGCCATTGCCGCTGTGGGAGCACTGACGCTCTCCGGCTGCTCGGGTGCGTCCAACGATGCAGGAACGGCCGGCGGCGCAATCGTCACGACCAACGGCAACGAGCCGCAGATGCCCCTGATCCCGACAAACACTACTGAGGTCGGTGGTGGAAAGATCATCACGTCGATTTTCGCCGGATTGGTGTCCTACAGTGCAACGGGCGAGATCGAAAACGAGGTTGCGCAGTCGATCGAGTCCGAGGACGCGACGACGTGGACGGTGACGCTCAACGATGGCTGGACCTTCACCAACGATGAGGCCGTCACGGCGCAGTCCTTTGTGGACGCGTGGAATTACGGCGCGCTGTACGACAACGCGCAGTCCACGTCGTACTTCTTCGACAACATCGTCGGCTACTCCGACGTGCAGAACACCAAGGACGACCCGACCGGAGCCGTCGACGAAGACGGCAACGTGCTTCAGGTCGGCGACCCGCTCGCCGAGTCCATGAGCGGATTGACGGTCATCGATGACACGACCTTCACGGTTGAGCTCGCCGCCGCCGAAGCCGACTACCCGCTTCGCCTCGGCTACACGGCCTTCTCGCCGTTGCCGACGGTCGCGTTCGAGGACATGGCCGCATTCGGAGAGAACCCGATCGGCAACGGCCCGTACGAGCTCGCTTCCGAGGGAGCGTGGCAGCACGACGTGAAGATCGACCTCGTGACCAACCCGGACTACTCCGGGGTGCGCACGCCCGCCAACGACGGTCTGAGCATCATCTTCTTCGCCTCGCAGGACGGTGCCTATGCCGCCGTTCAGGGTGGAGACCTTGATGTTCTCGACGCCGTTCCGGACTCCGCCTTCGCGACGTACAAGACAGATTTCCCGGACAGCAACGTCAACGATCCGGCCGCGATCTTCCAGGCATTCAACATGCCCTACTACCTCGAGCACTGGAGTGGTGAAGAAGGCAAGCTGCGTCGCGCCGCCATCTCGATGGCCATCGACCGCGCCCAGATCACGGATGTCATCTTCCAGGGCACCCGTACCCCCGCCACGGACTTCACCTCCCCGGTGATCGACGGCTATTCTGACTCCCTCAAGGGCTCAGACGTTCTCGAATACAACCCCGAAGAGGCCGTCGCCAAGTGGGCTGAAGCCGATGCGATCTCCCCGTACACGGGCACGTTCGACATCGCCTACAACTCCGACGGTGGCCACCAGGCCTGGGTCGACGCCGTGGTCAACAGCGTCAAGAACACGCTCGGCATTGAAGCAGTCGGCAAGCCATACCCGACGTTCGCCGCAGCACTCGATGACCGTTTGGCCGGAACGCTGTCCGGAGCAACCCGCGCCGGCTGGCAGGCCGACTACCCGTCGCTCTACAACTTCCTCGCACCGCTGTACCAGACCGGTGCGGGTTCGAACTACGAAGGCTACAGCAGCGTCGAGTTCGACACCCTGCTCAAGGAAGGCGCCGCGGCGTCGAGCGTCGAAGACGCCACGGCGAAGTATATCGCTGCCCAAGAAGTCCTGCTTCAGGACCTTCCGACCGTTCCTCTGTGGTACTCCAACGTCACCGCAGTGTGGAACGCCGACACCGTGAACAACGTTGAATTCGGCTGGGACTCCGTGCCCCTCTACCACGAGATCACGAAGAACTAAGTACCACCGTAAGAATTACCTAATGTTCAAATACCCGGGGGCGTCAGCCCCCGGGTATTTGGTTGGTTAGACTACTTCTCTCTCTAAGTGATTGTGATGTTCATGCATATTCGTTCCATCGTGGGGACCTGATGCTCTGGTACACCGGCAAGCGTCTGCTTCAGATGATCCCGGTTTTCTTCGGAGCCACCTTCCTGATCTATTTCATGGTCTACTCCCTGCCTGGGGATCCCATCGCCGCACTTTTTGGTGACCGACCAGTTTCCCCCAGCGTTATCGCTGCCCTCCGTGCCGAGTACAATCTCGACAAACCCTTGATAGTCCAGTACTTCATCTATATCGGAAACTTCTTCCAGGGTGATCTGGGCACCACATTCTCAGGGCGCTCCGTCTCTGACGTTATGGCGTCGGCATTCCCGATTACCTTCCGTCTCGCCATGCTCGCGCTCTTCTTCGAAGCGGTCGCCGGCATTCTCGTCGGCCTCGTGGCCGGACTGCGCAAGGGCAAGCTCTTTGATGCGAGTGCCCTCGTCGTCAGCCTCCTGCTGATCAGCGTTCCGACCTTCGTGATCGGGTTCGTGCTTCAGTTCGTCTTCGGCATCCAACTCGGGTGGGCGCGCACGACCGTAAGCGGTGCAGCGCCGGTCAGCGAGCTGATTCTCCCGGCACTCGTGCTGGCCTCCGTGTCGTTCGCGTACATTGTTCGTCTGACCCGGGCGAGTGTGTCAGATAATCTGAACGCGGACTTCGTGCGCACGGCGACTGCAAAGGGGCTTTCCCGGCAGCGCGTTGTCAGTGTGCACGTTCTACGTAACTCACTCGTGCCGGTTGTTACCTTCCTCGGAGTCGACATCGGATCCCTCATGGTGGGTGCCATCGTCACCGAAGGCATCTTCAACATCAACGGAGTGGGCGGCACGGTCTACAAGGCCATCAAGCTCGGTGAAGGTCCGACAGTGGTGTCGTTCATTGCCGTGATGGTCGTCATCTTCGTGGTGGCCAACCTGCTCGTGGACCTGCTATACGCAGCCCTGGACCCGAGGATTCGCTATGCCAAGTAATAATCTGGAGGCGCAGCCGCACTACGTGGCAGCCCTCGAAGACACCCCGATCGCCGCCGTCGACCGGCTCGACGAAACTGACAAGGCTCGCAGCACGTGGTCGGACGCGTGGGATTCCATGCGGCGTCGCCCCACGTTCTGGATCGCGTCCGTTCTCATCCTTCTCATTGTGGCCGTCGCGTTCCTGCCCGGGCTGTTCTCTTCGGTTTCGCCGACTGCCTGCGACCTCAGCAACAGCAACGGAACTCCGCAGTCCGGTCACCCGTTTGGGTTCACGCGGCAGGGGTGTGACGTTTACGCTCGAGTAATTTTCGGCGCCCAGGCCTCCGTTATGGTCGGCTTGCTGGCCACGATCCTCGTAACCCTGACCGGAGTCATCGTCGGCGCCCTTGCCGGCTACTACGGTGGCTTTCTGGATGCAGTCGTGTCCCGCGTGGGAGACATCTTCTTCGCGGTGCCCACCGTACTCGGTGCCATCGTGCTGCTGTCCGTTCTGCCCGACCGCACCCCGGTCACCATCGCCCTGGTGATGTCGATTTTCGCCTGGCCTCAGGTGGCTCGCATCATGCGGGGCGCGGTGCTGAGCGCCCGCAACTCCGACTACGTCACGGCGTCCGTTGCACTCGGCGTGTCCAAGTTCAAGATTCTGTTGCGCCACGTCGTGCCCAATGCGATTGCACCCGTGATCGTGGTGGCCACTATCTCCCTCGGCACATTCATCGTTGCCGAGGCGACGCTGTCGTTCTTGGGAATCGGTCTCGACTCGCAGACGATGAGCTGGGGCAATGACATCAGTCAGGCGCAGACGAGCATCCGGACTGCTCCCCAGGTGCTCATGTACCCGGCGGCGGCGCTGTCGGTGACCGTGCTCGCCTTCCTCATGCTCGGCGATGTCGTCCGAGACGCACTTGATCCACAAGCGAGGGCCAGACGATGACTCAGCTAGCCAATGAAACCGTCATGCAGAGCGTCTCCAGTGAGAGCGCGCCCCTGCTTCAAATTCGCGACCTTGAGGTGGGATTTCGTACGCAACGCGGAGTCGTACCTGCGGTGCGCGGTGTCAGCCTCACCCTGTACGCCGGACAGACCCTCGCGATTGTGGGAGAGTCCGGTTCGGGCAAGACCACGACCGCACAGGCCATCATCAATCTGCTGGCCGGCACGGGAGAGGTGACCGCGGGCGAGATCCTCTTCGAAGGCAGAGACCTCACCAAGCTGTCCGCCAAGGACATGCAGATGGTTCGTGGTCGCCAGATCGGTTACGTGCCGCAGGATCCGATGAGCAACCTGAACCCGGTGTGGAACATCGGTTATCAGGTGGAGGAGGCCGTCAAGTCCAACAGCGGCCTCCGCGGAAAGGACGCGCGCAAGCGCACCATCGAGGTCTTGAAGGAAGCCGGCCTCAGCGACGCTGAAGATCGACTCAAGCAGTATCCGCACCAGTTCTCCGGCGGCATGCGCCAGCGGGTACTGATCGGGATCGGCCTGTCAGCCAGGCCCAAGCTTCTGATCGCGGACGAGCCCACCTCGGCGCTCGACGTGACCGTCCAGCGGCAGATTCTCGACCACCTCGGCACCCTCACCCGCGACTACGGCACCTCGGTGTTGTTCATCACCCACGACCTGGGCCTCGCCGCAGAGCGGGCCGAACAGCTCGTGGTGATGTATAAGGGCAAGGTTGTCGAGTCGGGGCCGTCGCAAGAGATTCTGGCCAACCCGCAGCATCCGTACACGCAGCGCCTCGTGGCTGCAGCACCGAGCCTGGCGTCGCGTCGAATTCAGTCGAAGAAGCACCCCGAGGCGACGTCCTCGGAGATCTATTCTCCAGGTTCGCTCGATACCGGCCTCATCAATCGCGCTACGCTGCGGGAGCAGGCCGCACCGGCCAAGGACCTCATCTCGGTCGAGGGCATTTCCAAGATGTACCGGATTCGCACCGGCGGACTCAAGCACACCGAACTGCTCGCCGTGAACGACGTGTCCTTCGGCGTGAAGAAGGGCACCACCACGGCCATCGTGGGGGAGTCCGGCTCGGGTAAGTCCACGGTTGCGAAGCTGATTCTGCAGCTCGAGTCGATCACGAGCGGGAGTATCTCCTTCGATGGGCAGGACATCGCGGGCCTCAAGGGCAAGGAACTCCTGAAGTTCCGGCGTCGCGTGCAGCCGGTGTTCCAGGATCCGTACGGATCGCTGGACCCGCAGTACAACGTGGGCAACACCATTGCCGAGCCCTTGCTGGCGCACAAGATCGGCACGAAGAAGGAGCGCCAGGCTCGCGTGCTGGAGCTCCTCGATCAGGTTTCGCTCCCCGCATCCACCCAGTTCCGCTACCCCAGTGAACTGTCCGGCGGGCAGCGTCAGCGCATTGCGATCGCGCGCGCGCTCGCGCTCAAGCCCGACGTGCTCGTGCTCGACGAGGCCGTCTCGGCCCTCGACGTGCTGGTGCAGGGCCAGGTGCTCACTCTCCTCACTGAGCTGCAGGCTGAACTGGGCCTCACGTACCTGTTCATCACGCACGACCTCGCGGTCGTTCGGCTGGTGGCTGACAACGTGTGTGTCATGCAGAAGGGCCGAATCGTGGAAGCGTCCAGCACGGACGACGTGTTCGACAACCCCCAGATGGAATATACCCAGGAGCTTCTTTCTGCGATTCCCGGGGCGAATTTCGAGTTCGGACGCTAGTCGGCCAGCAGCAAGACAACAACACAACGGCGCGGATGGCCGGCACATACAGTGCCGCCTGTCCGCGCCGTTCCTGGTTTGATCACCGCTCGGTAACGAAAGTGAGATTTCATTAGCTTTTGTTGCGCTACCTCTCTAGTGTCAAGCGTATCCACGCTCGACTGAGGCGCTACGAACGCCTGGTCGGGTTCACTTCGCAAGGAGGAACATTGCCAGTCAGAGGAAAATCTGTTCGCAGAGCACTCAGCGGGGTGGCCATCGTCGGCATCGCCGCGATCGCCCTGACCGCATGCACCACGACGGCAAGTACGCCTACGTCAACGGCCGCCAGCGGCGGCACCGTGACGGTGGCCGTCGTGAACGACTTCACCTCGTTCAACAGCCAGACGCCCCAGGGCAACCTCGATACCAACGGCCAGGTCGGGTATCTGAACGGCTCCTATGGCTCCGGGTTCTCGTACATCGACAACACCTTCAAGATTGTTCACGACGAGAAGTTCGGCACATTCGAGAAGACGTCGGACGACCCGCTGACGGTGAAGTACACGATCAACAAGGACGCGAAGTGGTCCGATGGCGAAGCCATCACAGCGGATGACATGGTGTTGGCCTGGGCCATCAGCGCCGGGTACTACGACAGCGCAACTTTTGACGAGACATCCGGTGAGGTGAGCGGCGGCACGCAGTACTTCACGATCGCCGGCAGCACCGCCGGTCTCGACACCACGGCGTTCCCCACCATCGGCGACGACAACACGTCGATCACCCTGGTCTACGGCACTCCGTACGTGGACTGGGAGCTGGTGAATCCGATCGCCCAGCCCGCGCATATCGTGGCGAAAAAGGCGGGCCTGGCCTCGGCAGCCGACCTGACAACCCTGCTGAAGGGCCTCCCCAAGGGAGACCCGACCGCACCGGCCGCGCCCGATGCCACGCTGCAGGCAGCGGCGTCCTGGGTCAACACCGGCTACGACGTGACCGCCTTCCCGACCGATCCCGACATTCTGGTCTCCAGTGGCGCCTTTGTGGCCACCGGCTGGACACCCGGTCAGTCCCTCACCATGGAGCGGAACAAGTACTACGTCGGCGGCATGACACCCAAGGTCGACAAGGTGATCTTCCGCATCATCCCCGATGCCAATGCGCAGGTGACCGCCCTGCAGAACGGGGAGGTCGACATCATCAACCCGCAGGCATCCGCCGACACGTTGACCGCCCTGAACAACGCCGGATCAGACGTGCTCGCGGGTGACCAGCTGTCCTACGACCACCTGGACCTGAACTTCGGGTCGACCGTGTTCGCCGACCTGAAGGTTCGGCAGGCATTCCTGAAGACGATCCCGCGTCAGCAGATCCTGGATTCCATCGTCACGCCGGTCAACCCGAAGGCGGAGGTCCTCAACTCGCAGCTCTGGGTTCCGGCAAACGAACCGTACGCGGATTCCGTCAAGAACAACGGCTCCAGCGCCTACGCGGATGTGGACATCGAGGGCGCCAAGACGTTGCTGGCCGGAGCGACGCCGTCGGTTCGAATCCTGTACAACACGAAGAACCCCAACCGCGTCGACGAGTTCCAGGCGATTCAGGAGTCGGCGGCCAAGGCCGGTTTCACCATCGTGGATGCCGGTTCCCCGGACTGGGGCAAGCTCCTGCCCGGCGGCGACTACGACGCGTCACTGTTCGGCTGGATCAGCCCGGGAGTGGGAACGGCCGGTCTTCCGCAGATCTTCTCGAGCCAGGGAGGCGGAAACTACAACAAGTACACCGGAACGAACGACGACGCCATCAAGACACAGACAACGCTCGACCCCGACGCTTTGGTGGCGCTCATGAAGAACATCGACAAGCAGACGTTCACGGATGCCTACGGCCTGCCCTTGTTCCAGCTTCCCGGAGTGTTCGGCGTGTCCAAGCGGGTGAACGGTGTGGAGTACATGGGTAACCAGACCGGCCCGTTCTGGAACTTCTGGCAGTGGAGCGTCAGCCAGTAAGGCCGTAGCGAACAATCATCACCACGTGAGCCGGGTTCCCTGACGGGAACCCGGCTTACGCCATACACTTCCCGCTGAATCTGCAGTGAGGTCAAAATTCATGGTGAGTTTCATCGTGAGGCGTCTTCTCGTCTCGGTACTCATTCTTGTCGCAGCGTCGTTCCTGATGTACATGATGGTCGCCTATTCGGCTGACCCCCTGCAGGACCTGCGGAGCAGCAACTCGCCCAACAAGGTGCAATTGATCAACGCCAGGACCCAGTTGCTCAACCTGGATGTACCGCCGCCGTTGCGCTGGGTGCTCTGGCTCGGCGGCGTCGCGCGCTGCGCGATACCGTTCGCGCAGACCTGTGACCTCGGCTCCACAATCTCGAACGCCCAGGTCGTCGATATCCTCCCGCAGGCCCTGGCGTCCACCGTGCAGCTCGTCACGCTCGCCCTCGTGCTGGCGATCGTGCTCGGAGTGATGATCGGAATCGTCACGGCCCTGCGTCAGTACAGCGGCCTCGACAACACCGTGACCTTTATCAGCTTCTTTCTCTATTCCCTGCCGGCATTTCTCGTTGCCGTGCTGCTCAAGGAATTCATCGCCATCGGCTTCAACGATTTTCTGCGCGACCCGGTGATCGGAGGCGCCGCGCTCGGCGTGATCGGTGTGATCGTGGGAGCGGTCCTCCAATCCCTGCTCGGCGGGGACCGACGACGACGCCTGCTGGTCTTTGCCATCTCCGGCGGTATGACGGTGATCATCCTCCTGGTTATGGTGGCGACCGACTGGTTCCAGCACCCCGGACTGGGTCCGGTCGCGGTGATCCTGCTGGTGACCGCCATCGCGCTGGGAACCACCGCACTGCTGGCCGGGCTGCGCAACCGACGGGCCCTGCTCACCGCGGGAATCAACGCGGCCCTCGCGGTGGCGGCGTACTTTCTGCTGCAACCGCTCTTCGACGTGTCGTCCGGCGCGACCTTGCTCATTCTGGCCGTCGCCACCCTCGCCGTTGGCCTGATCAGCGGTTTCCTCGTCGGTGGCTATGACCGCGGTCAGAACATGCGGGTGGGGGTGATCACGGCTGGGTTGTCGGGAGGCGTTGTACTGCTCGACCGCTATATGCAGTCCTGGGGAGCCTTTGTGGAAGCGACCAACGGGCGCCCGATCGCCACCGTGGGCTCGACCACGCCCGGGCTTGCCGGAGACGTATGGATCAGCGGTCTTGACACGTATGCCCACCTGGCCCTGCCGACCATTGCATTGTTGCTGATTTCCTTCGCCGGCTACACAAGGTATTCCCGAGCCGGAATGCTGGAGGTCCTCAGCCTGGATTACGTGCGAACCGCACGCGCCAAGGGCATCCCGGAGCGCACGGTGATCATGCGGCATGCCTTTCGCAACATGCTCATTCCGATCACAACCCTGATCGCCTTCGACGTGGGGGCGCTCCTCGGTGGCGCGATCATCACCGAAACGGTCTTCGCCATTCCCGGTATGGGCTTTCTGTTCAATGCCGGACTCAGCCGTGGTGACGTCAACCCGGTGATGGGCTACTTCGTGGTGATCGCCGCCATGGCGATCCTGTTCAATTTTCTCGCCGACCTTGCTTATGCCGGTCTTGATCCGAGGGTGAGGGTGCGCTGAATGTCTGAATCATCGAAACCACAGGGTGTACTCGATCAGCCGGTGCCCAGCACGCCGCCGGTCAGTCAGGGGCGCTTGATCTGGCGGCGTTTCATCGCGAACCGGGTAGCGGTCTTCTCGGTCGTGTTCATCGTGGTGATCGTGCTCTTCGCGATTTCCGCCATCGGGGTGGGATCGATTCCTGGGTGGTGGAAATACGGGTACAAAGAGCTCAACCCCCAGGTGAACGGCGGGGATCCGACGCTGTCCATCGTGCCCCGGTGGGCGGGCGGGACCGGCGTCACGCTCGGCGAGCATCCGTTCGGCCAGGACCGGATCGGCAAGGACTACTTCGCCATGACCATGCGCGGAATTCAGAACTCCGCTCTCGTGATGGTGGTTCTCGGCCTGATCGCCACGATCGTGGGCGTCGTCGTGGGGGCGGTGGCCGGCTATTACCGCGGCTGGGTGGATGCCGTTTTGATGCGCATCACCGACGTCTTCATCGTGATCCCGGCCCTGGTGATCGGATCGGTCGTCGGCCACTGGTTCGGCGGCCTGGGCGCTCCGGTGCTGGCCATCATGCTCGGGTTCTTCTCCTGGATGGGCATCGCCCGACTGGTGCGAGGCGAATTCCTGTCGCTGCGCGAACGCGCGTTCGTGGAGGCGGCGCGGGTGGCCGGCGCCAGCGACCAGCGAATCATCTTCCGGCATATTCTGCCCAACGCCATGGGTGTCGTGATCGTATCCGCCACGCTGATCATGGCCTCGGCGATCCTGCTCGAGACCGCCCTCAGCTTTCTCGGCTACGGCATCCGCTCACCCGATGTGTCCCTCGGGCTGCTGATCAGCTCCAACCAATCGGCCTTCCAAACCCGGCCGTGGTTGTTCTGGTGGCCCGGCGTCTTCATCGTCTCGCTCGCCCTGCTGGTGAACTTCGTTGGCGACGGCCTCCGCGACGCCTTCGATCCCCGGCATCGCCGGTTTTCCCTGCGAAAGATGCAGGAGATGCTGCCGGAACCCGAACTCGACCCTGAGCTTGATTCGAAGCGGAGCAGCTGATGGCACGGGGATCAACGCAGAAAAGCGGATGCCAGCGAACCGGCGAAAAGCAGCGCAAGGGCGATGATGGTCACCACCGGAACATGCACGGCGACTGGCGTCTCCTCCGCCACCCCGGGTTCGATCCGGTCGGTGGATTGCAGACGTTCCCAGCGGGTGCGTACCAAGCCGGCCGCGTCTCCGGATTCGGTGCCCGCGAGGTCGCCCGACCGTGGTTCCTGGGTTCGGAACGGCGCGACCACGGGCAACTCTCCGGACGTGTTCGCGCGGTGCACGGTGGCCCGCCCGGGCGCGGGGGCCGCCCACACCGCGAATCGGCGTCCGGGCGTGTACAGGGTGAGCGAGAACTTGGTGTCGACCTGAATGAGGGCGTTCCAGGGGATCACGATCGTGCGCAACGGATTTCTCACCGTGATGTGCCGGTCGCTCACGAGGAGCCGAGGCGTCCAGAGGAATTCTGCCGCCAGCACCGCGAAGAAAGCGGGGGGCACCAGCTGGAAGAGTTGCACGTCGCTCGGGTGCAGGAAGAGCGCGACGCCGGCGAGTGCGCACAGCGCCCACACGCACACGGCCAGCATGCGGTTGAAGCGGGACACAAAGACATCGTGATCGGTGCTCATAAAGCCATGGTGGCAGCTGATCGCCGGCCGGGGCAAGACACTGAAAGACGGGAGTGGACAGCATGACCAACCAAATGCAGGCGCGCGTGCCGGAGCCGGCGGCGAACACGGTTCCGGTACTCGAGGTGACCGATCTCAGCGTCGATTTCGGCGTCGACAATGTGTGGATCCCGGCCGCCATCCGGCTCAACTACGCGATCGATCGGGGCAAGGTACTCGCTATCGTGGGCGAGTCTGGCTCCGGCAAGAGCGCAAGCTCGATGGCGGTTCTGGACCTGCTGCCGGAGAACAGCCGGATCACCGGGAGCGTGAAACTCAACGGCCGCGAGCTGCTGGGCCTCAAGCCGGCGCAGATGCACCGGGTGCGAGGCGGCCAAATTGCCATGATCTTCCAGGAGCCGATGACGGCCCTCAACCCGGTCTACACGATCGGATTCCAGATCATGGAGACCCTGCGCGCGCACTTCGGAATGTCTCCGCATGAGGCGAAGGTGCGGGCTCTTGAGCTGCTCGGCATGGTGGAACTCCCGGATCCGACCAAGGCCTTCAACTCCTTCCCGCACCAGTTGTCGGGCGGCCAGCTGCAGCGGGCGATGATCGCCCAGTCCATTTCGTGTGATCCCAAACTTCTGATCGCCGACGAACCAACCACCGCCCTCGACGTGACGGTTCAGGCGGAAATCCTCGACTTGCTGCGCAGCCTGCGCGACCGCCTGAACAGTGCCATTCTGCTGATCACACATGACATGGGGGTGGTGGCCGACCTGGCCGACGACATCGCCGTGATGCGCCGGGGCCTGATCGTGGAGCGCGGCACCGTGCACCAGGTTTTCACGGCCCCCAAACATCCGTACACGATCGCTCTGCTGCAGGCCGTTCCGCACCTGGGCCAGCGCGGGGAGGAGGCGATCGACACGACCGCGGCCCTGGCGGTGGGTGTTGATCTGGCGTCCGGTTCCACTCTGACGCTCGATGATTCCCTCGTCGCGCGTATCGAAGTGAACGAGCGCCTGGCGGCGGCGGCTGCGACCGCCGGCGAACTCGACCGGCGCGAGGTGGTGGTGAGTTTCGAGAACGTGGCGATCGAATATCCCAAACACGGCCGAGTGCAGGCTTTTCGCGCGGCCGACGAGGTGAACCTGTTTGTGCGGCAGGGCGAAGTGCTCGGACTCGTGGGCGAATCCGGATCCGGCAAGACCACTCTCGGTCGCGCCGCGATCGGGTTGCTCCCGATCACATCGGGACGGCTTGTGGTGGCCGGGCAGGACATCTCCCAGGCCGGGCGGGAGCAGATCCGTACCCTGCACAAGAGCGTGGGGATCGTCTTCCAGGATCCATCGTCCTCGCTCAACCCACGGATGCCGATCGGCGACAGCATCGGTGAGCCGCTGCGTCTGGCCCGAGGGCTCCGCGGCCAGGCACTGAGTTCCGAGGTGGAACGGCTTCTCGACAGCGTCGAACTGGCACGCAACTATCAAAGCCGATTCCCGCACGAACTCTCGGGCGGCCAGAAGCAGCGGGTGGGAATCGCCCGGGCGCTGTCACTGGAACCGCGCGTGCTCATCGCCGATGAGCCCACGAGCGCCCTCGACGTGTCGGTTCAGGCGCGCGTGCTGGACCTGATTCAGGCGCTGCAGGTGCAGATGCAGTTCGCCTGCCTGTTCATCACCCACGACCTCGCGGTCATCGACGTGTTGGCTCATCGCATCGCCGTGATGCACCATGGGCACATCGTGGAGACGGGAACCCGGGACGAGATTTTGCGCTACCCGAAGCATCCGTACACCCAGCGGCTGTTGGCCGCGGTGCCGCTTCCCGACCCGACCGAACAGCGGGCGCGGCGGGAGCTGCGACGCACCCTGCTGGTGGCCGGGGCCGACGGGTAGGCGACGAGCGATCCTCAACTGCCAGCGGTGGCGGGTAGTGTTTTGAGCAATGAGATTCGCAAGCGCTTTGGTCGGAGCCCTCGCCGCCTGTCTGGTGTTCACCGGGTGCACGGCTTCGACCGCCGAATCCGGGCTCGACAAGGGCGCGAGTGTGACCATCGCCACGAACGATGCATTCGACTCCGGCAACCCGGCCACCACATTCGGCAACACCGTGGCGAACAGCAGCGTCGGCTCGCTCACCAACGATTGGTTCTCGAGCGTCGACGACACCCCGAAACTCGTTCACGACACGGACTTCGGCGAATCCACGGTGGTCTCGACGAATCCGCTCACGGTGACCTACACCGTGCGTCAGGGCGTGAAATGGTCCGACGGAACGGCAGTCGATGCCGCCGACCTGATGCTGGACTGGGCCGCCAACTCACGAGCCCTGGACACCGAAGGGTATACCCCCGACCTCCCCGCTGATGCACAGCGACAGAGCCTCGACGGTGACCTGCCGGCGGATATCGTGTACTTCGATTCCGGGGCGCAACCGGATTCCGGGCTGGGGCTCGTGCACGACGTGCCGACGGTCAGCAGCGACGGGCGATCCATCACCATGGTCTACTCCGCCCCGTACGCGGACTGGGAGCTTGTCTTTCCGCGGGCGCTTCCGGCGCATGTGGTGGGTGAGAACGCCCTCGGCGCAGCCGATGCCGCGTCGGCCAAGACGGCCGTGCTCGACGCCATCACGCAGCGTGACGTCGGGGCACTATCTAAACTTTCCTCGTTCTGGAACTCGGGATTCAACTTCACCGAGCTGCCGGGGAACGCCGATCTGCTGGTGGGCACCGGCCCGTACACGGTGACGGGCATCACGGCGGGGGAGTCCGTCACCCTCACGGCGAACCCCGAGTACACGGGTTCGCGCAAGCCCTCCATTGAGACAATCGTCTTCCAATTCATCGCCGATCCGCTCACGGCAGTGCAGGCGCTCCGGAGCGGCGAGGTCGACGTGATCTCCACACCGGCCATCCCCGCCGTCATGAGCACGCTTGAGGGTGTGGATGGCACCGAGGTGATCGCGGGTTCGGAAGGCACCTACGAGCACATCGACCTGCAGGCAGGCCAATCGAAGACCGGTGTTTTCGACGATCCGCGGGTGCGCGAGGCTTTCCTGAAGGTTGTACCCCGACAGGAGATGCTCGATGAGCTCGTGACACCGATCGTGGGTGCGGCTGCTTACCTTCGTAATTCCCAGGTGTTGGTGCCCGGAGCGGAGGGGTATGCCGACGCGGCGGCGCAGAACGGTTCCGAGCAGCTCACCGACGTGGACGTGCCGGGCGCACGCGACCTGTTGGCGCAGGCCGGCGTGTCCGCGCCGGAGGTCTGCATCCTCTACGAGTCGGGTAACCCGAGGAGGGTGCAGGAGTTCGAGATGATTCAGGCATCTGCCGCCAAGGCAGGGTTCGCGGTGACGGACTGCGGCGATCCCGATTGGCGCGAGCTCCTGGGGGCATCGAACAACTACGACGCGGCGCTGTTCGGCTGGTCGACACCGTCGCTGGCGGTATCAGCTGCCAGCGCCACTTTCACCACCGGGGGAGCCAACAACTACTCGTTCTTCTCCAACGCCGAGGTGGACGCCGTCGCGGCCCGGCTGGGGATGGAGACCGATCCGCAAACACAGGTCGCTCTACAACAGCAGCTCGACGGCCTGCTCTTCGATAATTCTTATGGCCTGCCGTTGTTCGACCTGCCCACGGTCACCGCGCACAGCAGCCGCATCGAGGGTATTTCACCATCGATCATCGCTCCGCACCTCGCCTGGAACCTCCCCGACTGGACCGTCGTCAAGGCCCGATAGCTGGGCATCACGTTACTGAGACGCGTCGTCTACCCCTTCCTTAGCAGATTGCAGCGTCGAGTGGGGTCACAGACCGGCAACGATTTGATGCCAATAATTCGATCTTATTAAGCTTGGACACGTATTCCTGCATTTAGCCGACATCTGTGGTGCAGGATCTGCAAAC
>Ga0209023_10001930_pt1 | contig 26826 bp, 24 predicted proteins | sample LakOneMetagenome_FD_187468 | JGI IMG/M metagenome (GOLD analysis project Ga0209023, IMG submission 187468) | Freshwater and sediment microbial communities from Lake Erie, Canada (SPAdes) (version 2) | ecosystem: Environmental > Aquatic > Freshwater > Lentic | place: Lake Erie, Canada...
CTCGAGCTGTACGACTCGGCGCTGCCGGATGTGTACGGCTATCTGCTGCGCCGGTGTGGGTCGGAAACGGTGGCCGAGGATCTGACGTCGGAGACCTTCCTCGCCGCTGTCGATGCGGTGCAACGCGACGCGGTGGAGCAGCTCACGACGGCATGGTTGGTCGGCGTGGCGCGCCACAAGCTCCTCGACCACTGGCGTCGTCAGGGCCGCGAGGAGCGGAAGCTCGCGTTGGTCGACGGCGAGCCGGTCGACGATCGATGGGAGGTCGACCTCGACGCGATGCTCGCGCACGAGGTGCTCGCATCGCTGGGAGCACACCACCGCGCCGCGTTGGCCCTTCGCTACCTCGATGGGTTGCCCGTCGCCGACGTCGCGGAGCACCTCGATCGCACCGTCGGTGCCACGGAGGTGCTGCTCGTGCGAGCTCGTCGAGCGTTTCGGGCGGCCTACGAGTCGGCGACCAGTGGAGAGGAGGCCCAGTGACCGACCTCGACCCGTTCGACGCCCTGCGCCGCGATCCTGCCGACGACTTCGTGGCACCTCGGCCCGAGTTCGCCCGTGGGCTTCGACGCAGTCTCGCTGACCTGCTCGGCAACCCTGCCGAGGTTCCTCTCGCCGAACCTGGCGACACCCACTCCGTCGGCACCGACCTGCCGGTGATCGACCTACCTGACAGGAGCACCACCATGGCCATCAACACCGAGACGTCCAGCCCGGGCGGCCAGAGCGCCGATCCCGGCGGCGGCGATCGGGTCGCCCGACTCGCACGCAACGGTCGGATCTGGCCGGCGATCGCAGCGACGGATGCACCGGCACTGATCCGCCTTGCCGTCGACGTGCTCGGGTTCACCGAGCAGATCGTCGTGCCCGGCGACGGGCCGGGCGTCGTCGCACACAGCCAACTGGCCTGGCCGGAGGGCGGTGTCGTGCAGATCTCGACGGCGCACCGCGAGGACAACGTGTTCTCGGACCAGGCGGTCGGAGCGGCGAGCATCTACGTGGTCACCGACGATCCGATGTCGGTGTACCGGCGGGCCGTCACCGCGGGACTCGAGATCGTCCGCGAGCCGGAGTCGCCGGACTACGACCCCGGCGGGTCCGGCTTCGGGCTTCGGGACCCTGAGGGCAACCTGTGGAGCTTCGGCACCTACGCGGGGGAGTGAGCTGCGCTGAACGGCGCGATCCCGCGTCGATGACGCCGCGACGGCCGGCGCGGGCGGAGCGATCGAGGGCCGACCACTCCGCCCGGGCGGGCGCTGACCACGAGCTCAGGCGTCGATGCCGAGCTCGTCGATGGCGTAGGCCTTGAGTCGCTTGTAGTCGACCTTGCCGTTCGGCGCCCGGCCGATCGTGTTGATCGCCAGCACCCGCTTCGGTGACTTGAAGTGCGCCAGGTGGGTTCTGACGTGGCTGATCAGTCCGGCCTCGTCGAGCGGTGCGCCCGGGAGCATCTCGACCACCGCGGTGATCGCCTCGCCGAACTTCTCGTCGGGAACGCCGACGACGACGGCATCGGCGACGCCTGGGTCGGTCTTGAGCGCCTCTTCCACCTCTTCGGGGAAGACCTTCTCGCCGCCGGTGTTGATGCACACCGACCCACGGCCGAGCAGGGTGATGGTGCCGTCGGCCTCGATCGTCGCGTAGTCCCCCGGCATGGAGTAGCGGATGCCGTCGTGCTCGATGAACGTGTCGGCCGACTTCACTGGGTCCTTGTAGTACGCGATCGGCACGCGTCCGGGCACCGCGACCCGGCCCCGTTCGCCGGAACCGGCCGCAACCGGCTTGCCGTCGTCGTCGAACACCATGCAGCCGGGGCCGAGGGAGAAGTGCGCCGTCTTCTCGGCCGAGTCCCCGGCCGACACCGAGCTACCCATCCCGATGGCCTCGGACGACGAGAACGTGTCGATGAGCAACATGGTCGGGTTGTGGGCGAGCATCGCCTCTTTGACCGGCTCAGACCACATGACGCCCGACGACGCGACGAGCACCAGGCTCGACAGGTCCCACTTGTCGGGGTTGGCGTCAAGGGCTCGGACCATCGGCTTGCCGAACGCGTCGCCCACGATCGTGAGGGCGCCCACCCGCTCGCGCTCGATCGTGTCGAGGACCTCGGTCCAGTCGAGTGAGCGGTCGGTGAGCGTGACCACAGATCCTGCCTGGGTCAGGAAGATGTTCGCCGTGAACCAGCCGGTTCCGTGCATGAGTGGGCAGGCGGGGAGTCCCGGCGCTCCCGGCGCTGCGATGCCGTCGATGAACGCCGCGACGCCGCCCACCTCGGCGGGGTCCTTGGCGAGCATCGGGTTGCCGGTCGCGCAGGTGACGCCGATCAGGTCGTCCTGGCGCCACATGACGCCCTTCGGCATACCGGTCGTGCCACCGGTGTAGATCATCACCACGTCGTCGCCGCTACGGCCCCACGGCGGGATGACCCGGCCTGATGCGCTCGCCGCGACCGTCTCGTAGTCGGTCGCCCAGTCGGGGCATGCGTCAGAGCCGTCGTCGACCCAGATCCACTGGCGCACCTTGGGCAGCTTGGCCTTGACCGCGGTCACCCGGTCGGTGAACGAGCCGTGGAACACCACCGCGACCGCATCCGCGTTGTCCCACAGGTAGACGAGCTCGTCGTCGAGGTAGCGGTAGTTGGTGTTGACCGGCACCATGCCGGCCTTGAAGGCGCCGTAGCAGCCCTCCATGTACTCGGGGCAGTTGTAGAGGTACAGCGCCACCTTGTCGCTGTGCTCGGCGCCGCCGGCGATCAGGTGCGCAGCCAAGCCGTCGGCGCGGGAGTCGAACTCCTTCCAGGTGGAGCGTTGATCGCCGTGCACCTGTGCCTGCGCATCGGGGAACTTGTCCGCGATTGCCTCCCACAGCTCAGCGAAGTTCCATCCGGCCATCGACGACCCCCTTGGGTTCGACACTCTTGGTTGTGTTGGTTTGATCTGGTTGCTCGACGTCACAGCCAGCCCGACGTTCGGTCGGGCCGGTGCTCCTGTGTTCGTGATCCCGGTCGTCTGACGGAGCCCTGGCGGGTTTCGTCCAGGAACCGGTGCGACGACGTGGGCGGAACGGTACCGTCCGCCGCCATGGACTTCGAGCTTCCTGGCGACGAGGACCCCCGAAGAGGGGCGGTGCGTGACTGGCTGGTGGCCAACCCGAAGCCGACCGGCGCGCAGCTCGCTGCCGCCGGCTACGTGGCGCCGCACTGGCCAGCACCGTGGGGCCTCGACGCTGATCCGATCCAGCAGCTCGTCATCGACGACGAGCTGCGTCGGGCCCGGGTCCACCGCCCGACCAATCCGATCGGCATCGGTTGGGCGGGGCCGACCATCCTCGCGGCGGGCACCGCCGAGCAGAAGGAGCGCTACTTGTTCGGCATCCTGTCGGGCGAGGACATCTGGTGTCAGCTGTTCTCGGAACCGGGCGCCGGTTCCGACCTGGCAGCGCTCGGCACACGGGCGGAGCGCGACGGCGACGAGTGGGTCGTCAACGGTCAGAAGATCTGGACGTCGCTCGGTCACCTCTCCCGCTACGGCATCCTGATCGCCCGTACCGATCCCGACGCGCCCAAGCAGCGGGGCATCTCCTACTTCATCTGTCCGATGGACCTGCCGGGCATCGAGGTTCGTCCGATCCCCGAGATGACCGGTGCGCACAACTTCAACGAGGTGTTCCTGACCGACGTCCGCATCCCGCACGAACTGCTCGTCGGCGACGTCGGCGACGGCTGGCGGTTGGCGAAGGTGACGCTGGCGAACGAGCGGGTGTCGCTGTCATCGGGCGGCGCGTTGTGGGGGCTCGGTCCCGACGCTCAGGACCTGCTCGACGTGGTGCGGGGCGCCGGGGGATTGGTTGACCCAACTGATCGACAGCGCGCCGCGCAGCTGCACATCGAGTCGGAGATCCTCCGGCTGATCCGGCTTCGCACGGTGAGCGCAGCGATCGGAGGGCGTCAGCCCGGGCCCGAGGCATCGATCCGCAAGGTGCTCGCCGACGAGCACGGCCAGCGGATCATGGCGCTGGCCAAAGACCTCGCCGGGGCGGGCGGCATGCTCGACGACGTCGGCCCGCTCCGCACGGAGGTCGGGCTGTGGCACTTCGGCTACCTCTTCGCCCAGGCGTTGACGATCGGTGGTGGTACGGGCGACGTGCAGCGCAACATCGTGGCCGAGCGGGTGCTCGGCTTGGCCCACGACGCCGATGTCGAAGCGGGTCGGTCATGGGCCGAATCGCGTCGGTCCTCCACTGGGACGCAACGACGGTGAATCCGACGCTGCCGATTCGGGTGCTCATCACCGGTGGAGCGGGCAACGTCGGCGGTTGGCTCGCCCGCACCGCTCCGGTTGGGGTGGCGCTGCACGTGACCGAGCACCGCACCCCGGTACCGGCCGAGGTGGCGGCACTCGCAACGGTGCATCACGTCGATCTGGTCGACGCCGACGCGGTGCAGCGTCTCTTCGTCACCGCTCGACCCGATGTGGTGGTGCACACCGCATATGTGCAGGCCCAGCGCACCGCGATCGTCGACGCGACCCGCAACGTCGCTGTTGGCGCCGCTCAGGTCGGTGCAACGATGGTGCACCTCTCGACCGACGTCGTCTTCTCCGGCGACGAGCCGCCTTACGGCGAGGAGGACCCGCTCGATCCGACCACGGACTACGGGCGCTGGAAGGCCGACGCTGAGGCGGCCGTCCGATCGGCGGTCCCTGACGTGTGCATCACCCGGACGTCGATGGTCGTGTCGATCGAGCCACTCGATCGTGTCACCGCATCGCTGGCAACGGCGTTGGTGCGCTGCGAGCCGGTGAAACTGTTCGACGACGAGATGCGCCAGCCGATCCGCGCCGAGGACCTTGCCTCGGAGCTCTGGACACTCGTCGGTCTCGATCGCCGAGAGTCGGCCGGGGTGTGGCACCTCCCCGGTCCCGAACGTCTGGACCGATTCACCCTGGGCGTGCGCCTGGCCGCTCGCCTGGGGCTCGACGCATCGGCGGTCACCGTGGCACGTGCTGCGGACGTCGCTCCTGAACGGCCCCGCGATCCGGAGCTCGTGTCGGATCGTCGCGTGCAGCTCGGGGTCCGGCTGCGGCCCGTCGACGCATGACCGGGTACCGTGTGCACCGATGGCCACCAGCACCGACAACGACGAGCTCAAGGTCCGCACCAAGGTCGTGGCAGCGGAAGACCTCCCCGGCGTGCCGGCAGGCACCGAAGGACGCGTCACCCTCAAGAACGGGTTCCGCTGGACCCGCTACCGGGTCGAGTTCGTCAACGGCGTCGGCATCGGGTCACTCGACCGCGACAAGCTCATTCGGGCCAAGGACCACAAGCGGGAACAAGCGGCGCTCGCCGCCGGCTGATCCACCGACGAGCGTCGTCGTCCGGCCACCGCTGCTGTGTCACGACGTCGCTGCGGGATCGGTAGAGCGATCCCGCGAACACGACGATCGACAACTACACAACTACAGCAACGGGGGACAGCATGAAGCTCAGCATGCAGGTCGGCTACTCGGGGGGCTTTGCGGAGTCCGTCGCTCAGGTGCAGGCGCTCGAGAAGGCCGGCATGGACATCGTGTACGTGGCCGAGGCCTACGGCTACGACGGGGTGACCCTCATGGGGTACCTCGCGGCGGTGACCGACACGATCCAGATCGCGTCGGGCATCCTGCCGATCTACACCCGCACCCCGACGCTGCTCGCGATGACCGCCGCAGGTCTCGACGACCTGTCCGGCGGCCGGGCGATCCTGGGGCTCGGGGCATCGGGGCCGCAGGTGATCGAAGGGTTTCACGGCGTCGCCTACGACGCACCGATCGGGCGTACCCGGGAGATCATCGACATCTGCCGCAAGGTGTGGGCGCGCGAGGAGCCGGTCGTCCACGACGGCAAGCACTACCAGCTGCCGCTGCCAGAGGAGAAGGGCACCGGGTTGGGCAAGCCGCTCAAGATCATCACGCACCCGTTGCGGTCCGACATCCCGATCCACGTCGCGTCGCTCGGTCCCAAGAACGTGCAGATGACCGCAGAGCTCGCCAACGGCTGGCTCCCCATCCTGTTCCACCCGGAGCGGGCCAAGGACGTGTGGGGAGCTGACCTCGACGTGGGTCTCGCCAAGCGCGACCCGGCGCTGGGTTCACTCGACGTGATCGCCGGCGGCTTGCTCGCGATCGGTTCCGATGCCGAGGTGGCGGGCTATCGCAGCTTGTCGGCCGGCATGATCGCCTTGTACGTGGGCGGCATGGGTGCCAAGGACCGCAACTTCTACAACCAGCTCTTCCAGCGCTACGGCTACGAGGCCGAGGCCAAGGAGATCCAGGACCTGTACCTGTCGGGCAAGAAGGCCGAAGCCGCCGCAGCGGTTCCTGCTTCCTTCCTGGAGCAGACGTCGCTGTGCGGCGATGAGGGCTACATCAAGGACCGGATCGCTCAGTACAAGGACGCCGGGGTGACCATCCTGAACGTGGCACCCATCGCGTCGGACCTGGTCGGCCAGCAGCGGCTGATCGCCAAGGTCAAGGAGCTGGCGGGCTGATCAGGCCTTAGCGACGTCGTCGGTCCTCCCTCAGGGTGGACCGACGACGAGCGGTTCGGTCAGCCGCCGGCCGGCACGGTCGTCGGTGCCGTGGTTGTGGGTGCCGTGGTTGTGGGTGCCTCGGTCGTGCTGGTCTGGCCGCTCGCCATCAGCGCCGAGATGATCGGCGTGGCCCGGGACTGATCGCAGCTCACGTCAGCCGAGTAGTTCCAGTTGATGAGCCCCACCTTGGGACCGAAGAAGACTCCGCCGTACTCGACGGTGGACTGACCGCTTTTGCCGAAGTCGACTGGAGTGCCCTTGACGACACCGATCGTGAAGAACCGATCGCCGTTGATCTCGTTTTCGGGATCGGGGTTGTTCACCGAGACGACGCCGATGTGCAACGGCAGGACGAACGGGGTGACCGTCGCTTGCTCGACGGCCATGCCGGCACCGTCGCCGGCGTTGAGATACAGCTCGGCACCCAGGCCGTTGGCGTTGGAGCAGTATTGGAACTCGCCGGAGATCTGCTTGTCGACTGACAGCAGGGTGCCCGTCGATGCATCCGCGATGCCGGCCATGGAGAAGTTCGTGGTCGGCGTCGGCTCGGCCACCTGGGCCTGGCCGGGCAGCGTCCATGCCACCAGCCCCGCCGCAGCGATGCCCGCCGCTGCGAATCCACGTCGCATGTTGCGTCCCAACATCGTACGTCCGTTGCTCTCGATCGCCTTCATCGCCCGTACCCCCCAGTAGCCCGACCACGGTTCGTTTGTCGGTCGCTCACCGGCCCGAACGGTGCTCCGTCGTGCCACCGACGAAGTCCACAGGCCACAGCGTTTCGCAAAAAGCTAGCACCTCAGGAGACAACGGTCACGCGATGGGTTCTGGCCGGCATCCGGTCGTTTGACCCGGAGGCGCCAGAGCTGGAGGGCTCAGCTCAGTCGGTTCAGGACGTCCTCGGCCTCGGCGACGATGGATCGAACCAGGTCGCCGGCTGGGACGAGTGCATCGATCGCCCCGATCGCCTGGCCAGCAGGCATGAACTCGCGGTCGGGATCCACCCCGGGTGTGTGCTCGTCGCCGCCGAGGTGGTTGGCGCCGTCCTCGAGCGAACGGATGAATTGCATCGGGAACGGCTCGGCAACACCGCCTGCTGCTTCGAACGCCGTGGCGTAGGAGGTGCGCAGCACACGGCACGTCTTGCCCGTGTAGGCGCGGGTGACGAGCGTGGCGTCTTCCGCCGACTCCAGGATTCGTTCCTTGTAGCCGGGGACTGCTTGTGCCTCGGGCGTCGCGATGAAGCGGGTGCCGATCCACACCCCGACGGCGCCCAAGGCGAGGGCCGCGGCCAGTCCGCGGCCATCGAAGATCCCACCCGCTGCGACCACAGGCACCCGGGCTCCCACCGCGTCGACGACCTGGGGGACGAGGGCCATGGTGGCGATCTGGCCGGTGTGGCCGCCGGCCTCGGTCCCCTGAGCGATCACCAGATCGCAGCCGGCCTCTACGGCTCGGACGGCGTGGCCGACCTTGCCGCACATGCTCGCCACGACGATGTCGAGCGTGTGGCACAGGTCGATGACATCGCCGGGCACGCCCAGGCCCGCGACGAACACAGACCCTCCGCCCTCGGCGATGGCCCGCACCTTCGAGGCCATGTCCTGGGGGGCGGCGGTCAGCAGGTCGACGCCGAAGGGTTGGTCGGTGGCGGCCGAAAGCTCGGTGATCTGTTGGATCATCTGCTCGGGACCCATGGTCGAGGCGCCGAGCGTGCCGAGCCCACCGGCGTTCGACACCGCAGCGGCAAGCGGCGCGTAGGACACGCCACCCATCCCTGCGAGCATCACAGGGTGCTCGATGCCCAGCATCTCGGTCAGTCGCGTCTGCATGGACGCGCATCGTAAGGTCCCGAATCAGCGCACGCGTCGCGAACCGGCGCGCTTCTGGTCAGCGTTCAGCGCTCAGTGTTCAGGAGTCGAGGTGCTCAGGCCGCAGGGCCGTCAGGAGCGGTAGGCGCCGGGGCTGCTGAGCGCGCCGCGCCGCCACTTCGACGGCGTGAACGCGATGCCTCGGGGGGAGTCCTCGAAGAGCCACCGTCCGAAGTTCTTACGAGTCCAAGGGGTGGCCCCCGCGACCCTGATGGCAGCCCGTGCGCCCTTGCGGTGCTGCAGCGCCCGGACGAGCAACGCCGACATCCGATGATCCGGAACGAGCTCGTCGCTGACGACGCGTGCGTAGTGCTGCGCGACGTCTCCGAGCGCGGCGCGATCGCGGATGGCCTCTGCGGCGCGGATGCCGGTGAACAGCGCCTGTCCGATGCCCTCGCCCGACATGACGTCGCATGCGGCGACGGCGTCGCCGACGAACAACGTCCGGCGTGTGGCCTTGGTGGCGGTGTCGATCCGTGCGGGGATCGGCCACGCTCGATGCGGTGCGTCGGGCTTCCAGTCCGGACCGAGCAGGTCGCTGATGTGTGGGCGGGCGAGGAGGTCCTCCCACAACGGGCCCATGTCGCCGACCGGCACTTTGCCACCACGTTGGATGCCGAAACCGATGTTCGCCCGGCGACCCGGTAGTGGGAACGACCAGAAGTAGCCAGGCAGCAGGTCGGCCTCGAAGTACACGTGCAGTTCGGTGGCCGCTCGATCCCCGACGCCGGAGATGTACTGGCGGAACGCGTGCCACTCGCCGCGGTATCCGGGTTCTGACACACCGAGCGCTCGGCGCGTCGGCGACCACATGCCGTCGGCAGCGATGACCCAGCGGGCTCGCAGCTCTCGCTCTGCTCCGCCGTCGTCAGCGACCCTCAGCACTACGCCGCTGGCGTCTTCGGTCGCGTCGAGGAGGGCGGTGCCTTCGACGACGTGTGCGCCTTGCTTGCGGGCCAGGTCGACCAGTGCAGCGTCGAGGTCCATCCGGGTGGCCACCGCGGCGAACAGCCCCTGATCCGGTGCCGGCATGGGGAGGTGGATCGTGTAGCCCTTCGGGCCCGACACGTAGATGTCGGCGACGTCCTGCCACGAGTCGACGACCGATGGGTCGAAGTCGAGTTGCTCCAGCATGCGCAGCGCGAGCGCTGTCAGCCCGTCGCCGCAGGTCTTGTCGCGCGGGAACGTCGCCTTGTCGAAGACGGTGACGTCGATGCCCGATCGGGCGAGGGTGATGGCCGCCGCGGTACCGGCGGGGCCCGCTCCGATCACCGCGACGTCGATGGTGTCCACGGGCGGCAGGCTACGCAATTCCGACGCTACGGCCGGAACCGACGCTGTCGGTGTCGCTGCCGGGCGTCAGGGTCGCGTCGGCGGCGACACCGTCAGCGCCGGGTCCCGCACGACCACCGGATCCAGCACGGCGTCGACTGCGGCGACCAGGTCGTCGTCGAGGGTGACGTCGAGCGCCTTGACGTTCTCGGTCAGCTGTTCGGGGCGCGACGCTCCGACGATCGCCGAGCCCACGTGCGGGTTGCGCAACACCCATGCCACCGCGTATTGCGCCATCGTGAGCCCGGCGGCGTCGACCAGGACCAACGCCTGCTGCACGGCTTCGAGGACGTCGTCGCGGAGGAACCGCTTGATGAAGCCTGCTCCACCATGTTCATCGGTGGCACGGGAGCCGTCGGGGAGCGGCTGGCCAGGCAGGTACTTGCCCGTGAGCACCCCTTGAGCGACGGGGGACCACACGATCTGGCCGAGCCCGGCGGAGACCGACGCCGGGATCACCTCCGACTCGATCACCCGCCACAGCAGCGAGTACTGCGGCTGGTTGGAGATGAAGGGAACGCGCAGCTCCTTGGCCAGCGCTGCGCCGGCGGCGATCTGCTCCGCGTCCCATTCCGACACGCCGAGGTAGAGGACCTTGCCGCTGCGGACCAGGTCCGCAAACGCGACCATCGTCTCTTCCAGCGGCGTCTCATGATCGAAGCGGTGCGCCTGGTACAGGTCGATGTGATCGGTCTGCAGGCGACGCAGCGACGCATCGCAGCTCTCCTGGATGTGCTTTCGGCTGAGCCCTCGGTCGTTCACGCCGTCGCCCGTTGGCCAGTACACCTTGGTGCAGATCTCCAGGCTCTCTCGGCGCTGACCCGCGAGCGCCGTGCCCATCACGGCCTCGGCTCGGGTGCCGGCGTAGACGTCGGCGGTGTCGAACGTGGTGATGCCCTGGTCCAGCGCCTCGTGTACCGCCGCGATGGCGGTGTCATCGTCAACCTGGGAGCCGTGCGTGATCCAGTTGCCGTAGGAGATGGCCGAGACCTTGAGGCCGGATCGGCCCAGGTAGCGATGTTCCATGTCGTGCTCCGAGTCGTCGAGGAAAGTGCTGGTCAGGTGATGGTTGGTCAGGCCAGATCGAGGACTTCGTCGTAGCCCTCGCGGACCGACTCCACGAACGCGTCGGGGTCGGGGATAGCGGCGGGGTCCATGTTGAGCCCGATGTTCAGGTCGTTGCCGTAGCTCAACAGCGTCACGTTGCAGCCCGCGCCGGCGAGTGGGCCGAACGGATACAGCGCTTCGACCCGGACCCCACGCAGGTAGAGCGGGATGGGGGAGCCGGGGACGTTCGATGCCTGGAAGTCCAGGCCCTTCATCATCGCCCCGAACACTTGCGTCAGCACGGTGGTCGGCAGGCGGTTGAGGAGGTTGGCCATGGGCTCGACGAGTTGGTTCGCCGGTTCGTCGCGGGCGCTCAACATCCGGCGACGGATCGTCCGCATGAGCTCGATCAGGTCGTTCGCGTGGACGGGGATCTCGAAGCGGGCGGGCACGAACGCGTTGCCGGCCGTGTCGGTCATCTCGCCGCTGCGGACGTTGACCGGCATGCCCATGCGAAGGTCCTTGAGCGCTGCGCCATGGCGACGGTGGTAGATCTGCAGACCTCGGACCAGCCCGGTGACGTAGGTGTCGTTCACCGACCCGCCCACCCGCTTGGCTGCCTTCTTGGCCAGGTCGAGCGGCAGCGTCAGCGCCTCCATGTGGTTGGAGAGCGATCGGTGGTTCATGATCGGCGACAGCGGGTCCGGCGACGGGCCGAGGACTCGGTAGGCAGACGCCGCAAGCTCCGCGCCTTCGGCGATCGTGCCGACCGGGTCGGTGATCGCGCTGGCAGCGACGTGCACGCCAGCGGTGCCGATCTCGCGCAGCAGGCCCAAGTTCGCCCGCGCCTGATGGGTCATGGCATCGCTGAAGCGCTCGGCCTGGTTCAGCACGTGCACGGTCGGCTCGGGCGGCATCGGCCGCTCCGGTGCGTCGGGTTCGAGGTCGAAGAGCTCCAACATGATCCGCACGCCGCCGACCCCGTCGGTGATCGCATGGTGGAACTTCATGACGATCGCGTCGCGGCCGTCGTCGAGACCGTCGACAGCGAGGCACTCCCATTGCGGCCGGGCGCGATCGAAGCTCTGCATCGTCATCGGCTGGATCATCCGCAGCAGGTCGGCCATGGCGCCCTTGTCGGGGACACGGGCGAAGCGCAGGTGGTAGTCGAGGTCGAAGTCGGGGTCGATCTCCCAGCGCGGTGGTGCCAACGACAGCGGGTTGGATCGCACTCGTTGTCGGAGCCGAGGCACGACGCGTGACACCCGGTCGAAGCTGTTGCGGATGACGTCGCGGTCGATCGGGCGTTCCAGCAGGATCACCGCGGTGATCGTGGAGCGCAGCATGGGGTCCTTCTCGATGGACCACATGAGCGCGTCCTCGTCGCTCATCCGATGGTGGTAGCGCACTGCTGAGGCGGTCAGATCGTCGTCCACTCGGCCACAGTACCGAGTCGATCCGGGCTCGGTTGTGCGAGTCCTGTGATCAGGTGCAGCGGTAGCTGGCGTAGAAGTTCTGCTGGTCGGTTCTGCCGTCCACGAACGTGCGGGTGCGTTGGGTGGTGATCTTGCCGCAGCCGCTCGTCGGGTTCTGCGCCGTCTGCTCGCCCTTTGCGTACTGGGTCGACCACAGCTGCACGGTCACCGAGGTGCCGGTGTAGGTCGGCCAGATCACCACCCCGTAGGGCGTGTTGTTCTTGACCTTGAGGTCGACGCCGGGGAAGGCAAGCGTGGCCTCGCGGCCGAAGGGGTAGCGCCCGATGTACTCCGAGTGCGCCTTGTACGCAGGGATGTCGAGCCCGGCGAAGAACGCGGCGTTGAACAACGTGGTGGCGTATTGGCTGATGCCGCCGCCGAAGTCCTGGGCGTGCTCCCCGTTCTCGATCACGGGGGCGACCACGTAGCCCTTGGCTGCGGTGCGCTTGCCGATGGTGTCGTTGACCGAGAAGGTGTCGCCGGGTGCGATGAGGATGCCGCGGGTGGCGTCGGAGATGGTGTGGATGTTGGTCACGCGTGGCTGGCCGGCGGGATGGTTGGTCGTGAACTGCCCCACGACCTGCTTGACGCCGAGCGTGTTGGCCCATGCGACGCCTTCGGCGGCGGTCATGGTCTTGGTCGGCAGATCGATCTTGGTCTGACCGGCGAGGAGGCCGTCGACGATCTTCTGGGGTGCTTCGGGCCCGCAGCACACCTGTGCGTCCTTGCCGGCGACCGGGACCGGGACGCCACCCTGGATGTCGAAGCGGACCCCGGTCGGGTTGCCCGATCCCGACGGCATGTTCGCCGCGAGCAGCTTGGCCACGGCGTCGGCGTCCATGGTCAGCGCCGGGGTCGGTGCCGCTGGGGTGCCGCCGACGGTGACGGCGAACGCCGGACGGAACTCCTTGCCGGCGATCGTGAAGGTCTTGTCCGCTGCGACCATGGTGACCTTGTCGGTCGTGACGCCGTTGGCCTTGTCGACGAGTGCCTGGACGGACTGGTCGGTCATCTTCGGCTTGGTCGTGGCCCGCTTCGCGACGACGGTGATCGGCTCGCCGAGCTGTGCCACGCCGTGGGGTAGCGATGCGGTGACCGACGCTGCCGTCAGGTCGATGCCGTCCTTGCCCGGAACGAGCGTGAGGCCGTCGGCGGTGGCCTTCATCGTGGGTTCCACAGGCTCTGACCGCTTGTCGCCCTGGAGGGTTCGGAGCGCTTCGGCGAGCTTCACCTGATCGACCGTGACGGTGGCGGCGACGTTGTCAGAGGTGACGAGCGAACCGACCCAACGGGCGGGTCGTGCGGGGAGGGCATCGCTGCGTCCGACGTTCCAGGCGGTGTCGACGGTTGCGGCGACGTCCAACGACAACCCGAGCGCTCCTGCCGTGGTCGTGAGCTGCACATCGCCGGCATCGATGCGGACCGGAGTGTCGGGGAACGAGTCCGCTGATGCCTGCACCGCAGCGGTCAGCTCGGCCTTCGTCTTGGCGCCGACCGGTTCGCCGGCGACCTTCACGTTGCGAGCGACGCCGTCGCGGTTGAGCGCTGCGACGTCGACGGTCCAAGCGGCACCGATGAGCGCGATCACGACGAGCGGCGCGGCGATCACACCGACGAGCACCTTGCGGGGAGTTGACACGTCCCTAGGCTCCCACAGCTCCGAAGCCTGTTCGCGGCACGTGCTCCTTAGCTTCTCAGGAACGGCGCCGGTCGATCATGGTGCGGTCGGTGGCGATACGTTGCAGCGAGCGTGAGATCGATCGGGGTCGGAATCGATTCCGTGCCAGCGCAGGAGGAACGCAATGCCGATCAACCCTGATGCCGTCGGGTTCCGCACCGAGGCCAAGGAGTCGTCGTGGAGCTCAGCGGAAGGGCTCCTCTACGCGGTGGGCGTGGGGGCAGGCCAGGACCCGCTCGACACCACAGAGCTCGCGTTCGTCACCGAGAACTCGATCGACGTCACCCAGCGCATCCTGCCGACGATGGTCGTGACGTTGCCGGAGGTCTCCGGGGTGTTCGCCGACATCGGTTCGTTCAACCCGGCGATGCTGGTGCACGGCGAAGAACGGATCGTGCTGCACGCCGAGGTGCCGACCGAGGGCACGGTGAGCACCGTCGGGGAGATCTCCGCCATCTGGGACAAGGGCAAGGGCGCGGTGGTCGAGGTGACGAGCACGTCGACGCTCCTCGGAGAATCCGAGCCGCTCTTCGAAGTGGTCATGTCGGCGTTCATCCGGGGCGAAGGCGACTTCGGAGGTGAGCGCGGGCGGTCGGGTCCGCGCAACGTCGCTCCGGACCGGGCCCCGGACGCGGTGGTGGCGTTGTCGACTCGTCCGGAGCAGGCGTTCATCTACCGGTTGTCAGGGGACCGCAATCCGCTGCACTCCGATCCGACGTTCGCGTCGTTCGCTGGCTTCGACCGTCCGATCCTGCACGGCTTGTGCACCTACGGGTTCACCGGCCGGGCACTGCTGCACGAGCTGTGCGGGTCGGATCCGGCCCGCTTCCGCTCCATGGAGGGACGGTTCAGCTCACCGGTGGTGCCGGGCGAAGAGCTGTCGGTGCAGATCTGGCGCACCGGAGTCGGCGCCGCGGTGTTCCGAACGTTGGCATCGGGCGACCGCGTCGTCCTCGACAGCGGTGCGGTGACCTTCGACGCTTGATCCCCGAGTTCTGTGTGCGATCAGTTCGGCGGACGACGACCGACGACACACAGAACCGGTGGGCTCGGGCGAGCGGGGCGTTCAGAAGAGGGTGAGGTCCGCCTCGCGTGCGCCTCGGAGCACGTCGTAGTCGACCTCTACCCAGTCGATGCCCCGTGACTCCGCGAGCACCTTGGCCTGCGGCTTCACCACCTGGGCGACGAACACGCCGCGGACACCGCGCAGCGTCGGGTCGCGGTCCATGCGCTCCAGGTAGCGGACGAGCTGCTCCACTCCGTCGATGTCGCCGCGGCGCTTGACCTCCACGGCGACCGCGGTGCCGCCAGCGTCGCGGCACAGCAGGTCGACAGGGCCGATGTCGGTGGGAAACTCCCTGCGGACCAGCGTGAGGTCGTCCGCGATCACGGTCGGGTTCGCCGCCAGCAGCTCCTGGAGGTGGGCTTCCACTCCGTCCTTCTGGAGTCCGGGGTCGACGCCCAGTTCGTGAGCGGTGTCGGAGAGCACCTCGAGGAGGTGGATCGTGAGTCGCTCGCCCTTGGGGTTGGTGACCGTCCAGTGATCGGACTCCTCCACGACCACGTTGGGTGCGTTCATCCAATTGAGCGGCTTGTAGGCGCCGCCGTCGGCATGGATGGCGACGCACCCGTCCGCCTTGACCATGATGAGGCGCAGGGCCTCGGGCAGGTGGGCGGTCAGACGGCCGTCGTAGTCGACGGAGCAACGGGCGATCACCAAGCGCACGGCCGAGGACCCTACCGGGCCTGGCGAAGCGCGGGGATCCTGAGCGAGAGGTCGTTGCACTCCTCGCAGACCGTCTCGGACACGATGCCCGCTCGTATGAGCACGGCGAAGATCTTGCAACCCAGGCAGAACCCGAACGCGGCTTCCAGGAACGCGGCACCGGCGAGCATGGCGATCACGACGCGGGCAGCGGTCGGGGCGCCGGCCACGAACAGCACCAATGCCGTCACGGTGAAGACCACACCGATCCCCTGGGCGAAGCGCTTGGGCGGTCCGGGCACGAACTTGGCAAGCTCAGCCAGTCGTGGTGCGACGACCTGAGTGGCGAGACGGCCCAGAGGGCTGAGCGTGGGTCCGGTGAGGACCCGGGCCAGGAAGCCGTAGGAGAGCGGGATCAGGACCCAGCCCCAGCCGGTGACGACGAACAGCACGGCCATTGCCACGACGCCGGTGGCGACCGTGCGTGCCGCTACGTCGTTGACCGGGTTCGGGAATGAGAAGAGCCCGCCACCCGGGCCGGGGGCCGCAGAGGAGTCTGTGGCGGTGGGGTCAGTGGCGCCGGGATCATTGGAAGTGGTGCCGGTGGCGGTCGTGCTGGACATGTCGGTCACGCTACGCCGCTAATCACGACCAAACCAGTCGGGATTAGCGGCGGGTGCCGTTCTCGGGACATCCTCGGGCTGCAGTAGCCCGTCAGAGTCCCGAGAACGGGTGGCGGATCAGCCTCGGGCGTTCTTGAGCGCCTTGGTGGCACGAGCGCGGTCGCCGGCGTCGAGCTTGACCTTGCGCAACCGGATGGCGCTGGGGGTGACCTCGACGCACTCGTCTTCGGCCACGAACTCCAGCGCCTGCTCGAGCGACATCGGCCGCGGCGGGGTCAGACGCTCGGTGTTGTCGGAGCCCGACGCGCGCATGTTCGTCAGCTTCTTCTCACGGCAGATGTTGACGTCCATGTCCTCGCCGCGGGAGTTCTCGCCGACGACCATGCCTTCGTAGACCTCGTCGCCGGGGGCGACGAACAGCACCGCTCGTTCCTGGACGGCCACGACGGCGTAGGCGGTGACCGGGCCGCGGCGATCGGCGACGACCGAGCCCCGCTCGCGTGCGCGGATCTCGCCGAACCACGGCGCCCAGCCGTCGAAGACCTGGTGGATCATGCCGGTGCCCCGGGTCTCGGTGAGGAACTCGGTGCGGAAGCCAAGCAGGCCTCGTGCCGGCACCCGCTGCTCCATGCGCACCCAGCCGGTGCCGTGGTTCACGATGTCGGTCATCTGGCCCTTGCGGCTGGCGAGCAGCTGAGTGACCGCTCCGAGGAACTCTTCGGGGACGTCCACGGTGACGGCTTCGACCGGCTCGTGCAGCGTGCCGTCGATCTCCCGGGTGACGACCTGGGGCTTGCCGACGGTGAGCTCGAAGCCCTCGCGGCGCATGGTCTCCACGAGCACCGCGAGCTGGAGCTCGCCACGGGCGTGGACCTCCCACGTGTCGGGGCGCTCTGTGGGCAGCACTCGCAGGCTGACGTTGCCGATCAGCTCGGCGTCGAGGCGGGCCTTGAGCAGGCGCGCCGTCATCTTCTTGCCCTCGAGGCCGGCCATCGGTGACGTGTTCACACCGATCGTCATGGCAAGGCTGGGCTCGTCGACGGTGATGATCGGCAGCGGCACGGGGTTGTCGGGATCGGTGAGCGTCTCGCCGATCGTGACGTCCTCCAGGCCGGCAACGGCGATGATCTCGCCCGGTCCGGCGGAGTCGGCCTCGACACGCTCGTGCGTCTCGGTGACGTACAAGACTGCGACCTTGGCCTTCTCGATCGAGCCGTCGGTACGGCACCAGGCGATCTGCTGGCCCTTGCGGATCGTGCCGTTGACGATGCGGCACATGGCCAGACGACCGACGAACTGGCTGGCGTCGAGGTTGGTGACCCAGGCCTGGAGCGGACCGTCGGGGTCGTGGGTCGGAGCCGGAAGGCGGTCGACGAGCAGCTCGAACAGCGGCGTGAGGTCCTCGGCGAGGTCGTCGGCGGACTCAGGCTTGGTCGTGGACGCCCGGCCGGCGCGGGCGTTGCAGTAGACGATCGGGAAGTCGATCTGATGCACGTCGGCGTCGAGGTCCAGGAACAACTCCTCGACTTCGCTGACGACCTCGTCGATGCGGGCGTCGGGCCGGTCGACCTTGTTGACCGCCAGGATCACCGGCAGGTCGAGCTCGAGCGCCTTGCGCAGCACGAACCGGGTCTGGGGCAGCGGCCCTTCCGACGAGTCGACCAACAGCACGACGCCGTCGACCATCGTGAGCGCCCGCTCGACCTCGCCGCCGAAGTCGGCGTGGCCCGGGGTGTCGACGATGTTGATCTTGACCTCGTCGCGGCCTTCGCCCGTCCAGCGAACAGCGGTGTTCTTGGCGAGGATCGTGATGCCCTTCTCGCGCTCCAGATCCATCGAGTCCATGACCCGCTCGACGGTCTCGGCCCCTTCTCGGAACGCGCCCGACTGCTGGAGCATGGCGTCGACGAGGGTGGTCTTGCCGTGGTCGACGTGGGCGATGATGGCTACGTTGCGGATGCCCGGGACGGGCACGCGTGCGGTTCCGGTCGACTCGCCTGCGGACGCAGCGGGGGACGCTGTGGGGGTGGAGGTCATTGCACTTCCGATTTCGGGGGACCCAACAGTCTGCCCGACGGGAGGCTCCGGTCCCGAACCACCACGGCATGGCGTCCGACACGTCCCTCAGAACCCCCGGTTCTGTTGCGCAGAACCGCGGAGAACTCCGCGCTACTGCGCAACAGAACCGGGGTGGGGGTCGGTGATGGACGGTCAGCGCCGGTCGAGGCGACGCCGGATGGTCTCGCGGCGCTTGCGCAGCTCGCTGTAGGTGACCGGATCGGTCGAGTCGTCGACGATGCCGAAGCTGGCTCGGATCGCGGTCTCGTCGACAGCGAAGCCCTCTGCCGACACTCCGAGCTCGGCGGCGAAGCGCTCGCCGTGGGTCGTGGCCAGCCCGGTCGACAGGGCGGCGACTTCGGCGACCAGGTCCAGGTCGGGAGCGAGGACCGCGATGGCACCGTCGAGGAACACCAGGTTCTTGACGTACAGCATCAGGATCTTGGGCAGGCGCGCGCCCATCCCCATCAGCGCCTTGATGATCCGCTGGATCTCGGAGATCAGCTGGTCCTGGCTGAGCGTGGTCGGGTCGACGGGCGCCTTGTCCAGGCCGAGCTCGCGGATGACCTCGTCGATGTCGGTGTCGGCCGGCAAGGCGCCGAGGTCACGGAATGCAGCGACCTGACCGGGGATGTCACCCATCGCGCCGAAGAGCATCAGACGGAGGAAGGCGGAGCGCTCCAAGGGCGTCATCCGGGCGGTGATGCCGAAGTCCAGCAACGCGATGCGGCCGTCGGGGGTGACGAAGAGGTTGCCCGCGTGCAGGTCGCCGTGGAAGAGACCGTGGATGATGCAACCCTCGGTGAAGCCCTTCATCCCGATCCTGATGATCTCGTGGGTGTCGATCCCGGCGGCCTGCATCGATTCCAGGTCCTCGAACGCGAACCCGTGCAGACGCTCCATGACGAGGACCCGTCGGGTGACTAGCTCGGGGTGCGGGCGGGCGATGACCCAGCCCCGCTGGCCGAGCTGTGCGAACACCTCGGCGACATCGAGCATGTTCTCGGCTTCCAGGCGGAAGTCGAGCTCTTCCAGGATCGTTTCGGCGAAGAGCTCGACCAGCGCGGGCGGGTTGGCGAGCGCAGCGATCGGGATGCGGCCGACCAGGAACGGAGCCAGCCACGACATGACCTTGAGGTCCGAGTGCACCTGCTGGCGGATGGTCGGGCGCTGCACCTTGACGACCACGTCCTCGCCGGTGGCAAGCGTGGCGACGTGGACCTGGGCGATCGAGGCAGCAGCGAGCGGCACGGGGTCGAAGGAGGTGAAGACCTCCTCCAACGGTTGGCCGAGGTCCTCCTCGATGACGCGGCGGACCGTCTCGAAGGGCTCAGCTCGAACCTGGTCGCGGCACTTGCGGAACTCTTCGACGAGCTCGGAGGGGAACAGCCCCTCGCCACTCGAGATGATCTGCCCCAGCTTGATGTAGGTCGGACCGAGATGCTCTGCGGCGATGCGGAGACGTCGCGACAACCCGGAGCGAGACGTGCTGGGATCGCTGCGACGCTCGGAGATCGCCCACGCCCCAACCGCGGTGCCGAGGCGAGCGGTCACCTCTGCGAGACGGGCGGGTGGAGGGAAGCGCCGCCGGCCGGTCAGCACCGGAACTTGGCGGTGGATCGTCAGGCGCAGCACCGCCAGACCCCGGTTCCACCTGAGCGCCTCTCCGTCGACGATCCATGGCCCGTGGTCGGTGAACGTCCAGCGTTCGGTGTCGGGAGAGAGGGACGCGTCCTGCACGGCCGACACCCTACGGCTGGCGGTGGTGTGGAGTCGTCAGGAGTCGGTGACGGCCGCGATCGCTGCTGGGGCGAGCTCGGGTCGACAGATCAACAGGTCCGGCAGGTAGACGTCCGCCTGGTTGTAGGCGAGAGGCGAGCCGTCGATGCGACTCACGTGCAGCCCGGCGGCGGCAGCGACCGCGACCGGTGCGCAGCTGTCCCACTCGTACTGGCCGCCGGAGTGCGGGTAGATCTCGGCCTCACCGCGCACGACGGCCATCGCCTTGGCGCCGGCGGAACCCATGGCGATCAACTCGGCCGCGAGCGCGTCGGCGATCTGCTGCGCTACGGCGGGAGGGCGCGACCTGCTGACGACGACGCGGGGCGGGTCGACCGCCGGGGCGAGCGCAGGCGGATCGTCGGTGCTCAACACTAGGGGCAACCCCGGGAGCGCGACGGCACCGGCAGTGGGCATGTGGTTCTCGACCAGCGCGACGTGCACCGCCCAGTCGCTGCGTGCTTCGCCGTACTCGCGGGTGCCGTCGACAGGGTCGATGATCCAGACCCGGTCAGCGGCGAGTCGCGACAAGTCGGCGTGCTCAACGTTGGTGGCTTCCTCGCTGAGGACAGCGTCGTCGGGACGCTCCGTCGCCAGGCGACCCACGAGCAGCGCATGCGCGGCAGCATCGCCGCGTGCGCCGAGCTCCTTGCCGGTCACGCCTTCTGCGAGCAACTGGTCGCGAAGCCGCAGCAGCAGCTGGCCAGCCTCCTGCGCCAGGTCTCGGGCCAGTCGATGGTCGTCCTGCGTTGCCACGTCGCCCAACCTATCGACACCCGCTCGGCAGCAGATGAAGGCCCGGCTGACGGCCCAACCAAGGCCCAGCTGACGGTTGGCCACATCGCCCGTCCAGACCCGTTCGAGCAGGCGTGACCGATTCCCTACTGGATCGGTCAGGAATTGCCGGTATCGTCTGGCCCCACTGTGATGACCTACGAGCTCACCAACCTCCAGGCGCTCGAAGCCGAGTCCATCCACATCATCCGTGAGGTGGCGGCCGAGTTCGAACGACCAGTCCTGCTCTTCAGCGGCGGCAAGGACTCCATCGTCATGCTGCGCCTTGCCGAGAAGGCGTTCTGGCCGGCACGCATCCCCTTCCCGGTGATGCACGTCGACACCGGCCACAACTTCGACGAGGTGTACGAGTATCGGGACCGCCGCGTCGCCGAGCTCGGGATCAAGCTGGTCGTGGCATCGGTGCAGGAGTCGATCGATCAGGGTCGGGCCGTCGAGCAGACCGGTCCCCGAGCCAGTCGGAACCAGCTCCAGACGGTCACCCTGCTTGACGCCATCGAGTCCAACGGCTTCGACGCCGCCTTCGGCGGTGCCCGCCGCGATGAGGAGAAGGCCCGCGCCAAGGAGCGGGTGTACTCGTTCCGCGACGAGTTCGGACAATGGGACCCCAAGAACCAGCGTCCCGAACTGTGGAGCCTGTACAACGGGCGTCATCATCGGGGTGAGCACATCCGGGTGTTCCCCCTGAGCAACTGGACCGAGCTCGATATCTGGCAGTACATCGCAGATGAAGGCATTGAGGTGCCGTCGATCTACTACGCGCACGAGCGTGAGGTCTTCCAGCGCGACGGCATGTGGCTCGCGGTCACTCCGTTCGTGACGGTCATGGACGGTGAGGTCCCCGAGGTTCGCACGGTTCGGTATCGCACGGTCGGCGATGCGTCGTGCACCGGTGCGGTCGAGTCGACGGCGTCGGACGTCGAAGCGGTCATCGACGAGGTCGCAGCCACCCGGGTCACCGAGAGAGGCGCTACCCGCGCCGACGATCGGGCGTCGGAAGCTGCGATGGAAGACCGAAAGCGCCAGGGATACTTCTGATGGCTGCAGCCAGGAGCGAAAAGCGTCGCGGTCGGTCCGTCGGCGCAGGAACGGACGCGACAGGACACGTCCTGGTGTTCGCCAAGAACGACGACGATCGAGAGGGTCAGAACTGATGGAGCTGTTGCGCTTCGCCACCGCAGGCAGCGTGGACGACGGGAAGTCCACGCTCATCGGCCGGCTGCTCTATGACGCCAAGTCGATCTTCGAGGACCAGCTCGACGCCGTCGCCGACGCATCGGAGCGGATGGGCCTCGAGGCGCCGAACCTGGCGCTGCTCACCGACGGTCTGCGTGCCGAACGGGAGCAGGGCATCACGATCGACGTCGCCTACCGCTACTTCGCCACACCCAAGCGGAAGTTCATCATCGCCGACACCCCCGGCCACATCCAGTACACGCGGAACATGGTCACGGGTGCATCGACGGCGGACCTCGCCGTCGTGCTGATCGACGCTCGCAAGGGTCTGCTCGAGCAGTCCCGGCGGCACGCCTTCATCGCGTCGCTGCTGCGCATCCCGCACCTTGTCGTCGCCGTGAACAAGATGGACCTCGTCGACTACGACCAGGCCCGCTTCGACGAGATCGTCGACGACTTCCGTCAGTTCGCCATGAAGCTCGACATCGGTGATCTCACCTTCATTCCGATCTCGGCGCTGAACGGCGACAACGTCGTGGCCCGCTCTGAGCACATGGACTGGTACGAGGGCACCTCACTGCTGCACCACCTGGAGTCGGTGCACATCGCATCGGACCGCAACCTGATCGACGCCAGGTTCCCGGTGCAGTACGTGATCCGCCCCCAGTCCGACGAGTTCCACGACTACCGGGGCTACGCGGGCCATGTCGCCGGCGGCGTGTTCAAACCCGGTGACGAGGTCGTGGTCCTCCCATCGGGTCTGCCCTCGCGCATCGAGGCCATCGAGACCTTCGACGGCCCGGTGGCCGAGGCGTTCGCCCCGATGTCGGTGACGATCCGCCTCACCGACGACATCGACGTGTCCCGCGGCGACATGATCTGCCGCACGAACAACCGGCCGACGGTCGCACAGGACGTGGACGCCATGGTGTGCTGGATGTCGGAGGCGGCCACTCTGACGCCGCGGTCGAAGCTCGGGATCAAGCACACCACGCGCACTGCTCGCGTGATGATCAAGGACCTGCACTACCGCTTGGACATCAACACGCTGCACCGCGACGAAGTCGCCGACCGACTCGACCTCAACGAGATCGGTCGGGTCACGATGCGCGTCACGCAGCCGCTGTTCGTCGACGAGTACCGACGCAACCGTGAGACCGGCTCGTTCATCCTGATCGACGAGTCGACCGGCACCACTGTCGGCGCCGGCATGGTCCTGTCGGGTTCGTGACGATGTCCGCGTCGATGGGCACAGGTCCCGGTGGAGCAGCCGCCTCGGCACCCTCCGTGACGCCGGGAGTGGTGTGGCACGACGGCGCGGTGTCTCGCTCCGAGCGGACGACGGTCACCGGCGGTGCCGGCGCCGTTCTGTGGTTCACCGGGCTGTCAGGTTCCGGGAAGTCGACCGTGGCAGTGGAGGTCGAACGTGCCCTGATCGCGTCAGGACGCGCCGCGTACCTGCTCGACGGCGACAACCTGCGGCACGGGCTCAACGGTGACCTCGGCTTCTCCGCGGCTGACCGCGGGGAGAACGTGCGTCGTGTCGGAGAGGTGGCAGCCCTCTTCGCTGACGCGGGTGTCGTGGCGGTGGTGCCGTTGGTGTCGCCGTACCGCGCCGACCGTGATCGGGTCCGCCAGCGAGTGATCTCGGCGGGCTTCGCCTTCTTCGAGGTGTTCGTCGACACGCCGCTCGAGCTGTGCGAACAGCGCGACCCGAAGGGCCTCTACGCCAAGGCTCGGGCCGGTGAGCTCACGGGCATGACCGGCATCGACGACCCGTACGAGGCGCCGACCTCACCGGAGCTGGTGCTCGGTCCTTCTGACGGTGATCCAGTCGCCCAGGCTGGGGCCGTCATCGCGTTGCTCGGTCGAGTCGCACCGGTCTGAACGGAGGCGCTCGCGCCGGGTTCCGGTCACCGACCGCTGTCGTTGCGGATCGACGTCGTCGCTCGACCTCGTCCGACGACTGGCAACGCCCGAGCCGACGGTAAGGCTCAGGCGGTCTTTGCCTCTGCGGCTCGTGCACGATTGCGGATCACCGGCGTGGTGTCGACGGGGCCGTGCGGTTCGCCGGCGGGCTCGTAGCAGTCCGAGTGGAAGTGCTCGACGCGATCCCAGATGCCGTCCTGGTACACGTTGCAGATCACCTGGCGGTTGCGCACCTTGGCCTGGAACTTCACGCGCTCGTCGCAGTGGACGCACTCGACGGTGCTGCCGGGTTCGACGTCTCGGAGCACCGCTCTGCTGGTGCGAGGCGAGGGTGTGCGGGGCGACGTGCGTTCGGCCGTCGCTGTGGTCGTGGGGGCTGCCATGCCCAGAGATATCGGTCATCGTCGAACACCTCCTGAGCCCTCACCGCGATTGGGGTCGAACGACCCATGCGCGCCGCGCAAATAGGCCGGAGGGCCCATGGACGTCGCGGCGTCGGAGGATCAGGATGTCGGCTCGACGTCCGGTCCCACAGCCCGGTGATCCGCCTGAATCGCCACGGGTACCGCTCGGGCGCTCCGGCCGAGCACCACAGCATCCCGCACCAGCGCCCGGAGGCTGTCCTCGTCGGCCCCCTCGTCGACCAGGGTCTGGATGCGCGACTCCATCTCTTCTGCCCGTCGCTCGTCGAACACCACAGCCTGGTCCCGTGCGGCGACCGAGGTGACCAACATCAGGCAGATCGCGGCGACCGCAGTGATCAGCCCGAAGGTGATGGCGATGCCGTTGTTGTCCGCGATGGACCCGACGATCATCCCGGCGATGCCGCCGACGAACACGACGAGCACCAGTCGTCTGAGGATCTTGGGGTCCATGGCGATGCCTCAGCGGGTGAGTGGCTTGTACTTGATCCGGTGGGGCTGGGCGGCGTCTGCGCCGAGCTCCTTGCGGCGGACCTCCTCGTACTCGCTGAAGTTGCCTTCGAACCAGCGCACCTGCGAGTCGCCCTCGAACGCGAGGATGTGGGTGGCGATGCGGTCGAGGAACCACCGGTCGTGGGAGATGACCACGGCGCAGCCTGGGAAGCTGTCGAGCGCTTCTTCGAGTGCACGCAACGTGTCGACGTCGAGGTCGTTGGTGGGCTCGTCCAGGAGCAGCACGTTGCCGCCGCTGCGCAGCAGCTTGGCGAGGTGCACGCGGTTTCGTTCACCGCCGGACAGCTTGCCGACGGGCTTCTGCTGATCGGAGCCTTTGAAGTTGAAGCTGGCGCAGTACGCACGACCGTTGATTTCACGGTTGCCGACGACGAGCACGTCGGCTCCGTCGGTGATCTCCTCATAGACCGTGCGCGTGTCATCGAGGCTGTCGCGTGACTGATCCACGTAGGCGAGCTCGACGGTGGAACCGATCGTGAGCGCTCCCGCGTCCGGCTGCAGGTCCGCGTCGCCGGCGCTGGTGGCAGCGTCGACGATCATGCGGAACAGCGTCGTCTTGCCGGCACCGTTCGGGCCAACGACACCGACGATGCCGGCTCGGGGGAGTGAGAAGGTCAGATCCTCGATCAGGAGACGTTCGCCAAAGCCCTTGACGAGGCCACCGGCTTCGATCACTTGGTCCCCCAGACGAGGGCCAGGTGGGATCGTGATCTCCAGCTTGGACGACGTGTCGCGAGCCTCTTCTGCTTCTCGCTGCAGCTCTTCGTAGGCGGACAGACGGGCCTTCGACTTGGCCTGGCGAGCCTTGGGTGCCATGCGGACCCAGTCGAGCTCACGCTCCAGGGTCCGGCGCCGTGCCTCGTTCTGCTTCTCGCTCTGACCGAGCCGTTCCTGCTTCTGCTCGAGCCAGCCGGAGTAGTTGCCTTCGAACGGGTGACCCTTGCCGTGGTCGAGCTCCAGGATCCACCGGGCGACGTTGTCCAGGAAGTAGCGGTCGTGGGTGATGGCGACGACGGTGCCGGCGTAGTCCTGCAGGAAGCGCTCCAGCCATGCAACGGACTCCGCGTCGAGGTGGTTGGTGGGCTCGTCGAGCAGCAGCAGATCGGGCTTGGCGAGCAGCAGCCGGCACAGCGCCACCCGGCGACGTTCGCCGCCCGAGAGCATCGTGACATCGGCGTCGCCCGGCGGAAGCCGCAGCGCGTCCATGGCGATGTCGACGGTGCGCTGCAGGTCCCACCCCGACACCGCTTCGATCTTGGCTTCGAGCTCTGCCTGGCTGTTGCCGAGCTTCTCGTAGTCGACGTCAGGGTCGCTCCACTTGGCCATCAGCTCCTCGTAGGAGCTGAGCAGGCCAGCGACCTCGGCCGCGCCGTCCATCACGTTGCCGGCGACGTCCTTGGTCGGATCGAGATGCGGCTCCTGCTCGAGCAGGCCGACGGTGAAGCCAGGAGTCAATCGGGCGTCTCCGGTGAAGTCCTCGTCGACGCCCGCCATGATCCGCAGCAGCGTCGACTTGCCGGAGCCGTTGGCGCCGATGACGCCGATCTTGGCGCCCGGGTAGAACGACAGGGAGATGTCCTTGAGCACGTCGCGGTCTGGCGGGACGTACTTGCCGACGCGGTGCATGGTGAAGATGAACTGGGCGCTCATGGGCGGGGATCGTACCGGTGTGGGCACCCGAGCCCCGAACGCGCCGCACGGCCCGATTGCTCGGGCCGTGCGGGAACTGTCTCGGTCGTTGCCGACCTCAGGCCTTCTTGGCTGGGGCCTTCTTGGCTGGGGCCTTCTTGGCTGGGGCCTTCTTGGCTGGGGCCTTCTTGGCTGGGGCCTTCTTGGCTGGGGCCTTCTTGGCTGG
>Ga0209023_10001931_pt1 | contig 26826 bp, 25 predicted proteins | sample LakOneMetagenome_FD_187468 | JGI IMG/M metagenome (GOLD analysis project Ga0209023, IMG submission 187468) | Freshwater and sediment microbial communities from Lake Erie, Canada (SPAdes) (version 2) | ecosystem: Environmental > Aquatic > Freshwater > Lentic | place: Lake Erie, Canada...
CACGAATCTGGCCCGAAGTGTTGCATGCGTCGCCCGTGTTTGCAATAAGTTATTCACAAAAGAGACATCAATGAAATCATCATTGCAAACACCCGCCGGCCTGCTGACCGAGCGCCTGGCGCGGCACAGCGCAGAGCTGACCGCCAGCGAACGCGCCCTGGCCGAGGCTTTGGGGCGCGACTACCCGCACGCACTGCTCGAGTCGGCCACGGCCCTGGCCGCGCGCAATGGCACCAGCGCGTCGACCGTGGTGCGGCTCTTCGCCAAGCTGGGCTACGCCAGCTATCCCGAGGCCCAGCGCGAGGCGCGCGGCGAAGTCACCGCCTTGCTGCAGACGGCCGGCCAGCGTGCCCCGGTGACCATCGGCACCGAGCGCAGCCTGCCGCAGTGCGTGGACGACGCGCTGCTGCACGACCAGCACAACATCACCGCCACCCGCGACAGCCTGGACATGGCGGCGTTTGAAGCGGTGGCCCGTCGCATCGCCCAGGCCGAGGGGCGGATCTTCGTGCTGGCCCAAATCAACAGCGCCCCCGTGGCCGCCTGGCTGGCCCTGCACCTGAACATGTGCCGCCCCGGCGTGCACGAACTGGGCGCAGGCGCCGTGGCCGCCACCGACCAGCTGCTGTGGGTGCAGCCCGAGGACACGCTGCTGGCCTTCAGCATCCGCCGCTACGCCAGCGGGCCGGTGAAGGTGGCACAGCGCTTTCGCGACGTGGGCGCGCAGGTGCTGGCCATCACCGACAGCCCTGCCGCCCCGCTGGCCGCACTGGCCCAGCACCGCCTGCAGGTGCGCACGTCCAATGCATCGCCGTTCGACTCGTACACCGCAGCGTTCTTCGTGTGCAACGCGCTCGTGTCCGCCGTCGCGCAGCTGCGGCATGCCGAGGTGTCAGAGGCGCTGGAACGCCGGGACGCGCTGTGGAAGCATGTGGAAGACCAGCAACTCATCGTGGGCGGCCCGCCGGTGCGCAAGCCGTCGCGCAGGTAGCAGGCAGCGCGCGTCCCCTGCCCTTCGGCCAGTGGTGTGGGGCGCTCAAAACAAAGGCGCCCGAAGGCGCCTTGGTGGAGTCCACCGCATCGCACCCGACTGGGCTGCGATGCGATGCGGGGGGCGCACCGATCAGTGCGCCAGGATCTTGTTGAGGAAGTCCTTCGTGCGGGGCTGGCGGGCGTCCGGGTTGTTGAAGAAGTCGTCCTTGGAGCAGTCTTCCAGGATCTTGCCGCCCACGTCCATGAAGATCACGCGGTTGCTGACCTTGCGCGCAAAGCCCATTTCATGGGTCACGCACATCATGGTCATGCCTTCGTTGGCCAGGCCCACCATCACGTCCAGCACTTCGCCGACCATTTCGGGGTCGAGCGCCGACGTGGGTTCGTCGAACAGCATGACGATAGGGTCCATCGACAGCGCACGGGCAATGGCCACGCGCTGCTGCTGGCCGCCCGACAGCTGCCCAGGGAACTTGTCCTTGTGCGCCATCAGGCCCACGCGTTCCAGCATCTTCAGGCCACGCTTCTTGGCGTCGTCCGCGCTGCGGCCCAGGACCTTGATCTGCGCGATCGTCAGGTTCTCCGTCACCGACAGGTGGGGGAACAGCTCGAAGTGCTGGAACACCATGCCCACGCGGCTGCGCAGCTTGGGCAGGTCGGTCTTGGGGTCGTGCAGGCGGATGCCGTCCACGGTGATCTCGCCCTTCTGGAAGGGCTCCAGCGCGTTGATGGTCTTGATCAGCGTGGACTTGCCCGAGCCCGAAGGGCCGCACACCACCACCACTTCACCCTTGTTGATGGTGGCCGAGCATTCGTTGAGCACCTGCACGGGGCCATACCACTTGGATACGTTCTTGAGTTCGATCATTTCTTTTTCCTCAATCCTTCTCTTGTCACTTGTTCAGGGCGCCGCGCATGAACCGATGCGGGCTTCATGCGAGGACGCCGTGGAACTGGCTTTGCCAGGCCACTGGCGTCTTCCCCCTGGGGGGCAGGCGCCGAAGGCGACTCAGGGGGCTACCGAATAATGGCGATCTTCTGGTGCAAGCGCTTCACTGCCCACGACAGCGCATAGCACATCACGAAGTACAGAACAGCCGCAGCCAGGTACGCCTCGATGGGGCGGCCGAAGTTCTTGCCCGCCACTTCAAAGCCCTTGAGCATGTCGTAGGCACCAATGGCATAGACCAGCGACGTATCCTGGAACAGGATGATGGTCTGCGTGAGCAGCACCGGCAGCATGTTGCGGAACGCCTGGGGCAGCACCACGAGCTTCATGTTCTGGCCATACGTCATGCCCAGCGCTTGGCCTGCATGCACCTGGCCACGCGGAATGGACTGGATGCCCGCCCGCATGATTTCGCTGAAGTACGCCGCCTCGAAGGCGATGAAGGTGATGATGGCCGACACTTCGGCGCCGATGGGCCGTCCGATGATGGCAGGCACCAGGAGGAAGAACCACAGGATCACCATCACCAGCGGAATGGAGCGCATGCCGTTGACGTAGATGGTGGCAGGCACGTCCAGCCACTTCTTGCCCGACAGGCGCATCAGCGCGAGCAGGGTGCCGAAGAACACGCCGCCCAGGGTGGCGACGGCCGTGAGCAACAGGCTGAAGTACAGCCCCTTGAGCACGAAGTTGGAGATCAGGTCCCAGTTGTAGAAGGAGAAGTCGAGATTCATATCAGTGACCTCCGCCGCCGCTGGCCACGACCATGCCGGGTATGCGCACGCGTTTTTCGATGAACGCCATGATCCGGTTGATGGCAAATGCCGAGATGACGTACAGCGCCGTCACAGCCAGGTACACCTCGATGCCGCGCGAGGTCTCTTCCTGCGCCTGCATGGCGAACATCGTGAGTTCGGCCACCGACACGGCAAAGGCCACCGACGAGTTCTTGAAGATGTTCATCGTCTCGCTGGTGAGCGGCGGGATGATGATGCGAAACGCCATGGGCAGCAGCACGTAGCGGTAGGTCTGGAAGGTGGTGAAGCCCACCGCCATGCCCGCATAGCGCTGGCCGCGCGGCAGGGTCTGGATGCCCGAACGCACCTGTTCGGCGATACGCGCCGACGTGAAGAAGCCCAGAGCCAGCACCACCAGTGCAAAGCCAGGAACGCCCTTCAGCACAGGAAACAGGCTCGGCAAGACGTGGTACCAGAGGAAGATCTGGACCAGCAGAGGAATATTGCGAAACAGCTCGACCCAGGCATTGCCCAGCCGAACGATCATCGGACGGTCCTGCAAGGTACGCAGCGTGCCGATGAAAGAGCCCAATACAAGCGCCAGCACCAGGGCCAGCAACGAAACAGACACCGTCCAGCCCCAGGCCGACAGTATCCAGTCCAGGTACGTGATGTCGCCGCCTTTGCCAAAGCAGCTTTGCACGACTTCCCTGTCCATGGTGTCCTGGCAGAACACCTGCCAATCCCAACTCATAGGAGCACCCCTTTAATTCTTGGAAAGGCGTTGGGCAGACCGCGGGGTAGCCCAACAAAAAAGCCCCTTCGAACCGGTTGGCCGAAGGGGCACAAGCTCAGCGAAGATTACTTCTTGGCGTAGTCTTCCATGGGCTTGTCGTTAGGCGATGCCCAGGCAGCCTTGGTAGCGTCCGACATCGGCAGGCCGATCTTGGTGTTGGTCGGAGGCACGGGTTGCATGAACCACTTGTCGTACAGCTTGGCCAGCGAACCGTCGGCGATCTGGCGCTTGATGGAGTCGTCCACTGCCTTCTTGAAAGCAGGGTCGTCCTTGCGCAGCATGCAGGCGATGGGCTCCACGCTCAGGACTTCACCGACGATCTTGTAGTCGGCAGGGGCCTTGGACTTGGACACGTTGGCGGCCAGGATGGAGCCGTCCATCACGAAGGCGTCGGCGCGGCCGGTTTCCAGCATCAGGAAGCTGTCGGCGTGGTCCTTGCCGAAGACTTCCTTGAAGTCGATGCCGCCAGCGCGCTCATGCTTGCGCAGAGTCTGCACCGAAGTGGTGCCGGTGGTGGTAGCCACGGTCTTGCCAGCCAGGTCCTTGATCGAGGTGATGCCGGAGTTGGCCTTCACCACGGTGCGCACTTCTTCCACGTAGGTGGTCACGGCGAAAGCCACGTCCTTCTGGCGTGCGGCGTTGTTGGTGGTGGAGCCGCACTCCAGGTCCACGGTGCCGTTGGTCACCAGGGGGATGCGGTTTTGCGAGGTCACGGGCTGGTACTTGATGTCCAGCTTGGGCAAGGCCAGTTGCTTTTGGATGTCGTGCAGGACGATTTCACCCATTTCGGTGTGAAAGCCGACGTACTTGCCATTGCCCAGGGTGTAGGAAAGACCCGAAGACTCACGCACGCCGAGCGTCACGCTGCCCGAGCCCTTGATCTTGGCCAGGGTATCCGTGGCTTGCGCAAACGCGCTACCTGCAGCGAGGACGGTCACAGCGACCGCGAGCAAATGCTTCTTCATGAGAATCTCCTTGTATGTGAAGCGAAAGGACAGAGGGGAATTTTAGGGCTCCGCACTGGCCGGGGTGGCCGGCAGGCAGAGCATTCCGGAAAGGGTACTCAACCAGGATTGTTAGTCAGAACGGAACCTGGTCAGTAGGGTATTTCCAGAAGTCCCGCAGCAAATAGCTCACGGGAAGGTTCAGCACCGTCCCGGTGGGGGGGATCGGCTTGTTGAACCACTTGTCATAAACGGGGTAGATGTCGCGGCTGGTGATCATGCGGCGCATTTCCTCGTCCACCAGCTTCTTGAACTCGGGGTCGTTCTTGGGCAGCATGATGGCCAGGGGCTCGGTGGTCATGAACCGGCCGACCACCTTGAGCGCCTTGGGGTCGGGGCGGCCGGCGGCCAAGCCGTACAGCAGCACATCGTCCATCACGAAGGCATCGGCCTCGCCCTTTTCGACCATGTCGACCGCCTTGGCGTGGTCGGGGGCTTCCACGATGGTGATGCCCATCAGGCGCTCGCGGTTGGACTGGTCGGCGGCCTTGAGCGGCGTGGTGCCCTTGGTGGATACCAGCTTCTTGCCGTTGAGGTCTTCCACCCGGTCGATGGGGCTGGCGGCTTTGACCAGCAAGCGCGCGCCGGTGATGAAATGGGGAATGGTGAACGCCACTTTCTGGCGCCGCTCAGCGTTGTTGGTGGTGGAGCCGCACTCCATGTCCGCCTTACCCTGTTCGATGATGGCGATGCGGTTGGCGGACGTGACGGCCACGAACTCGACTTCCATGTCCTTCTTGCCCGTCTTCTTGCGCACCACGTCGGCCAGGCGCAGGCACAGGTCCACCGCATAGCCCACCGGCTTGCCCGACTGGGAATCCACGTACGAGAACGGTACGGACGAATCGCGGTGGGCGATCACCAGCTTGCCGCCGGCGCTGATGCGCTCCAGCACGGTCGCGGCCTGCACGGGCATGGCCAGGGCGCAGCACAGACCGGCAAGGCCTGCGGCGAATCCCCATTGCTGTACTTTCATGCGATGCCCCGTTGAGTGAATGAACCGGATCTGCAATCTTCGTGCCATATATGCCATACGGATGCCATACAGCCCTTGACACGTTCTGCAGTGCCCGACCCAGCGATGGCGCGAACTGTACGTGTCGTTACCATGAAACTCCAATGCCGTTTGCGGGCGCAACTATGCAAAGTGTTTATATCCGTAGTTACCCTTAGCATGACCCTGCCTGCGCCTGCAGGTAGGTCCACAGCGCCTGGGCCGTGCTCTTGGGCGCCTCTTTGCCGCCCGGCTTCTCGCGGTAGGCCCGCACGTCCATGGTCATCTGCAGGCCGTCGGTGTCCGGCGGGGCCGCACTCACCAGGCGCCGGGCGCGCAATTCCTTCTTCACGGCGCTGTGCGGCAAGAAGGCCACGCCGTGCCCTTCGAGCGCCATGGCCTTGAGGCCCTCGGCCATATCGGTCTCATACACCCGGTCCAGGTGGATGGGGGTGCCCGACTCCTTGAGGATGAGCTCCGTCACCCGCCCCAGGTAGGCACCGGGCGCGTAGCCCAGGTAAGGCAGCGGCTGGCCCGATCGGCCCGGCAGGCGGTGCAGCGGCTGGCCATCGGCGTCGGCCTTGCTGTACGGGGACAGCACCTCCTGGCCCAGGTTCACCATCTCGTAGCGGTCGGCATCGAGCTGAAACGGCTGCGACGGGTGGTGGTAGGCGATCAGCAGGTCGCAGCCACCCTCCACCAGGCGCATCACCGCGTCGTGCACGTTCAGGGCAATGAGCCGGCTCTTGAACGGGCCGAACTTGTCGGCCAGGCTCGACACCCAGGCCGGGAAGAACGTGAACGCCAGCGTGTGCGGCACGGCAAACTCGATCATGTCCTTGCCCGCGCTGGTGTGCGCCCGCAGCATGGCCCGGGTGTTCTGCAGGGCCTGCAGCATCTCAAGCGCCTGGTCATACAGGGTCTTACCGGCCGGGGTCAGGCGGGTGGGGTAGGAGCTCCGGTCCACCAGATCGGTGCCGGCCCAGGCTTCCAGGGCCTGAATGCGCCGCGAAAAAGCGGGCTGCGTTACATGTCGGAGCTGGGCGGAGCGGCTGAAGCTGCGCGTTTCCGCAAGACTGACGAAATCTTCAAGCCACTTGGTTTCCATCGGAACATTATCGGCGCGGGGCCCGGCCAGCGCAGTGCGGGGATATGAGGGTTTACCTAGCGCTTACTGCGCGCACCATTGGTGTGCACACTTAGCAACACATCGCATAATACAAACCAGCGCCCACCGCGCTTGTTTGCCCTTGGGGCATGCCGCCAGCCCCTGGTGCACAACACTGCCGGGCAGAGCCATCGACCAGCATCCGCCTGATTGTTTTCCTCCATCTCTGCTCCCCGCTCCCATGTCCTCCTCATTTCCTCCGGGGGCCAAGGCCTCCGACGCGGCACCTGTGGCTGCCGCGAGCCCTGAATCCGAGCCGCGCTCCCTGCGGCTGGAAGATTGGCTCACCGTCATCGTGATGGCGTCCCTCGCGCTCATCACCTTTGCCAATGTGCTGGTGCGCTACTTCACCAATTCGTCCTTCGCCTGGACGGAAGAGATCTCGGTCTTTTTGATGATCGTGCTGGCCCTGGTGGCGGGCTCTGCGGCCGTGGCGCGCGACCAGCACATCCGCATCGAGTACTTTGCCGAGGGCGGCTCGGCCCTGCGCAGCAAGCGCCTGGCGCAGCTGGGCGCGCTGTGCGTGGCCGTGCTGTTCGGGCTGATCGCGGTGCTGAGCGTGCGCGTGGTGTGGGACGACTACCGCTTCGGCGAGACCTCGCCCGGCATCGGCGTGCCGCAGTGGTGGTATTCGATCTGGCTGCCGGTGCTGGCCACACTGATCGCGGCACGCGCCGTAGGCCTGCTGGTGCGCCGCAGCCGTGAAGCGCTGCGGCCCGAAACCTCCGGCGAGGACACCCAGTCATGATCGCCACGCTTTTGTTCGTGGCCTTTCTGGGCCTGATGTTCGTGGGCGTGCCGATTGGCGCCGCCCTGGGCCTGGCAGGCGCCGCCGCCATCGCGCTGGCCAATGCCGACAGCCAGTGGTTTGGCCTGCTGGCCGTGCCGCAGAACTTCTACGCAGGCCTGGGCAAGTACCCGCTGTTGGCCATACCGATGTTCGTGCTGGTCGGCTCCATCTTCGACCGCTCGGGTGTGGCGCTGCGCCTCGTGAACTTCGCCGTGGCCATCGTCGGGCGCGGCCCGGGCATGCTGCCGCTGGTGGCCATTGCAGTGGCCATGTTCCTCGGAGGCATCTCGGGCTCGGGCCCGGCCAACGCCGCCGCGGTGGGGGGCGTGATGATCGCGGCCATGTCGCGCGCGGGCTACCCGCCCTCGTTCTCGGCCAGCGTGGTGGGGGCAGCGGCCGCCACCGACATCCTGATCCCGCCCTCGGTCGCGTTCATCATCTACTCGGTGCTGGTGCCGGGCGCCTCGGTGCCGGCGCTGTTTGCAGCCGGCATGATCCCCGGCATCCTCGCCGGCATCGCACTCATCGTGCCGGCCGTGTGGATGGCCCGCAAACACAAGATGGGCGCGCTGGAAGCCACCATGCCCCGCCCCCCGTTCTGGAAGAGCCTGCGCGAGGCCACCTGGGGCCTGGCCGCACCGGTGCTGATTTTGGGCGGCATGCGCGCGGGTTGGTTCACCCCCACCGAAGCCGCCGTGGTGGCCGTGTTCTACGGCCTGTTCGTGGGCATGGTGATCCACCGCACGATCAAGGTGCGCGACCTGTTCCCCATCCTGCGTGAATCGGGCGAGCTGTCGGCGGTGATCCTCATCGTGGTGTCGCTGGCGGGCATCTTTGCGTATTCGCTGTCCACGCTGGGCGTGATCGACCCGGTGGCCAACGCCATCGTGAACTCGGGCCTGGGCGAGTACGGCGTGCTGGCACTGCTCATCGTGCTGCTGATCACCGTGGGCATGTTCCTCGACGGCATCTCGATATTCTTGATCTTCGTGCCGCTGCTCTTGCCCATCATGCAGCACTACAACTGGGACCCGGTCTGGTTCGGCGTGATCCTGACCCTGAAGGTGGCCCTGGGCCAATTCACTCCACCGCTGGCGGTGAACCTCATGGTCTCTTGCCGCATCGCGGGCGTGCGCATGGAGTCGACCGTGCGCTGGGTGGGCTGGATGCTGGTCGCCATGTTTCTCGTGATGGTGCTGGTGATCGCCTTCCCGCAGCTGGCGCTGTGGCTGCCTGCCAAGCTGGGTTATTGATTGAGCAATTGACCAAGTGATGAATGACCAACAAGGAGACTGAAACAATGAAACTGCGCACCTTCCTCACCTCTGCCGTGGCCGCTGCGGCCGCCCTGGCCTTCACCGCCCCTGCCGCCATCGCACAGACCGCCTACAAGAGCGAGTACCGCATGTCGCTGGTGCTGGGCACCGCCTTCCCCTGGGGCAAGGGCGGCGAGCTGTGGGCCAACAAGGTCCGCGAGCGCACCAGCGGCCGTATCAACATCAAGCTGTACCCCGGCGTCTCGCTGATCCAGGGCGACCAAACGCGCGAATTCTCCGCGCTGCGCCAGGGTGTGATCGACATGGCCGTGGGCTCCACCATCAACTGGTCGCCCCAGGTCAAGCAACTGAACCTGTTCTCGCTGCCCTTCCTGTTCCCCGACTACGCAGCGGTGGACGCGGTGACGCAGGGCGATGTGGGCAAGCAGATCTTCGCCACGCTCGACAAAGCGGGCGTGGTGCCGCTCGCCTGGGGTGAGAACGGCTACCGCGAAATCTCCAACTCCAAGAAGGCCATCAAGACGCCCGAGGACTTGAAGGGGCTGAAGATCCGCGTGGTGGGCTCGCCCCTGTTCCTGGACACCTTCACCGCGCTGGGCGCCAACCCCACGCAAATGAGCTGGGCCGACGCACAGCCCGCCTTTGCCAGCGGCGCCGTGGACGGCCAGGAGAACCCCATCGCCGTCTACATGGCCGCCAAGCTGCACACCGTGGCGCAAAAGCACGTCACGATGTGGGGCTACGTGAACGACCCCCTGATCTTCGTGGTCAACAAGGACATCTGGGCGTCCTGGACCCCCGCCGACCGCGAGATCGTCAAGCAGGCCGCCATCGACGCCGGCAAGGAAGAGATCGCCATCGCGCGCAAGGGCATGGTCGAAGCCGACAAGCCGCTGCTCAAGGACATCGCCGCCAACGGCGTGACCGTGACGCAACTCTCCCCCGCCGAACGCGCCGCGTTCGTGAAGGTCACGCGCCCGGTGTACGACAAGTGGAAGGGCCAGATCGGCGCCGACGTGGTGACGGCTGCCGAGAAGGCGATTGCGGCACGCAAGTAAGCCGACGCTATCAAAAAAGTAGCTGCTAGCGCTTGCCTATCAAGCGGTAGCAGCTCTTTTTTCTTCCATTACTGGCGCAGCGCTTTCGGTGAAGGGTGCTTCGCCGCGTTCTTCACCAGCTTGCACTCCACCGCAGCGTGCAGGTCCACACCCGCATGGTCGGCAATCTGCAGCAGGTACAGCAGCACATCGGCCACCTCGTCGGCGATGGGCTCCTGGAGCGCCGGGTCATCGCGCGCGGCCAGGGACTGCTCGGGCGTCATCCACTGGAAGATCTCGGCCAGCTCGGCCGCCTCCACCATCAGCGCCATCGACAGGTTCTTGGGCGTGTGGAACGGCTGCCAGTCGCGCTCGGCCGCAAAGGCGCGCAGCCGGGCTTGCAGGTCGTCGAGGTCGATCGGCACCAATGACTCCTTATTCAATAACATCCAATGCATCTGCACCGGGCGGTAGCAGACATCGCAATCACCAACAGCTTTCCAACGCGCGCAGACCCGCGAGTGCCACCGTGGAACCGGCTTCGCCGGGCCACCGGTGGCGTCCCCCTCCGGGGGAAGGCGCCGAAGGCGACTCAGGGGGGCCTCCTATACAGGAGACACCGGCGCCTCGCCCGCCAGGTGCCGGCGCGCGTTCTCCATGAACCTGTCGACCGACGCCTGCACCGCCTCGGGCGACCAGCCGGCCACGTGGGGGGTTAGCACCACGGTGTCCAGGCCGATCAGCTCGGCCGGTGGCGCAGGCTCGCTCTCGTACACATCCAGGCCCGCGCCTGCGATGGTGCCGTCGCGCAGGGCCTGGGCCAGTGCGGCGGTATCGATGACGCTGCCACGTGCGATGTTGACCACATGGCCGCGCGAGCCCAAAGCCTGCAGCACCTGTGCGTTAACCAGATGCTGTGTGCCCGCGCCGCCCGGCGTGGCCACGATCAGAAAATCCGCCCACCCGGCGAGCGCCGTCACATCGGCAAAGTAACGGTAGGCCACATCGCTGCGCGCACTGCGGTTGTGATAACCCACCTCCATCTCGAAGCCCAGCGCGCGCTGCGCGATCTTCTTGCCGATGGTGCCCAGGCCGACGATGCCCAGCCGCTTGTGCGACACGTTGGGAGGCAGCGGCAACGCCGTGCGCCACACGCCCTGGCGCGTGAGGCCATCCAGCTTGGGGATGCCGCGCACGGAGGCGATCAACAGCCCGAACGCATGGTCGGCCACGCAGTCGTCATTGGTGCCCGCACCGTTGGCCACCACGATGCCACGCGCCTTGGCATGCGCCACCGCGATGTTCTCGTAGCCCGCGCCCAGCGCGCAGATGAGTGACAGCTGCGGCAGCGCATCGATCTGCGCTGCAGAAAGGCCCGTGGCGCCGATGGTCAGCACCACCGTGATGCGCGCGCCATGCCCGGCTATCGCCGCCGCAGCCTGCGCCGCGTCGGGCGCATAGATCACCTCGAACGACTGCGCCATCTGGGCGCGGTGTTCTTCGGACAGGAACATGAGGGCAAGCAGGACAGGTTTCATGGGAAAAGGTGAAAACGAATGGAATCAACAGAAGTGAAAAGGGCCCGGCGCACAAAAAAAGGGACTCCACAGAAGAAGGCAACGACCAGTCACCCCACCAACGCATGCCACGAGCGCGGTCCCACCAGTGCCACCGTGGAACCGGCTTCGCCGGGCCACCGGTGGCGTCCCCCTCAGGGGGATAGCGCGAAGCGCTTCAGGGGGAACTCTCATTCTGCAGCGCCCACATGCTCGAATACCGCCCGCGCTGCGCCAGCAGTTGCGCATGCGTGCCGCGCTCGATGATGCGGCCCGACTCCATGACCAGTATCTCGTGCGCGTCCACCACGGTGGACAGCCGGTGCGCGATCACCAGCGTGGTCTTGTTCTGCGCCACGCTCTGCAGCTCGGCCTGGATGGCGCGCTCGTTGGCCGAGTCCAGCGCTGAGGTGGCCTCGTCGAAGATGAGGATGGGCGGGTTCTTGAGCAGCGTGCGCGCGATGGCCACGCGCTGCTTTTCGCCGCCCGACAGCTTGAGGCCGCGCTCGCCCACCATGGTGCCGTAGCCCTTGGGCGCGCTGGCGATGAAGTCGTGGATGCGCGCCGAGCGGGCCGCGGCCTCCACCTCGTCCTGCGTGGAGCCCGGGCGGCCATAGGCGATGTTGTAGGCCACGGTGTCATTGAAGAGCACGGTGTCCTGCGGCACGATGCCGATGGCCTGGCGCACGCTGGCCTGCGTCACGCCGCGGATCTCCTGGCCGGCAATGGTGATGCGGCCCTGCTGGATGTCATAGAAGCGGAACAGCAGCCGCGCCAGCGTGGACTTGCCGGAGCCCGACGGCCCGACCACCGCCACCGTCTTGCCTGCGGGGATCTCAAAACTTACGCCGTGCAGGATGGTGCGGCCGCCCTTGGGGTCGTAGGCAAAGTGCACGTCCTCGAAGCGCACCGTGGGCTGGTCCAGCCCTGCCAGGGGCTGCGCGCCGGGGGCATCGGCCACCTCGCGCTCGCGGTCGAGCAAGGTGAACATCTTGTCCAGGTCGGTCAGGTTCTGCTTGATCTCGCGGTAGATCACGCCCAGGAAGTTGAGCGGGATGTACAGCTGGATCATGTAGGCATTGACCATGACGAGGTCGCCCAGCGTCATGGTGCCTGCTGCCACGCCCTGCGTGGCACGCCACAGCATGGCCACCAGGCCCACCGCGATGATGAGCTGCTGGCCGGTGTTGAGCAGCGACAGCGTGAACTGCGCCTTGATGCGCGATTGGCGGTAGCGGTCCAGGCTCTCGTCGTAGCGCCGCGCCTCGAAGCCCTCGTTGTTGAAGTACTTGACCGTCTCGTAGTTCAGCAGCGAATCCACCGCTTTGGTGTGCGCGGCCGAATCGAGCTCGTTGGCCTCGCGCCGGTACTTGGTGCGCCACTCGGTCACCGTCACGGTGAACAGGATGTACAGGCCCAGCGCGCAGAGCGTGATCCAGGCGAACCAGGCATCGAACTTCACGGCCAGGATGGTCAGCACCAGCACCACCTCGATCAGCGTGGGCACGATGCTGTAGAGCGAATACGAGATCAGCGACTCGATGCCCTTCACGCCGCGCTCGATGTCGCGCGTCATGCCACCGGTCTGCCGCTCCAGGTGAAAGCGCAGGCTCAATGCATGCAGGTGCTCGAACGTGGCCAGCGCAATGCTGCGCGTGGCGCCCTGCGTGGCGCGCGAGAACACCAGTTCGCGCAGCTCGGTGAACAGCGAGGTGGACAGCCGCAGCAGCCCGTAGGCCACCAGCAGGCCCACTGGCACCACCAGCACCGCCGTGGGGTCGCCGGGCTTGATGCTCATCGCATCGACCAGGTTCTTGAGCAGCAGCGGCACGCTCACGTTGGCCACCTTGGCCCCCACCATGAACAGCAGGGCCGCGAGCACGCGCCACTTGTACTGCCACAGGTAGGGGAACAGGCGGGAGAGCGTGGACCAGTCGGACTGCGTGGAGGCCGCAGCGGCGGCGCCCGAGGGAGTGGGGAGGGGGGAGGTGGATTCGCCAGTGCGGCGCATGGGGGACAATTCCGGTTGTTTTTTTATCTACCCGGGATTTTGCCCATGTCTGCCATCTTCAGCCCACCACCCGCCGCATTGCCCACAGACAAGGAGCTGGTGCTCAAGGTCATCCCCATGCCCGCGGACTGCAACGCCAACGGCGACATCTTCGGCGGCTGGGTGATGGCACAGGTGGATCTGGCGGGCTCCGTGCTGCCCGCGCGCTACGTGCAGGGCCGCATGGCCACCGTGGCGGTCAACGAATTCATCTTCAAGCAGCCCGTGCGGGTGGGCGACATCCTGTCGTTCTGCTCGGCCATCACGCGCGTGGGCAACACCTCGCTCACGGTCGAGGTGGAGGTCTACGCCGAGCGTTTTGCCGAACAGGGCCGGTATGTGAAGGTGACCGAGGCCCGGCTGACCTATGTGGCCATCGACGAAAAGGGCCGACCACGGGCCGTGTCCAAGCTCACGCAGCCTGCTCCCGCTGCCGCAGCAGACGAGTAAACGCTGGGGCCTGCATAAGGCCCCAAGCATTGGCCCGCGATTTGGCCCGCGCTCAAGGCGCGATTGCCACGGCAGTCGCAGCAGCCGCAAACCTGAGCACGCAACGCATCAGCCCCCAGTGCGCGGGGCGCAGACGCGAACAGGCACCCGTTGCAACGAACGCCAGCCAGGCGGCTGGGCCATCGCAGGTGCCTGGGTGCCTTGCGTGGGGTGCCGCCAACGCGGCGTGGCGATCAGGCCGCCATGGCGGTGGGCTCGGCCCGCAGTGGGGCAGATGCCGTGCGCTGCACACCGGACGACGATGCGCCATTGGCAAAGCCCGCCTCGATCTCGCCCGCCAGCTGGCCGCCCTCTTCCACCACGAGCTTGCCGTAGCGGATCTTGCCGTTGACCTTGCCGGTGCTGTAGATCACGAGCTTCTGGCGCACGGTCAGCGTGCCGTTGAACTCGCCGTGGATCTCGGCGATGTCGATCTCGGCCGAGCCGCGGAAGGCGCCGTTCTCGGAGATCTGGATCACGCGCGAATCCATGGTGGCTTCGACCGTGCCCTCGACCACGAGCGTGTCGCAATCGGTGATCTCCACGCCCTTGAGCTTGATGTTGGGGCCCACCGTGAGCTTGCTGCCCGCGGTGTCGCCAGCCGACTTGGCCGGTGCACCAGACAGGCCCTGCGCATTGAGCGCGCTGGTGGCCGCCGTGCCCGTCAGGCCAGCGGAGGTGGAGGGGGTCGGTGTGGAAGTGGTGGCGCTGTGGCGGGGTTGGAACGATTCGGGTTCACGCTTGCCAAAGAAGGGGTTTTGCACGGCCATCAGATCTCCTTGAAAAGAAGTCATCGTAGAGACCGTGTGTAGGGAAAGATGCCTTCGTTACGCAAGAACGGTAACCAAACGGTTCTCTCGTTGCATGCACTTGCAAGGCTTGCGGGATCACACATTCAGCGGTGATCGCTGCGCCGAGTTGAACTGTAGACATTGCAGGGTGCTAACTAAGCGCCTGAACGCGCTTTGCCCCCTGCTGACGAGCCCGCAACCCGCTACGACACGATGTATGCAGCCGCGCCCGCCGACATGATCTCGCCATCGGGCCCCAGGAACTCCATGCGGGTGCTGGCCACGCGCGATCCCAGGCGCAGCACGTTGGCGCGTAGCTCGAAGTGGCTGCCGATGCCCGGGCGCAGGTAGTCGATGCGCAGGTCGATGGTGCCCAGCTTGCCGAATCGGTGCAGGCGCTGCTCCGGTGGCTCGTCCATGTGCTTGGCACCGATGGCGGCCATCACGGCCAGGCCGCCCATCGCGTCCAGGCCCGCACTGATCACGCCGCCGTGAATGCGGTTGTAGGCATAGTGCCCCACCAGCTCGGGCTTCATGTCGATACGGCCCGTCACGCCGTCGGGCCGCAGACTTGTGACCTTCAGGCCCAGCACCTGGTTGAACACGATCTTCTCTTCGAAGATGGCCTTGAGCCCGGCGATGAATTCGGGCTCGAAAGCCTGCGGCGCAGGTCCGGGCGCGGCGGCGGCCTTGGTGGGGGTGGATTGGCTCATGCGATTCCTGTGCGGTGGCCCGTGCACTCCGTGAAGCGCCTGGGCCGTGATTGCTACTATTTTTATAGCTTACACCGCTTGCTGATCAAGCGGTAGCGGCCATTTTTACTTAAAACCTTGCTGCAACGCCCCGCCCCCTGGGGCAAGGCGCACCGGATAAGGTGGTTGCAACGCAGCGCCCATCGGGCATTCAACGGGTGCTCAACGGGCGCTCATCCGGCATTCATCGGGATAAAGCGGTCCGATGCACCAATGTCACCATGTCTCCAGCGCGACACGGCTTTCGATCTGCATCTGCGCGCGCACGTCGCTCCACCCCTGCGGCGTTTCAGCCTCTCCCGGTCACACGCACAGCGCGTTGAAGCCATCGGCCCCGCCGACACCCTCGGTGCAAGCCCGGCCATACAAGGCCGCGACATAGGCCGCAACCCTTATTGCGCCGCGCCCCTGGCTGCGTCAATATGCGCCGCAGCTCTCTCGGGCCCATGCCCCTGGACACTCCATCAGGGTTAGCCCCGAGTGCGGTGCGCCCGCAGCACGTGCACCATTATTTATGCAAAGCAATCGCTTTGTATAAATATCTGCCAAGGCCCACGCAGGCGAGGACGGACACACCGCATGTCCACGGCCCTGCGCGTTGCCCCCGTCCGATCTGCGTCAGTCCTCTTCGGGAGAGCCAGTGTGCAATTCGTGCAACTGTTGATCAGTGGTGTCTCCCAGGGGTGCATCTATGGGCTGATCGCGCTGGGCTTCGTGCTGATCTACAAGGCCACCGAAACCGTGAGTTTTGCGCAGGGCGAACTCATGATGCTGGGCGCGTTCTGCGGCCTGGCGCTCATGACGGTGCTGGGGTTCCCCTTCTGGGTGGCGGTGATCGCGAGCATCCTGGCCATGGGCCTTTTCGGCACGGTGCTCGAGCGCGCCGTCATCCGCCCCATCCTCGGCCAGCCGGCGTTTTCCATCGTCATGCTGACCATCGGCATCGGCTATGTACTGCGCGGCCTGGTGACGATGATCCCCAACATCGGCACCGAGACCCACACGCTGCCCGTGCCCTACAAGGACATGTCCCTGCGCGTGGGGGCGCTGGTGCTCAATGCCGAGCAACTGGTGGTGATCGGCGCCACCGCCGTGCTGTGCCTGCTGCTGTTCGCGATGTTCCGCTACAGCAAGCTCGGTATCGCCATGCAGGCGTCATCGCAAAACCAGTTGGCGGCGTATTACATGGGCATCCCCGTGCAGCGGCTCAATGGCCTGGCCTGGGGCCTGGCCGCCGCCGTGGCCGCGGTGGCCGGGCTGCTGCTCGCACCCATCACCTTCGTGCACGCCAACATGGGGATGATCGGCCTCAAGGCCTTTCCGGCGGCCGTGGTGGGCGGCTTCGGCAGCCTGCCGGGCGCCATCGTGGGCGGGCTGGTCATCGGCATCGTCGAATCGCTCTCGGGCTTCTACCTGCCCGACGGCTTCAAGGACACGGCCGCGTACATCGTGGTGCTGGTCATGTTGATGGTCAAACCCAACGGTCTGTTCGGCGAAAAATTGAGAAAGAAAGTCTGACCCCATGCGCTTTCTTTTCAAGACCTCTTACGAACAAGACCTGCGCCTGGCCAAGCATGGCGGACATGTCTTCTGGTACAGCCTGCTGGCCGTGGTGCTGGTCGCAGCCCCTTGGGTGGCCCCCGAGTACTGGCTGGCGCAGCTCACCTTCGTGCTGATCTACGCCATCGTGGGCCTGGGGCTCATGCTGCTGGCCGGCTTCACGGGGCTGTTTTCGCTGGGGCACGCGGCCTTTCTGGGCGTGGGCGCATACACGCAGGCGGTGCTGACGGGCATGGGCTGGCCGTTCGCGCTGTCGCTGGCCTGCGCGGCGGGGCTGTCGGCCGCCGTGGGCGTGGTGGTGGGCCTGCCCGCGCTGCGCGTCAAGGGCATCTACCTGGGCATGGCCACGCTGTCGTTCGGGTTCATCGTCGAAGAGGTCTTCGCTCGGTGGGAATCGGTGACGGGCGGCAACTCCGGCAAGCACCTGGTGCCGCCCGAGATCTGGGGCTTCAAGTTCGAGTCCACCGAGTCGTTTTACTTCTTGTGCCTGGTGATTGCCGTGGTCAGCACGCTGGCCATTTTGAACCTGCTGCGATCCTCCACGGGCAGGGCCTTCGTCGCGATTCGCGATTCAGAAATATCGGCGCAGAGCATGGGCATCCACCTCGCGCGCTACAAGACGCTGTCGTTCTCCATCTCGGCGGCCCTCGCCGGCATCGGCGGTGCGCTGTATGCGCACAAGCTGCAGTTCATCTCGCCCGACCAGTTCAACATCCTGCAGTCCATCGACCTGCTGCTGATGATCGTGATCGGCGGGCTGGGGTCGGTGCATGGCGCGTTCCTCGGGGCCATTTTCCTCATCACCATGCCCCAGATGATTTCGCTCAGCAAGGACTGGCTGCCCGCCGCCATCGGCCAGGCACCGGGGCTGCAGGCCGTGGTCTATGGCGCGGTGCTGATCGCGTTCGTGCTGTTCGAGCCCATGGGCCTGTACGGCCGCTGGCTCAAGGTGCGCACCTGGCTGCAGATGTTCCCGTTCTACCGCAGGGGCATGTTCAAGCGGCAGAAATCGTTCCAGAAGTCGGACAGGCTGAAATGAACCACGAGACCCTGCTTTCAGCCCAGAACCTCAGCGTGCGCTTCGGCGGCGTGCTGGCGGTCAACAACGTGAGCTTCGACGTGCGCCGGGGCGAGGTGTTCACCCTCATCGGCCCCAACGGCGCGGGCAAGACGACGGTGTTCAACCTCATCAGCCGCATCTACACGCCCACCACCGGCACCATCGCGTACGCAGGCCCGGGCGGTGCGATGCTGCCTTTGAGCGACCAGCCGCCGCACAAGGTGGCGGGCATGGGGATCGCCCGCACCTTCCAGAACATCGAGCTGTTCGAGCATGCGAGCGTGCTGCACAACCTGCTGATCGGCCGCCACACACGCCGCGAGACCGGCGTGTGGGCCGAGATGTTCTTCACCCGCAAGGTGCGCGACGCCGAGGTGCGCGCCCGCGAGAAGGCCGAGCAGGTCATCGACTTTCTCGACCTGCAGCACTACCGCGACACGCTGGTGGCCGGCCTGCCGTACGGCGTGCGCAAGGTGGTGGAACTGGCGCGCGCGCTGTGCACCGAGCCCCAGTTGCTGCTGCTCGACGAGCCCTCGTCGGGCCTGAACGTGGAGGAGACCGACGACATGGCTTTCTGGATTCAGGACATCCAGCACGAGCTCGGTATCACCGTGCTGATGGTGGAGCACGACATGTCGCTGGTCTCCAAGGTGTCCGACCGCGTGCTGGCCATGAACCAGGGCGAAGTGGTGGCCATGGGCACGCCGCGCGAGGTGCAGTCGCACCCCGGCGTGATCGAGGCGTACCTGGGCACCATCGACGACGTGAGCAACCTGCGCCGCCCGGCGGGCTCCAGCCAGGGGGTGCGGGCATGAGCGCCATTCTTGCCGTCAACAATGCAGGCACCGCTGCCGTGGCCGACCCACAACCCCTGCTGAAATTGCAGAACGTGGAGAGCGCCTACGGCCCCATCAAGGCCATCCGGGGCGTGAGCCTGCAGGTGCGGCGCGGCGAGATCGCGGCCGTGCTGGGCAGCAACGGCGCGGGCAAGACCACCATCTTGAAGACCATCAGCGGCATCATCGACCCGCGCAAGGGCACCATCGAATTCCAGGGCCAGGACATCACGGCACGCGACCCCGCGGCCATCGTGCGCCGGGGCCTCATGCATGTGCCCGAAGGGCGCGAGGTGTTTGCGCTGCTGTCGGTGCACGACAACCTGCTCATGGGCGCCTACACCAGCAGCGACACCGATGCCGTCGCGCGCGACATCGAAACGGTGTACGGCTACTTCCCCATCCTCAAGGAGCGCGCCGCGCAGGACGCGGGCCTGCTGTCGGGCGGGCAGCAGCAGATGCTGGCCATCTCGCGCGCGCTCATGGCCAACCCCGAGCTCATCCTGCTCGACGAGCCCAGCCTCGGCCTGTCGCCCAAGCTCACCAAGGAAATCTTCGAGATCGTGGTGCGCATCAACCGCGAGCGCGGCACCACCATCTTGCTGGTGGAGCAGAACGCGAACATGGCCCTCAACGCATCGGACTACGGCTACGTGCTGGAAAACGGCCGCATCGTGATGGAAGACAGCTGCGAGCGCCTGCGCGAGAAGGACGACATCAAGGAGTTCTACCTGGGCATGAAGGACGAAGGCGTGCGCGGCGAGCGGCGGTGGAAGAAGAAAAAAACATGGCGGTGAGGACTACATGAGCAATCTCTGGGACCTCGATCACATCCAGCCCGCCGGCACCGACGTGCTGGCCGGCAACACCATGTCCACCATGTTCTGGAACGCCGTGGCACTGCGCGGCCCCAACGTGTGGATGCGGCAGAAGGAGCTGGGCATCTGGAAGAGCTGGACCTGGGACCAGACCGCCGAGGCCGTGCGCGAGATCGCGGGCGGGCTCATGGCGCTGGGCTTTGCGCGCGGCGACTGCGCGTCCATCCTGTCGAACACCAACATCGAATGGGTGCTGGCCGACCTGGCGGTGCTCAGCTGCGCCGGCGTGTCCAACGGCATCTACCCCACCGACGCCGCGGCCCAGGTGCACTACCTGAGCGAAGACTCCGCGACCACCGTGCTGTTTGTCGAAAACGACGAGCAGCTCGACAAGGCGCTGGAGGTGCGTGCGGGTCTGCCGCTGCTGCGCAGGATCATCGTGTTCGACATGGAAGGCCTGCGCGGGCTGCAGGACCCTGGCGTCATCAGCCTGCAGGCGCTGCGCGACCTGGGCCGCGCCTGGAACCAGCAGAACCCCGACGCGCTCATGCGCCGCGTGCAGGCCTGCCAGCCCGAGGACGTGGCCATCCTCGTCTACACCTCGGGCACCACCGGCAAGCCCAAGGGCGCCATGCACACGCACGCCGCGCTGGTCTACACCGTGCGCGGCTACAACACGCTGATCTCGCGCACCGACCAGGATGAGGCCATGTGCTTCCTGCCGCTGTGCCACATTGCCGAGCGCATGGGGGGCGAGTACTTCTCGCTCTACACCGGCTCGCGCCTGAACTTCGTCGAGAACCCCGACACCGTGCCCGAGAACGTGCGCGAGATCGCCCCCACCGTGTTCACCGCCGTGCCGCGGGTGTGGGAGAAGTTTTATTCGGGCGTGATGATCGCGCTCAAGGAGTCCACCGCGCTGCAGCAGGCGGCGTACGCGTGGTCCATCGGCGTGGGCACGCGCATTGCCGACCTGGTGCTGACCGGCCAGCCCGTGGGCGGGCTGCTGAAGGCGCAGTTCCAGCTGGCGCGCTGGCTGGCGCTGAACAACGTGCGCAAGCTCATCGGCATCCACCGTGCGCGTTTTCTGGTCACGGGGGCGGCGCCCATCTCGCCCGAACTGGTGAAGTGGTATCTGGCCCTGGGCGTGCCCATGCTGGAGGTATGGGGCATGACGGAGACCTGCGGCGCAGCCACCGGAGTGCCGGCCAGCCACATCAAGCCCGGCTCCATCGGCCCTGCGGCGGCCTACAACGAGGTGCGCATCGACCCCGCCACCGGCGAGATCCTGGTGCGCGGCCCCAACGTGTTCAAGGGCTATCTCAACCTGCCCGAGAAGACGGCCGAGACCATCGGTGCCGACGGCTGGCTGCACACGGGCGATGTGGGCACCATCGACGCCGACGGCTACCTGCGCATCACCGACCGCATGAAGGACATCATCATCACCGCCGGTGGCAAGAACATCACGCCCAGCGAGCTGGAGAACGAGCTCAAGTTCAGCCCCTACGTGACGGACGCGGTCGTCATCGGCGACAAGCTGCCCTACCTCACGGTGATCATCATGATCGACCAGGAGAACGTGGAGAAGTTTGCGCAGGACAACGACGTGCCGTTCTCCAACTACGCGAGCCTGACCCGCGCGCGCGAAGTGCAGGAGTTGATCCAGGCCGAGATCGACCGCGTGAACACGCAGTTCGCCCGCGTGGAGCAGATCAAGAAGTTCTTCCTGCTCGACACCCAGCTCACGGCCGAGGACGAAGAACTGACGCCCACCATGAAGCTCAAGCGCAAGCTGGTGCAGCAGAAGTACGCGGCGCAGATCGAGGCGATGTACGGGTAGGGACGGCCTCCCACAGGCTCAGGCTGAACGGGTGGGGGCCAGGCGGTCACGGAGGTTGGGGGCGTATGCACACCCCTGCGCCGTTCGGGCTGAGCTTGTCGAAGCCGGGGCCGCATTGAGCAGCGGGCTCTCCCCCTTCCGGCCTTCGACAAGCTCAGGCTGAACGGGACATGTGGGAAGCGGTTGGAATGCGGCGGTGCGCTTGCGAGCGCACCCCCACTCGTTCGGGCTGAGCCTGTCGAAGCCAGGGCGCACCGCCACCCAGGTCCGCCCCAGATAGGGAAAGTGCTGGTGCCCCACCCCGGGCATCGTTCTATAACGAGCGATCGTGTTCGATCCAACCGAAGGAGACGTGCCATGAAACTTCATCCCATCGCAGCCCTCGCTGCCATGGCCCTGGCTGCAGGCGCCGCGCATGCACAGGCCACCCAGGGCGTGAGCAAGGACACCATCACGCTGGGCTCCATCCAGGATCTGTCGGGGCCGCTGGCGGGCTTTGGCAAGCAGGTGCGGCTGGGCATGATGCTGCGCGTGGACGAGGCCAACGAGCAAGGCGGCGTGAACGGACGCAAGCTCGACCTCAAGGTGGAGGACTCGGGCTATGACCCCAAGAAAGCCGTGCTGGCCGCGCAAAAGCTCGTCAACCAGGACAAGATCTTCATGATGATCGCGCACATCGGCACCGCTCAGAACCTGGCCGCCATGCCGGTGCAGTTCAGCAAGAACGTGATCAACTTCTTCCCCGTGACGGCCGCGCGCGAAATGTACGAGCCCTTCCACAAGCTCAAGTACTCGTTCGCCGCCACCTACTACGACCAGATCCGCCTGGCCGCCCCCAAGCTCATCAAGGAGAAAGACGCCAAGAAGGTCTGCACCATCTACCAGGACGATGAGTTCGGCCTGGAGGTGATGCGCGGCGGCGAGGCGGCGCTCAAATCCATCGGCATGGAGTTCGCCGAGAAGACCTCGTACAAGCGCGGCGCCACCGACTTCTCGTCCCAGGTCGCCAAGATGAAGTCCTCGGGCTGCGACTTCGTGATCCTGGGCACCATCATCCGCGAGACCATCGGCACCATCGGCGAGTCGCGCAAGACGGGCTTCAACCCCACCTTCCTCGGCTCGAGCGCGGCCTACACCGACCTCATCCACAAGCTGGGCGGCAAGCCCATGGACGGGCTGTACGCCACCATGACGGTGCAGCACCCCTACCTGGATGAAGCCAGCCAGCCCATCCGCTTCTGGGCCAACAAGTACAAGACCAAGTTCAACGAAGACCCGACCGTGTTCTCGGTCTACGGCTACGGCGCGGTGGACGCCTTCATCAAGGCCGCGCAAAAGGCGGGCACGGGCCTGACCACCGACAGTTTCATCAAGGCCATGGACACCATGGTCATCCCGCCCGACATGTTCGGCAGCGCCCAGGCCACCTACGGCCCGCAAAAGCGCCTGGGCAGCGACCTGTCGCGCCTGTCGCAGATCACCGACGGCAAGTGGAAGGTGGTGTCGGACTACGTGAAGTAGCCGCGCCCCGGCTTCGCCCCCAAAGCCGCCCCCGGGCGGCTTTTTCATTAGGGGGTGCGCCCGGGCCTGGACAGTGGCAGAATTTAACCAAGCAGTAACTTTGCAAAAATAGGATTGCCGCCATGATCGACCGCACCCTCTTCCAGAGCGACCACCTGGCGTTTGCCGACAGCTTCCGCCGCTTCATCGACAAGGAAGTGGTTCCCCACCACGCCGCCTGGGAAGACCAGGGCTACGTGGCGCGCGAGGTGTGGAGCCAGGCGGGCGCCAACGGCTTCTTGTGCATGAGCCTGCCCGAGGAATACGGCGGCGCCGGGGCAGACAAGCTCTATTCGGTGGCGCAGATGGAAGAGCTGGCGCGCGCCGGCACCACCGGCATCGGCTTTGGGCTGCACAGCGAGATCGTCGCGCCGTACATCCTGCACTACGGCACCGAAGCACAAAAGCGCCGCTACCTGCCGCCGATGGCCAGCGGCGCGGTGGTGGGCGCCATCGCCATGAGCGAGCCCGCAGCCGGCAGCGACCTGCAGGGCATCAAGACCACCGCACTGAAGAGCGCCGACGGATCGCACTATGTGCTCAACGGCAGCAAAACCTTCATCACCAACGGCTGGCATGCCGACCTGGTGATCGTGGTCGCCAAGACCGACCCGGCGGCCGGCGCCAAGGGCACCAGCCTCTTTCTGGTGGAGCGCGGCATGCCCGGCTTTGAAAAAGGCCAGCGCCTGAAGAAAATGGGCATGAAGGCGCAAGACACCTCCGAGCTGTTCTTCACCGACGTGAAGGTGCCTGCCGACAACCTGCTGGGCGGCCCCGCCATGGAGGGGCGCGGCTTCATCTGCCTGATGGAGCAGTTGCCGTGGGAGCGCCTGCAGATCGCCATCACCGCCGTGTCCGCCGCGCAGGCCGCCATCGACTGGACAGTGGACTATGTGAAGGACCGCAAGGTCTTCGGCCAGAGCGTGGCCTCATTCCAGAACACCCGCCACACCCTCGCCGAGCTGCAGACCCAGGTGCAGGTGGCGCGCGTGTTCGTCGACAAATGCTGCGAGCTGATCACGCGCGACCAGCTCGACACCCAGACCGCCAGCATGGCCAAGTACTGGACCACCGACCTGCAGTGCAAGGTGATGGACGAGTGCGTGCAGCTCTTCGGCGGCTACGGCTACATGTGGGAATACCCCATCACCCGCGCCTACGCCGATGCGCGCGTGCAGCGCATCTACGGCGGCACGAACGAGATCATGAAAGAGGTGATTGCGCGTGCGATGGGCCTGGGCAAATAACACAACGCGCAAGACAACGTGAACCCGCCCCGCACCCACCTTGGCTCCCTCGGCCTCGCGTTCAGCCGTGCTCTAGCGTTGAGGCTGAGCCTGTCGAAGCCCCGCACGGCGCTTCGACAAGCTCAGCGTGATGGGCTTCTTTGGTTGGAAGGCCAATGGGTATCCGCGGGCGCAGAACGCCTCTACAGGTACCAGGCGGCGCGGGCTTCTTCAGGGCTGAGGGGCGCAGCAGGACGGCGGTCGGTGACGTTCAACCAGGCGCGGACGCCTTGGCTGCCACTCAGGGCGCGCATCAGCAGCAGTCCGGCGCCGATGCCGCGAATGGCCGCCGCAGTGCGCGAGGGCGCCATGAAGGCCGACACCACCAACGCGCTGGACGCCGCCAGCACCACATGGTGCTCCAGCGCAAACCCTTCACGCGTATCGTCGTATTCGATAGCGCCACGGGCCATGCGCTGCGCGGCAGAGGATGTATTTGTTTTCATAGCCAGAAATTTAGATAGCGACTGCGGAAAGATAGTGCAAAAAGGACTGCGCCAGCGTCGGAGAGTGTGCTGTCTTGGCGTGGGCCGGCGGGGCACCGCTGGCTGCCGATGTGCACAGCCGTGTTGTAAAGCATCTGCCCATTTCCCCTGCGACTTTTATGGCATCGCTCAGCAAACCGTCAGTTCGCATTGAGACGGACCCGCTCAGCGCCGCCTTTGTTTGAAGACCACCGGAGACCACTCATGACCGAAGCCTATGTATTCGATGCGCTGCGCACCCCGCGCGGCAAGGGCAAGAAGGACGGCACCCTGCACGAGGTCAAGCCCATCGACCTGCTCACCGGCTTGCTGATCGAGCTGCAGGCGCGCCACCGCTTCGACACGGCGGCGGTGGACGACGTGGTCATGGGCATCGTCTCGCCCGTGGGCGAACAAGGCTCGGTGCTGCCCAAGGTGGCCGCACTCAAGGCCGGGTGGGACTTTCGCTGTGCGGGCGTGCAGGTCAACCGCTTTTGCGCATCGGGCCTTGAAGCCGTGAACCTGGCCGCGCAAAAGGTGCGCAGCGGCTGGGAGGACCTGGTGGTGGCCGGCGGCGTGGAGAGCATGAGCCGCGTGCCCATCGGCTCCGACGGCGGCGCCTGGGCGCAAGACCCTGCCACCAATTCAGAGACGCTGTTCGTACCCCAGGGCATCGGCGCCGACCTGATCGCCACGCTGGACGGCTACACCCGCGCCGACGTGGACGCCTTCGCGCTCGAATCGCAGCGCCGCGCCACCGCGGCGCGTGCCGCCGGCTATTTCAAGCACTCCGTCGTGCCCGTGCGCGACTTCATCGGCCAGACCATCCTGGCGGAAGACGAATTCATCAAGCCCAAGACAACCCTCGAAGGCCTGGGCGCGCTGAAAGCATCGTTCGAGCAACTGGGCGGCATGGGCTTCGACGCCGTGGCGCTGCAGCGCTACCCGCAGGTGGAACGCATCCACCATGTGCACCACGCGGGCAACTCATCGGGCATCGTGGACGGCGCCGCCGCCGTGCTGATCGGCAACGAGGCCGCCACCAAGGCCCATGGCCTCACGCCGCGCGCACGCATCGTGGCCACGGCGCTCAGCGGCGCTGACCCCACCATCATGCTCACCGGCCCCGTGCCCGCCGCCAAAAAGGCGCTGGCCCGTGCGGGCATGACCATCGACCAGATCGATTTGTTCGAAGTGAACGAAGCGTTTGCCGCCGTGCCCATGCGCTTCATGCGCGAGCTGGGCGTGCCGCACGACAAGGTCAACGTGAACGGCGGCGCCATCGCCATGGGCCACCCGCTGGGCGCCACGGGCGCGATGATCCTCGGCACCCTGATTGACGAACTGCACCGCCGGGGCCAGCGCTACGGTCTGGCCACGCTGTGCGTGGGCGGCGGCATGGGCATTGCCACCATCGTTGAACGCATTTGATTGACGGGCAGGAGACAAGAACATCATGCAAACCATCCGCTACGAACTCATCCCCGCCCAGGGCACCGAAGGCCAGGTCGCCGTCATCACCTTTGACGAAGCCAACTCCCCCGTCAACACCATGTGCCGCCAGTGGCAGCAAGAGCTGGGCGAGGTCACCGCCCAGGTGGTGGCAGACCGCGAGCGCCTGGGCGCCGCGCTCCAAGGCGTCGTGCTTGCATCCGCCAAGACCAGCTTCTTTGCGGGCGCCGACCTGAAGGCCACCATGCGCCTGACACCCGCCGACGCGCCTGCCGCGTTCGGCGAGATCGAGCGCATGAAGGCGCACTTCCGCACGCTCGAAACACTGGGCATCCCCGTGGTGGCCTGCCTCAACGGCGCCGCGCTGGGCGGCGGGTGGGAGGTGGCCCTGGTCGCCCACTACCGCATCGCCGTGGCCGACCCCAAGATCCAGTTCGGCCTGCCCGAAGTCACGCTGGGCCTGATGCCCGGCGCCACCGGCGTGACCAAGATGACCCGCCTGCTGGGCCTGATGGGCGCGCAGCCCTACATCCTGGAAGGCAAGCTCTTCAACCCCGCCGAGGC
>Ga0209023_10001932_pt1 | contig 26819 bp, 21 predicted proteins | sample LakOneMetagenome_FD_187468 | JGI IMG/M metagenome (GOLD analysis project Ga0209023, IMG submission 187468) | Freshwater and sediment microbial communities from Lake Erie, Canada (SPAdes) (version 2) | ecosystem: Environmental > Aquatic > Freshwater > Lentic | place: Lake Erie, Canada...
AGTTCGGTGTGGTCGCGCACCGGCACGCGCTCCAGCGCCACCAGACCCACGCGCTTGCGGGTGAGCAGCGCAGGGTCGGCCAGTTGGGCCAGGATTTTGCTAGAGCCCGGGAAGCCGCCGGCCCGTGCGCCGCCGGTGCGGCGCACTTTCTGGATGGCCCAGTTCAGGGCCGCTTCGGGCGGTGTGGTGATGGTGTCAATGTCGTTGCCGTACAGGCACAGGCCGGCCTCCAGGCGCAGCGAGTTGCGCGCGCCCAGGCCGATGGGTTTGACTTCGGGCTGGGCCAGCAGTGCGTGCGCCAGGGTGTCGGCCTGGGCTGCGGGCACCGAGATTTCAAAGCCGTCTTCGCCGGTGTAGCCGCTGCGGGTCACGAAGCAGTCGCAGCCCGCAATGTCGAACGCGCCGCCGGTCATGAACACCAGTTGGGCCACACCCGGCGCCAGGCGGGCGAGGGCGGTGACCGCCTGCGGGCCTTGCAGCGCCAGCAGCGCATGGTCGGGCATGGGCACCACCTGGCAGCGCTGGCCGATGCGGGCCTCTATGTGGGCAATGTCGCCCACCTTGCAGGCACCGTTCACGATGACGAACAGGGTGGGCTCGCCATCGACCGTGCCCTGGTTGAAAAACATCAGGTCGTCGATGACCGTGCCCTCATCGGTCAGCAGCAGGCCGTAGCGCTGCTTGCCCACGGGCAGGTCGATCACGTCCACCGGCATCAGGGTTTCGAAGGCGGCCGCAGCATCAGGGCCGACGAGCTTGAGCTGGCCCATGTGGGAGACATCGAACAATCCCGCTGCGGTGCGGGTGTGCAGGTGCTCGGCCATGAGCCCAGCGGGGTACTGCACAGGCATGGAGTAGCCGGCAAACGGCACCATGCGGGCGCCCAGCTCGATGTGCAGAGCGTTCAGGGGCGTAGTGAGCAGGGGAGCGGCGGGAGCGGACGGAGCAGAGGCGGACATGGCGGACATCTCAGGCAAGGCAAATGAAAGCCGTAGCCTTTCACCGGCCACGGTATTTGCCCTGCTGTCCGCTTTACCTGAGAGATTCACCACAGCGCCCTGGCTGGCCGTGCGGCTTGCTCCTTCGGTGGATGGGTGCCGCGGTGGGTATGGTGTGCCCGGCGGTCCATCTCTCTCCAGCAAGGAAACGCCCGCATCGCTGCGGGCGGTTGCCAGTCCTTTTGCCTGAGCGTTCGGGTTGTCCCTGCGCCTTCGGCGGCCTTCTCACCATGGTGGCGGAAGGCTCTCTCCTGACGGGGGCGAGTATAGCCGCAGGCGACGGCGGGCCGGCGGGCAGGGCCACCCGCCCGCCAGCGCGGCTACTTGATGAACCCCCACACCTTGGGCAGCCAGGTCGACAGCTGCGGGATGAACGTCAGCACCACCAGCACCACGCCATGCGCCCACAGGAAGGGCACCAGCTCGCGCACCAGCTGCGACATCGGCACGCGCGAGACGTTGCAGGTGACGAACAGCAGCCCGCCCACGGGCGGCGTGATCATGCCGAGCGTGAGGTTGTAGATCACGATCATCGCGAAGTGCACCGGGTCCACGCCCAGCTTCACGGCCACGGGCGCGAGGATGGGCGCGAGCACCATCACCCCCGGCAGCGGCTCGATGAAGATGCCGAACAGCAGCAGGAAGACGTTCACGATGATGAGGAACATCCACGGCGACAGGTTCATGCCGATGAGCCACTCGGCCATCTGCTGCGGAATGCCCTCGATGGTCAAAATCCACGCGAACGCGGCCGACAGCCCGATGATGATCAGCACCGACGCCGACAGCAGGGCCGAGCGCGCCAGGATGTCGGGCAGGGCCTTCCACTGCAGCGTGCGGTACACGAACTTGCCGCACACCAGCGCGTAGAACACCGCCACCACCGAGGCCTCGGTGGGCGTGAACCAGCCCGCGCGCATGCCGCCCAAAATCACCACGGGCAGCAAGATGGCGGGCAGCGCCTTCCAGGTGGTCAGCAGGATCTCGGCCAGGGGCGGCATCTTGCCGTCGCCCTTGTAGTTGCGCTTCTTCGAAACATAAAAGTTCACGATGCACATGGCCACCGCGATCAGGATGCCCGGTATCACCCCGGCCACGAACAGCGCGCCCACCGACACCGTCTCATCCTGCAGCGCATAGATGATCATGATGATGGACGGCGGAATGATGGGCCCCACGATGGCGGTCGATGCGGTGAGCGCCGCTGCATACGAGCGGTTGTAGCCCGCCCTGTCCATCATGCGGATCAGCATCGACCCCGGCCCCGCCGCATCGGCGAGCGCCGAGCCCGAGATGCCCGAGAAGAACGTCAGCGACACCACGTTGGTGTAGCCCAGCCCGCCGCGCTTGTGGCCCACGAACTGGCCAGCAAAGCGCAGCAGCACCTCGGTGAGCGAGCCGCCGCTCATCAGCTCGGCCGCCAGGATGAAGAACGGTACGGCCATCAGCGGAAAGCTGTCGATGCCGGTGAAGGTCTCCTTGAGCAACACCATCAGCGGGTAGCTCTCGGCCAAAATCAGCGTGGCCGCGGTGGACAGGCCCAGCGCAAATGCCACGGGCACGCCCATGGCCAAGAACAGGCAGGCCGAAACGATGAGGATGATGGACGCGCTCATAGGGAGGCACTCGCATTCGCATCGAAGTGTTCATCGGCCGCAAACGTGCGGTGCAACACATAGCCGCGCACGACAAACAGGAAGTGCACGATCAGCAGCACGCCGCCGATCATCATCGCGCTGTAGATGTACGCAAACGGCACCTGCGTCACCGCCGTCATCTGGAACATGGTGCGCTGCATGTACAGCCAGCCGTACCAGACCATGAAGCCGAAGAAAGCGAACAGAAGTGCCGCCACCACCGCACGGATGGCGATGCCGCCAGCGCGGGGCAGGGCGTCCTGCAGGTTCTCCACCGCGATGTGGCCGCCGTAGCGCAGCACCGGCCCGGCGCCCAGAAAGGTCAGCCAGATCATCATGTGGCGCGAGACTTCCTCGGCCCATTCGAGGGAGTTGTGGGTCACGTAGCGCATCACCACGTTGGTGAAAATGATGATCGACATGGCCGCCAGCAGCAGGATCAGCGCCCAGCGGTTGGCGGCCAGAAAATAGCGTTCGAAGGCTTTCACGGTGTTGTTCTCGGTTCTGGCTGAAAGCGAAAAAAAACCGTTCGGGCTGAGCTTGTCGAAGCCTTGCGCGGCGCTTCGACAGGCTCAGCGTGAACGGTTGGAGTTTGTGGGTGCGGGTTAACGAACGTCCTGGATCTTTTTGATGTTGTCCGCGCCGAACTCCTTGGCATAGCCCACATAGGCCGGCTTGAGCGCTTCGCGGAACGCCGCGCCGTCCACCACCTTGGTGACCTTCATGCCCTGCGATTCGAGCAGCGCGATGCCGTTGTTCTCATCGTCGTTGACCTTCTTGCGCTGCGCCACCGACGCGCTCTTGGCGGCGTCGGTGAAGACCTTCTTGTCGGCATCGTTGAGCTTGTTCCACACCTTGGGCGACAGCAGCAGCAGCGCGGGCGAGTACACGTGGCCGGTCAGCGACAGGTGCTTTTGCACCTGCGAGAACTTGGCCGACAGGATCACCGGGATGGGGTTCTCCTGGCCGTCCACCGTGCCCTGCTGCATGGCGCCGAACAACTCGGGGAAGGCCATGGGCGTGGGCAGGATGCCGAAGGTGCGGTAGCCGTCCATGTGCACCTTGTTCTCCATGGTGCGCATCTTCAGGCCCTTGGCGTCCTCGGGCTTGACGATGTCGCGCTTGCTGTTGGTCATGTGGCGAAAGCCGTTTTCGGTCCAGGCCAGCGCGATGATGCCCTTGCTCGGGAACTTGGTCAGGATGTCCTGGCCGATGGGGCCGTCCATCACCTTGCGTGCATGGTCGTAGTCGCGGAACAGGAACGGAATGTCCACGATCTTCACTTCGGGCACGAAGTTGCCCACGGGGCCGGTGGAGGTGTTCACCAGGTCTTGTGTGCCGAGCTGGATGGCCTCGATCTGCTCGCGCTCTCCGCCCAGCGCCGAGTTGGGGAAGTACTGGCACTTGTAGCGCCCCTGCGTGCCTTTTTCGACTTCATCGCAGAACACCTTGGAGCCCACGCCGTAGTGCGAATCGGGCGCCGTGGCGTAGCCGATCTTGAGCGTGATGGTCTGCGCGCCGGCCGTGGCGATCAAGCCGAACGCAAGGCCCAGGCCCGCGGCGAGAGAAGTCAGTTGCATGGTGTCTCCTGTATGTATGGTTCTTGCCGTGAGCGACTGCGACCCTGCGGATGAAGGCTTCGCGCAGCACGCGCCACGGACACAAAAATTATGGCGCTGCAACATGCCGCAGGGCATCGGGGTTTGTGCTGGTAAGCGTGCTTACTAAAGCAGGGTGGTGGCCGCAGTCGTGCTGCGCCGGCACATCGGCTGCATAGGGGCTGCAAAGAGGCTCGACCGGGAAAGCTTGCAGGCCGAAGTGCCAATGCCCTTGGGGAGGGGAATTTTTTTGGGGGCAACGCCGCGCCGCCCTGGTGAGGCGACGCCGGCTTGCGAAGAGGGCTGCGTGGCGAATGCCTGCGGCCGCTGGGGGGCGATGGGTGTGTGCAAAGGCGTGTGCCGCCGCTGCCGTCTTGCCAAGTGCCCCGGTCCGGCGGTAACCGGTCCGGGGCCCTGTCAGTTCGTGCGCTCCGGTAAGAGCGCCTTGATGGTTGAAGTATGCGTGGCAAGGCCCAGTAGTTCTTGCTGTTCTTTGCTTAAAAAGTCGATCAATGCAGAAAATCCTTCTGCATTTACGCAACTCAAGGAATAATCCGCAGCATGGACCGTCTAGACAGGAAAATTCTCGCTGTGCTGCAGGGCGACGCGCGCGCCAGTCTGCAGGAGATCGGGCAGGCCGTCGGCCTGAGTCCGTCGCCTTGCTGGGGCCGCATCAAGAAGATGGAAGAGGCCGGCGTCATCCAGGGCTACACCGTGCGGCTCAACCCACAGGCGCTGGGGCTGTCCGACACGGTGCTGGTGCAGGTCACGCTCGACAGCCATTCGGACAACACGCTCGAGAAGTTCGGCGAGACGCTGGCCAGCATCCCGGAGGTGATTGAGGCCCACCTGGTCTCGGGCGACTACGACTACCTGCTGCGCGTGGTGGTGAAGGACACGCGCGACTACGAGCGCCTGCTGCGCGAGAAGCTCTACAAGATCAAGGGCATACGCCACAGCCGCTCGAGCTTCGTGCTGCGCACGCTGAAAAAAGCCGACATGCCGCTCTACGTGGACTAAGGCCTAAGGCGCTGGCACGTTCGCTGCTCTGCAGGCTGGCACCGGCGCAGAATCCAGCCGCCGCACACATCGCCCACACTGCTCACACCGCCAGTACAGCGCCACACACCATGAACCTGCGTTTCGTCGAAGCCTTCTACTGGGTCGCCTCTTTGCGCAGCGTGACGCGCGCCGCCGAAAAGCTGTTCCTTACCCAGTCGGCCATGTCCAGCCGCGTGGCCGCGCTGGAGGAAGAGTTGGGCGTGCTGCTGCTGGACCGCAGCGACAAGCGCTTCAAGCTCACGGTGGCGGGCACGCGGTTTCTGACCTATGCCAAGCGCATGCTGGAGCTGCAGCGCCAGCTCAAGGCCGAGATGGGGTCGGGCGGGCCGATGGAAGTCTCCATCCGCCTGGGCGCCATCGAGTCGGTGCTGCACTCCTGGCTGATCCCGTGGATCGAGCAACTGCGCAAGGACAACCCGGCGCTGGAGCTCGAACTCACCATGGAAACCACGCCCGTGCTACTGGACCAGATCCGCCGTGGCGCGCTGGACACGGTGTTTGCGGCGCTGCCGGCGTCGGCCGAGGGCATACGCACCCAGGCCCTGGCGCCCATGGAGATGGTCTTCGTGGGCAACAGCAAGCTGCACCGCAAGCGGCGCTACGCGCTGGCGGACTTTGCCGAGACGGACCTCTTGACCTTTCAGCGTGGCTCGCACCCGCACGTGACGCTGCTGGATGCCCTGCGCCAGGCCCAGGTGGAGCCGCGCCGCGTGCACACCATCTCGTCCATCTCGGCCATGGTGCAACTGGTGCAGGGCGGCTTCGGCGTGGCCACGCTGCCGCGCCATGCGGTGCAGCGGCTGCTGGCGTTCCCGGACCTGCGCGCGCTGGCCTGCGACACCGAGCTGCGGCCGTTGCCCATCCACCTGAGCTACCGCGAAGACCCGTCGACCCCGGTCGAAAGCGTGGTGCGTTCGGCCATGGCCTTCCTCGAACTGCAGTCCGAGCGCGCCAAGGTGCGCACCAAAAGCTGAAGCCAGGCTGACGAACGGCACGCTGCCAACGCGTGCGTCAGCCGCCATCCGCACACCAGTCCCGCTGTTTGGCAGGTCGGCCGTGCCATGTTGCGCGTGCCCCTCACGCCGCAAACCCCACCCTTGCCTGTTATTGGTGCATGCCCGCCGTGCCTGCAGGCGCCAGGCTGTCCGCCGCCGCCGGGTTCCGGCCCCTCAACGCCAGTGCGAAAACCCCACGCCCGCCCGCTCTGGTGGCCGATGTTGCGGCACCGGGCAGGGTGCCGTTCAACGCGGTTTTTGCAGCACTAGGGTTTTCACTGGGCACCAATTTGGGTGAACTGTGCTCCAGGGTAGTGCATCGAAAAAATCGATGAAGTGAGAGAAAATTTTTGAATTTGCCAGTGCTTGCACACCGCCAACACAATCCGTCCATCGTCATGCATTTGACATTTCGCGATGCAAGGAAACACGGTGGAATCGGAACAAAAAAACACGCTGGCAGCGTTCGGACCTGAGGGCCATGGCAATGCCGCCCATGTGCGCAACGTCATTCGCCAGGGGCTGTGGACCCAGCACACCAGCGGCCTGGCCCACGGCCATGTGCAGGGCAATCTGGTCATCCTGCCCGAGGCGCTGGCCGGCGACTTTCTGCGCTTTTGCCAGCGCAACCCCAAGCCCTGCCCGGTGCTGGCGGTGGGCGAACCCGGACAGCCCGCATTGCCCAGCCTGGGCGACGGCATCGACATCCGCAGCGACGTGCCCCTGTACCGCGTCTGGCGCCACGGCGAGCTGAAGGAAGAAGTCTCCGACATCACCCCGCTGTGGCGCGATGACCTGGTGACCTTCGTGCTGGGCTGCTCGTTCTCGTTCGAGCATGCGCTGCAGGAGGCCGGCATCCGCCTGCGCCACATCGACGAGAACCGCAACGTGGCCATGTACCGCACCAGTATCGCCACCGAGCCCGCAGGCCCGTTCAGCGGCGCCATGGTCGTGTCGATGCGGCCCATGCCCGCGGCCGACGTGATCCGGGCCGTGCAGGTCACCTCGCGCTTCCCCAATGTGCACGGAGCACCGGTGCACATCGGCGACCCCTCGCTCATCGGCATTAAGGACCTGGGCCAGCCCGATTACGGCGACCCGGTGGACCTGGCACCGGGCGACATCCCTGTCTTCTGGGCCTGCGGCGTCACGCCCCAGTCCGCCATCCTGACTGCGCAGCCAGCGTTCTGCATCACGCATGCGCCGGGGGCCATGTTGGTGACCTCGTTGCTCAACCAGCAGCTGGCCTCTTTCTGAGTTGTTCACCCGCGATGAATCGTTCCATTTTTCAAAGGAGTATCTGAGATGAAAAAGACCCTATGGACCCGCGTTGCCGCTGCGATCGGCGGCGCCTGCATGACCTTGGCCGCCCATGCGCAGCAGGAAGTCAAGATCGGCGTGATCTACCCGCTGACAGGTACCGGCGCCGCCGTGGGCGCCGAGCTGCGCAACGCGCTGGAGCTGGCGGCCGACATCGTCAACAACGGCGCGCCATCCGTGCCCAACCTGCCGTTTGCCGCCGGGAAGGGCCTACCCAACCTCAAGGGCGCCAAGATCAAGCTCGTCTTTGCCGACCACCAGTCCAACCCGCAGATCGGCGCGACGGAAGCCGAGCGCCTGATCACGCAGGAAAAGGTGGTCGCCCTGATTGGCTCGTACAACAGCAACGTGACCGCGACCGCCAGCCAGGTGGCCGAGCGCGCGGGCATTCCTTTCCTGAACCCCGAGTCGTCGTCGGCCTCGCTCACGCAGCGCAACTTCAAGTGGTTCTTCCGCACCACGCCGCATGACGACCTGTTCGTGCACAACGCCTTCGAATTTTTGAAGGAGTTCGAGGCCAAGCGCGGCATCAAGCCCAAGGTGATCGCATCGCTCAACGAGAACGGCCTGTGGGGTGCGGAGACGACCAAGCTGCAGACCAAGCTGGCGGCCGAGTTCGGCCAGAACATCGTCAAGCAGGTGTCGTATCCCGCCAAGACCACGCAGCTGACCTCCGAAGTACAAACGCTGAAGGCAGCCAACCCCAACCTGGTGCTGCAGTCGTCGTACACGGCGGACGCCATCATGTCCATCAAGACGTACAAGGAACTGGGCTTCTCGCCCGACATGATTCTGGCCAACAACGCCGGCTTCACCGACACCGACTTCATCAAGACGCTGGGTAAGGACGCCGACTTCATCATCACCCGCGAGACCTGGGCGCTCGACCTGGCCACACGCAACCCGATGATCAAGGAGGTCAACGACCTCTTTCAGAAGCGCTACAAGATCAACTTCACCGGCAACAGCTCGCGCACCTTCACCGGGCTGATGGTGATGGCCGATGCGATCAACCGCGCGGGCTCCACCGAGCCCGAGGCCGTGCGCACGGCTCTCACGCAGACCAACATCCGCGCCGACGACATCATCATGCCGTGGAAGGGCGTGAAGTTCGACACCTCGGGCCAGAACACGCTGGGCCGCGGCATCCTGGTGCAGATCATCGACGGCAAGTACCACACGGTCTGGCCTTTCAACATGGCAACCCGCGAAGTGGTGTGGCCCATGCCCAAGTGGGAGCAGCGCAAGTAACGGCCCGCCGGGCTGAACCTTGAAAGAAAACCATGACTGCGGAAATTCTGTTTCAGACGCTGGCCTCGGGCGTGATGATCGGGTTGATATATGCGCTGGTTGCGATCGGACTGACCATGATTTTCGGGGTCATGGACATCGTGAACTTCGCGCACGGCGAGTTCCTGATGCTGGGCATGTACTCGGCCTTCTGGATGTTCTCGCTGTACGCGCTTGACCCCCTCTACACCCTGCCGCTCACGGTCCTCATGCTGTTCGCGTTCGGTGTGCTGCTGTACCAGTTCGTGATCGTGCGCATCATCAATGCGCCCATGCTCTCGCAGATCTTCACGACCTTCGGGATCATGATCTTGCTGCGCGGCGTGGCCCAATTCTTCTGGAAGCCTGACTTCCGGTCGATCGAGAACTCGCTGGTCAGCGGCACCGTGAAGGCCCTGGGCGTGCAGGTGGGGCGGCCACAGCTGGTGGCGGGCATTGGTGCCATCGTCATCACGGGCCTCATCTACTTCTTCCTCAACAAGACGCGCTTGGGGGCAGCACTGGAGGCCACTGCATCCGACAAGGAAGCCGCGCGCCTCATGGGCATCGACTCGCACAAGATGTTTGCGCTGGCCTGGGGCGTGGCGGCTGCCTGTGCCGGGGCGGCCGGGGTGCTGTTGTCCACCTTCTTCCCGATCTTTCCGGACGTGGGAGCCAACTTCATCCTGCTGGCCTTCGTGGTCGTGAACCTGGGCGGCTTCGGCAGCATCACCGGCGCCTTCTGGGCCGGGATTCTGGTGGGCGTGATCGAGGTGATGGGGGGCCTGTTGCTCGGGCCCCAGTACAAGACCGCGGTGGTGCTGGTGCTCTTCCTCGGAGTGCTGATGTTCCGCCCGCAAGGCCTCATGGGCAAGGCGTGATCACCATGAACAAATCCATCTTTCTCATTGCAGCGCTGCTGCTGGCCACCCTGGCGCTGCCATCCTTCGTGGATGCATCGCACCTGAACATGGCCATCCTCGTGCTCATGGCCGCCCAGCTGGGCGTGGCGTGGAACATGCTCGGCGGCTACGCCGGCCAGGTGTCGCTGGGCCATGCGGCCTTCTTCGGGCTGGGGGCCTATACCTCGACGCTGCTGCTGCTCAAGTTCGGCGTCAACCCGTGGATCGGCGCGCTGATCGGCGGTGCCCTGTCGGCCTTGCTCAGCCTGGCTTTCGGCTGGTCGTGCTTTCGCTTGAAGGGCCACTACTTCGCCATGGCCACCATTGCCGTGGCCGAGCTGGTGCAAATTTTCTTCAACGAGTGGGAGTACGGCGGCGCCGCCGTGGGCCTGTACGTGCCCATGGACAAGCAGGGCTGGCTGTGGATGAACTTCGCCACCAAGCTGCCGTACTACTGGCTGGCCCTGGGCCTGCTGGTGCTGACCCTGGCCGCCAACTGGTGGGTGGAGCGCAGCTACCTCGGCTACTACTTCCGGGCCATCAAGGACGAGCCCGACGCAGCGCGCAGCGTGGGCATCAACATCGCTCGCTACAAGCAGGTTGCCTTGTCGCTGAGCGCCTTCTTCGCGGCGCTGGGTGGCAGCCTGTATGCCCAGAAGGAGCTGTTCATCGACCCGGGCTCGGTGCTGTCCACGGCACTGTCGATCAAGATGGCCCTGGTCGCCATTCTGGGCGGAGTGGGCACATTGTTCGGGCCGGTGCTGGGGGCGATAGTGCTGACCAGCATCGAGGAGTTCACGCGCACCGTCTTCGGTGGTACGGGGCGGGGCACGGACGTGATCATCTACGCCACCATGATCATCCTGATCGCCGTGTACTACCCCATGGGCATCCTCGGGTGGGTCAAGAGCTTCAAGGAGCGGCGGGCGGCCCGGGCCGATGCGTCGCGCCAGGCGGCCGAGCATGCAGCAGGCGCTGCGCCACTGCAGTCGGCCAAGGGAGAGGTGTGATGAAACTGCTCGAAGTAAAACAAGTCAGCAAGCGCTTTGGCGGGCTGACCGCCAACCAGGACGTCTCGTTCGATGTGGACAAGGGCACCGTCGTCGGGCTCATCGGCCCCAACGGCGCTGGCAAGACCACCATGTTCAACTGTGTGGCGGGCTACTTCGCACCCACCGAGGGCAGCATCCTGCTGGGTGGGCGCAACATCGCCGGGCTGCCGCCCGAGGCCTGCGCCCGGGCCGGCGTGGCGCGCACCTTTCAGGTGGCGCGCAGCTTTACCAGCATGACGGCGTGCGAGAACGTGATGACCGGCGCCATGCTGCTGCAGCACAACGTGGCCAAGGCCCGGGCCTCGGCCCTGCAGTGGCTGGCGTTCGTCAACCTGCAGCGCTTTGCCGACAAGCCTGCGGGCAGCATGACCATCAGCGAGCAGCGCCGCCTGGCGGTGGCCCGCGCGCTGGCCATCGAGCCGCAGATATTGTTGATGGATGAAGTGATGGCGGGGCTGAACCCGTCCGAAGTGCGCGAAGCCGTGGACGTGGTGCTCAAGATCCGCGAGCGGGGCATCGCCTGCCTGATCGTGGAGCATGTGCTGGAAGGCATCATGCCCATCGCCGACAAGATCGTGGTGCTGGACCGGGGCGTGAAGATCGCGGAGGGCACGCCGCAGCAGGTCTCCAGCGACCCGCACGTCATCTCCGCCTACCTGGGAGACGAATGAAAATGCTCGACATCAAGAACCTCAAGGTCTGCTACGACGACGTGCTGGCCATCTCGGACGTGAGCCTCACCGTGGGAGCCGGCGAGATCGTGGCCCTGGTGGGCGGCAACGGCAACGGCAAGTCGACCACCTTGCGCGCCGTGGCGGGCCTGAACGCTGCCGCGGCGGGCGAAGTGGCTTTCAACGGCCAGTCCATCGGCAGCCTGCCGGCCCACCGGCGGGTGTCGCTGGGGCTGTCGTTGGTGCCTGAAGGGCGCCGGCTGTTCCCGCGCCTCACGGTGCTGCGCAACCTGGAGCTCGGGGCTTTCACCCGCACCGACAAGCACGAGGTGGCCAGCAGCATCGACGAAATGCTGGGGCTGTTCCCCATCCTGAAGGAGCGTGCGACCCAGCTCGCCGGCACCATGAGCGGAGGCGAGCAGCAGATGCTGGCCATCGCCCGCGGCCTGATGGCGCGGCCCAAGCTGCTGATGCTGGATGAACCGTCCTGGGGCATTGCGCCCAAGTTCGTGACCAAGGTGCTGGACGTGATCCAGCAGATCAACGCCAAGGGCGTCTCCATCTTGCTAGTGGAGCAGAACCTGCACAAGGCGCTGGCCATTGCCCACCGCGGCTATGTGATCCAGACCGGGCGCATCGCCATGGAAGGCCCCGCCCAGACGCTGCTGCACGACGAAGGCGTCAAGAAGGCGTACCTGGGCCTTTGAGCTCGCGCGTCCGCGCGCCTGCGTGCCCCACCAGCCACGACCCATCTGCCACGCCCCGCCAGCCAGTCGACACACCTGCCAGGAGTTCCTGTGAAAGCTTTTTGGATGACCGCACTGTGTGCTGCGGGGATGGGCTGCGCCTTCGGTTTGCAGGCCCAGACCCAAGCCCAGACCTCGGTGCAATGGAAACTGGCCACGGGCTACCGCGCCGAGTCGTTCCACACGCGCAACCTGGTGCAGTTCGCACAAGAGGTGCAGACCGCGTCCTCGGGCGCCCTGCACATCGAGGTGCACGCCAACAACACGCTGGCCAAGCTGGCGGACATTCCGGCGGCAGTGCAGGGCGGCAAGGCCCAGGCGGGCGAGACCATCATGACCAGCCTGGTGGCGGACATGCCCATCGCAGGGGCCGACGCAGTGCCCTTCGTGGTGCACAGCTACGCCGACGCGCGACGCATGTGGACCCTGCAGCGCCCGCTGATCGACGCCCACTTCGCGCGCAAGGGGCTCAAGGCCCTGTACGCGGTGCCGTGGCCGCCACAGGGGCTGTTTTCCATCGCACCCGTGAAGTCGGCTGCCGACTTCAAGGGCACGCGCATGCGCACCTACAACCCCGGCACGGTGCGCATCGCCGAGCTGCTGGGCGCCACGCCGGTGGACGTGCCCATGGTCGAGGTGAACAAGGCGCTGGCTGCCGGGCAGCTCGACTCCATGATCACGTCGGCCCTGACCGGTGTGGAGAACCAGGTCTGGGGCCAGGTGCGCCAGTACTACAGCATCGACGCGTGGTTCCCCAAGAACATCGTGTTCGTGAACCAGCAGGCCTTCGATGCGCTGCCGCCACCGGTACGCCAGGCCGTTACCAAGGCGGCAGCCGAGGCGGAGACCCGCGGCTGGGCGATGAGCGAGGCCATCGCGCAGGAGTCGGTCGGCGAACTGCAGCGCAAAGGCATCAAGGTAGAGCGCCCCACCGCCGAACTCAACGCCGATCTCAAACGCCTGGGCGAGCGCTTCTCGCGCGAGTGGGTGCGATCGGTAGGCGGCGAGGCCAACCAGCTTTTCATCCCGTATTACACGCAGCGCTGAACGGCGCGCTGCGGGACCCCGTTTTTCATTTCTCAACTGTCGGAACCATCACACCATGAATAACCTGACACCCCCCACACACACTCCCCGCTGGCAGTTCTGGATCGACCGGGGAGGCACCTTCACCGACATCGTCGGCAAGCGGCCCGATGGCACGTTGGTCACCCACAAGCTGCTGTCCGAGAACCCCGAGCAGTACAAGGACGCCGCAGTGGCGGGCATTCGCCACCTGCTGGGCCTGGCGCCCGGCGAGCCGGTGACGCCCGCCCAGGTCGAGTGCGTGAAGATGGGCACCACGGTGGCCACCAACGCGCTGCTGGAGCGCAAGGGCGAGCCCACGCTGCTGGTCACCACGCGTGGTTTTCGCGATGCGCTGCGCATTGCGTACCAGAACCGCCCGCGCCTGTTCGACCGCCACATCCAGCTGCCCGAGCTGCTGTACAGCGATGTGATCGAAGCCCGCGAGCGCATGGGCGCGCGGGGCGACGTGCTGCAGAAGCTGGACGAAGCGACGCTGCGCGGCGATCTGCTGGCCGCCTTCGGACGCGGCCTGCGCAGCGTGGCCATCGTGTTCATGCACGGCTACCGCTACACGCAGCATGAAAAGGCGGCGCAGCGCATTGCGAAGGAAGTCGGCTTCACGCAGATCAGCACATCGCACGAGACGAGCCCGATGATGAAGTTCGTGAGCCGCGGCGACACGACGGTGGTGGACGCGTACCTCTCGCCCATCCTGCGCCGCTACGTGAACCAGGTGGCCAGCGAGATGCCGGGCGTCAAGCTGTTCTTCATGCAATCGTCTGGCGGCCTGACGGATGCCGGTACCTTTCAAGGCAAGGACGCCATCCTGTCCGGCCCGGCAGGCGGCATCGTGGGCATGGCGCGCACGGCAGGGCTGGCGGGGCATGAAAAAGTCATCGGCTTCGACATGGGCGGTACGTCCACCGATGTGAGCCACTATGCCGGCGCGTTCGAGCGCGAGTTTGAAACCCATGTGGCCGGCGTGCGCATGCGGGCTCCCATGATGAGCATCCACACGGTGGCGGCGGGCGGTGGGTCGGTGCTGGCGTACGACGGTTCGCGGTTTCGGGTGGGCCCCGAGAGCGCGGGCGCCAACCCCGGCCCCGTCAGCTACCGCCGCGGTGGCCCGCTGGCCGTGACGGACGCGAACGTGATGGTCGGCAAGGTGCAGCCACGCTACTTTCCCAGCGTGTTCGGCCCGGCCGCCAACGAGACGCTGGACGCTGATGCGGTGCGTGCACGGTTCGAGGACATCGCCACGCAGACCCAGCGCAAACCCGAGGAGGTGGCCGAAGGCTTCATCCAGATCGCGGTGCAGCAGATGGCCAATGCCATCAAGAAGATCAGCGTGGCGCGCGGCTATGACGTGACGCGCTACACGCTGCAGTGCTTTGGCGGCGCGGGCGGCCAGCACGCCTGCCTGGTGGCCGATGCCTTGGGCATGTCGCGCGTGTTCGTGCACCCGCTGGCCGGGGTGCTGAGTGCCTACGGCATGGGCCTCGCGGACCAGAACGTCATCCGCGAGCAGGCGGTGGAGATGCCGCTGGCCACCGAGGTGTTGCCCCTGATAGCCGAGCGGCTGGACGCTCTGGGCTCTGCCGCCCAGGCCGAGCTGGAGCGCCAGCAGGTCAGTGCCAACCCGGTGCAGGTGCGCCACAACGTGCATGTGCGCTACGAGGGCACCGACTCCGCGCTCATCGTGCCGTTTGGCGACATGGCGACCATCCAGTCCGCCTTCGAATCGGCGTACCGCCAGCGCTTCGCCTTCCTGATGGTGGGCAAGGGCCTGGTAGTGGAGGCTGTGTCGGTCGAGGCGGTGATCGCCGGCGATGCGCCTGCAGAGCCACGCTTGCCGCTGCACCCCCACCGCAAGCACCCGCTGCGCGAGACGGTTCGCATGTATTCGGGCAGCCAGTGGCACGACGCAGCCTTGGTGGTGCGCGAGGACCTGCACCCCGGCGACGTGGTCCCGGGGCCCGCCATCATTGCCGAGAAGAACACCACCACCGTGGTGGAACCCGGCTGGTCGGCCCGCCTGACCGACCTGGACCACCTGGTGCTGGACCGCGTGACCGCGCGCAAGGTGCAGTACGCCGCCGGCACCACGGTGGACCCGGTGCTGCTGGAGGTGTTCAACAACCTGTTCATGAACATCGCCGAGCAGATGGGGCTGCAGCTGCAGAACACGGCGTACTCCGTCAACATCAAGGAGCGCCTGGACTTCAGCTGCGCGCTGTTCGATGCCTCAGGCAATTTGATCGCCAACGCGCCACACATGCCAGTGCACCTGGGATCGATGGGCGAGAGCATCAAGACCGTGATCCGTGAGAACACCGGCAAGATGCACCCAGGCGATGTGTTCATGCTCAACGACCCCTACCACGGCGGCACCCATCTGCCCGATGTGACGGTGATCACGCCGATGTACGTGGCCCAGGGCTCCGAGCCCACGTTCTACGTCGGCAGCCGGGGCCACCATGCGGACATCGGCGGCACCACGCCGGGCTCCATGCCGCCGTTTTCCACGCGCATCGACGAAGAGGGCGTGCAGATCAACAACGTGAAGCTGGTGGACCGCGGCATCTTCCTGGAGGACAAGGTGCGCACGTTGCTGGCCACGGGCGGCGGCACCACCCAGTACCCCAGCCGAAACCCGGACCAGAACCTGGCCGACCTGCGCGCGCAGATCGCGGCCAATGAGAAGGGCGTGCAAGAGCTGTCGAAAATGGTGGACCAGTTCAGCCTGGACGTGGTGCAGGCCTACATGGGACATGTGCAGGACAACGCCGAAGAATCGGTGCGCCGCGTGATCACGCAGTTGAAAGACGGGCAGTTCACCCTGCCGCTTGATAACGGCGCGCAGATCAGCGTGTCGGTCAAGGTCAATGTGGCCGAGCGCAGCGCGGTGATCGACTTTGCGGGTACCAGCGCGCAGCAGACCAATAACTTCAACGCGCCGCGTGCGGTGTGCATGGCCGCGGTGCTGTACGTGTTCCGCACGCTGGTGGACGACGACATTCCGCTCAACGCGGGGTGCTTGAAGCCCTTGCAGGTCATCATCCCGCAGGGCTCCATGCTCAACCCCAACCCGCCGGCGTCGGTGGTGGCGGGCAATGTGGAGACCTCTACCTGCATCACCAATGCGCTGTTCGGCGCCTTGGGCGTGATGGCGGGCAGCCAGCCCACGATGAACAACTTCACCTTCGGCAATGCGCAGTACCAGTACTACGAAACCATCGCGGGCGGCAGCGGCGCGGGTGCGGTGTTCGATGCGTCGGGCCGTACGGTGCGCGGGTTCGACGGCACCAGCGTGGTGCAAACCCACATGACCAACTCGCGCCTGACCGACCCCGAGGTTCTGGAGTTCCGCTTCCCGGTGGTGCTCGACAGCTACGAGATCCAGCGTGGGTCGGGCGGCGCGGGGCGCTGGGCCGGCGGCGACGGCGGCGTGCGGCGCGTGCGCTTTCTGGAGGCCATGACGGCCAGCATCCTGTCCAACGGACGGCTCAACCCCGCCTTCGGCATGGCGGGCGGCCAGCCGGGCCGTGCAGGCGCCAACCGGGTGCTGCGCGCCAATGGCGACGTCGAAGAACTGGGCCACATCGGCGCCGCGGAGATGAAGCCGGGGGACGTGTTCGAGATCTCTACGCCGGGTGGTGGCGGCTTCGGGGAGTGCGTGGCAGCGGGGTGAGAACCGCTTCGTACGCTGCTGCAACGACAAAGGGCCTGCATTGCAGGCCCTTTTTCCGTTTTTCTTCAGGTGCAGCGCAACTTACCGCACCGCATTAAATGCAACGTTGCGGTGCGGTGCGTGCGGACCTTGCAGTCACATGCCCGAGTAGTTCGGGCCGCCGCCGCCTTCGGGCGTAACCCACACGATGTTCTGCGTCGGGTCCTTGATGTCGCAGGTCTTGCAGTGCACGCAGTTCTGCGCGTTGATCTGCAGGCGCTGCGCGTCGCCGCCCTTGGCCACATCGGGCACGAACTCGTACACGCCCGCCGGACAGTAGCGCGCCTCGGGGCCGGCGTACTTGGCCAGGTTGATGTTGACCGGCACGCTCGCGTCCTTGAGCGTCAGATGGGCCGGCTGGTTCTCTTCGTGGTTGGTGTTGCTGATGAACACGCTGCTGAGGCGGTCGAACGTGAGCTTGCCATCGGGCTTGGGGTAGACGATGGGCTTGCACTCGGCCGCGGGCTTCAGGTACGCGTGGTCGGGCTTGTCGCGGTGCAGCGTCCAGGGCATGCGCCCGCGCAGTATCAACTGCTCGAAGCCGTTCATCACCGTTGCTGTGGTCAGGCCGTACTTGAACCAGTTCTTGAAGTTGCGGTCCTTGTTCAGCTCGGTGTAGAGCCAGCTTTCCTCGAAGGCCTTGGGGTAGGCCTTGAGTTCGTCGTGCTGGCGGCCCGCCACGACGGCGTCGTACGCGGCCTCGGCGGCCAGCATGCCGGTCTTGATGGCTGCGTGGCTGCCCTTGATGCGGCCCACGTTCAGGTAGCCTGCGTTGCAGCCCACGAGTGCGCCACCGGGGAAGATGGTCTTGGGCAGGGCGTTGATGCCGCTGGCGTTGATGGCGCGCGCGCCGTACGACAGGCGCTTGGCGGTAATCTCGCCCTTCTCGTTCTCGAAGTAGTAGCGGACGTTCGGGTGGGTCTTCCAGCGCTGGAATTCCTCGAACGGGCTGAGGTAGGGGTTCTTGTAGCCCAGGCCGGTCACGAAGCCCAGCGCGACCTTGTTGTCATCCAGGTGGTACAGGAAGGCGCCACCGTAGGTGTCGTTCTCCATGGGCCAGCCGGCGGTGTGCATCACGAAGCCGGGCTGGTGCTTCTTGGGGTCGATCTCCCACAGCTCCTTCACGCCCAGGCCGAAGCTCTGCGGGTCGCGCCCTTCGGACAGGTGAAAGCGCTCGATCAGCTGGCGGCCCAGGTGGCCGCGTGCGCCTTCGGCGAAAACGGTGTACTTGCCCAGCAGTTCCATGCCCAGCTGGAAGTTCTCGGTAGGCTCGCCATCCTTGCCGACACCCATGTTGCCGGTGGCCACACCCTTGACCGAGCCGTTCTCGTTGTAGAGCACTTCGGCAGCCGCAAAGCCGGGGAAGATCTCCACGCCCAAGGCCTCGGCCTGCTCGGCCATCCATTTGGTCACGTCGCCCAGGCGCACGATGTAGTTACCGTGGTTTTGTGCGAACGGTGGCAAAAACACATTGGGCACGCGCAGGCCCGATTTTTCCGACAGGAAGATGTAGGCGTCGTCGGTGACGGGCTGCTTGAGCGGTGCACCGCGCTTTTTCCAGTCGGGGATCAGCTCGGTCAGCGCCTTGGGGTCCATGATGGCGCCCGAGAGGATGTGCGCGCCGGGCTCGGAGCCTTTTTCCAGCACCACCACCGAGACATCCTGGCCCTTTTCGGCCGCCAGTTGTTTCAGGCGAATCGCGGTGGCCAGGCCACCAGGGCCGCCACCGACGACCACCACGTCGTATTCCATCGATTCACGGGGACCATACTGGGCGATGATTTCTTCGTTTGTCATGGGCTTCTCGTCGGGCGTTTGATAATGGATATTTTGAACAGAACAGGATGCAATGCCCTGTCTGGCTGGCGACTGATTGTATTCATGGAATAGCGACAATCGAACGACCGTTCTATTTTGTTGAGTGGAGAGACTCTAAATGGCTTACAGCATCGACTTGTCCGGCCGGGTGGCCTTCATCACGGGCGCCTCCAGCGGCCTGGGCGCGCAGTTTGCCCGCACGCTGGCACGCGCCGGCGCCGGGGTCGTTCTGGCCAGCCGCCGGATCGAAAAGCTCAAGGAGCTGCGCGCGCGGATCGAAGGCGAGGGCGGTGACGCCCACGTGATCGAACTGGACGTGACCGACCACGACTCCATCAAGTCCGCTGTGGCGCACGCCGAGACCGAAATGGGTTCCATCGACATCCTGGTCAACAACTCTGGCGTGAGCACCACGCAGCGGCTGCAGGACGTGACGCCCGAGGACTACGACTTCATCTTCGACACCAACGTGAAGGGTGCGTTCTTCGTGGCGCAGGAGGTCGGCAAGCGCATGCTGGCCCGCTCGCGCGGTGCCGCGCCGGGCAGCTTCACGGGCGGGCGCATCATCAACATCGCCTCGATGGCGGGCCTCAAGGTGCTGCCGCAGATCGGCGCGTACTGCATGAGCAAGGCCGCCGTGGTGCAGATGACCCGCGCCATGGCCATGGAATGGGGCAAGTTCGGCATCAACACCAACGCGATCTGCCCTGGCTACATCGACACCGAGATCAACCACCACCACTGGGACACCGAGCAGGGCAAGAAGCTCATCGCCATGCTCCCGAGAAAGCGCGTGGGCAGTCCGCAGGACCTGGATGCCTTGCTGGTCATGCTGGCCAGCGACCAGAGCCATTTCATCAACGGCGCAGTCATTGCTGCTGACGACGGCTTCGCGGTATAGGAAGCCCTGAATAGGAAGCCCCCCTGAGGCGCTGCGCGCCATCCCCCGAGGGGGACGCCACCGGTGGCCTGGCGGAGCCAGTTCCACGGTGGCCCTGGCATGGGGCAGCGCCAGTTGCACAGCCCTGGGCGGTACCACCAAACTGGACTATCGATGAAGATTGAAATTCCTGAAGCCAAGAAGCTGGTCTTTGAGATGCGCTTTCCCGTGCGTTGGGGCGACATGGATGCGATGGGCCATGTCAACAACACGGTGTACTTCAGGTACCTGGAGACGGCGCGCATCGACTGGCTGGTGTCGGTGGGCTGCAACCCCGACCCGCAGGGCCAGGGGCCGGTCATCGTCAACGCGTTCTGCAACTTCTACCGGCAGCTGGAGTACCCGGCTGACGTGCTGCTCAAGCTCTACGTGAGCGACCCGGGCCGCACCACGTTCGAGACCTGGGGCACGATGGAGCGGGTGGACCAGCCGGGCGTGGTGTGCGCGGCAGGCGGCGCCACCACCATCTGGGTGGACTTTCCGCGGCAGAAGGCCACGGACCTGCCCGACTGGATGCGGGCGCTGGTCAGTGCCTGATGGTGTATTGAAAATTCAAGTGAAATAGCTCTCTACCGCGCATTGGGTAATGCGCTAGCAGCTATTAAATAAATAGCAATTTATTCCGACTCAGGTCACCGGTGCCGGGTTGAACAGCACCAGGGCATTGCGCAGCTTCCAGTGTTCGGCCCAGGTCTTCTTGCGGCCGCTGGCCACCTCCAGCATGAGGTGGAACATCTCCCAGCCCACGTCTTCGATGGTCTTCTCGCCGGTGGCGATGGTGCCGGCGTTGATGTCCATCAGGTCATGCCAGCGGCGTGCCAGGTCGTCGCGCGTGGCGACCTTGATGACGGGCACCTCGGCCAGGCCGTAGGGCGTGCCGCGGCCGGTGGTGAATACGTGCAGGTTCATGCCGGCTGCCACCTGCAGCGTGCCGCAGATGAAGTCGCTGGCGGGCGTGGCGGCGTAGATCAGGCCTTTCTGCTTGAGCTTCTCGCCCGGGGAGATCACGCCGGTGATGGGCGAGCTGCCGCTCTTGACGATGGAGCCCATGGCCTTTTCCACGATGTTGGACAGGCCGCCCTTCTTGTTGCCCGGCGTGGTGTTGGCGCTGCGGTCTACCCGGCCGCGCTGCAGGTAGGCGTCGTACCAGGCCATCTCGCGGATCATGGCGTCGGCCACCTCGGGGGTGGAGGCGCGCGCGGTGAGCTGGTCGATGCCGTCGCGCACCTCGGTCACTTCGCTGAACATCACCGTGGCGCCCGCGCGCACCAGCAGGTCGGTGCAAAAGCCCACGGCCGGGTTGGCGGTGACGCCGCTGAAGGCATCGCTGCCGCCGCACTGCACGCCCACGACGAGTTCGCTGGCGGGCACGGTCTCGCGGCGGCGCTGGTTCAGGCGCTGCAGGTGCCGCTCGGCCTGGCGCATCACCGAGTCGACCATGGACATGAAGCCCACGTGTGCCTCGTCCTGCAGGCAGACCACATCCAGCGGGGTTTCTGCCTGCGTGCGCTCGTCCACCAGCGGGATGGAGCCAGGGGGCAGCAGGCGCTCGGGTTGCAACTTTTCGCAGCCCAGGCTCACCACCATCACTTCGCCGCCGAAGTTGGGGTTCAGGCTGATGTTGCGCAGCGTGCGGATGGGGATCACCGCATCGGGCGCGTCGATGGCCACGCCGCAGCCGTAGGTGTGGGCCAGGGCGACCACGTCGTCCACGTTCGGGTATTGGGGCAGCAGCTCGGCCTTGATGCGCTGCACCGCGAACTCGGTCACGCCGGCCACGCACTGCACGGTCTCGGTGATGGCCAGGATGTTGCGCGTGCCCACCGAGCCGTCTGCGTTGCGGTAGCCCTCGAAGGTGTAGCCCGTGAGCGGCGGTGGGGCAGGTGGCTTCACGGTGGCGATGGGCAGGCCTTCGAGCGAGCGCGCATCGGGCATGTCCAGCAACTTTTCATGCACCCAGCTGCCGGCCGGGATGGCACGGATGGCATAGCCGATGGGCACGTTGTAGCGCCGCACCACGCCGCCTTGCGGGATGTCCTGGAGCGCCACCTTGTGCGCCTGGGGCACGGCATCCACCAGCGTCAGGTCGGCAGGCAGGGTGGTGCCGGCGGGCAGGCCACCGTCGTTGGCGACGATCGCGACGTTGTCGGCCTCGTGCATCTGGATGCACAGAGGAGGGCGCAAGGGAGTGGTTCTGGCATTCATGGGCTGGCTCCTGGGCACGCAGGGCGTGCCGTGGGTTCGATGCGCTGGCGGGTTGTGGGTTGTGGTGGTTGCGGGATGGGGCAGCGGGGTGGGCGACGCAGAGTGAGCCGTCAGACCCCCTGGCCCACCTCGACGGATTCGCGCGTCCAGGCGCGGGCCTGCTCCGTGAGCGAAAGTCCGAGGCCCGGGCGGGTGGGCACCAGCATGCGGCCGTCTTTGAGCTCCAGGCGCTCGTTGAACAAAGGCTCCAGCCAGTCGAAATGCTCGACCCAGGGCTCGCTGGGGTACACGGCGCCCAGGTGCACGTGCAGCTCCATCGCGAAGTGCGGGGCCAGCATCACGTTGGCGAGTTCGGCCTGCGCCGCCACCTTGAGGAAGGGCGTGATGCCGCCCAGGCGCGGGCCGTCGGGCATGAGGAAGTCGGCGCTGCGGTGGCGGATCAGCTCGCCATGCTCGGCGGCGCTGGTCAACATCTCGCCGGTGGCGATGGGGGTGTCAAACTGGGCTGCCAGCGCGGCGTGGCCTTCATAGTCGTAGGCGTCCAGCGGCTCCTCGATCCAGATCAGGTTGTACTGCTCGAAGATGCGGCACATGCGCTGGGCGGTGGGGCGGTCCCATTGCTGGTTGGCGTCGACCATGATGGGGGTGGCGTCGCCCAGGTGCTCGCGCATGGCCTGCACCCGCTTGATGTCCAGCGCGCAGTCGGGCTGGCCCACCTTGAGCTTGATGCCGCCGATGCCACGGTCCAGCGAGGCCCGGGCGTTCACCTTGAGCTGGTCGAGCGGCGTGTGCAGGAAGCCGCCCGAGGTGTTGTAGCACCGCACGGACTCGCGCTGCGAGCCCAGCAGCTTGGACAGCGACAGGTTGGCGCGGCGGGCCTTCAGGTCCCACAGCGCCACGTCGAACGCGCCGATGGCCTGCACGCCCATGCCGCTGCGGCCCACCGAGGCGCCCGCCCAGCACAGCTTGGTCCACAGGCGAGAGATATCGTTCGGGTCTTCGCCGATGAGCGCGGGGGCGATCTCCCTGGCATGCGCGAACTGGCCGGGGCCGCCCGCGCGCTTGGAGTAGCTCAGGCCCAGGCCGCGGTGGCCGTCGCCGGTCTCGATTTCGGCGAACAGCATCGCGATCTCGGTCATGGGCTTCTGCCGGCCGGTCAGCACCTTGGCGTCGCTGATGGGGTTGGCCAGCGGCAGGTAGCACGACGAGAGACGGATCCAGGCGATGCTGTCGGGGCTCAGCGGGGTGTTGTCGGCGGATGAGAGGGCGGTCATGGCGTTCAAGCGGTGGGGCGAGCAAAAGAAGGAAAAGCAGGCGGAGCGTGGCGATGTGTGCGAGGGAAACCTGCTGCGGGGCGCGCAGGTTTCCTGCGGCCACCGGTCAGTCGATGGTGATCTTTCCGGCCTGGATCACGGTCTTCCAGCGGTCGTATTCCTTGCGCTGGAAGGCGGCGAATTCTTCCGGCGTGTTGGCCACCATCTCGAACCCGATGGAGACGAACTGCTCCTTCACCTTGGGGTCGTTCAGCGCTTCCACGAACGCGGCATGGGCCTTCTGGCGCACGGCGGGGGGCAGGCCCTTGGGCGCGACGATGGCTTGCCAGGATGCGACTTCGACGTTCTTCACGCCTGCCTCGGCCAGCGTGGGCAGATCCGGCAACACGGGCGAGCGCTTGGGGCTGGTCACGGCCAGGGCGCGCATCTTGCCGCCCTTGATGTACTGGATCACGGCGTTGATGTTCTGGAACGACGCGTCCACCTGGCCGCCGATCAGGTCGGTGTGCGCTGGGGCGCCGCCCTTGTAGGGGATGTGCACGCCCTGGGTGCCAGTCTGCTGCCAGAACAGCTCGGCCGTGAGGTGGTCGCTGGAGCCATTGCCGGCGGACGCGAAGCTCATCTTGTTGGGGTTGGCCTTGAGGTGCGCGATCACGTCGGCCACGCTCTTGTGGGGCGAGTTGGCGGGCACCACCAGCACGTTGGGCGAGGCCACGGCTACGGTGATGAAGTCGAAGTCCTTGGTGGGGTCGTAGGGCAGGCTCTTGAGCAGGTGCGGCACGATGACCAGCGGGCCGAGCGACGTGACCAGGAAGGTGTAGCCATCGGCCGGTGCCCGCTGCACGAAGGTGGCGCCGATCGTGCCGGTGGCGCCGGCCCGGTTGTCGACCGTGAAGGGCTGCTTGAGCTTTTCGGTCAGGCGGGGGCTTACGGCACGGGCGACCTGGTCGGTGGAGCCGCCGGGCGGGAAGGGCACCACCAGCGTGACTGCATTGTCAGGCCAGGCCAGGGCCGAGGTGCTCAACGTGGCCATGGCCAGTGCGGCGGTGATACAAAGTTTTTTCATGTCTTGTCTCCTTGATGGTTGAATGACATCGTTGTCATTTTTGGGCGAATGCCAGCATCTGTTTTATTTCTGTCGCCATGAACTCTGTTTTTTTGTTGGCCGGATAAATGATATCGTTGTCATTTCAAAAGTCAATGCGGGGTGATCTGCTGCATGTTTCGCTGGGTGCGGCGCCAAGGGCACCTGCTGGGCGCAGCCATGGAGTGGTGGTTAGCAGGCGCTCCTCGCAGCCTTTGCGCAGGCGGGCACCGGGGCGGGGCCGCTGCGCTATCTGCTAACGTCGCGCATGGCGGGTCGCGCTACGGGTTGTGCTCTGCTGCGTACGGCTGCCAGCGCCCACTGCACTGGCCGTGGCCCCCTCCGGCTGCTTCTCGCACCGACATCCGCTTGTCCGCACCTTCCGCTTTTTCCGCAGTCTCCGCCGTACCCTTCATGAACCTGCCACCGCCCCGCAAGCCCGCCACCCTGCACGACGTTGCCCAGGCGGCCGGCGTCTCGCCCATCACGGCGTCGCGTGCGCTGGGTAACCCCCGCATCGTGTCGGAGAAGACACGGGCGCGCGTGCAGCAGGCGGTGGAGGCCACGGGCTACATCCCCAATCTGCTGGCCGGGGGGCTCAAGTCCAAGCGCAGCCGCATGGTGGCGGGGATCGTGCCGGCGCTGTCGGTGTCGCAGTTCCTGCCCACGGTGCAGTCGCTCACGGCCACGCTGGCTGAAGAGGGCTACCAACTCCTACTGGGCCAGACGTTCTACGACGCGCAGCGCGAGATCGATGTGCTCAACGCCATGGTCAGCCGGCAGCCGGACGGCATCGTGATGATGGGCCTGGTGCAGTCCGAAGCCGCGCGCGACCGCTTGCGCAAAGCGGGCGTGCCGGTGGTGGAGACCTGGGACATCAGCGACCGCCCGGTGGACATGGTGATCGGGTTTTCGCACCTTAAGGTGGGCAGTGCGCTGGCGGGGTACTTCCTGTCGCGGGGCTACCAGCGCGTGGGCATCGCCACCGGCGGCGACCAGCGCGCGATGGAGCGGCGCGAGGGTTTTCTGGCCGCCTGGGGCCGCGATGTGCCCACGGCCGTGGTGCCTGCGCCCAGCACGCTGCAACTGGGCCGCAGGGCGCTGTGCGAACTGCTCGCCCGGGAGCCCGCACTGCAGGCGGTGGTGTGCAGCTCGGACATGCTGGCCCACGGCATTCTGGTGGAGGCCCAGGCGCGCGGCCTGCGCGTGCCGCAAGACCTGGCGATCTCCGGTTTTGGCAATGCGGACTTCAGCGCACACATGGTGCCGCCCATCACCACCGTGCATGTGGACGGGCCCGAGATCGGCCGTCTGGCAGCGCAGCTCATCATGGACCGCTGCCGTGGCGTGCAGCCACAGCGCTCGACTTTCGACCTGGGGTTTGAGCTGATCGAGCGGGCGTCTACCGCTGCCGTGCCGGACTGATGCCGCTGGCCGGACCGCTCAGGGTGTGAGGTACACCGGCCTCGCCGGGTCCACGCCTACTTACTTGTTCTTCTCGCGCGGCAGGCGGCCCATCAGATAGAACTCGGGGTTGGGCTGCATGCCGGCAAAGCTGGCCATGCGGTTCGAAAGCCCGAAGAACGCGGTGATGGCCGCGATGTCCCAGATGTCCTCATCGTCGAAGCCATGGGGGTGCAGGGCCTCGAAGTCGGCGTCCTCGATCTCGTGCGAGCGCTGGCACACCTTCATCGCAAAGTCGAGCATGGCCCGCTCGCGCGGGCTGATGTCGGCCTTGCGGTGGTTGACCGCCACTTGGTCGGCGATGAGCGGCTTCTTCTCGTAGATGCGCAGGATGGCGCCGTGGGCCACCACGCAGTACAGGCACTGGTTGGCGGCGCTGGTGGTGGTGACGATCATCTCGCGCTCGCCCTTGGTCAGGCTGCCTTCTTCCTTGAGCATGAGCGCATCGTGGTACGCAAAGAACGCGCGCCACTCTGCAGGGCGGCGGGCAAACGCCAGGAACACGTTGGGGATGAAGCCTGCCTTTTCCTGCACTTCCACGATGCGTGCGCGGATGTCGTCGGGCAGGGTGTTCAGGTCGGGGAAGGGGTAGCGGCTCACAAAGGTCTCCTTGGCTTGTTGTGTTGTGTCGTGGATGCCAGTATCCGCGATGCACCGCATTGCGCTGCGCGCATGAAACTGGCGCCGCCCCCGCCAGTGCACCCGTGGATCCGGCTTCGCCGGTCCACCGGGTGCGTCCCCCTCCGGGTGCGTCCCCCTCCGGGGGAAGACGCCGCCAGGCGGCTCAGGGGGAGCTCAAGGATGCCAGTGCGTGGCCCGTACCGGGTTTTGCGCGGGCGCTGCCGTGTTGCCCGCCAGCGCATACGACAACTGCGTCGCTGCGGCGATCACTGTCTGGGCCAGCGCTTCGAGCTTTTCAGCGGGCAGGCGCGAGGCGGGGCCCGAGATGCATACCGACCCCATCAGCCGCCAGTGCATGCCGAACA
>Ga0209023_10001933_pt1 | contig 26803 bp, 19 predicted proteins | sample LakOneMetagenome_FD_187468 | JGI IMG/M metagenome (GOLD analysis project Ga0209023, IMG submission 187468) | Freshwater and sediment microbial communities from Lake Erie, Canada (SPAdes) (version 2) | ecosystem: Environmental > Aquatic > Freshwater > Lentic | place: Lake Erie, Canada...
GCGCTCGCGGCGCGGATCGACGCGGCCCTGCCGCAGACGCAGTGCACGCGCTGCGGCTACCCAGACTGCGCCTCGTACGCGCAAGCCATCGCATCAGGCGCGGCCGCCATCAACCAATGCCCACCGGGTGGCGCCGAAGGCATTGCCCGGCTGGCGGCCATCACGGGCCAGGCCATTGCGCCCCTGAGTGCCGAGCATGGCCAGGAGGCGCCGCGCGCCGTGGCGTTCATCGACGAGGCCTGGTGTATAGGCTGCACCCTGTGCATCAAGGCCTGCCCGACAGACGCCATCGTGGGGGCCAACAAGGTGATGCACACGGTGATCGAGCCGTATTGCACCGGGTGCGAGCTGTGCATTCCGGTCTGTCCGGTGGACTGCATCCAGCTCGAGAACGTGACGGGCACCGCCACGGGCTGGGCGGCTTGGTCCCAGCCTTTGGCCCGGCAGGCCCAGCAACGCTACGCGGCGCACCGTGAGCGGTTGCCGCTGGAGGCTGTGGCGGACGATGAAGAATCTGGTGGTGCCATGACGGCGGGACCATCGGTCGGTCATACCACTGGCACGGGCGCTGGCACAGGTGCTGGCCCTGAAGCCTCAGCACCAGCACCGGGTGACGCGGGAAAAGCCCAGGCCGCGCGCCAAGCCGCCATTGCTGCTGCCATGGAACGCGCCCGCCAGCGCCGCGCTCAAGGCCCGGGCTAGCAGCCAAAAGCAAGCCCAAGAGCCCACGAGCCAGCATTCGCTGCACCGACAGGCGGCAGCCGAAGCGCGTGCCCCTTAGCCGAAAGGCTCAGCGCGCTGCCAACGTCTTGTACACACCGCAGCCCAGGTACAGGTCGCCCACGCGGCTCACGTACGACATCTTGGTCTGCACCGCGCCCGAGGCCGGGTTGACGATGTCGTACTCCACCCAGCCTGGCGCCTGATCGGCCTGCGCGACGATGTCACTCACCAATTGGTCGCCTGCAATGCCGGGAATGTCCTGCACCCGCGTGCCCACCTTGGCCGGGTTGCCGCCAAACGCGCGGTACGTTCCTCCCGTGTCCAGAGCAAACACGTACATGTCGCGGTCATGGTAGGGCTGGGCCTTGTCGGTGATGCTGCGCAGAAACTTGTCGTGCGAGGTGCTCTTGTGCAAGGCCACCGCCCTCTTCACCAGCGCCACGGCTTCTTCGGCCGTGCCCTGCTGCAGGCGGAAGGCAGACACCGCGCGCGACAGCGTGGAGGCGCGGCTTTGCAGCGCCTCGGCCTGCTGCACCGCATGGCCCACCATCTGGGCGTTGTGCTGGGTAATCTGGTCCAGCTGCTGCACGGCGGCGCTGACTTCGCGCAGGCCGGTGCTCTGCTCGGTGCTGGAGCCCGATATCTCGCTCATGCTGGCCGCCACGCTGCGGATCCCGCTGGCCATGTCGGCAATGCCCTCGCCGGCAGACCGGATGAGGCCCGCGCTGGTTTCCACCTGGCTCACCGATGCCCCGATCAATTCACGGATTTCGCGGGCGGCATCGCCCGAGCGCTTGGCCAGGGTGCGCACCTCGGCCGCCACCACCGCAAAGCCCCGGCCCTGCTCGCCGGCGCGTGCGGCTTCGACCGCGGCGTTCAGGGCGAGGATGTTGGTCTGGAACGCGATGCTGTCGATGACCCCGATGATCTCGGTCATGCGGCGCGCGCCCTGCTGGATCGCCTCCACCGATTGCACCGCGCGGTCCATCGCCTGCGCGCCCTGGTCGGCGGCCTGGCGCACCTGGGCGGCGCGCGCGTCGGCGCTCTGGGCCGTCTGGGCGTTGTTCTGCACGGCGGACGACAGCTGCTCCACGCTGGCCGCGGTCTGCTCCAGGTTGGCGGCCTGCTGCTCGGTGCGGTCGGCCAGCGACCGGTTGCCCTCCGCCAGGCTTTGCCCTGCATGAGCCACCAGCGCCGCGTTGCTGCGGATGTCGGCCACCATCGACGACAGCGTGATCACCATGCGGTCGAGCGACTGCGCCATCTCGGCGGCCTCGTCGCGGCCGATGCTGGTGCCAGAGCGTGCGCACAGGTCGCCGCCGCGCGTGCGCTCGATGGCCTCGGCCAGCGTCGCCAGGTCTGCCGACAGGCTGGCGTAGAGCGCAACCAGTGCATACAGCACCACCACCACGGCCAGCGCCAGCAGCCACCATGCGGCGGCCGTGGCAGCCAAGGCCAGCGCCACGGCCACCAGCACACCCAGCGTCAACAGCTTGCCGGGCAGGCGCCACCTGCGCATCCACCAAAGGCCCGGGCGCAACGGCAGGAATCCTGGCATCGTGTCTCCTCTTGTAGTTCTAGCAAATGGCCGGAATCCTAGGGGGACGCACTTACGGTGAATTGACACAGCGCGGGGCCCACGGGTTTGCACTGATGCCGCGCCCCGGCGCTCGGAAGCCGGGCCCCACCCATCGCCCATAATGGCGCCCCATGAACCCCCTGCTTTCCCACCTCCAGCCTTACCCGTTCGAGCGGCTGCGGCAGCTCTTTGCCGGGGTGACGCTTCCCACCCACTACAGCCCGATCAGCCTGGGCATGGGGGAGCCACGCCATCCTACACCGCAGTTCATCAAGGACGCACTCAGTACCAACCTCAGTGGCCTGGCCAGTTACCCCGCGACAGCGGGAGACCTGAAGCTGCGCGAAGCCTTCACCGGCTGGCTGGAGCAGCGCTACGCGCTCAAGCTTGACCCCGCCACCCAGGTGCTGCCGGTCAACGGCTCGCGCGAGGCGCTGTTCGCGTTTGCACAGACGGTCATCGACCCGTCCAAGGGACAGCCGCTGGTGGTCTGCCCCAATCCGTTTTATCAAATCTACGAAGGTGCAGCCTTGCTGGCAGGCGCCCAGCCCTACTACGCGGCGAGCGACCCGTCGCGCAATTTCGCGGTCAACTGGGACACCGTGCCCGAGGCGGTGTGGCAGCAAACGCAGCTGCTGTTCGTGTGCTCGCCCGGCAACCCCACCGGCGCGGTGATGCCGCTGACTGAATGGCAAAAACTGTTTGAACTGAGCGACCGCTACGGGTTCATCATCGCCTCGGACGAGTGCTACAGCGAGATCTACTTCCGCGACGAGCCTCCTCTGGGTGGGCTGCAGGCCGCAGAGCGGCTTGGCCGGCGCGATTTCAAGAACCTGATCTCGTTCACCAGCCTGTCCAAGCGCAGCAACGTGCCGGGCATGCGCAGCGGCTTCGTGGCGGGCGACGCGGCCCTGATCAAGGCCTTCTTGCTGTACCGCACCTACCACGGCAGCGCCATGAGCCCCATCGTGCAAGCCGCCAGCATCGCCGCCTGGGGTGACGAGCAGCACGTGGTGGAAAACCGCGCGCGCTACCGCAAGAAGTTCGCCCAGGTCACGCCGCTGCTGGCGGGCGTGATGAACGTCGCCCTGCCCGACGCCGGTTTCTACCTGTGGGCCAAGGTACCCGACGCCCTGGGCATGACCGACGCCGAGTTCGCGCGGGCCCTTTTGGCTCAATACAATGTCACGGTGCTGCCTGGCAGCTACCTGGCCCGCGAGGCCCAAGGCAGCAACCCCGGCGCCCAGCGCGTGCGCATGGCCCTGGTGGCCGAAACCGAAGAATGCGTGGAAGCCGCGCTGCGCATCGTGCAATTCATCCAATCCCGTACTGCCTGATCCGATCCCTGATCCACAGACGACCGACTTACCGACAGATCAATAGACCGATAGATCAATAGACCGACGACACCATGACACAACAACTGCAAACCCTCATCGACAACGCCTGGGACAACCGCGCCAGCCTCTCCCCTGCCGCCGCCCCCAAGGAAATCCAGGACGCTGTAGAGCACGTGATCGCCGAGCTGAACAACGGCACGCTGCGCGTGGCCACCCGTGAAGGCGTGGGCCAGTGGACCGTGCACCAGTGGATCAAGAAGGCCGTGCTGCTGTCGTTCCGCCTGAAGGACAACGAACTCGTGAAGGCTGGCGACCTGGGCTTCTACGACAAGGTGCAAACCAAGTTCGCCCACCTGACGGCCGATGAAATGAAGGCCACCGGCGTGCGCGTGGTGCCGCCCGCCGTCGCCCGCCGCGGCAGCTTCATCGCCAAGGGCGCGATCCTGATGCCGTCGTACGTGAACATCGGCGCCTACGTGGGCGAAGGCACCATGGTCGACACCTGGGCCACCGTGGGCTCGTGCGCCCAGATCGGTGCCAACGTGCACCTGTCGGGCGGCGTGGGCATCGGCGGCGTGTTGGAGCCCCTGCAGGCCGGCCCCACCATCATTGAAGACAACTGCTTCATCGGCGCGCGCTCCGAAGTCGTCGAAGGCGTGGTGGTCGAAGAGCACTCGGTGCTGGGCATGGGCGTGTACCTGGGCCAGAGCACCCCCATCTTCAATCGCGCCACGGGCGAGATCAGCTACGGCCGCGTGCCCACCGGCTCGGTGGTGGTGAGCGGCAACCTGCCCAAGACCGCTGCCAACGGCGCGCCTTACAGCATGTACGCCGCCATCATCGTCAAGCAGGTGGATGCGCAAACCCGCTCCAAGACCAGCATCAACGACCTGCTGCGCGACTGACCGGGCAGCGAGTTATTGACCGCAGCACCCGTCGTGCGGCACGATCAGCGCCACAGACTCAGCGCCACAGACGATAAAGACGACAACCCGAGGGACACACCATGAGCACGATGGAACGGATTCTCCGCCTGATGGCCGAGAAAAAGGCGTCCGACGTCTACTTGTCGGCCAACGCGCCGGCGCTGATCAAGATCAACGGCGAGTGCGTGCCGATCAACAACCAGATCCTGCCCGCCGACGCGCCGCGCAACCTGCTCTCCGAAGTGGTCCCCCCGGACCGCATCGAAGAGCTGGAAGAAACCGGCGAGCTCAACATGGGCGTGCCGCTCAGCGGCGTGGGGCGGTTCCGCGTCAGCGCCATGCGCCAGCGCGGCAGCTACGCGGTGGTGATCCGCTTCATCTCGCAGCACATCCCTGAATTCGACTCGCTGGGCCTGCCGCCCGTGCTGCGCGACCTGATCATGGAAAAGCGCGGCCTGGTGCTGGTGGTGGGTGCCACGGGCTCGGGCAAGAGCACGACACTGGCGTCGATGATCGACACCCGCAACGAAGCGCTCACGGGCCACATCCTCACCATCGAGGACCCGGTCGAATACCAGTTCAGAAACAAGAAATCCATCGTCAACCAGCGCGAGATCGGCAGCGATACGCAGTCGCTGCAAACCGCACTGAAAAACGCGCTGCGCCAGGCGCCCGACGTGATCCTGATCGGCGAAATCCGCGACCGCGAGACCATGTCGGCCGCCATTGCGTACGCACAGTCCGGCCATTTGTGCTTGGCCACCCTGCACGGCAACAACAGCTACCACGCGCTCAACCGCATCTTGTCGTTCTACCCCGTCGAAGTGCGCCCCACCATGCTGGGCGACCTGGCGTCGGCGCTCAAGGCCATCGTCTCGCAGCGCCTGGTGCGCAAGACCGACGGCGGCCGCGTGCCGGCGGTGGAGGTCATGCTCAACTCCAAGCTCGTCTCCGAGCTGGTGGAAAAGGGCGACTTCTCGGGCGTGAAGGAAGCCATGGAAAAGTCCATGGCCGAAGGCTCGCAGACCTTTGAAGAAGCTTTGGCCCAGCTCATCATGGACGCCAAGATCGACCGCAAGGAAGGCATTGCCTACGCAGACTCGCCCACCAACCTGATGTGGCGCCTGCAAAACGACTTTTCCCTGGCTGCCAACGCCGCCAAGGCCCAAAAGGAAGCGCGTGACGCGCCCGACGACCAGCCCTCGTTCACCGAGATCGTGCTGGACGTCAAACCCACCGCTTGAACGACACCTATCCCGCCCCCGATGTCCCGCACACTGCACCTCGCTGAACAGCTCATTGCCCTGCCCTCCATCACCCCTGAAGACGCCGGGTGCCTTGAACTGCTGACGGCCCGCCTGGCTCCGCTGGGGTTCGTTTGCGAACGCATCGACAGCGGGCCGGCAGATTTCCGTGTCAGCAATTTGTGGGCAAAAAGGTCGGTACCGCTGGATGGACGTGCGCAAGCAGCTATCAAAACCATAGTATTTGCGGGCCACACGGACGTGGTGCCCACCGGGCCGCTGGCGCAGTGGAGCAGCGACCCGTTCGTGCCCACGCACCGGGATGGCAAGCTCTATGGCCGAGGTGCCAGCGACATGAAGACCTCGATTGCCGCCTTTGTGGTCGCGGTCGAAGAGTTTCTGTCCGCCACGCCAGAGCCACAGATCCAGCTGGCGTTTCTCCTGACCAGCGACGAAGAAGGTCCGTCGGTGGACGGCACCAAGGTAGTGATCGAGCAGCTAACCGCGCGCGGCGAAGCGCTGCACTACTGCATCGTGGGTGAGCCCACCTCGGTCGAGCGCACCGGCGACATGATCAAGAACGGCCGCCGCGGCACCTTGAGCGGCAAGCTCACCGTGCGCGGTATCCAGGGCCACATCGCGTACCCCCAACTGGCGCGCAACCCTATTCACCAGGCACTGCCGGCATTGGCAGAGTTGGCCGCGACCGAATGGGACCAGGGCAACGCCTTCTTCCCGCCCACCAGCTGGCAGATCAGCAACATGCACGGCGGCACCGGCGCCACCAACGTGATTCCGGGCGACGTGGTGATCGACTTCAACGTCCGCTTTTCCACCGAGTCCACGGCCGAAGGCCTCAAGCAGCGCGTGCATGCCCTGCTCGACCGCCATGGCCTGGAGTACGACCTGCGCTGGACGCTGGGCGGCCAGCCCTTCCTCACCACGCCAGGCGAACTGGTCAGCGCGGTGCAGCAGGCCATCACCGCCGAAACCGGCCTTACCACCGAGCTGTCGACCACCGGTGGCACCAGCGACGGCCGCTTCATCGCGCAGGTGTGCCCCCAGGTGATCGAGATGGGGCCGCCGAACGCCACCATTCACAAGATCGACGAGCACATCGTCGTGGCCGACATCGAGCCGCTCAAGAACATCTACCGCCGCACGCTGGAGAACCTGGATGCTGCGGCGAGGGCCACGGCATGACGACCGTCCAAGAGCTCATCGACTCCGTCGCCGCGCGCCTGGATGCAGCAGGGGTCGCTTTCGGCCACGGCACCACCAATGCCTTCGACGAGGCCGCCTGGCTGGTGCTCTGGCAGCTGGGCCTGCCGATCGATGACCTCGACAGCGTCGAAAACATGCCCATCACCGGGGAGCAGCGCGACGAAGTGGAGGCACTGCTGAGCGACCGCATCGCCACACGCAAACCCGCCGCCTACCTCACGCAAGAGGCCTGGCTGCAAGGCGTACCCTTCTACGTGGACGAACGCGCCATCGTGCCGCGCAGCTTCATTGCCGAGCTGCTGGTCGATGGCAGCGTGGACGAATTCCTGAGCGAGAACACCCGCCGGGTGCTCGACCTGTGCACCGGCAACGGCAGCCTGGCCGTGCTGGCCGCCATGGCGTGGCCCGAGGTCGCTGTCACCGGCGCCGACATCTCGTCCGACGCCTTGGCCGTAGCGCGTATCAATGTCGACAAGCATGGGCTGCAAGACCGCATTCAACTGCAGCTGTCCGACGGCTTGGCCGCCCTGCCCGGCCCGTGGGACCTGATCCTGTGCAATCCGCCTTACGTGAACGCAGCCAGCATGGCGGCATTGCCGGCCGAATACCGGGCAGAACCAGAACTCGCGCTGGCGGGCGGCAGTGACGGCATGGACTTCATACGCCAGCTGTTTGCGGCAGCGCCGGCCTGCATGAGCGAAGACGCCGTGATCGTGCTGGAGATCGGCAATGAGCGCGCGAACTTCGAAGCCGCCTTCCCCACATTGCCCGCGTTTTGGCTTGAAACGAGTGCGGGTGAAGACCAGGTTTTACTGGTGGCCCGGCAGGCTTTGATTGCCCAAACGCGCCTCACGGCACAATAGAGGGTTGCGCGCCCCAGGCTTTGGCACCGGTTTGACCGGTTGCGAAGGCTCTGCGGCCCCCTGATTTTCAATGCCACCCGCTCCGTGCGGGTGCGCTTTTTTCTGAGCTCCGGATGATCACCCTCAAGAACGTAACCCTGCGACGCGGCGCCAAAGTCGTGCTCGACAGCGTGTCTGCCACCATCAACCCCGGCGAAAACGTCGGTCTGGTGGGGCGAAATGGCGCGGGCAAGTCCAGCCTGTTTGCGCTGCTCAGTGGCAAGCTGCATGAAGACGGTGGCGACTTCCACATCCCCAGCAGCTGGCGGATGGCCGAAGTGGCTCAGAACATGCCCGAGACCGACCAATCGGCGACGGATTTCGTGCTGGAAGGAGACACCCGCCTGGCCGAGGTGCAGCAGCAGTTGCTGGACGCCGAGGCCAGTGACGATGGCATGGCCATCGCCCATGCGTATTCGGACCTGCACGACGCCGGAGCGCACGACGCGGTTGCACGGGCGCAGGCATTGATTCTGGGCCTGGGGTTTCGCGTCAGCGAGCTCGACAACCCGGTCGACAGCTTCTCGGGCGGCTGGCGCATGCGCCTGCAGCTGGCGCGCGCGCTGATGTGCCCGAGCGACCTGCTGCTGCTGGACGAGCCGACCAATCACTTGGACTTGGACGCCCTGGTCTGGCTGGAAGCATGGCTCAAGCGCTACGCAGGCACCATGATCGTGATCAGCCATGACCGGGAGTTCCTGGACGCCATCACCAATGTCACCCTGCAGATCCAGACGGGCCAGTTGAACCGCTACGGCGGCAACTACAGCAAGTTCGAAGAGCTGCGCGCGCAGCAGCTCGAGTTGCAACAAGCCAGCTTTTCCAAGCAGCAGGAGAAGATGGCCCACCTGCAGAAGTTCATCGACCGCTTCAAGGCCAAGGCCAGCAAGGCCAAGCAGGCGCAAAGCCGCGTCAAGCAGCTGGACCGCATGGAGAAGATTGCGCCTGTGCTGGCAGAGGCCGACTTCACCTTCGAATTCAAGGAACCGGCCAACCTGCCCAACCCGATGCTGGCCATCAGCGACGCGTCGTTCGGCTATGTGGACGAGGACGGCGTGCCGACCACCATTTTGTCGAATGTCAACCGATCGGTGCTGGCGGGCCAGCGCATCGGCATTCTGGGTGCCAACGGCCAGGGCAAGTCGACCCTGGTGAAGACCATCGCGCGCACCATGAAGGCGCTGGGCGGCAGCGTGACCGAAGGCAAGGGACTGAACATTGGCTACTTTGCGCAGCAAGAGCTTGATGTGTTGCGCCCCGCGGAGAACCCGCTGGAGCACATGATTCGCCTGGCCAAGGAGCTGGGCCCTGACCTCAAACAACCGAGCCGTGAGCAGGACCTGCGCAGCTACCTGGGCACGTTCAACTTCACCGGCGACATGGTCAAGCAGGCCGTGGGCACGATGAGCGGCGGCGAAAAGGCCCGCCTGGTGCTGGCGATGATCGTCTGGCAACGTCCCAACCTGCTGCTGCTGGACGAGCCTACGAACCACCTGGACCTGGCAACCCGCGAAGCGCTGGCCATGGCGCTCAACGACTTTGACGGCACCGTCATGCTGGTCAGCCATGACCGCGCGCTGCTGCGTTCGGTCTGCGAGGACTTCTGGATGGTGGGCCGTGGCGTCGTGGGACCGTTTGACGGGGACCTGGACGCCTACCAGCGCTATCTGCTCGACGAATCCCGGCGCCTGCGCGAGGAAGCACGCCAGGCCGATCAGGCGCAGACGTCAACAGCCCGTGCAGACGCCACACCCGTGGCTACAGCACCATCGACGGCGGCGGCCCCAGTGGCTGCACCTGCCCCTACCCTCGCTGCGGCCCCGGCTGCCCCCCAGACTCCAGCCCGGGACGGTCGGGAGCAGCGCAAGCTCGATGCGCAGGCTCGCCTACAGCAATCCGAAAAAACCAAACCGCTCAAGAAGGAACTGGAAGCCATCGACAAGCGCCTGGCGGCACTATCGGCTGAACGGGCGGACTTGGAGCGCAAGCTGACGGAGGCGCTGCCGCCATCCGACATTGCCGACTGCGGCAAACGCCTGAAAGCGGGGCACGACGAGACGGCGCAGCTGGAAGAACGGTGGCTCGAAATTTCTTCGTCGATTGAAGAAATTCAGACGGCCTCGGCCTGACCAAGATGTAAAACCATGTAAATTTTGCATGGTATTTTGATACTGTAGCGCTTCCCTACCAATGATGAGCAGCTACAAATTCAATAGCAAATTGGAATGTAAAGAACAGGGGCGGAGCGGTTGCATTTTTTTGCGAAAGGTTGTCAACGCAACCAGAGAGGCACGCGTTGTTGGTACATCACAGGAGTTTTTCAGATGAATACCACCGCAATCTTGTCAGCCTGGCCCGAAGACGAACGCGACCGCAAACGCGCTCCCGCCCGCTTCTGAGTCCGCCTCGGCCCTGTTCTAAATCCCGATCCACGGATTTCAAATCATGAACGCCCCGACCTTTGTTCGCAGACCGTGCTTTTGCAGCGGTGCGCCAGACGGCCGGGCTTCGTCCAGGAGGCATCTCCGGTTGCAAGCCACCCCATAGCTTGCCCTCATCAATGTTCTCCACAACAAAAAACCCCGCACTGCGGGGTTTTTGCTTTTTGGGGGGAAGGATTCCCGCCACAGACTGCCCTCTCTCTGAAAGGCAGGGCAGTCGGCTTGGCCATCAGCCCATGTGCAGGCCGCCGTTGACGGAGAAGTCGGCGCCGGTGGCGTATCCGCCCTCTTCCGATGCCAGCCAGGCGATGATCGAAGCGATTTCGCTGGGTTCACCCAGGCGTTTGACGGGCACGGTGGCGACAATCTTCTCCAGCACGTCGGGACGGATGGCCTTGACCATGTCGGTACCGATGTAGCCGGGGCTTACTGTGTTGACGGTCACACCCTTGGTGGCGAGCTCCTGGGCCAATGCCATCGAGAAACCATGCATGCCGGCCTTGGCGGCCGAATAGTTGGTCTGGCCGGCTTGGCCCTTTTCGCCGTTGACGGAGCTGATGTTGATGATGCGGCCCCAGCCCTTTTCCACCATGTCTGCCACCACTTGCTTGGTGACGTTGAACATGCTGTTGAGGTTGGTTTCGATGACTGCGTCCCAGTCTTCGCGCGACATCTTGAGGAACATGCGGTCGCGCGTAATGCCGGCGTTGTTCACCAGCACGTCGATGGTGCCATGCTCCGCCTTGGTCTTGCCGAACGCTTCCACCGTGGAATCCCAGTCGCCTACATTGCCGACCGATGCGTAGAAGCTGTAGCCGAGGGCCTTTTGTTCCGCCAGCCACTTGGCATGGTCACGGGTCGGGCCGCAGCCCGCGATGACCTTGAAGCCCTCTTTGTGCAGGCGCTGGCAGATGGCGGTACCGATACCGCCCATGCCGCCGGTGACGTATGCAACTTTTTGGCTCATGTGATTTCTCCTTGTTGATTGTGTGATGCCTTCACCGCCACTCTAACCAAGAATTCAGGCACCGCCGTGAAGGAAAACACTGAAGCCCCTTGCGTTTTCAACATATTGATATGCCCGCGGTAGGCCCTATCTCCAGCACCTGCGGTCCGTCACTGTTTTGGTGCGTGTCTGCGACGTCCAAAAGCTTGAGACAAGCGGAAACAAAAAAGCCGCGTCAAAGCGCGGCTTTCTTTTCTCACACGGGGCTCAGGGCCCCACAGTGATCGCAGACGCTTCTCTGCAATCCCGTGAGTGCCTCAGTCAATGTCGATCAGCGTTCCAGCGCCAGCGACACGCCCATGCCGCCACCGATGCACAGTGCGGCGATGCCTTTCTTCGCGTCGCGGCGCTGCATTTCGTGCAGCAGCGTCACCAGAATGCGGCAGCCGGATGCGCCGATGGGGTGACCAATCGCAATGGCGCCGCCGTTCACGTTGACCTTGGCGGGGTCGATCCCCAGCTCTTTGTTCACGGCGCAGGCTTGTGCGGCAAAGGCTTCGTTCAGCTCGAACAGGTCCACATCGGCGGCGTTCCAGCCCGCGCGCTCCAGCGCCCTGCGCGTGGCCGACACGGGGCCCATGCCCATGGTGGCGGGGTCGAGGCCCGTGGTGCCAAAGGCTGCGATGCGGGCCAGGGGCTTGAGGCCCAGGGCCGCAGCCTTCTTGGCGCTCATCACCACCACGGCGGCTGCGCCATCGTTCAGGCCCGAGGCATTGCCCGCCGTCACGCTGCCCGCCTTGTCGAAGGCGGGGCGCAGGCCGGCGAGGGCTTCTGCGTTGGTCTTGCGGTTGAGGTATTCGTCGGCGTTGAAGAGGATGGGATCGCCCTTCTTTTGCGCCAGGCTCACGCCCACGATCTCATCGGCGAACTTGCCGGCATCCTGTGCGGCGGCGGCCTTTTGCTGGCTGCCCAGCGCCAGGGCATCCTGCATGTCGCGGGTGATGCTGTATTGCTTGGCCACGTTCTCGGCGGTGATGCCCATGTGGTACTGGTTGTAGACGTCCCACAGGCCGTCCACGATCATGGTGTCGACGAGCTTCCAGTCGCCCATGCGCTGGCCGTCGCGCGAGCCGGGCAGCACGTGGGGAGCCAGGCTCATGCTCTCCTGCCCGCCCGCCACCACGATCTCGCTGTCGCCCCAGGCCACGGCCTGGGCGGCCAGCATCACGGCCTTGAGGCCCGAGCCGCACACGGCGTTGATGGTGAGGGCCGGGGTTTCCTTGGCCACACCGGCCTTGATGGAGGCCTGGCGAGCGGGGTTTTGCCCCACGCCGGCGGTCAGCACCTGGCCCATGATGACTTCGCCGATCTGGTCGGACGACAGGCCCGCGCGTGCGATGGCTTCGCGGATCACGATGGCGCCCAGTTCGGTGGCCGGGGTCTTGGCCAGTGCGCCACCAAACTTGCCCACAGCGGTGCGGGTGGCCGAAACGATGACGATGTCTTCCATGGAATGTCCTTCTTTGTGGTTGGGTCGGTGCAGGCCCACGCTGGCGGGCTTGTCTGGTTTGCGTGAAAGGCGGTTTCGCCGGGTAATTCTCTCAGGCCTTCAAGTCAGGACTTTCAGGACTTTTGCTTTACGTAGCTGCCTGGCGCGGGCTCGATGGCCTTGAACTTGGTGCCCTTGCCGTAGGTCTTGGGCGCAGCGATCTGCTTGCCGGCGTGGCCCTTGAGCCAGCCCGACCAGTCGGTCCACCAGCTGCCGGGGTGCTCGGTGGCTCCTTCGAGCCACTGGTCCAGCGTGGCCGGGAACTTGCCGTCGGCGCGTATCCAGTGGCTGCGCTTGCCCTTGGAGGGCGGGTTGATGACGCCTGCGATGTGGCCCGATGCGCCCATCACGAAGCGCTTCTTGCCCGGCAGCACCTGGGTGGATGCGTAGGCTGCGGTGGCCGGCACGATGTGGTCCTCGCGCGAGCCGTAGATGTACACGGGCAAGGTCAGCTGGCCCAGATCCATCTTCTCGCTGCACACGGTGAGCTTGCCGGGCTTGACCAGGCTGTTTTCCAGGTAGAAATTGCGCAGGTACCACGCGTAGAACGGGCCCGGCAGGTTGGTGCTGTCGCTGTTCCAGTACAGCAGGTCAAACGGTGGTGGCGTCTCGCCCTTGAGGTAGTTGCCCACCACGTAGTTCCACACCAGGTCGTTAGGGCGCAGGAAGCTGAAGGTCGATGCCAGGTCCTGCCCCTTCATCAGTCCGCCGTGGCCCATTTGCATCTCGCGGAACTTGACAAAGGCTTCGTCGATGAACACATCCAGAATGCCGGTGTCCGAAAAGTCGATGAGCGTGGTGAGGAAGGTGGCGCTGGCCACAGGCTCTTCGCCCCGCGCCGCCAGCACCGCCAGGGCGTTGCTCAGGATGGTGCCACCCACGCAGAAGCCCAGCGCATTGATCTGGTCGGCCCCGGTGATGCTCTGCACCACGTCAATGGCGGCCATCGCGCCGTCTTCCACATAGTCGTCCCAGGCCTTGTGGGCCAGAGTGTCGTCGGGGTTGCGCCAGCTGACCACGAAGGTGCGCTGGCCCTGGTCCACCGCATAGCGGATAAGCGAGTTCTCGGGCTGCAGGTCGAGGATGTAGAACTTGTTGATGCACGGCGGCACCAGCAGGAAGGGCCGCTCGTACACCTTGGCGGTGAGCGGCTTGTATTCGAGCAGCTGGAACAGCTCGTTCTCGAACACCACGGCGCCTTCGGTGGTGGCCACATTGCGGCCCACTTCGAACAGGCTTTCGTCCGTCATTGAGACATGGCCCTGCGTGATGTCGTGCAGCAGGTTCTGCATGCCTTTGGCAATGCTCTCGCCCTTGGTTTCGATGGCCTTCTTCTGCGCTTCGGCGTTGAAGGCCAGAAAGTTGCTGGGCGCCATGGCGGCCATCCACTGCTCGACGCCGAAGCGGATGCGCGCCTTGGTCTTTTCGTCGGATTCGACCGCATCGGCCATGCCCATCAGGGTGCGGGCGTTGAGCAGGTAGGCAGCGGCAGAGAATGCGGCCACCGGGTTGGCGGCCCAGCCTTCGCCCGTGAATCGCCGGTCCTTGACCTCGGGCGTGCCCTGCAGGCCCTGAGCCCACAATTGCTTGGCCTCATCCAGATACTGCTGCTGCAAGGCCTGCAGCTTGGACGGGGAGAACTGAAGCTGGGGAGCGGTGGGTGCGGATGTGGATGCGCCAAGATCCATCTTCTGGAACGACTGCAATGCCTGCGACCAGCTTTGCCCGAAAATCTGTTGGAACTGCTGGGCGCTCTCGGCCCAGGGTGATTCAGAATTCATGTTCTTTCCTCGGTGGTTGGTCGTTCGCAGCGGCTGGGCTTTGTCTCTCGACTTCATTGTTGCCTACCGACTTGTGCAAGGCAACGGCTTCAACCCATCTCGGAACGTGTGCTTACATCCAACCGCTTGTTCAATACCCGCAACCAATGTACCTGATCGTCATCGTCTGGACCTATGTCACTCTCATGATGGCCGTGGCCGAAGCCACCAGCCCCGTCGGCACCGTGCTGGGCGCGATCGTCACCTTTGTGCTGTATGGCCTGCTGCCCATGAGCATCCTGGTGTACATCCTCGGGACACCGTCGCGCAAACGGAAGATCAAGGCGCGCCAGGCGGCTGAGCAGGCCGCGTACGACGCACAGCAGGCGGCAGCCCAACCGGTGGATGCAGGGGCCGACGGTGGTGTTGTTGACCCGACACCTGCATCAGGGTCAGTCTCGCCAGATGCAGGCGGCGAAGCGCCCGCTGCTGCCCAGGGTGCCGCTGTCGCGCCGGTGCGAAAAGAACCGTGAGGCGTTGGTCACCGTGCACCATGCCGGGCTGCTGTCGTTGCCGTAGATGCTGGTGATGCCGAGCGCCTGCAGCCGCAGCCGTGCCAGCCCTGCCAGATCACACAGGTACTTGCCCGGCATGCCGACACGGGGCGTGAAGCAGGCCTGCGCGGCCGCAGACACATCGCAGAACGCTGCCCGCACCTCGGCACCGACCTCGAACGCGGTGGGCCCGATACAAGGGCCCAGCCATGCCATGGTGTCCGGTGCAGCCACCGGCGTCGCCTGCGCAGGTGCCGCTAGGACATCTGCTTCAATATTGATAGCACCTGACGCTTGATGGGCAAGCGCAAGGGCACCAAAACGCTTTACCACAGCCTCCAGCACACCCTGGCCGCCCTGCCCCGCCAAGCCCCGCCACCCTGCATGCGCTGCAGCCACCACAGCGCCCGAGCGGTGGGCCAGCAGCACCGGCAGGCAGTCGGCCACCATGATCGTGCAGGCCACACCGGTTTCCGTGGCCACGCAGGCATCCGCATCCGTGCCATCGGCCGTGGCGCTGCCCAGATGCACCACGCCGTCACCATGCACCTGGTTCAAAAAGACGGGCCGCACGCCCGCAGACACCGCCTGCACACGGGCCTGCAAGCGCAGGCGGTTGGTGTGCACGGCCGCGGGGTCGTCGCCCACATGGGAGCCCAGGTTCAGGCTGTCGTAGGGCGGCTGGCTGACCCCGCCGGTGCGCGTGGTGCACAGCGCGTGCACGCCCGGGGGCGCGGGCCAGTCGGGCACCAGCCAGTCGGCGGCGGCCTCTGCGGCGGCGGTGTTGCCGGTCAAGCTTCGTGGTCCGGGCAGGCCGAAGGCTGGGCCTTCTGGAAGGCCGGCAAGGCCAGGCAGGCGTCGTGTACGCCCATGGTGAGCGGCAGGCCGTCCAGGTTCACCTTGAACCGCTGGGCATTGAAGATCTGCGGCACCAGGCAGCAGTCGGCCAACGTGGGCGTGTCGCCCCAGCACAGCAGCGACGGCGGCAGGCCCTGGCTCTCGCGCTCCTGCGACAGCAGCGCCAGTTGACGCTCGACGGCCTCCAGGCCGCTGCGGGCCCAGTGGTGGTACCACGCGTTCTTGGCGTCTTCTTCCACCTTCAGTTCGCGCACCAAGTACTTGAGCACCCGCAGGTTGTTGATGGGATGGATCTCGCACGCCACCATCTGCGCCAGCGCGCGTACCTGGGCCCGCGCCAGCGGGTCGGCGGGCAGCAGCGCGGGCGTGGGATGTGTTTCGTCCAGGTACTCGATGATCGCCATCGACTGCACCAGCGCGGCGCCGTCGTCGGTCACCAGCGTGGGCACCAGCGCATCGCCGACGCGGGCGGTGTAGGCGGGCTGCTGGTGCTCTCCCTTGACGAGGTGCACGGGCAGGTAGTCGTAGTCCAGGCCCTTGATCGCCAGCGCGATGCGCACGCGGTAAGAGGCCGAAGAGCGGAAGTAGTTGTAGAGCTGCATGCAGAGTGTGTGTCGTTGGTATCGGCGCGCCCCGCGCCACGGTGGCCTGCGGGCCGGTCCCGCGGCGGACGCAGCCTGTGAAGGCCCGTCCGTGCGGCTTGCAAAGGGCCGTCAGGCGCCCGAGGCGCCTGCCGGGTCCTGGTGCTGGTAGACCACCTTGGTCAACATGGCCATGAGATCGCTGCGCTGCTGCGCATCGAGCGGGGCCATCAGGCGCTCTTGCACGCGCTGCGCGGCATCGCGCATCTGCAAGGCCGCGACTTCGCCCTCGGGCGTGATCCACAGCAGCTTGCGGCGGCGGTCGCGGGTGTCGGGTTCGCGGCGGATCCAGCCGCGCTTTTCCAGCCGGCCGATCACCGACCCCGACGTGGCCGCATCAAATGCTACGCGCGATGCCAGGGTGACCTGGTCCTCCCCCGGCTGGGCCAGCAGCTCATGCAGGATGGCGAACTGCACAGGCGTCACATCGAACCCCGCCGTCTCTTCCATGAAAAGGGCCACGGTGCGCTGGTGTGCGCGGCGCACCAGGTGGCCTGGCGTGTTGTGGAAATCGAAGCTCTTTGCCATGGGCGCGAGTGTAGCCTCTGGCAGCGCGGGCCTTGCAGCCATGGCACACTGCCACTTCCGGGCGTCCCGCGGCTCTCCCAGGGCCCCCAGCCGAGCCGCCGGGCCTGTTTTAGGCCCCTGGCGGCGGTTGCCAGCCCGGCCCCGTCCTGATATCGAGCAACACAAGAAAAGAAAGGCAGACATGAGCTACGTGTTTTCTCCCGCGCCAGTGGCCAGCGTGCCCGTAGTCGGCAGCGGCGACCGTTTTCCCGTCCACCGCATTTACTGCGTGGGCCGCAACTACGAAGAGCACGCCAAGGAGATGGGTTTCACCGGCCGCGAGCCGCCCTTCTTCTTCATGAAGCCGGCCGATGCCATCGTGGTGGTCAACGCGGGCGAGACAGGCCAGCTGCCCTACCCCACCCTCACGGCCAACCTGCACCACGAGATCGAGCTGGTGGTGGCCATCGGCAAGGGCGGCAAGAACATCGCTGCCGCCGACGCGCTCTCGCACATCTACGGCTACGCCGTGGGCCTGGACATGACGCGCCGCGACCTGCAAAACGATATGAAGAAGCAAGGCCGCCCCTGGTGCATCGGCAAGGGCTTTGACGCCAGCGCGCCCATCGGCCCCATCACGCCCGCAGCCCAGGCGGGCGACGTGGCCAAGGCCGGCATCTGGCTGCAGGTCAACGGTGCCGACAAGCAGCGCAGCACCGTGGCGCAGCTGATCTGGAACATCGCCGAGACCATCGAACACCTGTCCGCCGCCTGGGAGCTGCAGCCCGGCGACCTGATCTACACAGGCACCCCTGAAGGCGTGGGCGCCGTGGTGCGCGGCGACGTGCTGGAAGGTGGCGTGGAAGGCCTGGGTACCCTGCGCCTGAGCGTGGTGTAAGCCCCCCACCGGCGCCAACGCTGCGGCTTGCAGGGACTGCGGTGCATGCATCACATCGCGCTGCATTGCACTGCCTTGCATTCCACCGATCCGACCGAACCGCAGCCGTGCCAACCCTCTCGCAGGCACCGCCGCTACACTATGCTTTTCATAGCTGCTAGCGCATGCTGAACAAGCGGTAGCGGCCTATTTGAACCAAAAACCACGCATGACCTTCCGCAGCCCCATCCAACACTGCCGCGCCTGCGGCACCGCCGTGGTCTACCGGCTGCCGGACGACGGCGACACCAAGCTGCGCGCCGTCTGCCCTGCCTGCCACACGGTGCACTACGAAAACCCGCTCAATGTGGTGGGCACCGTGCCTGTACTGGCCGATGGGCGCGTGCTGCTGTGCAAGCGCAACATCGAGCCGCGCTGGGGCAAATGGACGTTGCCGGCCGGGTTCATGGAGCTGGAAGAAACCACGGCCCAGGGCGCCGCGCGCGAGACGGATGAGGAAGCCGGTGCCCAGATCGAGATGGGCCCGCTGTTCAGCCTGCTGAATGTGCCCCGCGTGGGTCAGGTGCATTTCTTCTATCGCGCCCACCTGCTCAGCGACCAGTTCAACCCTGGCTTTGAAACCATCGAGGCGCGCCTGTTCACCGAGGACGAGATTCCCTGGGACGAGATCGCTTTCCGCACCGTCAAGGAAACGCTGGAGGCCTACTTCGCGGACCGCAAGGCGGGCAGTTTCGGGCTGCACTGCATCGACATCGAGTAGGCAGTTGGGCCCGCTGAAAAGCGGTGGGGCCTTCTGCGCCATGACGCACGGAGATGCACCAGCCTCTCTGCGAGGCGTGTAACCCGAAGACGGGCTGGCTGCGTGAGCCAGCCCTATCGGCGACCGGTCAGCCGCCCGTGCGCTCTTCCGCAGGCACCGGCGGTGCCGATGAACCTGCTGGGTCATGCGTCACCGGCGGCAGCCCGCCTTGCCCTGGCCCCGGTGAAGACTGCCCCTGCGACTGCGGATCGCTGCCAAACAGCCCCCGAATCCAGTCGCGCATGGCGCCGAGCGGAGCATCCCCCGGTGGCGGCAATTGCGACGGCGGCGGCGTGGTGTCGAACTCGTCGAAGAACCGCTCCTGCCCATCGATCACCTTGGTGCGGATCGCCTGTTGCATGAAGTCGCCCACCATGGGCAGCGCACTGCGGGCGCCCTGCCCCCAATGGTCGCTGCGCAGCGTGATGCGGCCGTCGTTGAAGCCGGCCCAGGCGCCCGCCACCACATGGGGCTGCATCAGGATGAACCAGCCGTCCGTGTTGTCCTGCGTGGTGCCCGTCTTGCCCGCCACGTCGGCCTGAATGCCGTAGCGTGAGCGGATCGCCGCCCCCGTGCCCCGGTCGATCCCGCCGCGCATGGTGTTGCGCAGCGTCTGTGCGGCGCGTGCGTCGAACACGGCCTCGGGCACCGGCTTGGCAAACGTCTCCAGCACCTTGCCGTGGCGGTCCTCGATGCTGGTGATGAGCACCGGCTCCACATAGCGGCCCAGGTTCACGATGCTGCTGTAGGCCGAGATCATCTCCTTGAGCGTGACCGGGCTCGTGCCGAGCGCGAGCGAAGGCACTTCTTCCAGCGGCGACTGGCGCACGCCAAGGGCGCGCGCCACCTCGGCCACGCGGGCGGGGCCCACTTGCTGCATGACCTGTGCAGTGATGGTGTTCTTGGAGAACGCCAGGCCATCGGCCAGGCTCATGGGCTGGTCGCTCGGCGGGCCGCCGTCCGTGGGGCGCCATACGCGGCCGCCGCCCAGCGGAATCTCGACCGCGGCGTCCATCAGCAGATCGGTGGGCTGGGCACCCTGCGCAAACGCGGCGCCGTAGACGAAGGGTTTGAAGGTGGAGCCCGGTTGGCGGCGCGCCGCCTGCACATGGTCGAACGGGTCGAGCGCAAAGTCGCGACTGCCCACCCAGGCCAGCACGTGGCCGGTGACCGGGTCCTGGGCGAGAAAGCCCGCCTGCACCCGCGTCTTCTCGGCACGCAGCTTCTGCAGAAAGGCCTCGTCTGCCAGCAATGTCTTCAGCGCTTCTTCGGGCGTCTCACCCTTGTCTACGGCGGCGCGGTACTCGGCGCTTTCGCGCACCAGCGTCTGCACCAGCTCGTTGCCGGGCCCCCAGCCATCGCGCTTGCTCCAGGCGGCGTCGGCCACGGTTTGCAGCTGCTTGCCCTGGCGGGCGACGGCCTGGTTGGCAAAATTTTGCAGGCGCGAGTCGATGGTGGTGCGGATCACCAGGCCGTCGGCATACAGGTTGTAGCCATGGCTGTCAGCCCAGTCGATGAGCTGCTTGCGCAGCTGCATCGCAAAGTGCGGCGCGGGGCCCATGACCTCGGTCTGGCGCTCGAAGTTGACGCGCAGCGGGCGCTTTTGCAGGTCGTCGAACTGCGCCTGTTCCAGCTTGCCCCGCTTGACCATCTGCGACAGCACGGTGTTGCGGCGCGCCTGGGCGCGCTCGGGGTTGAGCACCGGGTTGTAGTAGGCCGTGCCCTTGAGCATGCCGATCAGCGTGGCGCTCTCCAGCACCGTGAGCTTGTCGGCCGACTTGTCGAAGTACGTGCGCGCGGCCATCTCGATGCCATAGGCGTTGTACAAAAACGGCACGGTGTTGAGATACGTCTCCAGCACCTCGTCCTTGCTGTACGAGGCCTCGATCTTCACCGCGGTGATCGCCTCTTTCAGCTTGCGCGTCAGCGCCTGAGGAAACACGCGCGAGCGGCCGATTTCATCCGGGAACAAATTGCGCGCCAGCTGCTGCGTGATGGTGGAGCCGCCCTGCGGGTCCCCACGCAGCGTGTGCACCACCGACGACGCCGTGCGCCGCCAGTCGAGCCCGAAGTGGCTGTAGAAGCGGTGGTCCTCAGTGGCGATCAGCGCGTCCACCACGTGGGGCGAGATCTTGTCGAGCTCGACCCATTCACGGTTGGCCCAGCGGTACTCGGCCAGCAGCTTGCCGTCCACCGACATGAGCTGCGCGGGCAGCTCGCTCTTGGCCTTGCGGATGTCGGCGGTGGACGGCGTGAATGGGATCAGCGCCAGCGTGTACACCAGCACCGCCGCGGGCACCGACAGCGCACCCCAGAACAGTGCCAGGCGCAGCGGCCGGGGCATCCAGGCGAACAGGCCCGCCAGCCAGCGGAAGAACGCCGCGGCACGGGCCTTGAAGGAAAGCAGCAATGTGCGCATCAAATACTCGAAAAAATGAAAAGTGCCTCAGGCACCAGGGCCGGACAGCAGAGCCAGCATCCCGGCTTCATCCAGCACCGGCACGCCCAGCTCCTCGGCCTTGGCCAGCTTGCTGCCCGCCTCTTCGCCAGCCACGACGTAGCTCGTCTTTTTGCTGACGGAGCCCGAGACCTTGGCGCCCGCGGCCTCCAGCATGTCCTTGGCCTCGTCGCGGCTCAGGGTGGGCAGCGTGCCCGTGAGCACGATGGTCTTGCCGGCCAGCACCTGGGGTGCCTTGTCGGCACGGGCCGATTCGGACCAGGTCACGCCGCAGGCGCGCAGCTGCTCGACCACCTCGCGGTTGTGTGGCTGCTGAAAGAAGGTGTGCACGCTCTGCGCCACGATGGGGCCCACGTCGGGCACCTCCAGCAGTTGTTCCACGGTGGCAGCGGTTTCCAGCGTTTCGCCCATCAGCGCGTCCAGCGTGCCGAAATGCTTGGCCAGGTCCTTGGCGGTGGACTCGCCCACCTGGCGGATGCCCAGGCCGAACAGAAAGCGCGGCAGCGTGGTCTGCTTGGACTTTTCGAGAGCGGCGAGCACGTTCTGCGCAGACTTGTCGGCCATGCGCTCCAGCGCCACCAGGGAAGACAGGCCCAGCCGGTACAGGTCGGGCAGCGTGCGGATGACGTTGGACTCGACCAACTGGTCCACCAGCTTGTCGCCCAGGCCCTCGATGTCCATCGCTCGGCGGGCGGCGAAGTGCAGGATGGCTTCCTTGCGCTGCGCGGCGCAGAACAGGCCGCCGGTGCAGCGGTGGTTGGCCTCCCCCTTCACCCGCACCACATCGCTGCCGCACACGGGGCAGGCTCTGGGCATGTGGAAGTTGGGCACATAGCCCACCCGGTTGCCCGGCATCACGCCCACCACTTCGGGGATCACGTCGCCGGCGCGCCGCACGATGACGGTGTCGCCCACGCGCACGCCCTTCTTGCGGATCTCGAACAGGTTGTGCAGCGTGGCGTTGGTGACGGTGACGCCCCCCACGAACACCGGCGCCAAGCGCGCCACGGGCGTGATCTTGCCGGTGCGGCCCACCTGCACGTCGATGCCTTCCACCTTGGTGGCCATCTCTTGCGCGGGGTACTTGTGGGCCACGGCCCAGCGCGGCTCGCGCGTCTTGAAGCCCAGGTCGCGCTGCAGCTGCAGCGCGTTGACTTTGTAGACCACGCCATCGATGTCGTAGGGCAAAGCGTCGCGGCCCGCGCCAACCCGCTGGTGGTACGCTACCAATTCTGTAGCGCCTGTCGCAATCTGGACCTGCGCTGCGACCGGAAAACCCCATGATTTCAGCGTCTGCAGCAGCTCGAAGTGCGTGCGAAACACCGGCCCGCCCTCCGCGGCCGGCGTGATGGCGCCCAGGCCATAGGCAAAAAAGCTCAAGGGGCGCTGCAGCGTGATGTTCGAATCCAGCTGCCGCACCGCGCCCGCCGCCGCATTGCGCGGGTTCACAAACGTCTTGCCGCCCTGCTCCCGCTGGCGCTCGTTGAGCGCGTCGAAGTCGGCGCGGCGCATGTAGACCTCGCCGCGCACTTCCAGCAGAGGCGGCACGCCGTCGGGCAGGGTCAGCGGGATCTGGCGGATGGTGCGGATGTTGTGGGTCACGTCCTCGCCCACCTCACCATCGCCGCGCGTGGCGGCCTGCACCAGGCGGCCGTTTTCGTAGCGCAGGCTCATGGCCAAGCCGTCGAACTTGGGCTCGGCCACGTATTCGATGGCCGGGTCGGCGTCCGACAGGCCCAGTTCGCGCCGCACGCGGGCATCGAACGCCTGGGCCCCCGTGGCCTCGGTGTCGGTCTCGGTGTGGATGCTCAGCATCGGCACCACATGGCGCACCGGCGTCAGGCCCTCCATCACCGCACCGATCACGCGCTGCGTGGGCGAGTCGGAGGTGATGAGGTCGGGGTGCTCGGTCTCCAGCGCCTGCAGTTCGCGGAAGACGCGGTCGTACTCGGCATCGGGCACGGAGGGCTCGTCCAGTACGTAGTACTGGTGCGCCCAGCGGTCCAATTGCGTGCGCAGTGCTTTGGTTTTGATAGCTGCTTGCGCAGGGCTGGTCTGCGCTGCAGCCGAAAAAAGTTGTGATTGTTCAGTCATGGGGTGCCCCACTGGGATTCTCTTGGGCAACACCGGGTTCCTTGCGCGCCAGCCGGACCAGCGTTGCACTCATGCCAGGCACTAGCTGAACAGCCTGCGCGCCAGCACCGACCCTGCCGACAGGTCGCGCCCGTCGAGCTGGTCATACAGCAGCTCCAGGTCGGCCGTGATCGGGTCCATGGCCATGGCGGGCAGCGGGTGGCCGTTCTGGTCGCACAGCACGCCGTCCATGGCGTCGCACAGGGCCTTGCCCACGTCGCGCAGGCGGGCGAAGGGCTGCTCGGACCGGTGCACCTGGGCGACATCCAGGCTCAGGGTGATGTCGCGGATGGCGGATTGGTCTGGGTCGTCCGCCAGTGCGGCGGCGGTGTCGAAGCCCAGGGTGAGCAGTGGCGGCAGGCCCGCGGCGCTGGTGGCGGGCAGCACCAGGCGGCCCGGCATGGCACCGGCCACAAAGCCCAGGCGGCCGGCGTTCTGTTGTATGTAGCCAGGGCTCCAGGCGGCCTGGCGCGCGCGCAGCATGAAGGCCAGTTGCGCATCGTGGTCGCTGGCGAACTGGTCCAGCTCGCGGGCGCGGGCCACCTCTTGGAGCATGTCCGGAAAGTCGGGCGCGGCATTGATGGCATCGGCAAACGCCTGCACCTTGACGACGAACTCTGAAAATTCGATCTCGTTGAGCGCACCCATGCGGTTGGCCAGCTGCACACCGGCCTGGAAGGCGTGGTACCGCTGGCCGGGCGCGGGCGTTTCCCACTGCTGGGTGGCTTCGTTCAGGCCTTCGATGGCGAACGGCTTGCTGCCGGCGCGGCGCGTGGGCGGCAGCGCGCTCAGGGCAGCATCGCCCGACACCACGTGCTCAGGCTGCAGCGGCGCAATCACGTCGATGAGCGGGTCGAGCCCAGGCCGGCGCTCCACCGAGAACGATGGCACCGGCATCTGCAGCGCTTCGGTCGGGTCCACAGCGTGTTCCGACAGTGGGTCGGTGCCGCGGTCCAGCGCCTGCAACTCGTCGGGCGTCAGCTCCACCGCGCCGCCCCCATCAAAGCCGGGCTCCTGCCGCAGCGCGGGCTCGGCCAGCCTGTCGGGCGCAGCCCCGCTGCCCGGTGTGCCGCGCTCGGCCTCCTGCGGCACTGCGCGCTTGGGGGCATTGCGGCGCGATGTCCAGGTGTTGTAGGCCACGATACCGGCCAGCAGCAGGCCACCGATGATCGCCAGACTGAGTTGAAGTGTGCTCATAAAAAGATGGTTCTAGCTATCCCGTTGCCCGGTGTGCACCACAGCGTTGCGCCAATGGCGCGGAGCGCCAGCGCGCAGCATAGATTCGCCAGCGCCGGACTGCCGTAGGTCGCGCTCCCACACTGGGGAAGGCGCACAGCGAATTTGGTGGGACCTCATGTCTGGTGGCACCTCATGCCTCGGCCATCGACAGTGCGCTTTCCATGTCCACCGCTACGATGCGCGAGACGCCCTGCTCCTGCATGGTCACGCCGATGAGCTGCTCGGCCATCTCCATCGCGATCTTGTTGTGGCTGATGAAGAGGAACTGCGTGCCCTTGGACATGCTGGACACCAGCTTGGCGTAGCGCTCGGTGTTGGCATCATCGAGCGGCGCGTCCACCTCGTCCAGCAGGCAGAACGGCGCGGGGTTGAGCTGGAAGATCGCAAACACCAGCGCGATGGCCGTGAGGGCCTTTTCGCCGCCGGACAGCAGGTGGATGGTCTGATTCTTCTTGCCAGGCGGCTGCGCCATCACCTGCACGCCGGAATCGAGGATTTCGTCGCCGGTGATGATGAGCTTGGCCTGGCCGCCGCCGAACAGCTCGGGGAACATGCGCCCGAAATGGCCGTTCACCGTCTCGAACGTGCCGGACAGCAGCTGTCGCGTTTCGCCGTCGATCTTGCGGATCGCGTCTTCCAGCGTGTTCATGGCTTCAGTCAGGTCGGCGGTTTGCGCATCGAGGAAGATCTTGCGCTCGCTGGCCAGCTTGAGTTCGTCCAGCGCGGCCAGGTTGACCGCGCCCAGCGCGGCGATCTCGCGGTGCAGGCGGTCGATCTCGCCCTGCAGGCCGGTCACGCGCACATTGCCGTCAGCAATCGACTGCGCGATGGCGTCGAGGTCGGCCTGCGCGTCGGCCAACAGCGTGGTGTACTGCTCCAGGCCCAGGCGGGCGGCCTGTTCCTTGAGCTGGAATTCGGTGATGCGGGCGCGCAGCGGGTCCAGGGCCCGTTCCAGCTGCATGCGGCGCTCGTCGCTACCGCGCAGTTTGGTGGTGAGGTCGTCGTATTCGCTGCGCTGGGCGCCCAGGGCCTTTTCGCGCTCCATCTTCACGTCCAGGGCCTGCTGCAGACCGCCCTGGGCGGCGGCGTCGGACAGACGGGCCAGTTCGTCACGGGCGCGCTGCTGCTCGTCGGCCAGCGCGGTCGCCTGCTGGGTGGCGGTTTCGATAGATCGGTTGAGTTCGCCGCGGCGCGCCTCCAGGCTGCGCTGCGAAAACGTCGCCTCTTGCGCTTGGCGCTCCAGCGCGCGCTGCTGCTCGCGGCAGGCCACCAGCTTGCGCTCGGCCTCGATCACGCTGTCGCCCAGCTGGGCTTCGCGCTCCTGGCTGTCGGCCAGCTGCATGTCCAGCTCTTCAAAGCGCGCCTCGGCCGCCACGCGGCGCTCCTGCAGGTCGGCCAGTTGCGCTTCGACTTCGGCCAGGTCGGTGTCGATCTGCTGGCTGCGGGCGCGGGTCTGCTCGGCCAGCTGCGTGAGGCGCAGGGTCTCCACCTGCAGCTCGTGCGCGCGGCCCTGGGTCTCGGTGGCTTCGCGGCGGGCGGCCACCAGGCGCTGCGAAGCGTCGGCATACGCGGCCTCGGCGCGGACCAGCGCACTGCGCGACTCGTCGGCGATCAAGGCCTGGGCGCGCAGCTCTTTCTCCAGGTGTTCGATCTCTTGCGCGCGCGCCAGCAGGCCGGACTGCTCGGAATCTTGCGCATAAAAGCTCACGCTGTGGGCGCTGACCGAATGGCCGGTGGGCACGAAGACGACCTCGCCCGGCTGCAGGCTGGCGCGGCGGTTCAGGGCCTCGTCCAACGTGGGCGCGGTAGTACAACCCTGCAGCCAGTCGGTCAGCACGGCGCGCAGGCCGGCGTCGTTCAGGCGCAGCAGGTCCGACAGGCGCGGGTTTTGTGAGGGCGCGTCGGGCTGGCCGGCAGCCGGCGCGCTATAGAACGCCAACCGGGCCGGCGGCGCATCGGTGCCGCCCGACCCGAGAAAGCCGCGCACCATGTCCAGCCGCCCTACTTCGAGCGCACCCAGGCGCTCGCGCAGTGCGGCTTCCAGCGCGTTTTCCCAGCCTTTTTCGATATGGATGCGGCTCC
>Ga0209023_10001935_pt1 | contig 26794 bp, 22 predicted proteins | sample LakOneMetagenome_FD_187468 | JGI IMG/M metagenome (GOLD analysis project Ga0209023, IMG submission 187468) | Freshwater and sediment microbial communities from Lake Erie, Canada (SPAdes) (version 2) | ecosystem: Environmental > Aquatic > Freshwater > Lentic | place: Lake Erie, Canada...
CCTGCGCGAGGCCGTGCAAAGCCGCCATGTGGTGCAGGTCAACTACGCCGACGTACACGGTCGCGCAAGCCTGCGCCGACTGCGCCCGCTGGGCTGCTTCTACTGGGGCAAGGTCTGGACGCTGTCGGCCTGGTGCGAGCTGCGCGGCGACTTCCGGGGTTTTCGCATCGACCGCATCTTGGACCTGGTGGTGACGGACGAGCAGTTCCGCCAGGAGCCCGGCAAGACCCTGGCTGACATGCTGCGCAAGGTGGAGGCGGAGATGGGCTCGCGGCCGCCGGAGTGGCCGCCTGCGGAGGTACCGGGTTTGAATGTGTGACGAGTCACTCGCCAGGAACTCATCGCCAGACCCGGGTGGCAGGTCTGGTGTTCGAGTGTTGCAGCGACGCTGTGCAGGCCTTCGTGCACTGGACCTTGTGCCCAGCTACCTGCACCAGCTCTTAGTCGCACACTGGCTGCGCAGCTTCTTGGCTTTTGCCGCGCGCTGAGTGTGACGGCAAAGCGAAGGTTGCGTGCCAGCCGTTGCAAACAGTCTCCGTTATTCCAAATTAGTTACTTCGGTTACCTTTTGCGGTAATTTTTTGGAGTTAACAAACGCGGTTGTCAAAAGAATTTGCTGCTCTCATGGCTATCATCCGCAGCACTTAGCTCCAACTGGCTTGATGCCTGCCGCACATGACACGCCGCGTAACCATTCAGACGCCATTGGGCGACCAACTCAAGTTCCGGCAGCTGCAGGGCACTGAGGAAATCAGCCAGATATTCTCTCTGGATGTGGATTTGCTGAGCGAAAGCAAAAGCATCGATCCCAAGGCCTTGCTGGGCAAAAATGCCACCATCGTCGTCGAGACCGAAGGGGGCGGCAAGCGCTACATCGACGCCATCGTCACCCGCTTTGGCATGCAAGGCCAAGACCATCGCATGTTCTCGTACAAGGCCCGCCTGAGCCCGTGGCTTTGGCTGGCCACGCGCAAAAGCGATTTCAAGATATTTCAGAACAAGACGGTTCCAGAGATTATTGAAGAGGTGCTCGGCAAATACGGGTATCCGCTTGAGAAAAAGCTCACCCGCACTTATCGCACCTGGGATTATTGCGTTCAATACAACGAGTCTGACTGCCAGTTTGTGTCCCGGCTCATGGAGCACGAGGGTATTTATTACTACCACCAGCATTCGCCCGGCCAGCACGTACTGACGCTGGCGGACGATATCGTTGCATCGCACAGTCCGCTTCCGGGTGCCGCCACGCTGCCGTTTTACCCGCCCGAAAAAGCCGCTATTTCCGACCGGGAATGTGTGTTTGCGTGGGAGCAGGCAGAGGAGATCAAGTCGGGCCGCCACTACAACGACGACTACGACTTCAAGAAGCCCAAGGCCGATCTGTCGAATATGCGCAAGATGCCCGTGGGCCACGCGCACGACAGCCATGAGGTTTATGAATGGCCGGGTGGCTATACCGAGTACGGCGATGGTGAAACTTACGTGCGGGTGCGCCTGCAGGAAAACCTCACCCGCGAAAGCGTGGTGCAAGGTAAATCCAGTTGCCGCGCGCTGACCCCGGGTTACACCTTCAGCCTGGAGAACTATCCGCGCGAAGACCAGAACCAGAAGTACCTGATTACCGCGGTGCAGTACCACTTTCAGGAAAACCCCGAAGTCAGCAGCATCGCCAAGCCCACGCCCAAGACCGCCAAGGATGAGGTGGGGTCCATCCAGCGATTCGTGCTGAAGGCGCAGCCCACCAGCCTGGCTTTCACCCCGCCGCGCGTGACGCACAAGCCCCGCAGCCAGGGCCCGCAGACGGCCGTGGTCGTCGGCCCGCCGGGAGAGGAAATCTGGACCGACAAGTACGGCCGGGTCAAGGTGCAGTTCCACTGGGACCGCATCGGCGCCATGGACGAGAACTCCAGCTGCTGGATCCGCGTGTCGCACCCCTGGGCCGGCGCCAAATACGGCGGCATCTTCACACCCCGCATCGGCCAGGAAGTCATCGTCGACTTCCTGAACGGCGACCCTGACTACCCCATCATCACCGGGCGCGTCTACAACAACGACCAGATGCCCCCGTGGGAGCTGCCCAAGCACAAGACGCAGTCGGGCTTTCAGACCAACTGGAGCAAGGGCGGCGGCGGCAAGCACATGCTGCGGTTCGAGGACCAGAAGGGCATCGAGCATATAGAGCTGTCCACGGACCACGGCAATACCCATCTGCACATGGGGTACCTGATGAACCAGAACTCGGAGGCCAAGCGCAGCTATGGGTTCGAGCTGCGCACGAATGAATGGGGTGCTATCCGGGCGGACAAAGGGTTGTTGATCACGACCTATACGCAAAATTTCAAGCAGAACATTTCGCATGACAGCCCGGACGGTCATGAGTACATGGGCGCTACCCTCGCGCAGAGCGGTGCGTTGGTTCAGGAGACGGAGCAGGCGGTCAACGCCACCAAGAACACTCTGGCCAGCGTGGTGCAAAGCAAAGGCGGTGTCATGAGCGCCCTGATGCAGGGGTTGCCATCAATAGCAGGTGCTGTTCAGGCCGTGGCTGCAGCGGTAGGCGGTGGGAGTGGCGGTCCTGCGGAGGGGGGCGTGTCGGGAAATATGGATCCGGCCATGCCCGACGCGCAGGCCATGCTAGATCTCTCGCGCAAGATCGATAAACCCATTGTGTCCATCGTCAGTCCGGAAGGGCAGACCATGATCAGCCCGAAGCCTGTGGTGATCAGTTCGGGCCAAAGCGTATCGATCCGGTCGCAGGCGCCGATGACGCTCACCTCCGGCGGGCAGTTCACGCAACTGGTCAAGGCTGGCATGGTGACGCAGGTGAGCACCGGAGGTCAGGTCAATACCGTGTCCGAAGGCGACGTGGTGTCTCACGCCAGCTCGGGCGCGATGAACCTGTTGGCCAAACAGGATGCCTCGCTCACGTCCACGGCCGCGAACGCCAACGTGGTGGGCGAAAAATCCGTGCTGCTGCAGGGCAAGGGCAAGGATGCTTTTGTGGTCGGCGGCGAGCGGGTAGCGCTGGTGTGCGGCAAGGCGTCCATCGTGCTGTTGGCGGACGGCACGGTGATCATCCAGGGCACCAAAGGCTTCTTCAAATTCGACGAAGAATTTGATCAGAAGGGCTCGAAAATTTTCTTGAACTGCTAAGCAAAGAATGAAGTACCTCACGAATGAAGCGTCGCTTGAGCTCCCGAACGATTTGACTGACCGGTCCGTGAATATGCTGATGTCGCGCGACGGTGCCAGCGTCTCTTATGTCATTACGCGCGATCGTCTTTTGGAGGGTGAGGACCTCCAGCAGTTCATACAACGGCAGTTGAAAGACCTGTCTCGCCAAGTCAGCAAATTCAAAGAGCTGGCTCGTGAAGAGGCAGTCTTTGGACAAGGTGGCAATCGCCGATCCGGTATTCAGATCCAATCCAGCTTCAAGCAGCACGGCAATGAGGTGTTTCAGCGCCAGGCGCTGGTGCTGCTGGACGATGGAGTGCGTGTGCTCATCGTCACTGCCACCGCCCTTCGCAAGTTCATCGCATCTGAAGAAACCGATTGGTTGCACATGCTTGCGAGCTACGCGCCTGCTTCCCTTAGCTCGTAAGCCCGAGCGCACCTTTCTGGAAACCACCCCTTATGTCAGGCCAAGCTGCCGCGCGACTGCACGACCCTATCGCCCATACCAACGCGCATTCCAGGTTCTGGGCGAAGATCGCTGGGGGGATTGTGGGCGGACTCGTCGTGGGTGCCCTGGCCTGTGCAGCAGGCGCGCTCATCATCGGCACTGGCGGCATGGCGACGCCGCTGGTGGCGGTGGCCGGTGCTACCCTTTTGACCACGGGCGGGCTCGTTTCCGCAGTGGGGGGGGCCGTAGGCAGTTCATTGGGGGCCAAAGCCGTCGATGCTTTGGTTCCGGTCACCTACACGGTGACCGGCAAGATTCAAACAGCTTCTTCCAATGTATTCGTCAACAGCAAGGGCACCGGTGCCGCTCGCGCAACACCCGAAAAGCCCATTGACGAAGTGGTGTGCTCCAGGGACTCCCCCAAGATTCTGATCGCCGAAGGGGCAGAGACCGTATTCGTTAATCAGGCGTGTTTTTCCAGGCAGGGAGATGCGGTTGAATGTGGTGCGGTCATTCACGAAGGATCGCCCAACGTGTTTGTCGGAGGGCCGACCGCCCGCGTCCGTGATGTCGCCGATGAGGTGCCGCTGATTTCGCGCATTGCGGGCACCGTCATTGGCTTCGTAGGCGTCGGCTTTGGTTTGGCCACCATCATTAAAGCGCCAGGCAAGCTGATCTCGAAACTGCCGTGTCTGGGCGGCATGCTTTTGGGGATGGGTATTGGCACGGTGGCTGGATCGGTAGGCGGGCCAGTACATGCAGCGACGGGCGCCAAGATACTCAGCGGTGACGTCGACACCGACTTTGAACTGCCCGGCCCCCTTCCCCTACGCTGGCTTCGGTTCTACAACAGCCTGGACACGCGCAGCGACACGGGACATGGGCAGGGATGGGGCGGTGAGTTTTTTGTTCAGCTGAAGACGTCTGCGGACGGACGTGTCACCTTCACCGATGAGCAGGGGCGTCCTGTTGAGTGGGAAGCGCTTGAACTGGGGTACGCCCAGGAGAACACCGCCGAAGGCTACGTGTTGCACCGCGCGAAGGATGGGCAGTACGCGGTACAAAGCGGAGACGGCCTGTACCGCCTGTTCGAGCCTTTGGAGGCGCAGCCCATCGGACAAGCGCCTGCAGATCCGTGCACCTTCAGGCTGTCCCGCATCGAGGACGAAAATGGCAACTACATCGTGCTGCGCTACCGGCACGGCTTCGAAATCCAGAACATCACAGACTCTACGGGCCGCCTGCTGGAGTTCACCTACACCCTCTCTACAGCTTCTGGCGCCGGCGCGTCTGCGTTGCCGCTTCGCATTGCGCAAATCAGCATAGCCGTGCCCGCGCCTGGCGAGACGCCCGGCGTGCTTGCCCGCTACGATTACGACGGACAGGGGCGGCTGTCAGCGGTCGTCAATGCAGAGGGCGTGGCCACCCGCTCCTTCACGTACAACGACGCAGGTCTCATGTCTCAGCACCGCACGCCTAGCGGGTTGACAAGCCAGTACGAATGGGCGCAGTTCGAGGACCATCCCCGTGTCATTCGCCAATGGAACAACGCGGGGCAGGAATATCACTTCGCATACCAAAAGCTCTCCAATCCGCAGACCGCTGCAGGGTTGACGGCAGGGGCAACACAAGTCACAGACCAACTGGGCCGCCGGTACGAATGGCAGTGGGACGCGGGCTACAACATCCTGTTGGCGGTAAACCCGCTGGGGCAGCGTTTTGAGCAGCAATGGAATGCTGAGCGTCAACTATTGAGTTCGACGGACGCGAACGGAAGCACCACCACCTACAGCTACGACCTGCACGGCAACCTTGTAGCTGAAACTGACGCGCTCGGCCGTTCCACGCACACCACGTGGCTCGGCTTCAGGGCATTGCCCACCCAGATGCGATTGGCCAATGGGGCTGAACTGAGCTGGGACTACGACAAGAAGTCCAATCTGGTGAGGGAAACCGCAGCCGATGGCTCTACTACCGAATATGTGCGAGATGGTCGCGGCCTGCCGCTGCGCATCACAGACGCAAAGGGGGGCGTGACGCAGCTGAGCTGGGACGAGCGCGCATTGCTGCAAACCTACGTCGACTGCTCGGGCCAGACCACCCGTTATGCCTATGACGGCAGGGGGTACCTGGCTCGCATCACCGACGCATTGGGCCAAGTCACCCAACTCAGTCATGACAGTCTGGGCCGCCTGCGTGCACGCAGCCTGCCCGACGCGTCGCATGAGACCTTTGCCTACGACGACGCAGGTCGGCTTGTGCAGGCCAACGATCCGCTGAGCCGGGCCACCCAACTCGCCTACAACGTGCATTCGCAACTTGTGATTCGCCAGGATGCCGAAGGCCGGCAGGTGCAACTGGCTTACGACATCGCTCAGCGCCTCGCCACCCTCGTCAACGAAAACGGCCAGCACTTCGCCTTTCGGTACGACCTTGCCGACCGCATGGTGGAGGAAAACCGCGTGGGCGGCCAGCGCGTTACGGTCGAATACGACGCCAACGGCTGGCCAGTGGCAGTCAACCATCACCCGGGCGTCAGCGACCTTCCTGCGGACCCATCCAGCAGTGCAAGCGGCGCTTTGCGTACCGAACTTATCCGCGACGCGACAGGGCGTTTGGTCGGAAAACGTACTGCGGCGCACCACTACCGCTACACCTACGACCCCCTTGACCAGATCACCGTGGCGCAGAAGCTGCGAGTGCAGGCGGACGGCAGTCTTCAACCTTTGCACACCAGTGCATTCGCCTACGACGAAGCCGGCAACCTCATCGAAGAAACCGTCACGGACGAGGTCACTGGCGACAGCCATACCCTGCGGCACAGCCATGACCCCTTGGGCAACCGCATCCAGACCAGTCTGCCCACTTTGCAAGGCCAGCCGCATCTGGAAAGAGCGCTGAACTACCTGCATTACGGCTCGGGCCATCTGCACCAGATCAATTACAGCCAGCGCGACACCCGCAACCCCGACGCATTGGCCGTGCACCAGCTCATCTGCGACATCGAGCGCGATGCCTTGCACCGCGAAACCCACCGTACGCAAGGACTGGTGCAGACCCGATACACACTGGACGCGCTAGGCCGCCGACAAGGGGCGTGGAGCCAATCCGTCGATCAACGCACCCAGCCCTACCAAGCCAGCGACATCCATTGGCAGCGCGCCGTGCTGAGTGCGGGCACATCGGACCAGAACCCGCTGGATGGCTTGATGAAAGCCTACGCTTACGACAAGGTCGGTGAACTGCGCCAAAGCCGCCACAGCCTGCGCGGGGACTTGGGCCATCGCTACGATGCCACCGGGCGCGTCGAACAAACCCTGCGCCAGCCGTTTGCGGGTAGCCCGCCAGCCATGGCTGCGGCCAACAGCGAAGACTTTCGGTACGACCCTGCCGGCAACATTCTGGACAGCCAAAGCCTGGCCATGTTGGCTAACCGCACCCAGCACCTGCAAGAGGGCTATGTGCGCGACAACCTGGTGCGGGTGTACGAAGACAAACGCTATTCGTACGACGGCCACGGCAGACTTATTCAGAAGCTCAGCGGCAAGCACACAGCGCAGACGTTTGAATGGGACGAAGAAAACCGGCTCACGGCAGTCACCACCACCCGGCGCCCCGGCACAGAACACCAGAGCACACAAACCACCCGATTCGCCTACGACGCGCTGGGGCGCAGAGTCGCCAAGCAAGACCGCTTCGGCACGACAGTCTTCATCTGGGAGGGCATGCGGCTCATTGAAGAGCGCAGGGGATCAAGCGCTATCAGCTACGTGTATGAGCCAGGCAGCTACGTGCCGCTGGCGCGCCTGGATGCCAGCGGGGCCGCCACAGAGGAGGGTGGGCTGGGCACCACGCAAGACCCGACACGGCAGGCCCGAGAATCAAAAACCATAGCTGCCAGCGCTTTAACAGCAAGCTCCAGCGGCCAAAATCTTTCAGCCCCTATAACGGCCACAGCGGCCAACGATACAGAGTCCCAATACTGGGCAGCCCTGGAAACCCAGGCGCAACGGCAAAGCTCCCTTGGAACCGGCACCTACGGGCCCTCAGCGCAAGCCCCGCTGTGCGAGGTGTACTACTTCCATACCGACCAGGTGGGCCTGCCCGAAGAGCTGAGCAATGCCCAAGGCCAACTGGTCTGGCAAGCCCAGTACAAGACATGGGGAAGCACGGTAGAAGAGCGCTGGGAAGCGCGCCGCCTGCACGGGGCGAAAGTGCAGGGGCAAACGCAAGGGGATATTCCACAGGGAGACCGGCAAGAGCAGAACCTGCGATTCCAGGGGCAGTATCTGGATCGGGAAACGGGGCTGCACTACAACACGTTCCGGTATTACGATGCGGACATTGGGCGGTTCATCAGTCCAGATCCGATTGGTTTATGGGGGGACACAAATTTACACACCTATTCGTCTAATCCGGTCATTTGGATTGATCCTTGGGGGTGGAGTTGCTCTAGTAATGCCAAAGAGCTGCGCGGAAATATGGCTCGCGAAGGAAGGGTTGTTAAACCGGGGGAGGCGGCAGGACATATAGTGGCTTCAGGAGGTTCTAAAGGAAGTTGGGCCCCTGCTGTGAAATCGCGAGCACTATTGCAAAAGTACAAAATAGGCATAAATGATGGTGCTAATGGGATTCCTGTGGGACATCCTAATCCTCATGGTCGTATGCATACTGGGTCGTATAATCAGAAGGTATATGATAGATTAAGTGGCGTAGAGCAACGCATGCAGAGTCAGGGCTATGGGCGAAATGCTATACGTTCCGCGTTGAGGCGGGAGTTACGTGATATCGGTCGAGAACCGCTATGAAAAATGGGAATGCAATGAAATTTTATCAAGATATTTGTGTTGCTTATAAAGCCGCTCTGAGGAAGACAATCCAGGAACTGCTTCTCAAGGATGAGCAATTTTATTATGTTGTGCTTGTCGTTGATGAAAACGGATTGCCGCCCGTATTCTCTGCGTGGTCTAAGGAATCATATGCAAGAGAATGCGAAAATCTAAATGCTGAGCAAGCAGCTTGGATGAAATGGTCGTACTCAGAGTCTCCATATTTTGATTTTGGTAAAGCTAACTTTCTGGATGCAGATGGTATTTGGCTCTCGAAGGGAAGCATCGATGACTTTAAATGTGAAGAATGGGTAAAGGAGCTGGAGCGAAGAGTAAATTCATTGGAAGAATGTTTTGCCTCCTTGAACAAGGAGGGGTTAATATCTGATGATGAAAGTAGAAAAAAAACTATGGTTAATGTTGAGACTACTCCTCCAAGTCCTAAAGATACAGAGCGTGCAAGAAGACTAAATCCGCCTGAATCAATAAAAGAATGGCTTGATGAGGCTGCAGAATAAATAATAATAATCGAAATCTATATAAAATATAGAACAAAGGATCTTTTCTGCTGTGTGCAGCAGCGGCTCTATAGGGCAAGGCGGGCTGGGCACCACGCAGACCTAGTACCACATGCGCGAGAATCAAAAACCATAGCTGTCGGCGCCGTCCCCGCAGGCGCCGGAGTCGAAGATCTTTCCAGCCCGGCAACGACCGCAGCAGCCACGACGCGGGAATCCCAATACTGGGCAGCCCTGGAAAACCAGGCGCGACGGCAAAGTCCCCTTGGTACCGGCACCCACGGGCCCACAGCGCAAGCCCGGCTGTGCGAGGTGTACTACTTCCATACCGACCAAGTGGGCCTGCCAGAAGAGCTGAGCAATGCTCAAGGCCAACTGGTCTGGCAAGCCCAGTACAAGACTTGGGGAAGCACGGTAAAAGAGCGCTGGGAAGCGCGCCGTCTGCAAGGGGCGAAGGTGCAGGGGCAAACGCAAGGGGATATTCCACAGGAAGAGCGGCAAGAACAGAACCTGCGATTCCAGGGGCAGTATCTGGATCGGAAAACGGGGCTGCACTACAACACGTTCCGGTATTACGATGCGGACACTGAGCACTTCATCAGCCTAGCCTAATTTCGAGACCCATTGGTTGGAAACGTAGGTGCCACCGAGACCTGATATAACCGACATGAAAAATTCATGTTGATACAAAAGATTGGACTGTCGTCCAAAAGAGAGTCGTGTTGGAAATGGAAATTTTTAACTATTTTTATCAATCATCTAAACACTTGGCTGAAGCGCGTTTGAATATTTCGCGCGACGAAGGGACGGAATTCATCGATGTATTTCGTTTTGTCAGTGAGATCGATTTCGACTATAGATCTGTCTTGACTGTTGAATGCGTTGATTTCTTGGTGGAAAGTAGTAAGAACTATCTTGGCAGTAGACAAATTTTCCATCGGAATTATGAGGTCGATTTGCAGGTAGATGTTGCATTGTCCAATTTAATGACAAAAGTGGATTTGCCAGTGGAGGTGAAGCGTGGTGGGAGCTTTGACTTGCATATCTGTGCGTGTCGGTATGTACCATTGATTGGTGCGAACTGCACTAAAGAGGAATATGCGAAAAGAGGAGTTGCTTACTCCGAAATACTTTTTATTCATTTGACTTTCTGCAAAATAAAAAATATTTTTCCAATTTCTGCATCAAGTCAATTTATTTACGAAAGTTATGACAAGCTTGGCTTCATTGGCGTTGATGAAGTGCATTTTAATAAATTTATCGTTAAAAATCTTGGCCGTGGCAAGCATGATCTTTTGCACAGCTTCACAACAACCGAAATTGCAGGTGACTTATTTCGTGCGGGATTGATGATCCTTTGTTGGGGGGTGACCCCGTGGGTTTATATGATCAATTCAATGGATGGAGATGAGAGCGGCCCATGTTTTCCCACTGGGATGTCTCTGTGCGAAAGTGGATATTATGTTTTTCAGGAAAAAATCAAAGAAATATCCATAGTGCCTGGAACTGCGTTGAAAGAGTGGGATACGGAGGCTCAGGGGGCATGGCCCAAATTAACATTGAATGGCGTCGGAGGGGTTGTCAAGGTTGATCTCTGTGTTGCCAGGGCCATTAATCCGTGTGATGCATCCGTGCCAGATTACTTGCCAATGCCATTCTTTAATTTGAATAGGGTGGAGGCTATTTTGGCAGAGTCAATACCCATTCTTTCCGCGGACATTGAATCCTGCGTGTCACAGATGCCAAATGGGGGTGGGTGAATTTCTTGTTTTGAAAGGCGCCTATGTGAAGTCATTGATAAGCAGAAATCAAAATCCGACGGACACCCGTCTAAGAGCAGTATAATTTTATCAATGCTTTGAACTTAAATTAAATAGACTTTTGGAAGTAATTTTGACAAGCAAATCTAACCTGAATTTTTCCGAATCCTTCGTAGAACAATTCAAAGCCACACTCAATGCGAAGACGGACTGGACTGGAATCAGCTGGCAGGACATGGAAACGGCCATTGGCCCAAATGCTGACAAATACCGGGCGCTGTGGGACCGGGTCACCAGCACCGAAAATAAGGGTGTCTTTGCCCATTTCAGCCCGTGCTGGACGGGCATTCCCTTCATGGGAGTGAGCTGGGCTGTGTCGAGGCGCATGTACCCGCTGGCCGCCATGTTGTTGCTGGCGTTGCTGGTCCTGAACCTCGCGTTTCCCGGCGAGAGCGGTGCAGCGAGGGCGCTGGGAGTCGCGATCCTCGTGTCGTTCACCCACAAGAACACCTACCTGCGCTGGTTGGCCCACTGCATCCGCCGCGTCGATGCGCAGGGGCTGGCTGGACCGGAGCGTGACGCTGCGCTGCGCGAGATGGGTGGGTTGGACCAGAAGTCCGGGTGGATCGCTGCGGGCGTTTTGATCCTCGTAGCGGTCGTGTTCGCCGTGGTATTCAACTAGAGGCAATGCGCCGGTTGCTGGCGAACTGAAGCAAGAGGGCTAGCGGCGCGATTCAACGCCCCGAGCAAACCGACGCGTCGTGGCAAAGCACTGTGTCCAGCGCATGCTGACGCGCTCCGTTCTTCGCAGCCCGGCAAGGTGCCGCCAATGGCCAACTGACCTGCTGCGGAGCGTGTCATCCGTAGGGGCCACCGCCTGGACGGCGCGTGGACCTGTGATGCGATGGCCCACGAGCACCGTGCGGGTGAAGCGCAGCGATCCGCGGTGCGCTCCCCCTTACTTCGCCGTGATCTTCACCGCGTGCAACGCCTGCGTCGTATTGAACTTCACGCGGATCGATTTGGCGGGCACGCCTTGTTTGATCAACTCGCTGCGCACGGCCATGGCGCGCGTCAGGGCGATTTCACGGGCGTCCAGGGGGGCGTCTTTTTTGCTGCAGTACCCGGTGATCTCCAGGCGTTCATTGGGCTCCCGCGTGGATGCCAGGCGGGTGAGGATGGCTTGCGTTTCGGGCGACAGCTTGACTTGCGTGGGTTTGAACTGGGCCACTATCCCGTCGGCGGGCAGGCGGGGCTCTTCCGGGGCGGGGGCGGGCGGGGCCTCTGGTGGCGGCGGGGGCTCGGCAGCGGGTGATGCGGCGGCGGTGGTCTCCGGCTCGGGCGTGGGCGCTGGCGTGTCTGCGCAACCCGCAAGGAGCAGTGCTGCTGCGGTGAGCCAACCCAAGGGAACGAAGCGTGTGTGAAGCATGAACATACCTATCGATGAGGAGAACAACTGAAAACGCCAACCTGCGGGCAAGTTAAGTAGACGGCGACCGGGTGCCGCAGTGCCAGGGGTATCACGGCGGACGAAAGGCGTGGGGGCGGCACGGCACGGTAGCGCCGCGGAGCCGCAGAGCACCTATCTGCGCCCACCTGCGACAACCGCCTGCGCCCTTGAGCGGTGGGTGACTGGCCGTGACTGGCAAAGGGCGCTGGCCGAGCAGGGGCTTGGGGAGAAGACGTGGGTTGCGCGCCGGCTCTGCTGCAGCGCAGCCAGCGCCACGCGGCTTGATCACTGCACCAGTTGCCAGAAGGTCACCTGCGCAAACTTGGCGTCGTTGGCCCAGGGGTCCCAGATGGTCTTGTCGCCCCGGCTCTTGGCGCCGGGCCACGAGCCCAGGGACGTGGACATCGCCGGCGCGTAGCTGCCCCGGGTGCGCAGGGTTTCTGACTTGCCCCCGCGGGTGTAGCTGTAGCCGCCAGCGGTCGTGTCGGGGCCGGGGTACACGACGATCACGTGTCCGTTGGACGTCTCTGACTTTCCGCCCACGATCAGGGCGCCTTCGCGTGCCAGTCGGCCTACCTGTCCGGCGGGGACGATCTTCCAGTGCGCGTGTCCTCGCATGTGCTCGACCAGCGCGTTGGCGCTCATCCAGGCCTGGTTGGGCAGGTACTGTTTGATCACATGCCAGACGGCATGGCTGCACGAGTTGGGGTACAGCGCATAGGCGGAGTCGCAGGCTTGCTTGAGCTTGCTGACCGATGGCGCGGTGTCTGCTACGTCGGTGGGCACGAGGTCTTGTCCTGAGAAGGGTGGGTGGTCTTGGCGGCATAGCCGCCGGTGCGAGGGTTCCAGTGCAGGCTGGGCAGGGTGGCGTCGCCGCCGACCGCCGGTGATTTGACGGTCAGGCGCAGCTCTTGCGGGACACCGCGTTGCCACCGCCCGGCGCTGACAGTCAGTTCCTGCGGCGGGTCGACCGGAAAGAGGTGGGCGAGGCGGCCAAGGCACCGCCCGGTGTCGTCGATGAGCATCGGCAGCGGAAAGCTCTGCCAGGGAGCGTTGGCGGGCAGGGCCTTGTAGTAGTCGTCAGTGAAGACGCTGATCAACCGCACCTTGGCGGCCGCAGACGCTGGGGCGGACTGGCGTGCGACAGGGCAGACGCGGACCGCAGCGCGGTAGGGTGCCATGTCTGTCGGCAGGCGCATGCCTTGCTCCACCGGCAGGCAGGCTGACGGGGCGACGGTCACAAAGTCATGGGCCTGTGCAGCGCAGGCCGACGCGAATGACGCCGCGAACAGACACGCGCGCCACCAAGCTGATGCAGACATGAAGGAGGGTCTCCCGAGCAGCAGAAAATGCGGTGAGTGATCTGTATCACTCTGAAACGACGCCGAGTGTCGCTGCAGATGCCTGCTGTTTTGAAGTCAACCCACCTGTTCGCAACCGCTTGATTCAGCTTTCACAAAAACCTACAGTCAGCATCATTCGGTAACTGATGGAGCAGGTAGCGCGCACGTCACGGCAAAGGCGCTTTGGCCCGCTGCCGACTGCCAACAGTCAGCTGCTTGACGCGACGTGCTCAGCCGAGCGCCGCCTCGATATCCCCCGCCAGCTTCTTGGGCGCATCCTGCGGCGCATAGCGCCGTATCACCCGGCCGTCCTTGCCGACCAGAAACTTGGTGAAGTTCCACTTGATGGCCTTGCTGCCCAGCAGGCCGGGGGCTTCGGCGGAGAGCCATTGGTACAGCGGGGAGGCGTTGGCACCATTCACATCGATCTTGGCCATCATCGGAAAGCTCACGCCGTAGTTCAGCTGGCAGAAGCTGGCGATCTCGTCGTTGCTGCCTGGGTCCTGGCTACCGAACTGGTTGCACGGAAAGCCCAGCACCACCAAGCCTTTGTCGGCGTACTGCTTGTGCAGCTCTTCCAGGCCGCCGAACTGGGGTGTGAAGCCGCAGGCACTGGCCGTGTTGACGATGAGCAGCACCTTGCCCTTGTACTGCGATAGCGGCACGCTCTGGCCGTTCATCTGCTGGGCTTCAAAGTCGTAGATGCTGTGGTCGGACATGGCGCAGGCTCCTGAGGGTGGAAGGAAGACGCACCATGGTAGTTCTTTCAGTGCGACGCGGCGCCGGGCCGGCGGAACTGCAGCGCCGCCAACAGTGATGCGAGCAGGATCAGCGCGCCGCCCACCACTGTGCGCGGTGTCAGGGTGGCGGCGCCCAGCAGGGCCGATGACACGCTGGCGAACATCACTTCCGACAGCATCACCAGCGCCGTGGTGCCCGCCGCCAGGCGCGCCGCGCCGAACTGCAGCGCCCAGTTGCCCAGCATGAGCACACCGGCCAGCAGCAGCGCCGTGATGAGCCAGGTGCTGTTCACCGCCGGGAACGGGTCGACCACGCCCACCTGCAGCCCCACGCAGGCCACGGCCAGCGCCATCAACATGCAGCCGCCGAACATCGAGAACATGCGGGCAGGGCCCGGCACAGCATGCAGGCGGCGCAGGGTCACGTTGGTCAGCGCGAACATGAAACCGCCCAGCAACGCCAGGCCGTCGGCCAGCGACAGGTTCTGCAGCAGCCGCGCAGCGGGCGCCCCCTCGGGCAGCAGCACCAGCACCACGCCGGTGAACGCCAGCGCCAGGCGCAGCAGCGCCGAGGTGGTGGGGCGCTCGCCCAGAATCCTCCAGGCCAGCAGCACCGCCCAGGCGGGCATCAGATAGAACAGCAGGATCACGCGCACCACGTCGCCAATGGTCACGGCCCAGTTGAACGCCACATTGTTCAAGCCCGAGCTCAGCGCCAGCAGCCACAACTCAGGATGCGCCCGCACCTGCGCCAGAATGCCGGGCCGCCACGCCACCAGCCCCATCAGCACCACCGCATACATGAACGCCGTGGCCCATAGCGGGTGCAGCCCCGCCCGGTGCATGTGCTGAAACGGCCACCAAGCCAGCCCCCAGACAAAGGCATTGAACAGCAGGGCAGCAAAAGGCAGGCGCGATGGCATGAGAGAAGAATTGGCCGCTACGGCGCAATAGGCAAGCGCAATTAGCTATGAAAATGATAGTAAGAGACCCGCCCTAAAAAACCGGCGCGCCCCAGGCCAGTGCACCCGTGGATCTGGCTCCGCCAGTCCACCGGGGTGCGTCCCCCTCCGGGGGAAGCGGCGAAGCCGCTCAGGGGGGCTTCAATGGTGTGTATCGTGCCGCGCAATGTGCAGCAGGTGCTCCACCTCTTCGCGGTACTTGACGCAGTTGGTCTGGTGCCAGCGCCGGATCAGCCACATCACGCCCGCCACCACCAGGCCGAAGGCAGTGATGGCGCCGAATACCGACAGGCCCAGCTTGAGCGACAGGCTGTAGAACGCGCCCAGCGCCAGAATGCACGCCTGCTCGTTGAAGTTCTGCACGGCAATCGAGCGGCCCGCGCCCATCAGGTTGTGGCCCCGGTGCTGCAGCAGTGCGTTCATGGGCACGACCAGGTAGCCGCCCAGCCCGCCCAGCACGATGAGGAACGGTATCGCCACCCAGATGTTGTTGATGAACACCATCAGGATCAGCAGCAGCCCCATCGCAATGCCGAGCGGGATCACCTTGGTGGCGACATCCAGGCGCATGCGCATCGATGCCACGACCGCCCCGACGGCGGTGCCGATGGCGACCACGCCGGTGAGGGCCGAGGCCTGCGTGGTGTTGTAGCCCAGCGCCACGGCGGCCCATGCCAGCACGATGAACTTGAGGTTGCCACCCGCGCCCCAGAACAGCGTGGTGGTGGACAGCGAGATCTGCCCGAGCTTGTCGCGCCACAGGCGGCTGTTGCAGGCCCAAAAGTCGGGCAGCAGGCTCAGCGCGTTCGACAGCACGCCGCGCGATGGGTCGGAGCGCATGGGGCGCATCTCCACCCCGGTGTGCGGAATGCGGGTGTTGAACCAGGCGGCCAGTGCGTACACCGCGATCAGTGCGGCGATGGCCGATTCGGCAGGGGTGTCCACCCCGGTGTCGATGAGGGGAAAGTCAAAGCCCAGCAGCATGCCCGACAGGTGCTGGCCCACCAGCTGGCCGCCAAACAGCACGCCCAGGATGATCGATGCGATGGTGAGCCCCTCGATCCAGCCGTTGGCCTTGACCAGCTGCGACGCGGGCAGCAGCTCGGTCAGGATGCCGTACTTGGCGGGGGAGTAGGCCGCGGCGCCCAGGCCGACCACCGCGTAGGCGATCAGCGGGTGCGAGCCGAACAGCATCATCAGGCAGCCCACCACCTTGATGGCATTGCTGACGAACATCACCTTGCCCTTGGGCAGGGCGTCGGCAAAAGCGCCCACGAACGGCGCCAGCACCACATAGAACAGCGCGAACATGGGGACCAAGGCCGCGCGCTGCCATTCCGGGGCGCCTTCTGAGCGCAGGAGTTCCACGGCGGCGACGAAAAGTGCGTTGTCGGCCAGCGAGCTGAAAAACTGCGCCGACATGATGGTGTAGAAACCGCGCTTCATCGAATGGCTGGTGGGTGCATCAGTTCGGCTGATGCCCTGTTAAAAGTGGGGAACCCTGGCAAGTGACAGGCGGTTATATCACGCGGATAAACGGCCACGATGCCAGAATCCTTCGCGTATTCCCCGGTAAATCCCTCGCTCCATCAGGTCCTTTTCCATGCCACGTCCCATTGCAGCCACCATCCACACCACCGCCTTGCACCACAACCTGGAGCGCGTGCGCCAGTCGGTCCCCGACGCCAAGGTCTGGGCGGTGGTCAAAGCCAATGCCTACGGACATGGCATCGAGCGGGTGTTCGAGGGCCTGCGCAGCGCCGACGGCTTTGCGATGCTGGACCTGGCCGAGGCCGAGCGCGTGCGCCAGTTGGGCTGGCGCGGCCCCATCCTGCTGCTCGAAGGCGTCTTCGAGCCGCGCGACCTGGAGCTGTGCTCGCGCCTGTCGCTGTGGCACGCGGTGCACTGCGACGAGCAGATCGACATGCTGGCCGCGCACAAGACGCAGGTGCCGCACCGCGTGTTCCTCAAGATGAACTCCGGCATGAACCGGCTGGGTTTTACGCCCCAGCGCTACCGCGCGGCCTGGGCGCGGCTCGATGCCCTCACGCAAGTGGACGAGATCTCGGTCATGACGCACTTCAGCGATGCCGATGGCCCCCGCGGCATCGACCACCAGGTCGACGTCTTCAACCAGGCCACGCAGGACCTGCCCGGCGAGCGCAGCCTGGCCAACAGCGCGGCCACGCTGCGTCACCACGGTGATGCGCGCCTGCGCTCGGACTGGGCGCGTGCGGGCATCGTGCTGTATGGCAGCGCGCCGGATTTCCCTGAGAACGATGCCAACTACTGGGCGCTGCAGCCCACCATGACGCTGTCCACCCGCCTGCTGGCCGTGCAGCAACTGCAACAGGGCGACACCGTGGGCTACGGCTCGCGCTTCACGGCCGACGGGCCGCTGACCATCGGCGTGGCGGCCTGCGGCTATGCCGACGGCTACCCGCGCCATTGCGACACCGGCACCCCCGTGCTGGTGGGCGGCGTACGCACGCAGCTCGTGGGCCGCGTGAGCATGGACATGGTCACGGTCGACCTCACCCCGCTGGTCGAGCGCGGCATGCCGGTGGGCTTTGGCACCGAGGTCACGCTGTGGGGCCGTGCCAGCAATGGAGAGGTTCTGCCCATCGACGAAGTGGCACGCGCCGCCGGGACGGTGGGGTACGAGCTGATGTGCGCGCTGGCCCAGCGCGTGCCGGTGGCGGTGGACGGCGAGCGCTGATCGCCGTGGGCTCCGTGTGGCTGCCAGACAGGTACACGGCGGCGCCGATATTCGCCCACCATGCCACGCGCGGTGTGGGCCGTGGCGTGGGACGAGGCACACGGGCGGCATGAAGGTGGTGTGAAAGTAGTGTGAAATGGGCGCCGCTGCCGCCCCCGCCAAGGCAGCCCTGTCCAGCGCCTGCGTCGATTCCCCCGGGAGATCGCTTCAGGCGCTGCCTTCATTGATCTACGACGCGCATCCTTGTATGGCCACTCCTCGCAACGACCGCAGCAGCAACGACAACAACAGCAGCAACAACAACAGAACTGGCAACAGCAGTGAAGACAGCAGCAAGCGCAGCACCGACAGCAAGAAGAAAACCTCCAACTGGCGCTCCGTGCGCATGCCGCAGCACGGCACCGTGGCGCGCACCCTGCAGCAGCGCTACAGCCTGCGGCTGCACGGGCTGCTCATCGGCAGCTTCACGCTGCTGCTCATGTGGTGCACCTCGCATGTGCAGATGCTGGCGGGCGTGGAGTCGCTGGCGCTGCGGTACGCCGTGACCCTGTCGGTCGGCTACCTGGGGTACCTGCTGGTGCTGCGGGCCTGGGCCGCGCGGCTGGTGCGCAGGCGCGAGGAGGAAGAGAACAGCGTCGATGCCAACGTGGACCTGCCCGACCTGTCCTGGCCCGGCGGCGGCTCGCCGTCCGGTGGCGGCAACGTGCCGCTGCCGCGCACGGGGGGCGGCAACTTCGGCGGCGGCGGTGCGTCGGGGGACTATGGCGGCAGCAGCAGTGGCAGCGACGGCAGTGCGCTCGGCGACCTGGCCAGCGGCGCGGCCGATGCGCTGGGCAGTGCCGACGAAGGGGCCGTGGTGGTCGTGCCGGTGGTGGCCATCTTTCTCATCGGCGCGGCGCTCATCCTGGGCGCGGGCTCGCTGGCCATGCTGTTCTTCGGCTGGGATGTGCTGCTGACCGTGGCGGTGGAGATCGCGTTTTCGGTGGCCACGGCGCGCGCGGCGGTGGGTGTGGAGCGCGAAGGCTGGCTGAGCGCCGCCGTGCGGCTGACCTGGAAGCCGCTGCTCGGCGCGCTCATCTGCGCCGTGGCACTGGGCGCGACCATCGACCACTTCCTGCCCGGCGTGCAGTCCTTGCCACAGGCGGTGCGGGCGATTCAGGGACGTTGAGCCCGGGAATCAATTTGCTATATTTTGTATAGCTGAAAAGTGTTGTTCATCCAGCGGTAGAGCACATTTTTGCTTGAATCGCCGGGGTGGACGACGGTGGGGCGGGACTCTCGCGCCCTGGCGCCCTCAGCGGCGGCCGTGCCGGCCTTCCCCGCACCCCGCGCCGCCCAGCGCATCGACACTGCTGCGCACCTGCGCCAGCAAAGCCAGCAACTGGGCCTGCGTGGCGCTGTCGCAGCCCTGCAGCAGCGTGGCCGCCACGCCGCGGCGGGCCTCGCGCAGCGCCTGGTGCAGAGCCAACCCCTGGGCGCTCAGGCTCAGGCAGCGGCTGCGCTTGTCCTCGGCGTTGGGCGCGCTCTCCAGCCAGCCCTTGTCCTGCAGCATGCCCACCATGCGCGCCACCTGGGCCTTGTCGGCGCCACTGTGGGACACCAGCTCCTTTTGCGTGGCGCCCGGGTGGCGGCCCACGAACATCAGCGCCCGCACTTCGTTGAGCGTGAGCTCCGGGTGCACCGACGCCATGGTGCGCACCATGTGCGCCTTGTACACATGCAGCAGGTCGTGCATGGCGTCAAAGACGTCGGAAGGCCCCGGTGAGGCAGCGGTTCGGGAATTCATCGTGTTATGTGGTTGACAAAATCAACCAATGAGCGGATCATTTGGTGGACTTTGTCAACATTCTAAATCATGAACACACCTCTGCCCATCACCACACCCGCGCACCTTGCCGTCGAGCGCGTCCGCCACACCCTGCAAGCCCGCCACCTCCAGGTGGTGCGGCGCACCGACCTCAGCCCCGGCTTCGTGCGGCTGACCCTGGGCGGGCCTGAACTGGCCGGTTTCGTGAGCGCGGGTTTCGACGACCACTTGAAGCTCATCCTGCCGCAGCCGGGGCAGGAGCGCCCCTCGCTACCGTCGCTGCAGGACGGCCGCCCGGTCTTCCCCGACCCGCGCCCCGTGCTGCGCGACTACACCCCCGCACGCTTTGATGCCGCCGCGGGCGAGCTCGACATCGAAGTGGCCCTGCACGACGCCGGCCCCGCCACCGACTGGGCGGCCAGCGCCTTTGTGGGGCAGTGGGTGGGCATTGCCGGGCCGCGCGGCAGCCTGGTAGTCCCCACGGGTTTCGACTGGCATTGGCTCATCGGGGACGAGTCGTCCCTGCCCGCCATCGCGCGCCGTCTGGCCGAGCTGCCCGCCGCCACCACCGCCACGGTCCGCATCCACGTGCGCAACCCGGCGGACCAGCGCACCCTGGCCAGCGCCGCGCAGCTCGACCTGGCGTGGGTGGACTCCTTGCCCGCAGCGGTTGATGCGCTCGCGATACCGCCCGGCGCAGGCTACATCTGGGCCGCCGGCGAGCACAGCGACATGGCCGCAGTGCGCAAGGCGGTGCTCGCCAAGCCCGGCGTGGATGCCAAGCGCATGCGCATCGCGGCGTACTGGAAGCGCGGCGTGGCGGATCACCACGAGGACTTGGCCAGCGCGTGAGCTGAGCTGCCCGCTGTCGCTGTGCAGCACCGGCGACCTCGGCGCGCCGGGTGCTGCTGCTGCCGCTGATCGGAGATCACGGTGGCGGGTGGCCAGATGATCGACCAGTTGTGAGTTGTGAGTTGCCGCGTTGATCAGGTGAGCAGCGTCTGCGCAGCCGCCAACTGCACCGCCTCCGTCATGCGGTGCAGCGCCCGCACGTTCAGGCGCCAGTACTGCCAGTACAGCGGCACATCCACGGGCCTGCCGGGGACCAGCTCCACCAGCGCGCCCGTCTTCAGGTCGTGCTCCACCATCGGGTCGGGCGTCATGCCCCAGCCCAGCCCGGCGCGCGTGGCGGCGACAAAGGCGTGCGCGTCGGGCAGCCAGTGCACCGGCGGCGTGAAGGCGCGCCGGGTAATGCGCCGCGCGAAGCGCCCCTGCAGCGCATCCTTGCGGTTGAACACCAGCATGGGCGCCTGCACCAGCGACGCGGCGTTCACGCCCTGCGCAAAGTGGCGCTGCATGAACGCGGGGCTCGCCAGCGCCCGGTAGCGCAGGGTGCCCAGCGGCAGTACCTGGCAGCCCTGCACCGGCTGGGGGTCGGCCGTCACGGCGGCCATCACGCGGCCTTCGCGCAGCAGGTTGGCTGAATGGTCCTGGTCCTCCACATGGATGTCGAAGGTCAGGCCCGGGCCCTCGGCCGCGTGGGCATGTGCCATGGCTGCGGGAAACCAGGTGCCCAGCGAATCGGCATTCACGCCGATCGCCAGGCGGATGGACGTGTGCTGCCCGCCGCCGATGGCATCGAGCGCGTCGGCCTCGCTCAATGCGACTTCGCGGGCATGCCGGTACAGCGCCTGTCCCGCATCGGTGGGCGTGCAGGGCGTGGCCCGCCGCACCAGCACCTGGCCCACGCGCTCTTCCAGCAGCTTCACGCGCTGCGACACCGCCGACCGGGTGACATGCAGCACGGCAGCGGCGCGCTCGAAGCTGCCTTCGTCGATGACGGCGGCAAATGCGCTGAGCTGGGCGGAATCAAGGGCCATGGCGGTCGGTACGGTGGGTGGTTAGCCATTCTGACGGATCGTTAGAAAGTATAGCTACCGTGAACACACTGCCATCGCCACAATCCGGCGCATGAGCAGCACCGCCTTCGTCCACGGATTCACGTCCACCGCCCTTTTGATCATGGCCATCGGCGCGCAGAACGCGTTCGTGCTGCGCCAGGGGCTGCGGCGCGAGCATGTGTTGCCCGTGGTGCTGTTCTGCGCCGTGTCCGATGCGGTGCTGTTGCAGGCCGGCATCTGGGGCATGGGCGGCGTGTTGGCCGCCCGGCCGGAATGGGCGCAGCTGATGCGCTGGGCCGGCGCCATCTTCCTCGTGGCCTACGCGCTGCAGGCGGCGTCGCGGGTGTTCAAGCCCAGCCACCTGCTGGTGTCGGCCAACGGCGCGGGTGCGAGCCTGCGCACCACGCTGCTCACGCTGGGCGCACTGACTTGGCTCAATCCGCATGTCTACCTGGACACCGTGGTGCTGCTGGGCACCATGGCCAGTCCCTATCCGACCTGGGGCCGCGCCACCTTTGCGGCGGGCGGGTCCCTGGCCAGCGCGCTGTGGTTCCTGAGCCTGGGGTTCGGCTCGCGCTGGCTGGCGCCGCTGTTCGCCTCGCCCGGCGCGTGGCGGGTGCTGGACGGCGCCACCGCGGCCTCCATGCTGGCGCTCGCCGGGGTCATGGCGTGGGGTTGATGCCGCTGCAGGCACGCCTAAGCTAAGAAGGATAAGTTCGTTAGCGAAACGTGCGCTTTGATCCATAGTGCGGGCATCGACTGATCTGGAGTGATTTCCCCCATGCGTTTCAAGACCCTTCTCCTGGCCGCGGCCATTGCCACTGCGTTGCCTCTGGCCGGCCAGGCCAAGACCTTCCGCTGGTCCCGTGCGGTGGACGTTTCGTCCTGGGACATCCATGCCCAGAACGTGGGCGTGAACAACACCTTGCACGCTGCCGTGTACGACACTCTGGTCGAGTACAACAGCAAGACTTTCAAGACCGAACCCGCCCTGGCCACCGAATGGAAGCGCGTGAGCCCCACGCAGCTGCGCATCTCCCTGCGCAAGGGCGTGAAGTTCAGCGACGGCAGCGACTTCACGGCCGACGACGCCAAGTTCTCGCTGGAGCGCGCCAAGGCCAAGAGCTCCAACTACGCCGTGTACGCGCTGGGCATCGACCGCGTCGAAAAGGTGGACGCGCACACCATCGACATCTTCTCCGACCTGCCCAACCCCGTGCTGGTGAACCAGCTCACCGAGCTGCGCATCCTGAGCAAGGCCTGGGCCGAGAAGAACAAGTCGGTAGAACCCAAAGACATCAAGACCAAGGACGAAAACTTTGCCCACCGCAACGCGCTGGGCACCGGCCCCTTCCAGCTCAAGTCCTGGGCGCCTGACCAGCGCGTGGTGCTGGAGCCCAACCCGCACTGGTGGGGCAAGGCGCAGTTCCCCACCAACGTGACCGAGATCGTCTACACCCCCATCAAGGCCGACGCCACGCGCACCGCTGCCCTGCTGTCGGGCGAGATCGACTTCGTGATCGACCCCAGCCTGCAGGACCTGGCGCGCATTCGCCAGACCCCCACGCTCAAGGTGCTGGAAGGCGCCGAGTACCGCACCATCTTCCTGGGCCTGGACCAATACCGTGAAGAGCTGCCTGGCTCCGACGTGAGGGGCAAGAACCCGCTCAAGGACGTGCGCGTGCGCAAGGCGCTCTACCAGGCCATCGACATCAACGCCATCCAGCGCGTGGTGCTGCGCGGCCTGGCGCAGCCCACGGGCACGCTGATCGCCCGCCAGGTCAACGGCTGGACACAGAAGGCCGACGCACGCTGGCCCTACGACGCCAAGGCCGCGCAGAAGCTGCTGGCCGATGCCGGCTACCCCAACGGCTTCGAGGTGGACTTTGCTTGCAGCGCCGGCCGCTACATCAACGACGAGCAACTGTGCCAGGCCATCACCTCGCACTGGGCCAAGATCGGCGTGAAGGCCAAGCTGCGCTCGCTGCCGTTTGCCACGTACTTCCCGATGATCCAGCGCAACGAGGCCAGCATCTACCTGCTGGGCTGGGGCGTGCCGACGTTCGACGCGTTCTACTCGCTGCAGTCGCTGATCCGCTCGCCCGGCGCGGGTGGTGACGGCAACTTCAACCTGGGCCGCTACTCCGATCCGCAGCAGGACGCCCTGATCGAACGCATCAAGAAGGAAACCGATGCTGCCACGCGCAACACCCTGATCGAAAAGGTGCTGGTGCAGGACCACGAGGCGATCTCGCACATCCCGCTGTACAACCAGGTGATCCCGTGGGCTGCCACGCAGAAGGTGGATGTGCCGCACCGTGCGGATAACCGCATCGACTGGCGGTATCTGAAGGTGAATTGATCCGCTGGCAGCGGTGGACATGAAAAGGCCCCGGCGCTGTGAAGGCGCCGGGGCCTTTGCTTTTTGGGACGAGGGCCTGAGGGCAGGATTTGCGCCGTCGGGTGGGTGCCCTGGTTTCGACGGGCTCAGCCCGAACGGTGTCGGGTTGGGAAGCGGGACGTGGCTCGATAGGGCTGGTTGAAGTCCGGGTCGGGAATGAGCAGAGAGGCTGGGTGAGGTCTGGGTAGAAGCAGTGTGGGCGCTGCGTAGCGGATGTTTAGCGGCTGCCTAGCGACGAGGCAGGAGTGCACAGGTCAACGCGTTGTGTGTGCTTCCCCCACCCGTTCGGGCTGAGCCTGTCGAAGCCTTGCACAGCGCCTCAACCCCGTGCCACAACCCTCACGCCAGCGCGCGCTGCACCGCAGGCCGCGCCGCCACCCGCTCGAGATGCGCGGCCACCTTGGGGAATGTCGCAATGTCCACACCGTCCCCCTTCAACCAGCCGGCGATGGTGAACAGATAGGCATCGGCGACCGAGTACTGCTCCCCCAGCACCCATGGGCCCTGCAGGTAGTGCTGCTCGATCATGTCGAAGCACTCGGTCATGGTCTGCGGCACCTTGCGCTGCATCGCCGCGATGGCTTCAGCGTCGTCCGCCCAACGCCCCGCGCGCCGGCCGTGGGCATGCGCCACGTGCACGGTGGATGCGAGGTAGCTGTTGAACTCCTGCAGGCGCGCCAGCGCGAAAGGGTCGTCCAGCGGTGCGAGCCGCGCTTCGGGAAATTGCTGCGCCACGTACACCAGCAGTGCCGGGGTCTCGGTCAGCACGCCGCGGTCGGTGACCAGCGCGGGCACACGGCCCTTGGGATTGATGGCCAGGTACTCGGCGCTGCGTTGCTGGCTGTTGGCAAAGTCCAGCCGCGCCACCTCGTGGCCCGCATTGGCCTCGTGCAGGGCGATGTGGACGGCGAGGGCGCAGGTGCCGGGGGCGTAGAAGAGCTTGAGCATGGTGATGGTGAGATTCGGGTCGGGTTGAGGAAAACGGAACGGAACTAGTAGAGACCGCGGGTCTGTGCCATCAGCCGCACCAGGCCCAGCAGCGCATCGGTGTGGGGCGTGGGGGTGTGGGTGGTCTGGCCCAGCTCGCGCACCGCGCCCACCAGCGCATCGATCTCCATGGGCTTGCCGGCCTCCACGTCCTGCAGCATCGAGGTCTTGAAAGCGCCCAGCTTGCGGGTGACGGCGTGGCGGTCCTCGGGCTGCTGGTCGATGGGCAGGCCGAGCTTTTCGCCGATGGCCTTGGCCTCGAGCATCACGTGCGAGACAAAGCCGCGCACCAGGTCGTCGTCCAGGATGCGGTCGGTGGTGGCGCCAGTGAGCGCGCTGATCGGATTCATGGTGAGGTTGCCCCAGAGCTTGAACCAGATGTCCCGCTGGATGCGGTCGGACACTTCCGCGTCGATGCCGCCGCGCTGCAGCGTGTCGGCCAGGGCCTGCAGGCGTGCACTTCGCCGTCCATCGGGTTCGCCCACGATGAGCCGGTTGCCGAAGTGCTGGCGCACAAAGCCCGGCGCCTCCAGCGAGCAGCTGGTGTGCACCACGCTGCCCACCACGTGGCGGCTGGGGATGGCGCGGGCGATCACGCCGCCGGCATCCACCGACTGCAGGGCCTGCCCCTGCGCCGCGCCGCCAAAGCCGTCCAGAAACCACCACGGCACGCCGTTCATGGCCGTGAGCACGATGGTGTCAGGTCCTATCAGCGGGCCCATGGCCTGCGCCACGTCTGGCAGGCCTGGCGCCTTGACGGCCACCACCACCAAGTCCTGCACGCCCAGCGCCGCGGGGTTGTCCTGCGCTGTCACGGCGGTGTGCACCACCGTGCCATCCGGCCGGCGCATGCGCAGGCCGTCGGCCTGCAGGGCGTGCAGCGTGGCGCCGCGTGCCACCAGGCTGACGTCGCAACCGGCCTGCGCCAGGGCCACGCCCAGCCAGCCACCAATGGCGCCAGCGCCGTAGATACATGCTTTCATCGTCAAGGCTTTCTGTCAGGTGATTTCGGTCAGGGGATAGAAGAAGAGGCAAAGAGGGGCTGTGTCAGTAGCCCAGGGGTCGCGCCGCCACGCCGCCCGTGTCCCGAAAGCGGGCCGCCAGGTCGGCCGCGGCGCTGGCCAGCAGCATGGTGTCCACACCCACCGCCACGAACAAAGCGCCGGCGGCCAGCCATTCGCGCGCCTGCGCCTCGCTGGTTGCCAGGATGCCCGGGGCCTTGCCCGCACGCAGGATGCGGGCGATGCCTTCTTGGATGGCGGCCTGCACATTCGGGTGGCCGGGGTTGCCCAGGTGCCCCATCGACGCCGACAGGTCGGCCGGGCCGATGAACACGCCGTCCACCCCCGGCGTGGCGGCAATCGCATCGAGGTTGCGCATCGCCTCCACCGTCTCGGCCTGCACCAGCAGGCAGACCTGCGCGTTGGCCTCGTGCACGTACTGCGGATAGGCCTGCCAGCGCGACGAGCGGGCGAGGGCGCTGCCCATGCCGCGCACGCCTTCGGGGGCGTAGCGCGTGGCGCGGACCAGGACCTGTGCTTGCTCGGCCGTGTCCACCATGGGCACCAGCAGCGTCTGTGCGCCGATGTCCAGGTACTGCTTGATCAGCGCGGTGTCGCCCACCGGCACGCGGGCGATGGCGTGGGGCGGCGTGGAGCCAGGGGGCAGGGCGGCGGTGGCGCTGGCAATCGCCTGCAGCTGGTGCAGGATGGAGCGCACATCGTTGGGCGCATGCTCGCCGTCGACCAGCAGCCA
>Ga0209023_10001936_pt1 | contig 26788 bp, 16 predicted proteins | sample LakOneMetagenome_FD_187468 | JGI IMG/M metagenome (GOLD analysis project Ga0209023, IMG submission 187468) | Freshwater and sediment microbial communities from Lake Erie, Canada (SPAdes) (version 2) | ecosystem: Environmental > Aquatic > Freshwater > Lentic | place: Lake Erie, Canada...
CTCGACTACATGATTTGCGTTTCGGAAGGCCACGAGTGAACGTCCAGACCCTGAGCCATCCGACAATAACGACCGAGGCCGCGACCGAATGGTGGCGAGGCGCGGTCCTGTATCAGGTCTATCCGCGCAGCTTCGCCGACACCAACGGCGACGGCGTCGGAGACCTGCCCGGCATCACCGCCCATCTGGATCATATCGCGTCGCTGGGCGTGGACGGAGTCTGGCTGTCGCCCTTCTTCACCTCGCCGATGAAGGACTTCGGTTATGACGTGGCGGACTACACCGACGTCGATCCGATCTTCGGGACCCTGGCCGATTTCGACGCCATGGTCGCCCGCGCCCACGCGCTGGGCCTGAAGGTCATCATCGACCAGGTCTATTCCCACACCTCCGACGAGCACCCCTGGTTCATCGAGAGCCGCCAGAACAAGATCAACCCGAAAGCCGACTGGTACGTCTGGGCCGACGCCAAGCCCGAAGGGTCGCCGCCCTCCAACTGGCAGTCGGTGTTCGGCGGACCCGCCTGGACCTGGGACGCGCGCCGTCGCCAGTACTACATGCACAATTTCCTCAAGGAGCAGCCGCAGCTGAACGTGGCCAATCCGGAAGTGCAGGACGCCCTGATCGACGCCATGCGGTTCTGGCTGGATCGTGGCGTAGACGGCTTCCGCCTGGACGCGATCAATTTCGCCATCCATGACCCGAAGCTGACCGACAATCCGGCCTTCACCTCGAACGGCAAGCGCACCCGCCCCTTCGACTTCCAGGACAAGGTGCACAACCAGTCCCAGCCGGAGATTCCGCTCTTCCTCAGCCGCCTGCGCGCCCTGGCGGACTCCTATCCGGGCGACCGTTTCCTCGTCGCCGAGGTCGGCGGCGATCGCGCCAATGAGGAGATGAAACAGTACACCCACGGGACCGACCGGCTGCACTCGGCCTACGGCTTCCTCTATCTCTACTCCGATCACCTCAGCGCCGAACTGGTCGAACAGGGCCCGGCGATGTGGCCGGGCGTAGACGGCGAGGGCTGGCCCTCCTGGACCTTCTCCAACCATGATGCGCCGCGCGCCATCTCCCGCTGGGCCGAGGGTCGCGACGAAAAGGCTTTCGCCGGGATGGCGATGCTGTTGCTGATGTCCCTGCGCGGCAATGTCTTCGTCTACCAGGGCGAGGAGCTGGGCCTGCCCCAGGCCGAGGTCCCCTTCGAGCGGCTGGTCGATCCCGAGGCCATCGCCAACTGGCCCGAGACCCTCGGCCGCGACGGCGCCCGCACCCCGATCCCGTGGAAGGCCGACGCCGTTCAGGCCGGGTTCTCGATCGCCGAGCCCTGGCTGCCGATCGATCCCCGCCACTATCCGCTGGCGGTCGACGTCCAGGACGCCGACCCGACCTCGATTCTGAACCTGTCGCGCGAACTGATCGGCCTGCGTCACCGCCATCCGGCCCTGCGCACGGGCGGCATGCACATGCATCCGGTCGCGGGCCCGGTGCTGTCCTTCGAGCGTGGCGAGGGGGAAGACGCCCTGCTGTGCGTCTTCAATCTGGGGCATTCGCCCGAGGCGTGGACGCTGCCCGACGGCTGGGCAGTGGTCGAGGCGGTCAACACGCCCGACCCGGCCGTCGGAACCCTGCCTTCGCTGGCCGGCCTGCTACTGGCCCGAGCCTGATGCGATCAGCCGCCGCAGGTCTCGCGCACGATCAGATCGGTCGGAATGCGTTCGGACCGGCCGGCGCGGTCGCCTGTGGAATCGAGCAGTTTGGACACCATCAGCCGGCCGGCCTTCATGGTGTCCTGAGCGATGGTCGACAGGGCCGGGCGGCTGTAGCGGCTGAAGGGCACATTATCGAAGCCGATGACCGAGACATCTCCGGGCACGGTCTTGCCGTGATGCAGCAGCGAGCGCACGGCCCCGAGCGCGATCAGGTCCGACGCGGCAACGATACCGTCGAACTCCAGACCCCGCGCCAGCAGGGAGTCGACCGACGCCTCGGCGGATTCGACCTCGAAATGCGCGGGCACGACCAGGTCCGGATCGACGCGCAGCCCTGCGTTTTCGATCGCTTCGGCATACCCGCGCTGGCGCTGCATGGCCTCGGGCGGATCGAGATCGCCGAGGAAGACGATACGCTTGCGGCCCAGACGCGCGAGATGGGACGTCGCCCGGCGTCCGCCGTTGATGTTGTCCGATCCGACCGAACAATAGTTCTGGTCCGGCAGTTCGGCGCCCCAGACCACGAACCGGCTCTCGGTCTCGGCCATGCGGTTAAAGGCCGCGTGAAGCGTGCTCTGGCCCAGGAAGATGACGCCGTCGGCGCGGCTGGTGGTCATGGCCACCGACAGGTCGTCAAGATTGGCCGGCGAGACATGGCTCATCACCAGATCGCAGCCGCGCTCACGCGCCGCCTCGCCGACGCCGGCCAGCAGTTCGAGGAAGAAGGGATCGCTGAGCCGCCCTTCCCGCCCCTGCGGACGCGGCGTGACCAGGGCGATCGTGCCCTGGGCGCCGATCGGGCCGGCGGGCATGTAGCGGCGGAACGGATAGTCATGCTCACGCGCCAGCTTCCAGATGGCCTGTTTGGTGCGGTCGTTGACGGCGGGACTGTCGTTCAGCGCGCGCGACGCCGTCGCGATCGACACACCGGCCATACGGGCCAGATCCTCCAGTCGGGTGGTCTTGCGGCTCAAGGGTCGCGGGCTCCGAAATCCGTGTCTGCAAAATTTTCTGCAAAACTTGCTTATTCATGCGGCGCCACAACGCCGTCTGGCAAGTCCTCGTAACAAGGAAGCTTCGTCATGCTGCAACGCCGCTCGTTCCTGGCCCTTTCGGCAGCCGCCGCAGGCGTTTCGGTCCTGACGTCGCGTCCGGCCCGCGCCCAGACGACCGCCAATGTCGCACGCGCCGCGTCGCCCGGCGGCCTGCTCAGCGTCGAGGTCTCGACCGACAACGACGGCCGTCCGATGTATTCGGTGATCCGGCAGGGTCGCCCGGTGGTGACCGCGTCGAAGCTCGGCTTCCTGCTGACCGACGCACCCGCGCTTGAGCGCGGTCTGAAGCTGACGGCGTCCGAGCCGGTGACGATGGACGACACCTGGGAGCAGCCCTGGGGCGAGCGCAGGTTCATCCGCAATCACTACAACGAGTTCCGCGTGGCCTTCACGGAGACCGGCCCCCTGGCCCGCCGCGTCGATGTGGTCTTCCGCCTCTATGACGACGGTCTCGGCTTCCGCTACGAAGTCCCCGAACAGACAGGCCTGAAGACCGTCCGTATCGGTTCGGAACTCACCGAGTTCAACCTCGCCGAAAACGGCACGGCCTGGTGGATCCCGGCCTGGGAGTGGAACCGCGAGGAATACCTCTACGACCGCACCGCCATCGACGAGGTCGGCTCCTGCCAGACCCCGATCACGGTCAAGGGCCAGTCCGGCCTGCACGTCTCCATCCACGAGGCCGCCTGTGTCGACTACGCCGGGATGAACCTGCGGCGCTCGGAGGCCACGAAATTCCGCGCCCAGCTGACCCCCGGCCTGACCAATGCCGCCGTGGTGCGCGAGGCCCCGTTCAACACCCCGTGGCGCACGCTGCAGATCTCCGACACCGCCGCAGGCCTCGTCGAATCCAGCCTGATCCTGAACCTGAACGAGCCCAACAAGCTCGGTGACGTCAGCTGGTTCAAGCCGATGAAATACGTCGGCGTATGGTGGGAGATGCACCTCGAGCTCAAGAGCTGGAACGCCGGTCCCAAACATGGCGCGACGACCGAGAACACCCTCAAACACATCGACTTCGCCGCCGAACACGGTCTGGGCGGGGTGCTGGTCGAGGGCTGGAACAAGGGCTGGGACGGCCAGTGGTTCGCCAACGGCGCCGACTTCAGCTTCACCGAACCCTATCCCGATTTCGATATCGAGGCGGTCTGCGCCCATGCCCGCGCGAAGGGCGTCCAGCTGATCGGTCACCACGAGACCGGCGGCAACGCCTTCCACTACGAACAGCAACTCGAGCCGGCCATGGCCCTGTACGAGCGGCTCGGCGTCCATGCGGTCAAGACCGGCTATGTGGCCGACGCCCAGGGCGCGCGTGTCGCTGGGCCCGACGGATCGATGGTGATGGCCTGGCACGAGAGCCAGGCGATGGCCCAACATCACCTCAAGGTCGTCGAGACCGGCGCCCGGCACAAGGTCGCGGTCAACGCCCATGAGCCGTTCAAGGACACCGGCCTGCGCCGCACCTACCCCAATATGATCAGCCGCGAAGGCGCGCGCGGGATGGAGTATGCGGCCTGGGGCAACCCCGGCAATCCGCCCGAACACGAGCCCAACCTGGTCTTCACCCGCCTGCTGGCCGGGCCGATGGACTATACGCCGGGCATCTTCGGCATGGAGACGCGCAGCCCCGGCGGCGTCCAGACGACCTGGGCGAAACAGCTGGCCCTCTATGTCGTGATCTACAGCCCGATCGTCATGGCCGCTGACCTGCTGGTCAACTACGAGGCCAACCCCGGTCCGTTCCAGTTCATCAAGGACGTGCCGTGCGACTGGCACGAGACGAAGGTGCTGAACGGCGAGGTCGGCGACTTCGTGACCATCGCCCGCAAGGACCGCAACTCCGACGTCTGGGCCCTGGGCGCCATCACCGACGAGAACCCGCGCGTCCTGTCCGCGGCGCTCGACTTCCTCGACGCCGGCCGCCGCTACCGCGCCGAAATCTATCGCGACGGCCCGAACGCCGACTACAGGGGCAGGCGCGAGGACATCATTATCGAACAGCGCGACGTCACCTCCGCCGACGTCCTCACTTTGGCCCTCGCGCCCGGGGGCGGTCAGGCGATCCGCTTCGTACCTCAGGATCGGGGAAGCCGCCGTCAGGGACGTCGCGCATGACCGCGATCACCCCCGAGATTCCGCCGCTCGCCGAGGTTCGCCCCCGGCTGAGCCAGCTGGCGATCATGAACATGTGTCTGGGCTTCTTCGGAATCCAGATCGGCTTCGCCCTGCAGAACGGCAACGCCAGCCGCATCTTCCAGACCCTCGGCGCCCAGGTCGACAGCCTCGCCATCCTGTGGATCGCGGCGCCTTTGACCGGCCTGCTGGTCCAGCCGGTCATCGGCCATTTCAGCGACAAGACCTGGGGTCCGCTGGGCCGCCGCCGGCCCTATTTCCTCGTCGGCGCCATCCTGACCTCGGCGGCCATGGTCTTCATGCCCAACGCCCCGACCCTGTGGCTGGCGGCCGCGACCCTCTGGGTCATGGACGCCTCGATCAACATCACCATGGAGCCGTTCCGGGCCTTCGTCGGCGACAACCTGCCGGATGAGCAGCGCACGGCAGGCTACGCGACCCAGACCTTCTTCATCGGCCTGGGCGCCGTGCTGGCCTCCTGCCTGCCGTGGATCCTGTCGAACGTCTTCCACGTCGTCTCCACCGCACCGGCGGGCGTGACGCCGGACTCGGTGAAACTGGCCTTCTACATCGGCGCCGCCGGCATGCTGCTGGCCGTGCTCTGGACGATCGTCACCACGAAGGAATACAGCCCCGCCCAGCTCGACGCCTTCGAGGCCACGCGGGGTCTGGCCCTGACCGAAGGCAACGACCGTCAGACGCCGGCCCGTTCGTCACGCACCTATATGATCGGGGGTCTGGTCTGGATGCTGGTCGGCGCGGCCGGTCTCTACGGCGTCTGGCAGTCGGGTATCGAGAAGGAGCTCTATGTGCTCGCCGGCTTCGTCGCCGGGTTTGGCCTGCTGCAGATCCTCGTCGGCCTGATGCATCAGGCCCGCAGCGCCAACGGCCTGACCGAGATCATCGACGACGTCTTCCGCATGCCGAAGACCATGCGCGGCCTCGCCGTGGTCCAGTTCTTCAGCTGGTTCGGCCTGTTCGCCATGTGGATCTACACCACCGCCGCCGTGACCTCGGTCCATTACGGAACCAGCGACACGACCTCGGCCGCCTATAACGCCGGGGCCGACTGGGTCGGCGTCCTGTTCGGCGTCTACAACGGCGTCGCGGCGCTGGCGGCCTTCGCCATTCCGGTCGTGGCCAAACGGGTCGGGCGGCGCGCGGCCCATGCGATCAATCTGGCGCTCGGCGGCCTCGGCCTGATCGGCGTCTTCGCTATCCGGGACGCCAGCCTGCTGTGGTTGCCGATGATCGGCGTCGGCATCGCCTGGGCGTCGATCCTGTCCATGCCCTACGCCATGCTCTCGGGCGCGGTGCCGGGCCGGAAGATGGGCGTCTATATGGGCATCTTCAACATCTTCATCGTGGTGCCCCAGCTTCTTGCGGCAACGATCCTCGGCCTGATCCTCAAGACGATGTTCGGCGGCGAGGCCATCTGGGCTCTGGTTCTGGGCGGCGTCAGCTTCTTCATCGCCGCGGGCTGCAGCCTCATGGTCACCGAGCCGAAGACGACGGCGGAGATGGCCAGATGACCGGGGCTACCCGTCGCGCGGCCCTCGGCGGACTGGCCGCCCTGCCGCTGATGGCGGCCGCCGGTCGTGTCCTGGCCGACACGCCGCTATCGGGGCCGACCTCCGGCCGGCTGGTGGAGTATACGGACGTGGCCTCGGCCCACGCCGCGACGCGCAACGTCACCGTCTGGCTCCCGCCCGACTACGAGGCCTCGGATGCCCGCTACCCCGTCCTCTATATGCACGACGGCCAGAACCTGTTCGACGCCGCGATGGCCCCGTTCGGGGAGTGGGGCGTGGACGAGCATCTGGGTCGGCTGATCGCCGCCGGTCAGGTGCGGGCGCCGATCGTGGTCGGGGTCTGGAACACGCCGCTGCGGCTGCGCGAATACGTCCCCGCCGACCTGATCGCCGCCCTGCCCGACGACATGCGCGGCGACATCCAGAGCATCTATGGCGGCCCGTCGCTGTCCGAGGGCTACCTCGCCTTCCTGACCGATGAGCTGAAGCCCTTCATCGACCGGACTTACCGCACCCTGACCGGCCCGGCCGACACGGCCATGGCGGGCTCCAGCATGGGGGGGCTGATGTCGCTGTACAGCGTCATGAAGCGGCCCGACGTCTTCGGGGCCTGCGCCTGTCTGTCGACCCACTGGCCGCTCAAGGTGGTCGGGCTGGAGGACGGCGCCCCATTGGCCACCTGGCGCGATCGGCTGGTGGCCGCCTGGACCGGCGTGATCGCCGCCGGCCTGCCTGACCCCGCCATGGGCCGCCGCTTCTATTTCGACCACGGCGACGAGACGCTGGACCAGTTCTACGCCGCCTTCCAGATCCGGATCGACGAGACCTTCCGCGCCCGCGCCTATGCGCCGGATCAGTTCGAGACCCTCGTCTTTCCCGGCGCCCAGCACAACGAAACGTCCTGGAACGCCCGCCTCGACGTGCCCCTGAAATTCCTTCTGTCGCCCGCTCGCGTGGCCGCCTTGTGAGTACCCAGACCATGACCCTGATCCAGAAACTCGCCGCCTCCAGCGCCGCCGCAGCGCTCATCGCCACCGGTGCCTGTGCGTCCATGCCCGCCGCGTCCGTCGAGGCCTCGGCCGCCGCACCGATCGTCCGGGCAGAAGCCGTCGCCCCCGGCGCACCCGGCGCCGTGCCGACATGGTCCAGCGCCGCCAAGACGGGCGTCGGCGCCTCTTACGAGGCCTATGTCGACGGCCAGTACAAGGACGGCGGCCCGACCGGCGCGGTGTCGCGGGTCTGGTTCTCGATCGCTAACGGCGTCCTGACCGAAACCATGTACGGCCTGATCCACGAGGCCCAGATCAAGCAGATGCGCTTCGCCGTCGTCACCGAGGCCGGCGTCTCGGTCGAGGGGACCGACACCACCGAACGCACCGAATACCTCGATACCGACGCACAGGGGCGGCCCCTGTCGCCGGCCTATCGCGTGGTCACGACCGACAAGGCCGGCTGCTACGAAATCGAGAAGCGCATCTATACTGACCCCGACCAGCAGTCTCTGGTCTTGCGAACCTCAATCCGGGCTCTCAAGGGGAAGATCACCCCCTATCTGTTGCTCGAGCCGCACATGGCCAACACCGGCGTGGGCGATCTGGGCAGCGTCTTGAAGGGCGAGAAGTCGACGCAGGGCGACGTCACCGTCGATCAGCCCGGCGGCCTCTACGCCCATGAGGGCGACGTGCACCTCTGGCTCTCGACCGACCGTCCGTTCGAGGCCGCCAGCGCCGGCTTCGTCGGTGCCTCGGACGGCCTGACCGACCTTTCCGACGGACGGCTCGACCACCAGTATGAATCCACCGGCGATCAGGGCGGCAACATCATGCTGACGGCCCAGCTTCAGCCCGTGGCCGCCGGTACGACCCTGAACCAGGACTTCGTCATCGGCTTCGGCGCCTCGCGCAGACTGGCACAGGCGGCCGCCCAGAACAGCGTCTCCACGGGCCTCGACGAGGTCCTCGCCCGGTTCAACGGCACGGGCGACCGGGTCGGCTGGGAGGACTGGATCGGCTCCCTGACCGACCTGCCCCGCATCGCCGAACAGTCCACCGACGGCGGCAAGCTGGCCTGGGCCTCGGCCCTGATGCTGAAGACTCAGGAGGACCGGACCCACGCCGGCGCCCTGATCGCCTCCCTGTCCAACCCCTGGGGCGACACGGTCGACGCGACCGCCAGCTCGACCGGTTACAAGGCCGTCTGGCCGCGCGACTTCTATCAGGTGGCCATGGCCCTGCTGGCGCTGGGGGATGCGCAGACGCCCGTCGCCGCCTTCCGTTACCTGCCGCAGGTTCAGGTCCGCGCCGACACCCCGGGCAATACCGGCGCCACCGGCTGGTTCCTGCAGAAGACCCACGTCGACGGCGAGGTCGAATGGGTCGGCGTCCAGCTGGATCAGACGGCCATGCCGATCATGCTGGGCTGGCGTCTGTGGAAGGCCGGCCTCGTCTCGGACGCCGAGCTCCGGACCATGTACGGCCGGATGATCAAGCCCGCCGCCGACTTCCTCGTGACCGGCGGCAAGATCGGCCTCCTGTGGAACGACCGCACCGTGACCCCGCCCTTCACCCAGCAGGAGCGCTGGGAGGAGCAGGACGGCTATTCGCCCTCGACCACCGCCGCCGTGATCGCCGGGCTTACGGTGGCCGCCGACATCGCCAGGGCCTCGAACGACGCCGCCTCGGCGACCCGCTACCTCGCCGCCGCCGACGACTATTCCAAGAAGGCCGATGCGCGGATGTTCACGACGGACGGCGCCCTGGGCGACGGCGACTACTTCCTGCGTCTGTCCAAGACCGAGGATCCCAACAGCCACGCGAAGATGGGCGACAACAACGGCCAGCCCGGTCAGGCCCAGGACCACGTCGTCGACGGCGGCTTCCTGGAGCTGGTCCGCTACGGCGTGCGCCCGGCCAACGACCCGCACATCCTCGCCACCCTGCCCGAATACGACGACCAGACGCGCGCGGACCTGACCCGCGTTCGCTACGACTTCGGCCCCGCGGGCGACACGACGCCCGGCTGGCGGCGGTACGGTATCGACGGCTATGGCGAGGACACGACCAACGGCGCCAACTATGGCGTCGGCGGCGTGATGGCGCCCGGCCAGCGCGGGCGGGTCTGGCCGATCTTCACCGGCGAGCGCGGCCATTACGAACTGGCCCACGCGCTGCAGTCCGGCGGATCCGCTGCGGACCTCAACGCCATTCGCCAAACCTATGTCCGGGGCATGGAACGGTTCGCCAACGACGGCCTGCTGCTGCCCGAACAGGTCTGGGACGGCGTCGGCGTGAAGCCTGCGACCTACGAGACCGGCGTCGGCACCGACTCGGCCACCCCACTGGCCTGGTCCCACGCCGAATACATCAAGCTGTTGCGGTCGCTGGCCGACAAGGCGGTCTGGGACCGCTACGCCCCGGTCGCCGAACGCTACGGCAAATAGCGCCGGAGGCGGTCCGTCGGTTTCGGCCCGACGTTTCGGCCTGACGGACCGCCGTTCCCGTGCCATCCTCCTGTCAAGAACGCCGCATCGACGGCGCGCCCCGGCCGGTAACGGCCGGTCTTGGGCAAAATGAGGGGGCGGGAACGATGACGAATGACGCCGGTGAAACCGTGATCGACGCCGATCACACGGTCGACCGCAACGACAGGCTGGTCATCCTGGCCTCCTCGGTCGGGACGGTGATCGAGTGGTACGACTTCTACCTGTACGGCTCCCTCGCCACGATCATCACCAGCCAGTTCTTCTCGGGCGTGAACGAGACCACGGGCTATATCTTCGCCCTGCTGGCCTTCGCCGCCGGGTTCGCCGTCAGGCCGTTCGGGGCCATCGTCTTCGGGCGGCTGGGGGACCTGTGGGGGCGCAAGAACACCTTCCTCGTCACCATGCTGCTGATGGGGCTGTCGACCTTCGTGGTCGGCCTGTTGCCCTCCTATGCGGCCATCGGCATCGCGGCGCCGCTCATTCTGGTAGCGATGCGGTTGCTGCAGGGGCTGGCGCTCGGCGGGGAGTACGGCGGCGCGGCCACCTATGTCGCCGAGCATGCCCCCAACGGCAAACGTGGCTTCTACACCTCCTTCATCCAGATCACGGCGACCGCCGGCCTGATGATCAGTCTGGTCGTCATCCTCGGCGTTCGGCTGTCGATCGGCGAGGCGGCCTTCGCCGACTGGGGCTGGCGCATCCCCTTCCTCGTCTCGATCCTGATGCTGGGGGTGTCGCTATGGATCCGGCTCAAGCTGGCCGAGAGCCCCGCCTTCAAGAAGATGAAGGCCGAGGGCAAGGGCTCGACCACGCCGCTCAAGGACTCGTTCGGCAAATGGCCCAACCTCAAGCTGGTGATCATCGCCCTCTTCGGCCTCGCCGCCGGACAGGCCGTGGTCTGGTACACCGGCCAGTTCTACGCCCTGTTCTTCCTTGAGAAGATCCTCAAGGTCGACGGCGCCCTGGCCAACACCCTGATGGCCATCGCCCTGCTTCTGGCCACGCCCTTCTTCGTCTTCTGGGGCTGGCTGTCGGACAAGGTCGGACGCAAGCCCGTCATCCTCGCCGGCTGTCTGATCGCCGCCCTGACCTGGTTCCCGCTGTTCCACGCCCTGACCGGCGCGGCCAATCCACGGCTCGCGGCCGCGACGGCCTCAGCGCCGGTAACGGTCTATGCCGACCCGGCCGACTGCTCGTTCCAGTTCGATCCCGTCGGCAAGAAGAAGTTCAACAGCTCCTGCGACCTCGCCAAGAACTACCTCGCCAAGGCCGGGGTGACCTATGAAAACGCCGCCGCGCCAGCCGGAACGGTGGCGCAGGTGCGGATCGGCTCCGTGACGCTCTCAAGCTTCCGCAGCATCGTCATGGAAGATGTATTCGGGACGATCCCGGGCGACGCGATCACAAGAGCGGAATTCGCAGACCGGAAGAAGGCGTTCGAGATCGGCCTCGGCGACCATCTGAAGGCCGCCGGCTATCCCGCCAAGGCCGACAGCGCCCTCGTCAACCGGCCGCTGACCGTCGCCATCCTGTTCGCCCTCGTCTTCTATGTGACCATGGTCTACGGGCCGATCGCGGCGGCGCTGGTGGAGATGTTCCCGACCCATATCCGCTACACCTCCATGTCCCTGCCCTACCATATCGGCAACGGCTGGTTCGGCGGCTTCCTGCCCACCACGGCCTTCGCCATGGTGGCGGCGTCAGGCAATATCTATCACGGCCTCTGGTACCCGATCGTCATCGCCGTGATCACGGCGGTGGTAGGCTTCCTGTTCGTCAAGGAAGGCAAGGACGTCGACATTCACGCCTGAGGGGCGCGCCTGAGCCGTCAGGTGCGGACCAGCGCGTCATAGACGTGAGTCACCGTGTCGAAACGGACGCGGCTCTGCTGCCCGGCATACGGCGTCGGTATGAACTCCGGCATCGTCAGGCCGGCGGCGACCGGGTCCTCGATCTTGTCGGTGTTCCAGCCGAGCAGCAGCCGGCCGCCGGGCCGCAGGATCGCGGCCATGGCCATCAGGGCCTGATGCTGCTGTTCGGGGCTGTCCACACCGTAGCCCAGCACGCCGTTGCAGCTGATGGCGTCGAACGTCATGTCGGGAAAGACCTGATCGATGACGCAGACGTCGCCCGTCCGGTGCCGGCCCGCCACGCCCCAGCGCGCGGCTTCGGGATCGATGTCGGTGGTCCAGACCTCCGCGCCTCCCGTTTCCAGCACGGCATAGTCGTCGGCCGTATAGGCGCGGCAGCCGACCCACAGGATCCGTCCGCCCTCGGCCGCCAGCGCGGGCAGATAGGCCTCGGCCAGCAGGCGGCGGTCGGGCAGTTGGAGAATACGTTTGGCCCGCGCCGTCTTCCGCCGGGCAATCCCGGCTTCGCCGAGAAACAGGCGGGTGAAGAACGTTCCAGCGCCCAAGGCGGCCTCCATGCGTCAGGCGACGCAGCGCCGCCCCAGAGGGGTGAGGGTCAGGCCGGACGAGGTCAAGCCCCGAAGCGGAACCTTAGCCGGCGGGCTGAACCGCCCATGGACGCAGGACGCCGGAGACGCGCCGCCGCAACGCCGCCGGAGCCCAGATGTGGCGGTCGGACAGCGCCCGCTCGGCGACGAGAGTCTCGCGCAGGTCGTCCAGCTGGGCCGAGCGGACGGCCGGGGCGTGGACGGCGGCGACGAAGGCCTGACCGGCGCGGGCCATGGCGATGCGCTTTTCGTCGTTCGCGACCAGGGCGATCATGGCCCGCGTCAGGCCGGAAGCTTGCGGGGGGTCGACATAGACGGCGTGGGCGCCGCTGGCCTCGCGCAGACCGCCCCGGCCGGAAGAGATCAGGGCGGCGCCGGCCGCATGGGCCTCCAGCGCCGAAAGACCCAGGGCCTCGGCGACGAAGGACGGGGTCACGGCGATGGCGGCGCGACGGGTCACCGCCTGAACCTCCGGCAGCGACGCCGACTTGTGGATTTCGACACGGTCTCCGAAGCGGGCCAAGGCCTCGATCCGGGGCGCAGCCCAGTCCGCGTGACGGTCCCAGTCGCCCAGCATCAGGGCGCCGCGCCAGTCGGCGTTCTTGTCGAGGACGGCGGCCAGGGCGTCGCAGAACGGCTCCAGCCCCTTCTCTTCCATGGCGCGGCCCGAGAACAGGATCAGCTTCTCGCGGCAGTCGGGGCTGGCCTTCCAGGCGTCGATCTCGATCGGGTTGCAGATCGCCTCGACCCGATTGGCCAAAGCCGGATAGTCGCCGACGAATTCCCTGCCCGCCGCCTTCGAGACGAAAATCAGCCGGTCGAAGGCCTTGAGGCGCGCGCCATAGCGCATCCGGTCCAGCGCGTTCTTCGGCTGTTTGATCCGGGTGTGGCGGTACAGGACATTGATCTTGTTGGGGAAGCGACGCGCCAGGCTGGCGGCCGATTCGAGTTGCTGGTGGTACTCGATATAGTCCGGATCGAAACCGGCCAGCAGTTCGGCGACGGCGTCGGCGCGTTTGGTCTTGCTCAGGCCTGCGGGCACGGTCAGCAGGTCCGGCAGGGCCGGAACCTCGGCGCCGGCGTCGCAGATGACCCGAACCGAGCCCTTCAAACGGCTGCTCTCCAGCAGCGTCCGGGCGACCGTCTCCATGGAGTTGGCCTTGTCCCGGCCCATCACGCTGCCTCGCGGCATGACCACGGCGATACGCATACTAGCCCCTCACGTGAGTTGCGGCGGCCGTCGGGCCGGCGGACAGTGGACTGGTGGTCGGACGCCGACCGGACGGGCTGGCGGGCCGGCGACCTCGCGGCCTGTTCAGTCCCAGCAGGCGACGCAGCTTGAACTGGGTCTTGATCCAGCCTTCCGACGGCGATTGGAGAATACGCTTCACGTCGACACAGGTGATGTCGCCCGTGCCCGACAGGGTGTGCAAGCCGTCTTCGTGGTCGGCCAGCAGGCCGGTCGGTTCGAACCGCTTGACCGGCCGTGCAGCGAAGGCGTCGGGCGTCAGGGTCTCGATCCGCAGCAGATTGACCGCCGCGCCATAGGTCGTCGAGCAGTCCTGCACCGGCAGATGCAGGGCGCCGTCGTGGACGAAGGCCGTACCGCCCGGCCGCGAAGCCTCGAAACCGGACCGCACCGGATTGGCCGCGTGCGGGGTCCAGGGTCCCGTCAGGCTGTCAGCCCAGGCGATGTGCAGTTCCCGCATGGCGCGGTCGTCCGGCCCCGGCAGGGCGTAGAAGGCCCACCATTTTTCGCCGTGCTTCACGACGGTGGCGTCGATGGCCGGGACATCCATGATCTGCCGGACCGGCTCCCAGGCGTCGGGGAAGCGCACACAGCGATACAGGGTCAGACCGCCGCTCTTGTAGCCTTCGGGCAGCATATAGAGTTCGCCGCCGTCCTCGATCAGCGAAGGATAGGACAGGTGGACCGGCTCGATCAGGGCCGCGCCCTGCCCCGTCAGGCTGTTGTCGGCGGCGTACTGATAGAAATGGATTTCGCCGCGGCGAACGCGATAGTCGAAGGCCTCGACGAAGACGGTCAGGACGCCGTCACGCTCGATGCCGAACGGATCGGCGACGTACTGGAACGCACCCGAGTCCGGCAGCCACACGATTTCCGAGGCGTCCACGCCCGCCGTCGCCGCCACGCTGGACAGCGAACGCCTGACAAATCCGGATCGCCAGATATCGTACATCACGGCCCCAACCCGACCGCATTGCTCCGGTCTCAGGGATAGGACGCCGCCGCAGGCGGGCGACCTCAATAAATACGGTGAAAAGATCGTTAAGAACCGAGGGCGCACGGCCGCCTTTGTTCGGTGACGGCGCCATATGCGTCTTGCCTCAAAAAAATCGGCGCGGCATGAAGCCTGCAGGCTCGGAACCCAGGGGCTCCTCGAGGCCAAATCGAGGCAAAAAGGGAAGGAAATCAGATTTTTGACCGCGCCCGCCGCGCAACCTCTGATCGCAGCCTATTTTGAGCAGCGCGAAGCCTTGGGGCGGTTCCTTCAGGCGCGCCTCGGTGCGTCCGGCGATGTCGAAGACCTGCTGCAAGACCTCTATCTCAAGGTCGCGGGCCTCGACCCGGCAACCGACGTCCGCGACGCTCGCGCCTTCCTCTACCGCCTGACCTCGAACATGATGATGGACCGCTGGCGCTCGGGCCAGCGGTCGGGCGCGCGGGACGCCGAATGGCGCCTGGCGACCCATTCCGTCGGCGTTTCCGAGGACATGGACGACGCGCCCTCCGCCGAAGCCGTGGTCGTCGGCCGCCAGAGGCTGACCAACCTGACCGCCGCCGTCGCCCGCCTGCCCGACAAGACCCGCACGGTTTTCAACCTGCACAAGTTCGAGGGCCTCAGCTATGCCGAGGTCGCGACCCGGCTCGGAATCTCGCGCAGCTCGGTCGAGAAACACATGATGGACGCCCTGCGGACGCTTTCCGCCAAGGTGAAATCATGAAATTTGCAGTTATGGCGCAGCGATCAAATTATAACGAAGGTCCTGGGCGATCGGTGACGTCTAAGGATCAGACGCCCTTTAACACACTGCCGGCTCGGCTCCCCCGCTCATGATCACGACGCAACCGAACATCGAAGAACAGGCGCTTGAGTGGTTCGTCCGCCTGAGCGACGTCGATGCGCCTGCGTCTGCCTGGTTGGCCTTCCAGAACTGGCTGGAGGCGGATGGCGCCCATCGCTCGGCCTACGATGACGTCGAACGGACATGGGTCGAGCTGGACATTGTGCCGGTCATGAGCGCCTCCGCCGGCGTGACCCTCCTGCCGGTCGCCGCCAATGACGAGGATCTGACGCCTGCCGCCAGACGGTCCGCCCGTCGCCGCCCGGCCTGGCTGCTCCCGTCCTTCGCCGCCGCCGCTGCCGTGGCGGTCGTGGTCGGCGTCTGGCCCCGGATCACAGATTTCGCGCCCACCGAGACGTGGCATACGGAGGCCGCCCCGAGGACTGTGGTTCTGTCCGACGGCTCGCGGATCGACATGAACCGTCATTCCGACCTCAGCGTGCGCATGGGCCGCAAGGCGCGGACCGTTGTCCTGGCCGAGGGCGAAGCCGCCTTCGATGTCGCTCATAACGCCGATCGCCCTTTCACGATCACCGCAGGCGGCCACAGCGTGCGCGTGCTCGGCACAGCCTTCAACGTCCTCAACCACGGCGATCAGTTCGCGGTCAGCGTCGAGCGCGGGATCGTCGCGGTGACCCCGGCCTCCGGGACGGCCGCGCCGAAGGCCGCCGCCGTCAGACTTGTCGCCGGACAGAAGATCGACCAGTCCGGAACCCGGGCGCCGACACTCTCGCAGGTGGCGACGGACCAGACCTCGATGTGGCGTCATGGCATGCTGATCTACCGTGACGCCGGACTCACGGACGTCGCTGAAGACCTGTCGCGTTATTTCGACAAGCCGGTTACAGTGGACGCGTCCGCGGGGGCTCTGCACTTTACTGGTGCTTTGCAGGTGGGCGATGAGGCCACGATGTTGAAGCAACTCCAGGATTTCGTTCCCGTCCGCGCGACCCGGTCCTCGACCGAGGTCCGCCTCTCCGGACGTGGCGCCCGCTAAAGACCGGCGTCGCCTCGGGGTAGGTGTCTACCGGGCCTTCGGGTCGATGCTGGCCATCGCTTTTCTGAGCACGTTCCTGGCGTTTCCCGCCGAGGCGCTGCAGACGCGCGCCAACGCGTTCAACATTGCCCCGCAACGCGTGCGCGACGCCCTGCTGGATCTCGCGTTGCAGAGCCGGCGCTCGCTGGGCGGCGAGATCGGCGCCTGCCGCGGGACCAGTTCGGCCGTGACCGGCGTCATGTCCGTCGAGACCGCCCTGGGACGGATTCTGGCCGGTAGCGGTTGCACCTGGACGATCGGATCGAACGGCGCCGTCATCATCCGCCGGGCCCCGCCGGCGGCGCCGGCCATGCCCGTCGCGCCCCGCCCCGCCCCGCCGCTGGTCTATCCCGATGACGCGTCCGAACTCAGCGACATCGTGGTCACCGCCGAACGCCGCCCGGACACCGCCCAGCAGGCGCCGACGGCTCTGACCGCCCTGTCGGGAGACCGGATCGGCCTGGCCGACGTCACCGACCTGACCGATGTCAGTTCCCTGGTCGCCGGAATGACGGTGACCAACCTCGGGTCCGGCCGAAACAAGATCCTGCTGCGCGGCATGTCCGACGGCGCCTTCACCGGCCTGACCCAATCGACTGTGGCCATCTATCTCGACCTCGCTCCGATCACCTACAGCGCGCCTGACCCGGACCTGAAGCTGATCGACATCGACCGCGTCGAGGTGCTTCGCGGCCCCCAGGGCACGCTCTATGGAACCGGTCCGATCGGCGGGGTGGTGCGGATCGTCACCAATCGTCCGGATACGGACGATCTCAAACTGGAGCTATCGGCGACCCAGTCCTGGACCCATTCCGGCGGCCAGAACACCGATTATTCTGCGACCGGAAACCTGCCCCTTCTGGACGAGAAGCTGGCGCTCCGGGGCTCAATCTACAAGGAGACATTCGGCGGCTATATCAATGACGTGAACCTGAACCTCCACCGGGTGAACGATGGCTCCCGGCATGGCGGACGCATCGCCTTGGGCGGACGGATAAACACCGACTGGACCGCGACGGCCGGCTATGTCCGCCAGTCGATCGAGACCGAGGACACCCACTATGTCTACCGGGTCCTGGGCGGGCTGACGCGGGCCAATCTGGTGCGCGAGCCGCACCGGAACGACTTCGAGGAGACCTATGTCACGCTGAACGGCCAGGGCGACTGGGGTCGGTTCGACGCCTCAATCGCTTCGATCCAGCACGATTTCAGCAGCCGCTACGACGCCTCCAGCGCCCTGATCACCTTCGGGTCCTTCGGTCGGATCGGCGCCCTCGACGAGGTCAAGGATATTCATCTGCTGGTCGGCGAGGCGACCCTGCACTCGCCCGACTCCGGCCCGCTCCGCTGGCTGGCCGGCGGCTTCTTCTCCACGAGCACGACCCGGTCGGACACGACCCTGTCGGCCCTGCGCCCGCTGCCGGTCGAGGTCATCTATACCGAGGATCGTGATGACGACCTGGACGAGATGGCCGTCTATGGAGAGCTTTCGCTCGATCTGATGCCCGACCTGACGGCGACTGTCGGCGGGCGCTTTTACAGATTCGACTACAGCGCCGTCTCGGATGTGAACCACTACGGCTTCCATCGCCGGTTCAGCGGCGACGGTGAGGCGTCTGGCCTGTCTCCGAAATTCGGCCTCGACTACCGATACAGTCGCAACCTGAATCTCTACGCCCAGATCAGCCAGGGTCACCGGACCGGCGGGTTCAATACCGCAGGCCCGCTCTGGCAGCAGTTCAGCGGCCGGGTCGGCATGCCCGCGCGCGAGTACAAGCCCGACACCCTGTGGAACTACGAGATCGGGGCCAAGGCGAGGCTGTGGGACGGGCGGGTCCAGGCGCGGGTCGCCGCCTTCCTCTCGCGCTGGGACGACATCCAGAGCGACCAGTTTCTGTCCACCGGCCTCGCCTATGCGGTCAATGTCGGCGATGGGGCCAACAAGGGGCTGGAGATCGAAACCAACTGGCAGCCGACCGACCGTCTGACGCTGCGTTTCAACACCCTGCTGGCCGATCCGGAGATCACCCGCCCCAGCCCCGCCTTCAACTCAAAGGGCGACGCCGGCCTGCCGGGCGTTCCGGCGATCTCGGCCAATCTCAACGGCGCCTATCGTCGTCCGCTGTGGCGAGATCTGGTGTTCACCGCCGACGGGGTGGTGACCTATGTCGGCGCCTCGCGCCTGACGTTCGACGCGTCGCGGCGATACCGGATGGGGGACTATGTGACCGGTCGGCTGGCGGCGGGCGTTGAGGGTGACCACTGGTCGGCGACCGCCTTCGTCGACAACCCGTTCGACACCGAGGCCAACACCTTCTCGTTCGGCGACCCGTTCCGCCTGCCCGAGGCCCTGGCCACCACGCCGCTGCGCCCCCGCACGATCGGCCTGACGCTGCGCTGGTCACCGTGGTGATCTGAAATTCCGCATGGCGATCCGGGGCTTGATTTGCTCTAAGTCGCTGAGATGCGCCGCCCCAACGCCTCAGAGTCCCCGCGTTCAGTGAAACCGCCAAAAGCGCCGAAGCGGCGCCGGGCCGGTCGAGTCCTGCTGCTCTCCGGCGGCGTTGCGCTGGTCGTGGTGGTCGTGCTCGCCGGGGGTGTTTACCTGAACCGCCGGGCCGCCGCGGAGCAAATCCTCACCGGCTGGCTCGAGCAGCAGGGCATCCATGCCCGGGTCGACGTCCAGCGCATCGAACTGGATGGTTTCACCGGGCGGATCGAAATCGGCGACCCCGCCCACCCCGACCTCGTCGTCGACCGGGCCGAGGTCGACTACGCCATCGGCGCGCCCTGGTCCCGGTCCGGGTTCGGGGTCACCCCCGGGCGCATCCGGCTGGTCCGCCCCGTGCTCTCTGCGCGCTGGCATGACGGCAAGCTCTCTCTCGGGTCACTGGACCCGCTGGTGAAGAAATTCACCGGCCAGCCGCCCAGACCGGACAGCCGTGGCCCGCTGATTCTGGTCGAAGGCGGACGTCTGCGGTTGCAGAGCGACTACGGCGCCGTGGATGTGCTGGCCGACGCGACCGTCAACGACGGCAAGCTGATGCGGCTGGTCGCGCGGATGCCGGCGGCCTCGCTGAAGAGCGGCGAGACCCGGGTGACGGGCCTGCAGGCGGATGTGGATCTGACGACCACCGGCGACCGGGTGGCCGTGGTCGTCCATTCGGCGGCGAACGCCGTCGCGGGCCCGGTCGGCAGGGCGCGCGATCTGCGCCTGACCGTGATCGGCGCCCTGCCCTATCCCGACCTCAAGACCCGGCGCGGCGACGGCCAGGCCCGGATCGAAGCCGCCCTGACCGCCGGATCGGCGAGCGCGGGCGACGCCGGCCTGACCGACGCCGATCTGAAACTGACCTTTGACGGCCAGACCCAGGGCTGGATCGAGGCGTTCCGCCTGACGGGATCGACCGACCTGGCCCTGACCGCGCGCGAGGCCGCAACCGCGACGCTCAGGACCTCCGGGGTTGCGGAGACGGCGACCGGCGCCCGGGTCGAGATCGTGCGATCGGCGGCGGGCCTGCGAACCTCGGTCTCGGGCGCTCTGGCTACACGCCTCGACCGGTTCCGGTTCGGCGAACTCGACCTCAGGACCGTGCGGTCGACGGCGAACGTTCAGGTCGTCTCCGACGGCGCGCTCAAGATCACCGCCGACGGCGCTGTGACCGCCGCTCGCGGACGCTGGCCCCTGTTCGGACCGGTGGCGTCCGACGACATACCCGAACTGGCCGAAATAAAGCGGGCGCTGGGCGACTTCGCCGTGTCCGCCCCGGCGATTCGCCTGACCGTCGGTGACGCGGGGACCGTCGTGCGGATGGTCAGTCCTGTCCGCCTGACCCCGTCCAACGGCGGCATTCTGACCCTGACCCCGGCCCCGACACCCGTCTTCGCCGCCGCGCCCGGGAAGCTTGGCGGCGGCGCATTGTCCGTGACCGCCACGCGCGGCAAGGGCCTGCCCGAGGCGACCTTCGCCATCCCGGCCTGGAGCCTGACCCCGACGGGCTTCACCGCCGATCTGGAGGGTGACGCCGCCCTGGACTTCGGCCTCGCCCGCACCCTGACGGTGACGACGAAGGGTCGCCTGACCTCGGCGACCGGCCGGCTGACCTTCGCGCCCGTCGGCTGCAGCGCCTTCACCGCCGGGCTGCTGGAGCTGGGCGAGAATGATGTGTCCGACGTCGCCGGCCGCCTCTGCCCCGGGACGACCCCGCTGGTCACCGTCGCCGACGACGGCTGGCATGTGCGCGGCCGGTTCGCCGGCGTCTCCGCCTCGGCGCCCTTCCTCGAGGCCACGGTCGCCGAGGCGGCGGGCGTCCTGACCGTCGACGGATCGAAGGACGGCGACCTGACCCTTTCGGCGCAGGTCATTCAGGCCAACGTGCGTGACGCCGCCGCCCAGCGCCGGTTCAATCCGCTGCGCCTGACAGGCACAGCCGGTCTGGCTAAGGAGCAATGGACCGGCACGTTCGATCTGGCTTCGGGCGAGCATCCCCTCGGCCGCGTCGTCCTGCACAACGACGGGATCACCGCCAGCGGCGGCCTGACCATCGACACCGGCCTTCTGACCTTCGCGCAAGGCGCGCTGCAGCCGCTGGACCTGAGCCCGCTGGTCGCCGGGTTCATCTCGCCACCGGTCACCGGTCAGGCGCGCTTTACCGGTCAGTTCGACTGGACCCCGACGACCCAGACCAGCTCTGGCGCCATCACAATCCCCGGCCTCGATTTCGTGAGCCCGGTCGGCGACGCAAAGGGTCTGAAGGGCGAGGTCGTCTTCACCAGCCTCGTCCCGCCGACGACGGCGCCGAACCAGATGGTGACGCTGGACAGCCTTGCCTCCGTCACGCCGCTGACGGACCTGAAGCTGGATTTCGGCCTCGACGCTGAATCGGTGACCATCGGCGGCGCGGACCTGAAGATCGGCGGCGGCGTCGTGCGGATCGAGCCCCTGGCCATCCCCTTCGATCGCAGCAAGACCATCACCGGCGCCCTGGTGCTTGAGAACGTCCAGATCGGCAACATCTTCTCGGGCGCGGGGCTGGACGACAAGGTCAAGCTCGACGCCGTGGTCTCCGGGCGCGTCCCCTTCACCTCCGGGCCCGAGGGCGTGCGGGTCATGGGCGGGGTTCTGAATGCGGTGCAGCCGGGCCGCCTGTCGCTGCAGCGCGAAGCCCTGACGGGGATGGAGGCCTCGACCGCCGACCCCGAGGTCCCGCCCAATATGATGACCGATCTGGCCTACCAGGCGCTGGAGAATCTGGCGTTCGACGACATGACCGTCATCGTCAACAGCCTGGACGCCGGTCGCCTGAATCTGCGCTTCGCCGTCCACGGCCGCCATGACCCGCCGAACAAGCAGGAGATCAGGCTGAGCTGGTTGCAGGTCCTGCGCCGTCAATTCTTCGATACGCCCCTGCCCCTGCCCTCGGGCACCGGGGTCAATCTGAACCTCGACACGACGCTGAACGCCAACCAGTTGATCGGCGACCTGATGGAGCTGAACCGCGTCCGTCAGGGCGGAGCGATGGCCGACGCGCCAACACCCACGCCCTGATCCTGTGAAAATGTTCAGGGGCCATTCACCCCGGACCGCGTTAAGGTGTCGGACGTCATCGATTCCGGAGCAACCGACCATGATCACGAAGCGGACCCTGACCGCCCTCGCCCTGGGCGTCATCGCGACGGGGGCTTCCGCCTGCGTCCCGACCGTGCGTCTGGAGGTCGCCCCGATCACCATCAACGCCACCCTCAGCGCCGACGTGCGCATCCGTCTCGACAAGGAGCTTCAGACGCTCCTTCAAGAGAACCCCAACCTGTTCTGATGGGAAAGATTCCGCAGATGACCTTCCGCAAGATTCTCGTTCTCGGCGCCGCCATCGCCTTCCTCGGCGCGGGAGCCACCGCCGCCCTGGCCCAGACCTCGGCCCAGAAAGCCATGATCGACGCCGCCAAGGCCCAGGGAACCGTCGGCGAACAGGCCGATGGCTATCTCGGCGTGCGCACCACGGCCGACGCCGATCTGCGCGCCGCCGTCGACGCCACCAACAACGGCCGTCGTCAGGTCTACACCCGCAGCGCCACCGAGGCCGGCACCACCGCCGACATCGCCGGCGCCCGGATGTTCGAAACCCAGCTGTTGGGCCGCATCAGCACAGGCCAGTGGTACAAGAACGCCGCCGGCCAGTGGGTGCAGCGCTAGACCACACGCTCTGACCGGCGGGGATCACCCCGCCGGCTTCAGCAACTGGGCGATGGCCGCGTCCAGCTGGGCGTCGGTTCCGGCCCGCGTCTCGCCCAACGGCCGTTCGACGTTCACGTCGACCGCGCGAGGGTGCATCTCCATGTCGTCGCCCGCCGCCCCCTGGATCCGCGATCCGGGCAGTCGCACGGTCGAGCCGTCGATCAGCCGCTCGCTGCCGGTGAAGATGATCCAGCCCGCCGTCGGCTGGCCCACGACCTTGCCCAGACCCAGGGTGCGATAGCCCTCGGTGAAGTCCTCAGCGTCTGACAGCGACGACTCGTTCGTCACCAGCACCGTCGGCAGATCCAGCGCCCGCTGCCCCAACGCCTGACGGCTCGGCACGGTGAACAGGTCGCGCGGCGTCATGTGCAGGAAGTTGCGGCGCGAGAACACGTCCAGCGCATAGCCGTTCACGAACCCGCCGTTGTTGTTGCGGATGTCGATGACGATGCCCTGCCGGCCCTGGTTCTGGCTGTCGAGGTCCAGATAGAGCTGGTTCAGCGAGTCCGCCGACATGTCGATCATATGGACATAGCCGAGGCGGCCGCCGGACACCCGCTCGACATAGGCCCGTCGGCTCGCCACCCACTGGCGATACGCGAGGCCCGAAGCCGTCCCCGCCCCGATCGGCCGCACGATCGCCTCATGCCGTCCCGTGGCGTTGGCGAAGCCCAGGACGACCCGGTCGCCGACCTGGTTCTGCATCAGGGCGTCCAGATTGGTCGCGGTCTCGATCGCCTGACCGTTGACGCTGACGATCCGGTCTCCGACCCTGATCGATCCGGCGATGGAGGCCGGGCCCAGGTTGACGACCTCGCGCACGATCAGGCCGCGTCCGGCCTCATAGGCTTCCCGGTCGAAGCGCAGGCCGAGGTCGCCGATCCGGTCGGTCGGGACGGCGCCCCGCGGCGCCCCCATGCCGGAGTGCGAGGCGTTCAGCTCCCCGATCATCAGGTTGATCACCCGGCGCAGTTCGTCCCCGGTGCGGGCTCCGGCGACATAGGGCTGGAACCGCGCCCGCAGCGCCGTCCAGTCCTGACCGTTGAACCCGGGATCGTAAAAGTTGCGGTTCAGCGTGCTCCACGCCTCGTCGAACACGACCTGCTTCTCACGGGCGAAGTCGACGTCCATCTGGGCCTGGATGCCGATGGTTTTGCCGCGCGGCGTCTCCAGCGGCGTGGTGACCACCGACCCGCCGTCCAGATAGAACAGGGTCTTGCCGTCGCCCGTCAGATAGAAGTCCGGCTTGGGCTTGGGAGTCGAGGTGATCTGTTGCGCCACAGGCGGCTCGGTCGCCAGCTCGTCCAGCGAATACGAATACAGGCTCTCCTGCCCCCGTTCGCTGGCCCGGAAGACCAGGGTCTTGCCGTCATTGCTGATCACCGGCCCATCGGCGTTCAGGCCCAGAGGCAGCAGGGTCGCCCGCTCGCGGATGCCCTCGAACACGATGGAGACATTGACCCGCGGCGGACGCGACGGGGTCGCAGCGGGCGCGGGCGGCGCGGCGCGGTTGCTTCGGGCCGGAGCCGGAGCCTGAGCCGCCGGCGTCGTCGCAGGCGGGCTCGGGGTCGACGGCGCGTCGGGCGTCTCGGGCTTGGGCGCTTCGGGATTGAACAGCTCGCGGAAGGCGTCCTCGCGATACCGGGGCACATGCGGCAGCAGGTCGATGCGGACGATCCGCGAGTCCTCGGTGCGCTGCGAGGTGTCGAACAGGATGAATTTGCCGTCCGGCGACCAGACGATCTTGCCCATCTGGCCATTGCCGAGGAAGCTGATCGGCCGGGCCTCTCCGCCCGCCGCCGCGACCACATGCACATTGGTGAAGGACCGGCGGTCGACCACCGGGAAGGCGATGTATTGGCTGTCAGGCGACCAGACGGGCGTCGGCCCGCGTTCGTCGGTGTTCAGGGCGCCGGTGAACAGGACCCGGTCGGTCACCGCCTGGCCCGCCGTCGGCAGGGTCATCAGATGCAGTGCCTTGGCGTCGCTGACATAGACGATCGACTTGCCGTCCGGCGCGTACGCGATCGCCGAGGCCATGCCCGATGGGGTCAGCAGGGTCTCGGTCGAGGTCTCGAAATCGTACCGGGCGATGACGTGGTCGAGACCGCGCTCGGTGACATAGAGCAGCGTCTTCGAGTCCGGCGACCAGACCATCTCGCGCTCGGCGGCGAGGCTGTTTGTGACCCGCTGCGCCGGGCCGCCGTCCTTGGCCGAGACCGCGAACAGCTCGCCATGGGCCAGAACCGCGACCTTGCGGCCGTCGGGCGAGAGGGCCATCCGCTCGAAATTGGTCAGGGTGACATGACGCTGGCTCTCGGACGCCGAGGCGCCGCGCAAGGTGATCGGAACCACCGCCGCCTGTCCGGTCGCCGGGTCCAGCGTCCAGACGCCGAAATCGCGCTCAAACACCACCGCCGAGCCGTTGGCCGCCATGTTCGGATAGAGGACGCGGCCGTTGGTGAAGTGGGTCACCGACTCTGCAGCCCCACCCGCGGCCGGCATCCGCCAGAGGTTCTCCGCGCCCGACTTGTCGCTCATGAAGTACAGGGTCCGGCCGTCCGGGCTCCACATCGGCCAGGCGTGTTTGGCCTCGTCGGCCAGCAGCTTGCGATAGGCGCCGGCCTCAGCGACCGGCTTCAGCCAGATCTCGGTCTCGTCGATGTGAGAATGACCGTTGCGCCACCACTGGCCGTTGCTGAGCCCCCGGGCCATCAGGGCGATCACCGATCCGTCCGGCGACGGCGCGGCCTGGAACTCCGACAGATATTGCTCGCGGCTGACCTCCAGCGGGGTGCCGCCGGTCGCGGCGACGCGGAAGATGTCCGGCTGGCGGCCCACGTCATTGATGCCCGAAGCGAAATACAGCCACCTCCCGTCCGCTGACCAGGCGTCCAGCTCCTCATTGGATTCGGCCCAGGTGACCCGCGTCGTCACGCCGCTGGCCAGGTCCAGGATATAGATGTTGGCGTTGCCGCCGCGGGTCGAGGTGAAGGCCAGCTTCGTCCCGTCCGGCGAATACAGCGGCCTGCCTTCCGTCGCCGCATCGGTCACCAGCAGATGCGCCACACCGCCCGTCGCTGCGACCTCCCAGATATCGCCGCCCGAAACGAAGGCGATCTGACGTCCGTCGGCCGACAGGCTGGGCTCGGCCATCGATGGCTTCGCTTCCGCCGTCGTTTGAGTCCCCGACTGGGGCCCCGATTGGGCCCCCGATTGAGCAAAGGCCTGGCCCTGGGCGAGAAGCGGCATCAGGGCGACCGCGATCAGGGTCGCCGCCTTGGTGGATTTCATCTGGTGTTCGCCCCGGGAGATCGTCGGTTTCAGGTCCGCATCGCGCGACCAATGACCGCGCTTGTCAAGCAGTGGACGGACGGTTCGAACACTTTCGATGTAAGCGCCGGGCGCCCATCGCCTTCACCGCGGCGGTCGTCATCAACATCGTCGCCCGGCCCTCTGTCGCGCGGCGCCGACAAACCCCCGGCTGAGCCGTCGGGGCGATAGCCGACGCCGGGCGCCGAAGCCTCGGCCCGTTCGTGCGACCTCGCATGCCGGCCGGCCCCAGGCGTCTGAAATCACGCGACCTTCCGCCGACGAGCCTCCATCGGTCCAGCATGGCCGGTCGCGATGTTAAACTGTCATCGGGTCTTTGACACAGTCCAGATATCTCGCCCGCCGGACGGGTCGCCGGGTTGCACTCCCATGGCCCGAGAGTGCAAAAACTTGTCGCGATATGTATCGTTATAATTCAGTTGCTTGCCTTGCATACCTCACTTCTGACTTTCAAAATTGCACCTTTTGCACGCTGTTTTTTTCCGACGACATCACATCCGGGAGGCCGGGCCGGAACGGAGAAGAGACCTGCGGTGTCGCAGCGATCGTCCGGGTTCGAAGTCCGGTTTCCGCCCCCGCGTCCGAACCGCCATCGAGAGGGTCCCGACGTCCTGCGGATGAAGTTTTCATGAAACCCGCAGGGCCCCGCTGAGGGCACGACGACCGCCGCCGTTGAAAGCCGCAGGGGGTGCACGCGGGGGACCAGACGGTCTTCACGCGTCCGCC
>Ga0209023_10001937_pt1 | contig 26763 bp, 28 predicted proteins | sample LakOneMetagenome_FD_187468 | JGI IMG/M metagenome (GOLD analysis project Ga0209023, IMG submission 187468) | Freshwater and sediment microbial communities from Lake Erie, Canada (SPAdes) (version 2) | ecosystem: Environmental > Aquatic > Freshwater > Lentic | place: Lake Erie, Canada...
TGGTGCTCGACCAACGTCGCGACCTACAGGAGGTTCCGGCCGAGGAACTCGGTGACGGCGCAGCCGAAGGCGTCGTTGTCGTCGCCGGCGATCATGTGTCCGGTGCCGGATACGTCGACGGTCTCGGCGTGGGGAACCAGTTGCTTGAACTCGTCGACGGTGGCTTGGGAGACCACGTCGGACAAGAGGCCCCTTACGAGAAGTGTTGGGGCATTGACCCGTCGGGCTCCGTCGATCAGCAGGTGGCTGATTGCGTCGAATTGCTCCGTTCCCGTGGTCGATTCGTCGCGGAGAAAGTCGAAGTTGGAGTGAATGAATGCCGGGTCCCACCGCCAGATCCAGCGGCCGTCGTGACGCTGCCGTAGCACCTTGCGCAGGCCGTCGACGTTGGCCGGGCGCGAGCGATGGGGGTTGTACGCGGCGATCACCTCTGCGGCGTCAGAGAGGGTGCTAAAGCCATCGGGATGTGCGGCCATGAACGTCACCACGCGACGGGCGCCCTGGAATTCAAGTCGCGGGGTGACGTCGACCAGGACGACCGCCGCCCACGACGCCCCGGATGTCAACAGATGCGTGCCGAGCACGGTCATGCCCCCAAGGGATGCACCTACGACCGCAGGGGCGGTATAGGCGCTGAAGTGCTCGCGCACGGCGAGAAGATCGGTCGCGAGTCGCTCGATGTCGTACCTGCCGGCTGGGTCCCAGTCGCTGTCGCCGTGACCGCGGGTGTCGTAGGCGACGACTGTGTATCCGCATGCGTGGAGGCGACGCGCTGAAGTGCTCCACGCGTGCCGGTTCTGGCCGCCGCCGTGCAGGAGCAGCACGACGGGACGGGCGTCATCGTGGCCGTAGCAGTCCGCAGCCAGGGCGATCCCGTCCTGGGTTCGGACCCGATGCTGCACGGCGGAGGTCATGACACCTTCCTGGCGAGATCGTCGTCCGCCCGAAGCGTGGGCCCGGCAGCAAGCGCCTTCATAGTGCGTTGCCCGCGGCGTTCACGATCGTGACCGTGCCCTGGGCTACGCAGACGGCTTTGTCGCCGTTGCTAATGTCGATGCGCGCCACTCCACTGCGCTTGCCCAGCGACACGATGTCGGTGACGGCGACACACACACCGGTGGACACGGGTCGCAGCAGGTTTAGCTTGAATTCGGTGGTGGCGACCCATGATCCGGCCGGAATGACGGGGTAGAACACGACTCCGAGACAGTGGTCGACCATCGCCGATAGACATCCGCCGTGCAGGGTGCCGAAGGGTGTGAGCAGTTCGGCACGGGTTTCCATCTCTGCCACCAGCCGACCGGCGGCGAGTTCGGTGTGCCGAAAGCTCAGAAACCTCGACAGTCCACCTGCTGTGTTCGGCGATCTGAGCAGCTGGTCGGCGATCTGCTCATCGAAGTGCGCGAATGTCACTGCCACCACCATGCCCCTTTCTCCTGTCCGGTCATGGGTCGATCACCGTTCGAGCCCGCGAATCGTTTGAGCATGTCGCCGAATGCGCCGAGGTCGCCGTGCGCGGCGGAGTGCTCGATATCGACGGCGATGAAGAACCTGGCCGCGCGGTGATGCACACGACGCGTCGTCGAGGAGGGGCACGGGCTAGACCGGTGTGGTCCAAGTGATGGGCAGCGATGTGTAGCCGCGGATCGGTCCGGACCGCAGCCGCCGCGCCGATTCAAGATCGACCTCCCAGTCGGGCACCTTGTCCAACAGAGCATCCAGAGCGATGCGGGCCTCCATCCGCGCCAGTGCCGCGCCCAGACAGAAGTGGATGCCGCGACCGAAGGCGACCTGGTGCTCACTGGTGCGCTCGATGTCGAACACGTCAGGATCGGGGAAGGCGCGCTCGTCGCGGTTGGCCGACCCGAACAGCAGCAGCACCTTCTCACCTTGACGCATGGTCGTGTCGTGCAGTGTGACGTCGCGGGTCAGGGTTCGTGAAAGTCCCTGTGCCGGTGAGTCGTAGCGCAGCAACTCCTCAACTGCCGGCCCCAATAGTGTTCGATCGGCGGCCAGGCGTCGGCGGGTCTGCCGATGCTGGGCCAGCACGACCGCGGAGTTCCCCAGCAGATTGGTGGTGGTCTCGTAGCCCGCGACGAGCAGCAGCGCGCAGAAGCCGAGGACTTCCTCGTCGGTCAGTCTGATCCCGTCGACTGTGGCGTTCGCCAACGCCGACATCATGTCCTCGCGGGGGGTTTGGCGGCGGTCGGCGAGGAAGTCGGTGAAGTAGGCGTAGATCGAGGTGGCGGCGGTCAGTGCGTCGGTGGTTTGTCCGTGGTTGACGTCGACCTGGACCAGTTGGCTCGACCACAATCGGAACTGATCACGATCGGTGGCGGGAATGCCCAGTAGATCGGCGATCACCGCGGCGGGCAGGATCGCGGCGAAGTCGGTCACGAAGTCCGCCGAACCAGAGCCCTCGTCGAGGCGCTCGAACAACTCCGCGGCCATCTGTGTGATGGCGCCCTGCAGCCCGGCCACCCGCCGGGGAGTGAACGCCCGGCTCACCAGGGCACGCAACTGGTCGTGGCGCGGAGGGTCCATCACGATCATCATCGGCAGGAACGAGCCGATGAAGTCCGATCCCCGTGGGGTGGGGAAGATGCCGTCCACCGAGGAGTACGTGCCGTGATCCAGTGCTGCGGCCTGGACGTCGGCGTGCCGGCTCAACACCCAGGTATGGGATTCCTCGGCGCGGTACACCGGAGCCGTGTCACGCAACGACCGATACGTCGGATAGGGGTCGTTGAGAATCGAGGCGTCGAACGGGTCGTAACGAATTTGCACCGAGACCACCAAGACCTCCGACCACCAAAGTAACGACGGTTTAGACTCGCAGTCTAAACCGGCCGAACGGGACAGGGGGGCAATGCGCAAGATTCCACGTCAGATCTCTGACCGGCTTCCCGCCGCGGCGGACTTGTTCGCCGAGAAGGGGCTCAACGACTCCAAGATCGAAGACGTCGCCGCGGTGACCGGTGTGCCGAAAGCGACGCTGTACTACTACTTCGCCGGTAAAGAGGACATCCTTGCTTTCCTGCTCGAAGACCTCCTCAAGGACATCTTCGATGCTGTGACCGCGATCGTGCACACCGGCGGCACCGGTGCCGAACGCCTCGAACTCGTGATCCGCGCACAACTGCGGGCAATGGCGCAGCGGCCAGCGGTATGCCGTGCACTCATCGGCGAATTGGGACGAGCGGCCCGCATGCCGGCTATCGCCGAGATGATCAATACCGCCTACCAACAACCCGTCGAAACCCTGCTCATCGAAGGGGCCCGCGACGGATCCCTCGTCGCTCAGCCCGATGCGCGATCGACGTCGATTGCGCTGTTCGGCGCGGTCACCATCAATGCACTCATGTACCTGGTCACCGATAACCACCTCGACGAGACGGTGGTCGCCAGCACCCTCAGCGCCGTCATGTTCGACGGGCTGCGCCCGCGCACAGGAGACCAGTCATGAGCACCTACGGCCTGTCGGTTCTCGGCGCGGATCTGAAGTCACTGGCCCAGACCGCCCAGGCCGCTGATGCGGCCGGGTTCGACGCCGTATGGGCCTCGGAGTTCTATTCTCGGTCCGGATCGATCTCCATGGCCGCGATGGCCAACAGCACCCAGAACTGTCGGATCGGTTCCTCCATTCTCTACGGCGTCGGCCGAAGCCCCCTGGTGCTGGCCACCGAGGCGCGCGACCTCGACGAACTCTCCAACGGACGACTGGTACTCGGCATCGGCAACGGCACCAAACGGATGATGGGCGACTGGCACGGCGTGCCCGACACCTCCGCACCCGCCCTGCGGATGGAAGAACTCGTGATGCTGCTGCGCCGGATATGGAACCTGCATGAAGGCCCGATCCATCACGAGGGCCGTTTCTACAGAATGAATCTCACCCCGACCGGCGACGTGGGACCCTCCAGCAGGCCGATCCCGATCGTCACTGCCGGTGTCCGGCCCCGGATGTGCGAGGCGGCCGGGCGGGTGGCCGACGGCCTAGCCGGACATCCGCTGTTCACAACCACCTACGTCGAAGAGGTCGTCCGGCCCGCTATCGCCAGGGGCGCCGCGCACACCGGCCGCGACCCCAATGACGTGGAAATCATTTCCATGGTGATGTGCGCCATCCACGACGACGCCGAGGTCGCCAGGCGCGAACTGGCGCAGCAGATTGCGTTCTACTCCTCGGTCAAATCCTACGAGACGGTACTCGATGTGAACGGCTTCGCCAGCGAAGGCCGAGCCATCCGGCAAGCATTCGCCCAGCGCGATTTCCCGGCGATGTTCGCCGCTGTGTCCGAGGAGATGATCGACGCCATGGGTGTCGCCGGGACGGCGCACGAGGTCCGTGAACAATTGAGACGGTACAACGGCGTCCTCGACCACATCATGCTGTATTCACCATCGGTCGGCATCACTGCCGAACGCGTGCAACAAAACCTCGACAGCATCATCCGGGAATGCTCGCCCGCCTCGATGTCGCCAGGGCGGTCCTGTCCACGTTCAACCTGATCCACGTATTGCCGCCCAAGTCGACCCGTCGCAGTGTCCGCGGCCGGATTAGTGGGTCTGCCGCGCCGACCCCGCCGATGATTGCCTGACGCTGTTGACGATGTTGGCGTCGTCGGTGTCGGGGAGGTCATGGCGGACCACGCGTACCCGTCCTTGAGGTAGACAGGCCATGTAGCCGTGGCGCATGCCATAGAGCTCCCACGCTGTCTGTTCAGCGTCGGGATCGACATCGATGCGATGTCCGCGCGAGAAGCTCAGGTGTAGCCCTCCATCGTCGCTGGACCAGGCCTGGGTGCACAGTGCGCCGGCGAGGTTCAGCAGCGGGCGTTCGTGGGTCGCGATCCTGAGGGGGTCAATACGCACCGCCTCGATGGGGTAGGTGCCGACGGCAGGAAGCGTCAATAGTAGGGGGCAGGAGATGACGATTTCGTTGTAATCATCGAAATCCAGAACCAGGCCGCCGTGCAGCGAGAGGCGTTGTACGACAAGGTTTTCGATCCATTGGGTGTACATGGCAGTCTCTTTTCGACGCATCGTTGAGCCGTATCCCCAAAGAGTACGCCAAGTATCGCTGCGATACCAGCAGTATCGTTACCGGTAGACGGCTGGCCTAGCTGCGCTGGTCACGACGCGCCTGGTGGCTCGGTCAATGCGGTCGCGGGTGTCGGCGGCTGTCGCGCGGTGGCCGCTGAAGGCCACGAGGTTGGCCAGCCAGATGTCGGAGATGATCCCAGCCACGTGCAGATCGGTAGGAGTGGGCTCGCCGCCCCTGAGCGTGCGGGCCAGCAGGATCTGGATCTCATCGGCCGCGCGGTCGAGTTCCGCGGCGGCGCGGGTATCTGCGACTGCGAAGGCCCGTGTCATGGCCGTCGTCAGCCATGGGTCGCGCTGCCAGCGGTCATGCAGATGTGCGGTGAGCCGTTCGAGCCGTTCCAGCGGTGTGCCCTCACCACTCGCCCAGTCCCCGGCCGAGTCGAGTCGACGGAACTCGCGCGTCAGCGCTGCCACCAGCAAGTGGGTTTTCGCCGGGAAATAGCGGTAAAGCGTGCCGACGGCGATGCCGACCCGCTCGGCAACTGTCCGCATCTGAACCGCCTCGTAACCACCCGCCGCGGCCACGACCAAAGCTGCATCAAGAATGGTCTCCCGGCGCCGTGCGGACGCGCGTGAACGCGACGCGTTAGCGGCTCGCTTCTCTGCAGCGACCGAGTTCGCTTCCGAAGGCGGGGTTTTCCCGTGGCTGCGCGCCTGAGGGACAGTCATGACGGCTCCGGGTCGAGGCCGCCGCGGCGCGAGAACTGCTCCAGAAGATCGCCGAAAGCGCTGACATCGCCGTGTGCGGCGAAGTGCTCAGGGCTGACGACAATGAACACTGCACTGGCGGTGAAGCGGGCGATCCCACCCTCACCCGTGCCTGTCGCCGTGACATGCAGCGCCCGCCCTTCACGAGAGACGATGTGGGCAGTAATCCGGTGGGTCTGATGCAGCGGCACCGGCCGCAAATATTCGACCGTCAGGGTGCGGGTCACCGCCGGGGTTCCGGCGATCCACAACGTGAAGCCCAGGACGTCATCACATGCCGCGGCCACTGCCCCGCCATGGGCCAGGCCCGGGGCCCCGATATGGCGCTCATCGAACGTCACATCGGTGTACACCGCGTCGCCGCTACGATGCACCACCAACCGCAGTCCGTGGGGGTTGTCCGGGCCGCAACCCATGCATGTCGTGGTGTGCGAGGGCAGCCGCTCGGGCGGCAACAGGCTTTCGGGCACCGTCACCCTCCAATACGATCGGTTTCGCTGCGCTACCGTTAGTACCACACTGCTAGACTGCCGTGACAGCATCGCGTGAAGATCGACCGCCGAGGTGAACGAGTGAGCGACAGTCAGGCAGTGCCCGTCCCTGACGACGACGTGGACCCTCGGCTCATCCGGTCACGCACCCGGCTGCTGGATGCTGCGGCAACGCTACTGAGCACCGGTGGGGTGGAAGCGGTCACTATCGATGCCGTCACCAAAGCATCCAAAGTGGCCCGAACCACGCTGTACCGCCACTTCCACAGTTCGTCGCATTTACTGGCAGCCACGTTCGAACGCCTACTTCCACAAGTGACCACTCCGGCACCGACCAGCGGACCCCTCCGTGAGCAGCTGATCGAATTGCTCAGCCGCCAAGCCGCCCTTTTCAACGACGCACCGCTGCATGTCACGACACTCGCGTGGCTCTCATTGGGGCCCACCGGCTCCAATGCCCAAGCGGAAGACCGCCACACATCCGGGGCGCTACGGACCCGAGTTGTCGATCAATATCGTCAACCATTTGACGCCGTACTCACCAGCCCAAAAGCTCAAGCCGAACTCAACGACTTCGACCAGGAACTGGCGCTTTGCCAACTCGTCGGACCACTCGCCTTCGCCCGAATGACCGGGCTTCGCACTATCACTCACAATGACTGCGCGAACATCGTCGATGACTTTCTCGCCGCCCACCGCAACACCGACAGCGACGCCATAAAATCGAACATCGCCACCAAGAAGACGGGCCGCCCGGCGCGCTCAGCTCGCTAGGCACAACGAAATCACAATGTCGAGCCGGCTGGTCTTCGGGCCCTTTTCGCCTCTCGCAAATCGCGTCGGTGATGGCATCGAAGGACCATTCGTCGCCATCATCGGCGAGGCCGTACGCTGGTTTCCGTTCCACAGCGAGGTGCGGAGACTCGCAGCAGGGTAGTGAGGGTCTGTAAGTTAAACGGTGTAACTCCTGAGGAAAAAGGAGAGCGCTGTGACTGATGTGACTATGGATAAGGTCGTCGAGACACCCGACGGGCAGGGCGTGGTCCGGCTGGACGACCTCGACGAGCAGCTAATCGGGCAGCTGGTGGATCGGGCCCGCTGCGAAGGGCTTCAGCTGACCGGCGAGGACGGCCTGCTGGCTCAGTTGACGAAGCGGATCATCGAGTCCGCCGCCCAGGGGGAGATGGACGTTCACCTCGGCTACGCCAAACACGACCCGGCCGGCCGCGACGGCGCCAACTCCCGCAACGGAGCGCGCGCCAAGACGGTGCTCACCGACATCGGGCCGGTGGAGGTCACCATCCCCCGCGACCGCGACGCGACGTTTGAGCCGCGGATCGTGCGCAAGCGGCAACGCCGCCTGTCCGGGCTGGATGGACTGGTGATCTCGTTGTCGGCCAAGGGATTGACCCACGGCGAGATCTGCGCGCACCTGGCCGAGGTGTATGGCGCGCAGGTGTCCAAGCAGACCATCTCCACGATCACCGACCGGGTGATCGAGGGCATGAGCGAGTGGCAGAACCGGCCGCTGGATGCGGTGTATCCGGTGGTGTTCATCGACGCCATCAACGTCAAGATCAGAGAGGGCAACGTCGCCAACCGGCCGATCTACGTCGCGCTGGGCGTGACCGTGGACGGCACCCGTGACGTGCTGGGGCTGTGGGCCGGCGAGCACGGCGACGGAGAGGGGTCGAAGTTTTGGCTGCGGATCTTGACGGAGATCAAAAACCGGGGCACCCAGGACATCTGCATCGTGGTGTGCGACGGCCTGAAAGGGCTGCCCGCAGCGATCGAGACAGTGTGGCCACAGGCGATCACCCAGACCTGCATAATCCACCTGCTGCGCAACAGCTTTCGCTACGCGTCAAAGAAGGATTGGGCCGCGATCGCCAAGGACCTCAAGCCTGTGTACACCGCGGCCAGCGAGGCCGCGGCGCTGGACGCGTTCGTCGCGTTCAGCGAGAAATGGCAGCAGCGCTATCCCGCGATCATCAAGCTATGGGACAACGCCTGGGCCGAGTTCGTGCCCTTCCTGGCCTTCGACAAGGAAATCCGCAGCGTGATCTGCACGACTAACAGCATCGAGAGCCTGAACTCACGCATCCGCAGGGCGGTCAACGCCCGCGGCCACTTCCCGACCGAGCAGGCCGCGCTCAAGTGCATCTATCTGGCGATCATGAGCCTCGACCCGACCGGCAAAGGCCGGCAACGCTGGATGAATCGATGGAAGGCCCCACTCAACGCCTTCGAGCTGGCATTCCCGGGACGACTGAACCCAGGCCGAAAGTAACACTACGACAACGAGTTACACCGTTAAGTTGACAGTCTCGGTAGTGAGCTACCCGAAGTGCAGGTCACCCGCGGTTCGGCGTCTCAGACGCTTGAGGGCGCGCAACTGCTTGAACCCGTTTCTCGATTGCTTGACTTGTGGCGAGGAGGATTGACAAAGAACAACTTTGACGAGAGCAGGCGAATCGTGGCCTCGGCGGCATGGAGTGGTTACGACATCGCTGTTGCGAGTTAGCTCCGCCTTCGATGCGGCATTGATCTGCCGCGTTCGGTGACGTAATCGGTCCAGTCGCGGGCGGCGAGTTTGGCCCAGGCGGCTGCGTTCTTGGTGGTGATCGCGAGCAGTTCGGCCAGCACGGGTGCGGGCATGTCGCTGGCGAGCTGGAAGAGGGCGGCTTTGCGATGTTCGTAGGGTTTCACCCCGACCGCGACGAGCTGGGTGCGGATGTTCTCGGTGGACAGGTGGGTGCCGGGAAGTCGGCCGGGGAACAGCCAGCCCGTATGGGATGGGGTGTAGCGGCTTTCGCATTGCTGCTCCAGATGCTCGCGGATGAGGTCGTCGAGTAGGGGAGGCATTTGGATGGGGATGGCGGCGAAGACGACATGCACGGCGTGATCGTCGGAGATCGAGATTTGGCTTGATCGCAGGGCGACGATGCGCGAAAGAGGTTGGGCGAACAACAATGTGAGCAGTCCCGCGATGCGGGTTTTGCGGCGGATTGTGTCGTCGTGCAGCAGCCGCCCGACGGCGGCCCACCGCTGGGAATCCGAGACGGTTACCGAGGGAGGTGACCGTGGCGGATCGGTGACCCTCAGTGTGGTGTTGATGCGGGATTGGCGTAGCCAGACGAGGAAGGCGTACTCGGCAGTGAGCGGCCTCCGGTGGAGCGCCTGGTAGCGCTCCAGCATCTCCTGTGTCGCTGTCGCCGGAGTGGCGTCGTGGGTGTGCAGAAACGCCATGAACTGAATCGCCACGCGGACGCGACGACGGCAGGCATCGGTCATCGATCTCGTCAGCCGGTTCTCGTGGGAGGCCTTGCGCATCTGGCGCAGTACATGCCAATGCGCGAATCGGCGAACGATGGCGGCGTCTTCGGCCGGAAGCTCGGCTACAACGTCCTCGATCCAGGGCAGCATCCGTTCGACGCGGATGTCGATCGGGCCCAGAACGCCGACCGCGACCAGGAGGCTGCGCAAGTAATCGTGGGCTCGGTCCGAGGGAAGATCGCTGAAGGTGTCGTGGCTGATTTCACGCGTTCCGCAGGCCATGTCGCGAAGGAGCTGCGGGCCGGTACCGGGCTTCTTTCGCAGCCACCAGAGCACCGTCTGTGGGCGGTCGGCGTTGATCAGTTCGTCGAACACGGGCCGTAGTCGGTGATGAATCGTGCCGCTGATCGGGTCGGTGAGCAGCTCGGTGAGGCGCTCGCGTAGGAAGCAGCGGGCGCATCGGTAGAACCCGTAGGGGTGTTCTTCGCGGCCGCATTCGCTGCAGGTGAAGATCGATGCGACACCGGCGCAGGAGGCGCACACGATGGCATCGTCGAGCTGCCACGCCAGTGGCCGCACGGTCTCACACCGCGGGCATTTCTCGGGGTGATAGTGCCGTCTGCGACGGCATGCGACACAGATGCGACGCCCGTGCGTCAGTGGGGTTAGCCGGATGGTGCTTGCACACTCCCAGCAGGCCCGCTGAGTCACTGGTTGTCGTGGGGGCGGCGGATGGTGGCGCGGATGGGTCGCAGGTCGCCGATGCCGGGTCCGCTGTCGTTGACCGCGGGCGCCTCACGGACTTGTTCGGCGACGAGCTCGAGCAGGTCGTTGGGCGTGCACGACAAGATGTCGCAGAGGGCGGCGAGCAGGTCGAGATTGATGCGCTGCGGGGGCTTGGTCGCGATCCGGTGCACCATCTGTCGGGAGATCTCCACGCCACGCTCGTGCAGCGGTGCGACAAGGTCGGTGGTGGCGAACATTCCGTTCTGGGCCATCAGCTGACGCAGGTTCCACCGCAGCACGGTCCTAGTGCTCATCTCCGCCTTCACCTGTCGTCGTGGATGATCCGTAGACGCGGCGCAGCGCCGCCTGCAGTGTTTTGGTCTTGAAGTCGTCGGACACCGAGGTATAGATCGCGGTGGTCGAGGCATACGAGTGCCCCACCTGTTCGGTGACGAACCGCTCCGGATAACCGAACTCGATCAGATGGGTGACATAGGAGTGCCGCAGGCAGTGCAAGGTGAGCTCGGCAGGCAGTCCCGCTTGCACCCGTGCGACGGCGAATCGCCTATCCATGGTCTTGGTCGCCACGCGCCGTCGACGCTCGGTCAGCCAGAGCTCTTGACGGTTCCCGGGGCTGAGGAGTGGGCGGCCGTGGTCGACCCATTGGCGCAGTCCGTCGATCACCCAGTCGAACTCCGGAACGGCGAGCACGGTGCGACGCCTGGGAGAGCTGCCGCGACGTGATTTGGCGTAGCGAACGTGGACGGCGCCGAACGTGCCCCAGGCCGGCATCCGCGAGTTCGGACGCAGGTCGGCGAGATCGAGATAGCACAGCTCGCGGCGGCGTAAACCGAAGGCGTAGGCCGTCTTGATCATCTGTGCGTCGCGCAGCGCCGCGAACGCGCCTTTGTTCCTGGACCGAGCGAGAACATCGACGCGATCATCGAGGAAATCGAACAATGTTTCCAGTTCGTCGTAGGTGAACGGGCGACGCGCGGGCTTGCCCTCGTAGTCGACCATATGCGCGGCGGTGTTGTAGTCGTGACAGACCTGCGATGGGATCCGTCCGAACCTGTTCTCGCATTGCGCGATCCAACCGTAGCGGCTATCGAGTAGGTAGTCGCAGAACATCCGCAACGACATGTGATAGCCGCGAATGGTCGACGGTGCTTTGCGTTCCGGGCCCGACATCAAAGCGGCCGTGAAGTCTTCGACATCGCCGGCAGTCCAGTCCCACGGAGGCGCCCCGGCGAACTCTGCGAACCGCCGCACCAACGCCAGCCGCGGCTCGATCGTGGCCTCAGCAGCGAGTAGCCGAGACGCCTGTTGACGACCCCACCCAGACAGCATCGCTTCGAAGACTGCGCTGGCCTCGTCCAGGTGAACCACGCCCGAGGCAAGAACCAAGTGCGCCGACCCCGGAACGCTCACAAGAGAACCTCCATCTATCGTCAACTTAGAGTTGTCAATGACAACCGCAAGTTACCACACCTGCGAGCGAAATCCGTCTACCAGGAGGAACACGAAAGTGGTTCAATGAAGCGCATCCGGCGCTGGTCCCATGCGCCAGATATACGCGTCAACTTCAGGTTGATTCGCGACCTTCCCGCCCAGAATGCAAGAGGTGTGTGGGTCGTGCCTTTGAACAGCGAGTTCGGACCGGGGGCGGCCGAAGGTCGCGGTGCGGATGGCAGGAGGAGTAGCTATCGGAGTCAGGCGGGGAAAGCAGCCGTCGGGCTAAAGAGATGCCAGGATTTGTGACGCTTACTGGGGACTGCGCGAGAACAGTTTCGCAATCGCGAAGAGGCCTGCGGGGTGCTCTGTGGGCCCGATGCCCCATCAACTTGGCGCACCCCGTTCGTTGGCGGAGCAGCGGCTGCCTATCGTTGGAGACATGGCGTCACGTCCATCCAACGAGTCCCGACCGGTCGCCGTGCACCCCGCGGCGCCTGACGAGCATCTGCTTGATGCCAAGTACGCCGATTTCGCCGCCACGTTCAACGCTGACGTCGCCGACGCAGAAAGGCACGCGGCGCGCGACAACTACACCGGCCGCAGAGAAGGCGCGCCAAGCGTCGACGACTGAGAGTCCAACGGCTCGTTGCTGATGGTGACTCTGAGGGTCTACACGGCGTTGCGGCGTTCGTGAAGCTGGATATCGAGAAATGCATCCGCGATACGCGCGAATGTGGCTGCGGTGGTGGACGATAACTCGCGGCCTGTTCTACGTTTGCGTCCATGAGCGGAAGCGACAAGTTGCGGGCGCGCCAGCGTGCGCGAGAAGCGCAGCGCAGGGCGAACGAGAAGCGCGCAAGCGATGCACGCGCAAACGTAGACGATGCCGCCTCGATTCGTGTGCTGCTGCAGCGAGTGGGAGCCGTTGATGCTTGGGAGAGTGTGCGACTCGATCAAGTGACTGAGAACGTCCGCAGGGATGCGGCATGCAAGCGCATGAGCCACTTCGTCAACCTGCAAACCGTTATCGGGCGGATGAGGGACCGCGGTCAAACTATTGCATCGATCGCCGATCTCGCTGAAGTCGGTGCTCGCGACCTTCAGAATGTGCTCCGCAGAGCGCGTGCCGGTGACGGCGGTGCGCAGCGTGTAACCAAGTCCCGTAATGCCGGCGGCCTGGGCGCGAACGGCGCAACATTGCGAAGCCACAGCGCAGTTGATGTTGATCATCGGTCGATGGGAGCAGATAGCGACTCGACGTTCGATCCAACTCGGTGCGTCCGTTGCGATGCCGTCATGCTGGATCCTGAAGTCACGTCTCGGAGGGGGCGTCCGCGCCGTTATTGCTCTGACACGTGCCGCAGAGACGCCTCAGCAGCACGCACAGCCGCCCAGCGCCATGGAGAACCTATTCGCGTCGTCGAGGTTCCTCGTGCTGCTGGCGGCAGTGAACTGCGGACACAGCACGATGGCGCCACTGCTTCGGAGATTCGTTCCGTCTGCGAAGCGGTCGAACTGGCTCTCCACAACGCCGACGCCATGAAGATCTTGTTGTCGAGTGTCGCTGAACGGGCGCGGCGTAAAGAATTGGACCGCAGCACCTTCGAGGTCGCTCGCGAACTCGCCAGAGCGGTCTATCCGAATCGAAATTAATGTGCCCTGACTTTTGCTGTCCGTCAGGTGGCACGCACTCGGTGTCCGCGTGCATTCGATTCATAGTGGCCGCCCACGAGGAGCCCGACGCGAAAAGGCGGCATCGATCCCGTCGTGACTGGATCCGCACATCTAGACGAGCGCGGCCGGAAACAAGCATTCCGGACATGACGCCGCGACCAATGTATTGTTTGCTCAAAGCTGCAGATCAGCGCTATGAACTGCAAATATGTCGCGTACGGATATGTGCTCAGCTGTGGCGAAATGTTATTGGAAAGCGGTACGTTATGCCCCATGGAACGTCTCGATCTGCAGCCGGCCACCGCCTGGGGTGAAATCGCAGCCGCTGGCGTGGCGGGTGCAGACGCCTCGGTTGTCGAACCTGCCGGTCCGGTCGCCACAGGCAGGCTGTCCATCATCGACGCCGCAGCTGGCCTCGCAGACTTCACTTCTGTCGCTGCCCAGCGGGGTCATGCGGCGGGGCTGCTCCTGCGGGTTGAAGCATTGAGCGCCACAGCGGCCGCAGCGGTTAATTCCCTTGTCGTCATTGATAAATCCAACGCCGCACAACTTCGCGCCGTGGTGGAGTGATTTGTGAGCAGGGCGGCATTTCCGTTCGCGGTTGTTGGCGCTGCCGCTGCAATCGTGTCGCTCGCCGTCAGTCTCACTACCTCCATGCGTGGGCAGGCTGAACACTCGCCGACGCCGGCGACCTCAGCTACGTCTGTTGTTGAGTCAGCGGAGAAGCAGGGTGCAGCACTTGAGGCGTGTGCCGGCCTCGGGAATTTCAAGAGCGGTGTTGGGATTGCGCGTGGCGCGTTTATCGATCGAGTCGACCGGGCCAATGACTGGGAGTCATCGCAAAGCCTCGGTGTACAGGGCTATTACTTCAGCGCGGTGGGTGCAGAGTTGAACTATCTGGAAACTCGGCTGGGTCCAGAGGTACCACGAGAGATAATTGATGCGCTCGTTGACGTTCGGCAGTCGATTGTCGCTGTCGTCGCTGCTGACTTGCGGCGCGAACCCGCTTCGATTTCGAACGACATGATCGATCGGTATTCGAGTGCACTCCAGGCCGCTGAAACTGTCTGCGAAGCAGCGGGAGCCGGCTGATGGCCGCTTCGCTACCTGCTCGCACCTATTCACGCTTTATCGTGGCGCCTGACGTATGGCCGACCACGCGCGAAGAATCTGAAGGCAGGGCTGCGGCTCAACGTCATCTGGCGACTGCGACCGCGGCCGCAGTAGATGCTCACCGGGTCGCCTTGCACGGATTGCAGGCTGCCGGTGTGGCGCAGTCGAGTGGTTTCGAAGCAATGCACGCTGCCTACAGACGTATTCAAGTCCGGGCCGACGACAAGGCTGAGGCGGACGGTGCCGCGGCTGATCTGATGCAGAGTGTTGCCGCGATCCAGATGAGTGCTGAGCTGATGATCGACACGATCGATGCTGAGGCACATCAGCAACTTGTCCATGTGCCGAGCAGAAGTCCCATCGCGATCGGCATCATCACCGGTGCTGCTGCGCGGACACGAGCGACCGCTGTCGGTGCGGCCGATGAGATTCGCGCTCTTACCGTGCAATTCGGGCAGAGATTTGCGCCATTGCCGGAGGGGCCGCCGAGTGGCGATCCGGTCGGTGCTGGCGATGACGATCGGTCGACCGATAAGCGATCCGACGAATCGCCCGAGCGTCCGCCCGACGCAGTAGTAGAGACCGGCGGTACGCAGACTCGTCATTCGGCGCCAGACCCGCCTGATGCCAACCTGTCGTCTGGCAACAATGCGCCGAGAGTCAGCACCGGGCCTACCCCTGGTTCTTCCTCGGTGTCATCGCAACTCTCGGCGCAGGGCACCGGTCCCGCGTACGGCGCCGCTGTGGCAGATATCGGAAGCAGTGGGGCCTGCCTCACCGGTACAGGACCATGGTCATCCGCAGGCTCGATGGCCGCGCTCGGCGGTTCGGCATCGTCGTTATCGGGATCGGGCGCTGGAGGAATGTCGCACGCAGGCTCCGTACGACCATCAGCGTCCGCATCGTCGCCATCTGCCGTCGCGCTGCAGGGGGTCATGCACGCGAGTGTTCCGGCGCCGCTGTCCTCGGTGGCCGGCACCCAGACAACAACCCCTGCTCCTTTCCCAGCCGCTGCGTCGGCGGCAATGCAGGCGCCATCGCCGAGTGGTACATCGCAGCCGCCTATTGCGGCGACCACGGGTGCGGTACCAGTGTCTATTGCTGGGCCGCAGGCCGTGTCTAGCGGTGGTCCCCATTCCCCGGTTGCAGCGTCCTTGCTGCCCCCAGGCCCGCTGGGTCCGCCGCCGTCGGCTTCGGCCGCCATTGCGCCGGCGACGGGTGCTGGTCCGTCGGTTGGCGGTGCTCATGCGTCAATGACCCCTGCCACCGCATCCATCGCAGCAGCAGCACTGACAACTCCGGCCGCGACGCTGCCGTCGCGGGTAGCGGCCGCCGCAGCCCGCGACTTGGAACGGCAGCGCAACGAGTCGAGCGATCTACAAATGGTCAAGCGGTTGGCATGGGAACTGCTGTACGCCACCGAGACTTGTCGTTCTTTCGCGCTCTGGGCGGTTGGCTTGATGTATTCAGCAACCGGGGATCGGCTTATTGTTGCGCTGACCCACCACGGTGCAGGCTACGTACCAGCGGGGGTCGAGATCCGTCGAGGCGTGCGGATGCTTTGGTCCGACCAAGCTATTGGTGAGGGCTTTCGTAGCCGGTGGACCGGGAATCTCGATCCGGCAGCAACGCTGGCGGCCTACGCGGAACTCAAGGCCGCGGAGCCGGCTGGCTGGCGCTTGGCCGCTGCAGCGACCACCTGGTCGGAGGTAGCGGCGCTGATGACTGCCGCGCAGCGCTGGGGCACTGAATGGGCCACCTGCTCCGGCATGTCCATGCCCGCCTCGATCGAAAAGCTGGCCGCCATCTCTGACGAGGATGCTCCGCACCGACTGGAGCGAGAGTTCCCCGAACTTTTCGAGCGTGTAGCCCAACTTCGTGCTAGAGGGCTCACCCATCGGGCAGCCAGACTGATCACCGAAGCGATCGTTTCCGACGCGCGCCTCGCGATCGTCACCGCTGATGCCCCTCGGATTCCGTCGAACTTCGATTCGGTATGGCCGGTGGCGGCTGACGGCAGGATAGATGCCGCGGACCGTGCCCAGTTTGCCGAAGCGGTTCAGCAGCAATGGTTCAGCATTGGAATGGTGCAGCCGGGTTGGGACGACGAACCCACTGAGAGCGCCTGCACAGAGTACCGGGCGCAATGGCTCATTTGCCGGGCGCTTGAGGTGGTCCTGGGGTGGATTGCTGACGGCAACAGCGGGGCAGTGCCGGCGGATCTGCCGATGGAAGACATGATCTACGCCGCAGCACATGCTTACCTTGACGGTCGCGGAACCGGTTGGATCACTGATCTTTTCGACGCCGCAGGAGCGTGATTTCGGAGAATGGATTCCGTTTCTCATGGTGTAGATGGTGAAGCTTGGCGGGCCGAGCTGGAGCGGCTGCATGCGCATCTGGTGAACGTCGTCGATCAGGCGTCTGCATGGGCCCGCGAGTTTCACGTTCGGACTGGGGATGATTTGTGGGGAAACGACTCCTTGCCGGTCAGCTATCCATTGATTAACTACGCGAACAGGCTGGAGCGGATCAGCTCGAAGCTAAAGATCATCTGTGCAAACGCTTCGCTACAGTCTCCGTCATCGACCTGGGATCGCACGACCCTGTATTCGCCCTCAGCTCCATCGTTACCTTCGTGTGGCCCAAATCGGCGATGGGCCGACTACTCGGAAGGTGGCCGATACGTGCTGCTGCTTCAGCCCACTTCGCCGCACGGCCACATAGTTACCGCTCGCGAACAGTGGAGCGTTGCCCTTCGCCTTGCGAATCCAAGCATCATCGAGCGCGAATTCGGTGTACCGCAGCTGGTTGCATACAGTTGGTTCTCTCGATCAGAGTTCGACAAAGCATATTGGTTGGTGTACAGAGCGTTTCGTGACAGCGTGGCGGCCACGTTCGGTCGTGCGTGGGCAACCGGATCATCCGAGGATAGATCCCGTTCGACGGCAGTTCTGGTGAGTTGGATGAAAGCACTGACCGACTTCGGGTGCTCAGTGGAGGATTGTAAATCCGTGCTTCGTGACATCGAGGTGGTAGATCCGAACTCAGTCGCGGATTGCAGAGCAGCCCAGAAAGTTTGGTGCCCTGTCATGCCTTGACCGACTCACCGGCAGCTACGGGGCACCCGCGCGAATGCAACTTGCGGGCAGTCCGTCGGGCCTCGCAGTGCTGGACTGCCACATCGGATATCGCGCATGGTGTCAGAATGTGCGTGGCTGAAGGCCGAATCCCAAACACGACAAGCTGGTAATCGCCCAGCAGCCCTTTCGCGACTGAACCGGATATGACCTCGAAGTCTTGGAGCAAGATGATGAAGATCATTGCGGTGCCTGATCTCCTGCGCGACTTCGACGAGGTGCTGTCGAGCGTTGAGAGAGGAGAACCATTCGATATCCGCGCGGCTGACGGTCATGCGATCGCTCTCCTGCTGCCGATTCAGGACGAAGCTCAGGACCCAACCGACCGATCTCGGCGAGCTGCCACGCGTCGGCTCTCCGCCGGTGTCGAAGCATTGTCAGATCAGATGAGGCGGGACGCGACGAAGCATCTTGGCACCTGACCCCCTGTGAGCGCCGTAGGTCACGACGCTTCCGCCGTGACACCATCGCCTGCTGTAGTGCCGGCTTCCGGCGCTTTCTGGAAATTGCCGGTGGCATTCGCATTTCCGCCGATCTGCGTCAGCGCGGCACGCGAGGATTGCGAGGTTCGATGAGCCACAAGATCTTTGTACGGCGGATAGATGGTCCACTGCAGAACGTTCCTGTGGTTGCGTGCACCATCGTCTTCGACCACCCATCCGAGGGTGCGAAGCGCCGGGGCATGCCTCCGCAGTAACCCTGAAACGTCGCGACCGTTCTTCGGCCAATCCCTTGGCCGTCGCCAGTTGTCGTCGACCGGCGTGAGTAGCGTCAGCAAATCGCCGCCGGATTGACCAACGAGAGGTTCTCGAGTGCGCGAGCGAAGCTGTTCCATGAACGGGTCAGATGACAAGCTGTCCGCTGACAAATGATTGGCGCGCGACGTGTAGCGTCGTACGCCATCAGTCGACAAGATCTCGTCCACAGCCGCCAGCGTGCGACAAAAGTCCGCCATCCTGGGCGGGTCTTCAACTGAGATGGTCTCCAACAGATAGTGAACGGTGGCAGCCAAATTGAGTAGTCCGCCGAAGATACCTGGTAGAGCGGCTTCCCACCGCTGTCGCATCTCGGCCTCTGACTGTCGCATGCTGCGATCGATGCGTCGCAGCTCCACAATCGCTAGTCGCTCTGCCAGATCAGGTCTGATCGCACCAACGTCGATTCCGTTTATGATCACGCATCGGCGGAACTTGATCACCGCGAGATCGGCATCTGTATATAGAGACCGTTTCACCGTGGCGTCGCCTGTCGCAGCGCGACATAACGAGTCCGACAGCCACGGCGGGATGCCCGATAAGTTGTCCAGAGCAACAACCCACGATCCAGACGCGGCAGTCGCCCACGAATCCGCGTCGCGTGGCGCTTGGCGAAACGGGGCGGGTGAGGGGTCGATGAGTTCGACCAGGTTCCGCGTCGTTGTGGTTTTCGCGCTACCTTGCTCGGCGAAGAGGGCCAGTACCGGATGCGGAACGTCGCACTGAACCAAAGCAGCTACCAGAAATGCGAGAAGAACCGGGCGATCCTCAACGGCGACATTGACGAACTCCCAAAGCCTCGTCACGTCCCCGTCTGAGTGCGGTGCCGTCATCGCCCCCGTCAGCTTCTTGTTGCGGAGAAACCTCACCGGCGCAGCGGAAGCTATCGACCACCTTCCATCGCGGATTTTGATCACATGGCCGTCTGGATCTCCGGTGTCGATGTAGCTCGTTCCGTTGTGGTCGGCGACGCGTAGGTACAACTTCTCAGGTGCCTGCGTGGCTGCCAGGCCTTCCAAGATCAGCGTGGCGTCGGTAAGTGCTTGGCCGCCGGCGACCGCGCCGGTTTCGGTGAAGTAGCGTGCCGCGAGATCGGCCCGTAGGCCAGCGCGGCCGCCACGCAGGAGCATCGCGAGGTGCGGTCGATTGCGTTCGGCGCCAAATGGCTCGCCATCCTCGGACACGCCGAGAAGGTAGCGTTCCCGGGCCATGTCGACTAAGCGTGCCGCTACTGACTTCTTGTCTGATTCACCTCTGCCGCTCATGGGTTTTCCTGCCCATGGTGCTGTTGTGTACGGGCATACCGCGCTATCCTCATGTGGAATCTCCGTGCTGAGTAATCGGGTGGTTCGAACGAAAGACCTCGGCTAGTCCCCGAGGTCTTTTTCGTGGGTGGACGTCATGCGGCGTCGCCGCCGCCGCGGCGGGTTGCACTCTCCCGCTGCGAGATCCAGCGCAGAACTTCGTCCCGCCGATATACGACCCTGCGTCCCAGCGTAAAGCTCGCCGGCCCGATATTGGAGTGCCGCCAGTAGCGCAGCGTGCCGACCGGAACGCCGATCAGCTCCGATACCTGTTTAGCTCCAAGCAGTTCCATCACATTCCTCCTGAATTGCGGTCGGTTCAATCGAACCAACAGTGACACTCCACGACTTGATGAGTCCACCACCATGGGCAACTTCGATCGGAAATTGGTGAAATTCGTTTCTTTTCAGTAGTTGTCGGTTCTCAATGGCACACTCGCTGTTACGGAGGAGGGGACTATGCAGAGACGTAATCGTCGCGCTGGTGTCGAAGATCGTTGGCGGCGGGCAGATGGCAGCCCAACGGCGCGGGCCAACACGGGGCGTCGTTGGCTGGCCCGCTACGTCGACGACCAGGGGCAAGAAAACACCAGGTCCTTCGATCGCAAAGTGGATGCCCAAGCCTGGCTCGATGAGATCACTGCCATGCAGGTGACCGGCGCCTACGTCGCTCCGAAGGCGGGCCGTGTGAGCGTCGGCGAACTGTATGCGAAATGGGTCGGAACGCAGAGCCACCTCAAGAAGACCACCGCGTCGACTCGGAGGTACACCTGGCCGGTGTACGTCGAGCCTCGTTGGTCTGCGGTGGCTGTCGCCGACGTGCAGACGACGGACGTGCGTGCCTGGGTCCAGTCAATGACGTCCTCGGGTGCTGGTGCCGCCACAGTTGAGAATGCCGTCGGCATCTTGCGTCAGATTCTGGAGATGGCAGTCGAGGACCGACGGATCGCGCGCAATCCGTGCACGGGGATCAAGCTTCCCCGCCGCAAGCGGCGACCACGCGGCTACCTGACGCACCGCCAGGTGGAGCAGCTCGCTGTTGAAGTCGGGACGGATGCGACGGTCGTGCGCTTCTTGGCCTACACCGGTCTGCGCTGGGGAGAAATGGCGGCGCTGCGCGTCGGTGACGCGAAGATGCTTCGACGTCGCGTCCACGTGCGGGAATCCGTGACGGAGGTCGAAGGGCAACTGGAGTGGTCGTCACCCAAGTCCTACGAGCAGCGGATGGTGCCTTTCCCCGCGTTTCTTGCTGACGAACTGGCCGTCCTGATGATTGGGAAGAAGCCCGATGACCTCATCTTCGCCGCGCCCGAAGGCGGAGTTCTGAGAGTGTCGAACTGGACGCCGCCGAGTCTTCAACAAAGCGGTCAAGCGGCTCCTCGAGAAGGATGCGACCTTCCCAGTCGTAACTCCGCACGATCTCCGTCACACCGCCGCATCCCTGGCCATCAGTGCCGGCGCCAATGTCAAAGCCGTGCAGACCATGCTGGGGCACGCCTCGGCGGTGCTGACCCTGGACACTTACGCCGACCTGTTCCCGGACGATCTGGAGATGGTTTCCGCGGCTTTGGACGATGCGCGAACCAAGTCCCTGAAAGCTGCTGCGGACCAACTGCGGACTGGAACGAAAGAAGGCCCCGAACTGGAGAACCAGTCAGGGCCTTCTACCTGCGATCACGCGAGTCGGGGTGGCGGGATTCGAACCCACGACCTCTTCGTCCCGAACGAAGCACGCTACCAAGCTGCGCCACACCCCGCGTGAAGCCACGACAGCGTATCGCACCGGCCTGCCCGGAAGCCAAACGCCGCCGAAGCGCTGGTCACGAATCGGGAAGCAGCGGGCGTGTCGACGCGTTGAGCCCAGATGAAGCTGTCACCCTGGGTGACGCCACAAGATCGCAGGAGAGACCATGACCATGCTGGGTGCCGCCCTCTACATCGGATTCTTCGCGGCGGCCGCACTGTGGCTGCTGCTGACCTCCGACGCCAGCGTGGAGACGGATCAGCCCGAGGCCGGCCACCGACCGGACTGCTCGAACCCGCTCAGCGTGGGTGCCCACTCGGCGAGGTCCAACCCCGCGTTGGCCACCCACTCGTCGCGGTAGTAGGTATCGGCGTAGCGGTCGCCGCTGTCGGCCAGCAGCGTCACCACCGAGCCCCGGCGTCCGTTCGCGACCATCTCGGCCAGCAGGCCGAAAGCGCCCCACACATTGGTGCCCGTCGACGGGCCCACCCGGCGGCCCAGCACCCTGCTCACGTGCCGCGCGGCGGCCACCGAGCCCGCGTCCGGGACGCTGACCATCCGATCGACCACCTCCGGCAGGAACGACGGTTCCACGCGCGGACGCCCGATGCCCTCGATGCGGGACGACGCGCCGGTGGACACGGCGCGGCCCTCGACGTAGGAGGGGAAGAAGGCCGAGTTCTCCGGATCGACGACGCACAACCGGGTGGCCAACCGCCGGTAGCGGATGTAGCGCCCGATCGTCGCGCTGGTGCCGCCGGTGCCCGCACCCACGACGATCCACTCGGGGACGGGGTGCGGTTCGTCGCGCATCTGGGCGAAGACCGATTCGGCGATGTTGTTGTTGCCGCGCCAATCGGTGGCCCGCTCGGCGTTGGTGAACTGGTCCAGGTAGTGCCCGCCCGTCTCGGTGGCCAGCCGCTGGGCCTCCGCGTAGATCTCGCCGGAGTTGTCGACGAAATGGCAACGGCCACCTTGTGATTCGATGAGCGCCACCTTGGCCGCGCTGGTCGACCGCGGCATCACGGCGATGAACGGGACATCGAGCAGCGCGGCGAAGTAGGCCTCCGAGACCGCCGTCGACCCCGACGACGCCTCCACCACGGTGGCGGTGTCCTCGGTGATCAGCCCGTTGCACAGCGCGTAGAGGAACAGCGAACGAGCCAGCCGGTGCTTGAGACTGCCCGTGATGTGGGTGGTCTCGTCCTTCAGATAGAGCTGAACATCCGCGTCCGCGGACCAGGACGGCAGCGGGTAGCGCAGTAGGTGGGTGTCGGCGCTGCGCCGGGCGTCGGCCTCGATCAGCGCCACGGCGCGGTCGACCCAACGCCGCGAGCGCGAGCGGTCGGCCGTCCGGGTCACCGGGTCAGCGTGCGTAGGCTGTCCGCTTCGACCGGGGGAGAGGGCGTGAACGAGTCGTCACCGCCGATGGGCGAGGCGACCAGCGTGAGCATCGTGGCCTCGGGCCGGCAGCAGAACCGGAACGGCGCGTACGGCGACGTCCCGATGCCGGCCGATACGTGCAGGGCGGTGTTGGCGCCCCACTGGGACGGCCCCTTGGCGCGGGAGGTGTCCAGATCGCAGTTGGTCACCAGGGCGCCCTTGAACGGCAGACACAACTGGCCGCCGTGGGTGTGCCCGGCCAGCACCAACTGGTACCCGTCGGCGGCGAACCGGTCCAGCACCCGGGTGTAGGGCGCGTGCGTGATCCCGAGGCGCAGGTTGGCGGCCGCGTTCGGCGGCCCGGCGATGGTCTCGTAGCGGTCGCGGTCGATGTGGGCGTCATCCACCCCGCCGACCGCGATGGTCAGGCCCGCGACCTCGATCTCCCGGCGGGCGTGGGTGACGTCGAACCAGCCGCGCTCACTGAATGCGGCCCGCAGATCCTGCCAGGGCAGCGCCGGCCCGTGCGAGCGGTGGTCCTTGCGGAACAGGTAGTTGGCCGGGTTCTTCGGCTTGGGCCCGAAGTAGTCGTTGCTGCCGAACACGAAGACGCCCGGTACGGCCAACAGATCGCCGAGCGCCTGCACCACCGCCGGCACCGCTTTGCGGTGCGACAGATTGTCGCCGGTGTTGACGACCAGATCGGGTTCCCAGCCCGCGAGCTCCCGCAGCCAGGCCTGCTTGTGCCGTTGGTTGGGCCGCATGTGGATGTCGGACAGATGCAGCACCCGCAGCGGTGACGAGCCCGGCGCCAGCACCGGCATGGTGAGCTCGCGCACGACGAAGGCGTTGGGCTCCACCAGGGATGCGTAGCCGAGCCCGGCGATCGCCGTCCCGACTGCCAGGGTTACGGCACTCTTCAGAGCGTGTGGTGCGGCAGGCATGTAGCGAATGGTACTGCGGTCGACCGGCTACAGCGCAGTGATGCGCGTGTCACGGCGGTGGCGGCGGCGCAGGCGGAATCAGCACCGGAACGGTGATCGGTGGCAGGCCGGGGATCTCGACGACCGTCTGCCCGAACGCCGGCGGGGCCCCGGGTGGCGCCCCCGGCACGGGCGGCGGCGCCGCGGGCGGTGGCGGCGGTGGCGGCGGTACCCCGTTGCTGGCCAGGATGGTCACGATGACGCCCGGGATGGTCTGTCCGGTGGGCGACGTGCCCAGGATGCTGCCGTACGACGACGCGCTATTGATGTAGCTGATGTTGTCGGAGACCTGGAACCCGGAGTCCTTCAACCGCTGCCGCGCTTCGTCCTGGGTCAGACCGGCGACCGAGGGCACCCGCGAGTTCGGGCCCCCGTCGACATAGCGGGGATCGGTGGGCGGCAGTTTCACCTCGCCGAAGTTGTTGGCGACCGGGTTCATCGCGGCGAACCAGGTGGCCGCCGGCTCACTGCCGCCGGTCAGGTTGCCGTCGTAGCACTGGCGCAACGGGAAGGCGCACAGCTCGCCCGGGTCGGTGGAGTCGTCGTAGACGTAGGAGGCGCCGGCCAGGGTGTTGGTGAAGCCGATGAAGCCGGCCGACCGGTGCGCCTCGGTGGTTCCCGTCTTGCCCGCCATCGGCAGGTTCCAGCCCACCGAATTGGCGGACCCGGCCGCGGTGCCGTTGCCCTGGTCGTCGTGACTCATGGCATTGGCCATGGTGTTGGCCAGCCCGTCGGGCACCACCTGCTCGCAGGTCTGCGTGGTCACCGACACCTCGTTGCCGTGCCGGTCGAAGACCTTGTCGATCGGGTTGGGCGGGCACCACACGCCACCGGAGGACAGCGTGGCGGCGACGTTGGCCAGTTCCAGTGCGTTCACCTGGATGGGGCCCAGGGTGAACGAGCCGAGGTTCTGCCGCTTGACGAACTCGGCCAGGCTCTCGTTGTTGTCGGGGTCGTAGGACCGCGCGGTGCCCGGCTCCGCGTAGGACCGCAGACCGAGCTTGACCGCCATGTCGACGGTGCGCTGCACCCCGATCTGCGAGATCAGCTTGGCGAACGCGGTGTTCGGTGAGGTCGCCAGGGCGTCGGTGACACTCATCGGCGAGCGGTAGGCGGAACCGTTGTAGTTCTGCACGCACCAGGTGTCCCGCGGGCAGCCCTTGGCGCCGCCACTGCCCAGCCCCTTGGCCTCGAACCGGTTCGGCACGTCGAGCTGGGCGTTGATGCCCATTCCCATCTCGAGGGCGGCGGCCGTGGTGAAGATCTTGAAGATCGACCCGGCGCCGTCGCCGACGAGCGAGAACGGCTGCGGCTGCATCGTCTCGCCGGCGTCGCTGTTCAGGCCGTAGGTCCGGTTGCTGACCATCGCCAGCACCGGATGCGACTCCCGTCCCGGCCGGATCACGCTCATCACGCTCGCGATGCCCTGGATGTCGGGCGCCGCGTTGCTGTCGACGGCGGCCTTCACCGGTGCCTGGATGTCGGGATCCAGGGTGGTGCGGACCAGGTAGCCGCCCTTGGAGAGTTGGTCCTTGCTGATGCCGGCGCGCGCCAGGTACTCCTGGACGTAGTCGCAGAAGAACGCGCGGTCGCCGGCGGCGATGCAGCCCCGCGGCAATTCGTTGGGCTGCGCCAGGATGCCCAGCGGCTGCTCCTTGGCGGCCCGCAGCTCGTCGGCGTGCTCCGGGATGTTGTCGATCATCGTGTCCAACACCAGGTTTCGCCGCGCCAGCGCGCCGTCGGGGTTGGTGTAGGGATCGAGCATGCTGGTCGACTGGACCAGGCCGGCCAGCAGCGCCGCCTGCTGCCAGTTCAGCTGCGAGGCGTCGATGCCGAAGTAGGTCTGCGCGGCGTCCTGGATGCCGAAGGCGCCGTTGCCGAAGGAGACCAGGTTCAGATACCGCGTCAGGATCTCCGGCTTGGTGAAGGTCTTGTCGAGCGTCAGCGCCATCCGGATCTCCCGGAGCTTGCGCGCGGGGGTGGTCGCGACAGCGGCGCGCTTCTCGGCGTCGGTCTGTGAGATCACCAGCAGTTGGTAGTTCTTGACGTACTGCTGCTCGATGGTCGAACCACCGCGGGTGTCGTCGTCCCCGGACATGTAGCCGGTCAGGCCCGTCAGGGTGCCCTTCCAGTCGACGCCGTTGTGCTCGGCAAACCGTTTGTCCTCGATCGACACGATTGCCAGCTTCATCGTGTCGGCGATCTGGTCGCCGGCCACTTCGAAGCGGCGCTGCGAATAGAGCCAGGCGATGACGTTGCCCTTGGCGTCGACCATCGTCGTCACCGCCGGCACTTCGCCCTCGACCAACTGCGCCGAGCCGTTGGCCACCACATCGGAGGCGCGATTGGACATCACACCGGCCCCGCCGACGACGGGGAACAGCATGGCGGCCACGATCACCGCAGCCAGCAGGCAGCACCACGCCAGCTTGATGACGGTGACGGCCACCGGTGGGCGGTCCGACATGCACTACAGACTAACGACCGTCCCAGCGCCTCCGCGCACTCGTGGGTGCCCCGCAGTATCCGGGCCGGACGGCCATTGCGTGTCAATTCGACGGGTGTGTCGGCCTGTCTGCACGCTCGTCCCAAAAAAGTGGTTATCGAACTGTTGCGCAAACGGCACCTGACCACCTAACTTGAACACACGATGCGACACAGGTAACAACGACCTGCGTAGTGTGGCGTAGATCGCACTCAGCGATCTACACCCGTGGTTAGACCACCTCACGAGGTGGTCCGAGCGAATAGGGAGCGCTGATGTCAGCTTCTCGGCCCGCGCCGCGTAGGACGAACACCCCAGCCATACCGGCCACCGTCCAGAGCGTTGAAGCAGAGGCCCGGATCACCTGGGTCGCAAAGGCGAGGTGCCGGGGCGCGGACCCCGACGAATTGTTCGTACGCG
>Ga0209023_10001939_pt1 | contig 26756 bp, 20 predicted proteins | sample LakOneMetagenome_FD_187468 | JGI IMG/M metagenome (GOLD analysis project Ga0209023, IMG submission 187468) | Freshwater and sediment microbial communities from Lake Erie, Canada (SPAdes) (version 2) | ecosystem: Environmental > Aquatic > Freshwater > Lentic | place: Lake Erie, Canada...
GCGGCAGGCGAGGCCCGGGGCGCCGACAGCGGCGCCGGCATCAGCGCCTTCGCGGCCGACGACAGCGAAGGCTTCGCCACCGGCCGCGTGAGCCTGGGCTACCTGCCGGCCTACACCAACCGCGATATCCACACCGGCGTGCGGGTGGCGGGATCGCACTTCGCCCAGGACGGCTGGCAGCGCGACGCCCAGCAAATCAGCGTGGTGCACCGCGACCTCGATTCGGCCACCACCGACGGCCTCCAGGTCGAAGCGGGCTTCTCGCGCCAGGGCGGGCACGGCCTGCTCACGCTCGACGCCGGCTACCGCAAGGCGCTTTCCGCCAAGACCAGTGTCGAGGTCTTCCTCAACCGCGACTGGGTCGAAACCCGGCGCGCGCTCGACGACGGCGTGCGCTTTACCTTCGGCGGCGCGGCCGTCGAACAGGGCATCGGGGAGCACGTGACGGTGGTCGGCTTGGCCGGCTACCAGGATTTCTCGGACGGCAATCACCGCACGCACGGGCGGCTGCGCCTGATCGTGCAACCCAGTCTGGAACTGGGTCTGACGCTGCAGGCGCGCGTTCGCACCTGGCGCGGCGCCGGCGACGGTACTATCCGCTCCTATTTCAATCCCGCGCGCTACGACGAAGCGATGCTGGCCCTGGGATGGCGCAAACGCTTCTCGGGCAATATGGCCAGCGTGACGGCCGGCGTGGGCCGCCAGCGCGTGGGCGACGCCGAACGCACCGCCACGCGCCTGCTGGAAGCGGCGTGGGAGACGCCGGTCAAGGCCAGGTCCTCGCTGCGCCTGCGCGCCGGCTACAACCGCAGCGCCGCTTTCGGCGGACCCGATTACAGCTATCGGTACGCCCAGGCAGAATTGCTGATGGCATTCTGAGCACGCAGCACAGCGCTAGACGCTGACCGCGGCACCCAGGCGCCGCACGGCCCAGGTATTGCGCCCCTTGTGCTTGGCGTCGTACAGGGCCTGGTCGGCCGCGCCCAGCAGCGTATCCATGGAACCGGCGCCGCCGGCCGCCAGCGCCACCCCCACGCTGGCCGTGACGGCCACGCTCTCGCCGTCGAGCGTGAACGGGGCGCGCATGCATTCGAGGATGGTGCGCGCCAGCGCATCGGGCGCGCCGTCCGGATCGAGGCAGTCGAACAGCACGACGAACTCGTCGCCCGCCAGGCGCGCCACGGTATCGGTGGCGCGCACGGCCTGCCGCAGGCGGCGTGCGAATTCCACCAGCACCAGGTCGCCGGCGGCATGGCCGCGGTTGTCGTTGATGGTCTTGAAATGGTCGATGTCGAGGTAGGCCAGCCCCACCCAGTTGCCCATCCGCGCCGCCCGCCCCACCGCCAGCGCGAACACTTCCTCGAACATGCGGCGGTTGGCGATGCCGGTCAGCGCATCGGTGCGCGCCTGCGATGCCAGTTCGCGTTCGGCATCCTGGCGCTGCTGCGACAGCCGGTAGAACGCGCGGCTCAGTTCCCCGAATTCATCCTTGCGCGGCACGTCGAACACGCCGATATTGATGCTGCCCTCCTGGATCCGGGACACGTGGTTGCGCAGCGCCCCCAGGGGCCGCAGCAGATACAGGGCCGCCAGCCAGGCCAGCAGCCCGGCCACCAGCGCCAGCGCGGCCGAGGCCAGCAAGGCCTTGCGCCGCATGGCGATCAGGGGCGTGAGCGCTTCATCGACCGGATACACGGCGCCGATGATCCAGTCGGTCTGGCGCAGGCGCTTGTAGGTGAGCAGGCAATTGTCGCCGCGCTGATTCCGGCCCTCGGTCGCGCCCTCGAACCCGGCCAGCGCCGCCAGCGTGGCCGGCATCGGACCGCCCGCTTCGCCATGCACGTTGGTCAGGATGCGCGCGCGCTCGGGGTGGTGCAGGATGGTGCCATCCCCGGTGATCATGAACAGGTAGCCGGTGCGCCCGAACTTGAGCGACTCGAGCTGACCGAAAAAGCGCGGGCGCTGCAGGTCGATCGCCGCACCCAGCATGTACAGGAGCCGGCCCTGGTCGTCGAAGATGGGCTCGGTCACCAGCACCACCGGCTTGCCGGACAGCGCGCTGCGGAAGGGCTTGGAGATGACGCCCTCGCGAATGCGCACGGTATCGACGAAATACGGCCGTTCGCTGAAATCCTGGGTGCGCACGCCGCGCCGGTCGTTCAGATTGGCCACCACCATGCCGGCCTGGTCGTACACCAGCACATTAAAGAAGGCATCGCGCAGCGACGTGTGGGTTTCGAGGAAGGCTTGCAGCTGGGACGCGTCGTGCACGGGCGCGGCGGTCAGTTCTTCGCGCAGGCTGGCCAGCAGCGCCCGGCTCGAGACCAGGTCGGCATCGATGTGGGCCGCCGCGCTCGAGAGCAAGGCGAACTGCTGGGCGCCGACCACGGCCCGCATTTCGCGGCCCGCCACCGACAGCGCCACCAGCGCCACCAGCGAAGCGGCCACCAGCACCAGCACGACCACGGCCGCCGTGATGCGGAATTTGAGGCTGCTGGTGTTCAATGTCAGCCGCATGCGCGCTCCTGTCGCTGCCCTTTTCGCAAAGGATACACCGGATTTCACGATTGCAAGATGCAATTCGGGTCGCGGGCGCCGCATGCATATACGGTTCATTCCCCCATTTCTGCAGGTCGTCGCATTTCCACCCTTGCCCGGGCGATGTACTTCTACAGTGGCGCCACACTGACACCACCGCCCCGGAGACCCCATGCTATCGATCAAGCACCTGAACAAGACCTACGCCAACGGCGTCAAGGCCATCAACGACGTCTGCCTCGACATCCCGAACGGCATGTTCGGCCTGCTGGGACCGAACGGGGCCGGCAAATCCTCGCTCATGCGCACCATCGCCACGCTGCAGGACCCGGACAGCGGCAGCATCAGCTTCCATGGCAAGGACGTGCTGGCCGACAAGGAAGGCTTGCGCCGCCAGCTCGGCTACCTGCCTCAGGATTTCGGGGTCTACCCGAAAGTGACGGCCGAAAAGCTGCTCAACCACTTCGCCGTGCTCAAGGGCTTGACCGGCAAGGGCGAACGCCAGGAAGCGGTCGAGGCATTGTTGCATCAGACCAATCTTTGGGACGCGCGCAAGCGGGCGCTGGGCGGCTTTTCGGGCGGCATGCGTCAGCGTTTCGGCATTGCCCAGGCCTTGCTGGGCGCGCCCAAACTGGTGATCGTCGATGAACCGACGGCCGGGCTCGACCCGGACGAGCGCAACCGCTTCCTCAACCTGCTGGCCAAGATCGGCGAAAACGTGGTCGTGATCCTGTCGACCCACATCGTGGCCGACGTCACCGATCTGTGCCCGCGCATGGCAATGATCGCCAAGGGCTCGGTCCTGGTCCAGGGCAAGCCGCAGGATGCGATCGACACCCTGCGCGAGCGCATCTGGCGCCGCAGCGTGGAACCGGAGGCCCTGGCGGCCTACCAGGACCGCTTCAATGTGCTCTCGACCCGCCTGGTGGGCGGCAAGCCGCAGATCCGCGTATTCGCCGAACACCAGCCCGACGCCGGCTTCACCCGGCACGAAGCGGACCTGGAAGACGTCTACTTCCTGCAGTTGCGCACCGCGGCCGGCAAGATGACGCCGACCGCTACCGCTGCCGTGGTCTGAGGAGAGAGCCATGTGGCGTGAATTTTTCAAGTTCGACCTCGGTCTCCAGCTGCGGCAACCGCTGCTGTGGGTGTGCGCGCTGCTGCTGGCCCTGATGGCTTTCGGCGCGGCCAGCAGCGACGCAGTTCAGGTGGGGGGCGCGATCGGCAATATCAACCGCAACGCACCGCTGGTCACGGCCAAGCTGCTCAGCGGCCTGAGCGTGCTGGCCATGCTGGTGGTGACCATGTTCATCGCCGCGCCCGTGCTGCGCGACCATGAAGTGGGCATGTCCGACATGCTGTTCGCCACCCCGATGCGCAAGCGCGACTACCTGGGCGGGCGCTTCCTGGCCGGGCTGGCGGCTTGCCTGCTGATCTTTGGCGTGGTCACGCTCGGCATCATGGCCGGGCCTTACATGCCCTGGGTGGACGTGCGCCAGGTCGGCCCGTTCGCCCTGCACGGCTATGTATGGAGCCTGGCCGTGATTGTCGTGCCCAACGTGCTGTTCGTCGGTGCGCTGCTGATGCTGCTCGCCGCCGCCACCCGCTCGATGATGCTGGTGTATGTGGGCGTACTGGGCTTTCTGGTGCTGTGGATTACGGCCGGCACCCTCACCCGCGACCTGGAAAACGTCTGGCTCGCGGTCCTGATCGATCCCTTCGGCGTGACTGCCCTGCGCCAGGTGACACGCTACTATTCCACCGCCGAGGCGAACAGCACCCTGCCGGCGCTAAGCGGCTACCTGCTGGCCAACCGCGCCCTGTGGAGCGGCGTGGCGCTGGCCATGTTCGGCGCCACCGTGATGCTGTTCAAGCCGCAGCGCGCCGGCACCGGCAAGCGCCTGTTCGGCAAGGCCCCGGCCGCGGCCGGCACGAGCGCCGCGCCGGTGACGGGCAGGCTGCCGCGCAAGGAAGCGCGCTTTGGCGCCGCCACCGCGTGGCGCCAGTGCCTGCATCTGGTCGCGTTCGACGCCATGATGGTATTGAAGAGCGTGCCTTTCCTGGTCATGCTCATGTTCGGCGTGCTCAATCTGATCGGCGGCAGCATCTCGCTCTCGTCCATGGTCGGTACCCCGGTTTACCCGGTCACCCACGTCATGCTGGAAACAATCAGCGGCAGCTTCAACTTCATGCTGGTGCTGATCCTGGCCTTCTATTCCGGCGAACTGATCTTCAAGGAACGCCAAGTCAAGATGGCCGATGTGTGCGACGCGATGCCGGTGCCCGATTGGGCGCCGATGCTGGCCAAGGTCGCCGCCCTGACCGGGGTGCTGATCGCCTTTCTGGCACTCGGCTCGCTGACGGCCATCGCCATCCAGCTGATCAAAGGCGGCGTGCCGATCGAGCCGCTGCTGCACCTGAAAGGGCTGCTGGTCAGCGCGCCCTACTTCTTGCTCATGGGCTTGTGCTCGGTGGCGCTGCAAATCCTCACCAACAACAAGTTTGTGGGCTACCTGCTGATCGTGCTGCTGATGATCGCGCAGGTCGTGATGGCCATGCTCCATTTCGACCACAACCTGTACAGCTTTGCCGGCGCGCCGGCGGTGCGCTACTCGGACATGAACGGCTACGGCCACTTCATCGCCGGGTGGGCCTGGTTCACGGCTTACTGGACACTGTTCACCCTGGCCCTGCTGATCGTGGCCAAGGCATTCTGGGTGCGCGGCCTGACGCTGGCATGGCGCCAGCGCGCACGCCTGGCGCGCCAGCGCCTGGCCGGCGGCCCCGGCCTGGCGCTGGCCGTGTGCCTGATTGCCTTCGCCGGCACCGGCAGCTCGATCTTCTACAACACCAATGTACTGAACAAGTATGAAGCATCGGACGTCGCCATGGACAAGCAGGCACGCTACGAGAAACTGTACCGCCGGTACAAGGACTTGCCGGCGCCGAGAATCACGGCGGTGCAGGCCGCGGTCGACATCGATCCCGAGCAGCGCACCGTCCATGTGCGCGCCAGCTACGCGCTGCAAAACAAGAGTGCGCAGCCGCAGGATACCTTGCACCTGCAGGTTAACCCGGACCTGGAAACGCGCTGGACCAAGCTGCCGGCGCACAAGGTGATCCTGGCCGACAAGGCGGCCGGTTTCTCGATCCTCAAGCTGGACCAGGCGCTCGCGCCTGGCGCCAGCATGGACGTGGCGTTCGAGGTCGATATCCGGAACCCCGGTTTCACCAACAACGGCGCCCCCGGCAACATCCAGCACAACGGCACCTTCTTCAACAACGCCGAAATGTTCCCGCACATGGGCTACATGGACCAGCTCGAGCTGCGCGACCGCAACGAGCGCCGCAAACGTGGCCTGGGCGAGCCGACCCGCATGGCCAAGCTGGAAGACCAGGCCGCGCGCGCCAACCACGCCCTGGGCGCCGACGGCGACTGGATCAGCTTCGACACCACCGTCTCGACCTCGAGCGACCAGACCGCGATCGCGCCCGGCTATCTGCAAAAAAGCTGGGAACAGAACGGCCGCCGCTACTTCCATTACAAGATGGATCAGAAGATGATGCCCTTCTTCGCCTACCTGTCGGCACGCTGGGATGTGAAAAAGGCTGACTGGCACGGCCTGCCGATCGAGATCTACTACGACAAGAAGCATGCCTACAACGTGGACCGCATGATCGCGTCGACCCAACACTCGCTCGACTACTTCACCACCCATTTTTCGCCTTACCAGCACAAGCAGGTGCGGATCCTGGAATTCCCCAACTACGCTTCGTTCGCGCAATCGTTCGCCAACACGATCCCGTTCTCGGAATCGATCGGCTTTATCGCCGACCTGCGCGACAAGGACGCCATCGACTACGTGTACTACGTGACCGCGCACGAAGTGGCGCACCAGTGGTGGGGGCACCAGGTGATCGGCGCCAATGTGCAGGGTTCGAGCATGCTGGTCGAATCGCTGGCCGAGTACTCGGCGCTGATGGTGATGGAAAAAGAGTACGGCCGCGACAAGCTGCGCCGCTTCCTGCGCTATGAACTGGATCGCTACCTGTCCGGGCGCGGCGGAGAACTGATCGAGGAGCTGCCCCTGTACCGGGTCGAGAACCAGCAGTACATCCACTACCGCAAGGGCAGCCTGGTGTTCTACCGCCTGCGCGACGAGATCGGCGAGCAGGCCCTGAACCGGGCGCTGGCCCGCTTCATCAAGGACAAGGCCTTCCAGCAGGCGCCGTACACCACCTCGGCCGAACTGATCTCCTACATCCGGGCCGAAGCGCCGGCCGACAAGCAGGCCCTGATCACCGACCTGTTCGAGAAAATCGTGTTCTACGATAACCGCGTGACCGAGGCGAAGGCGGTCAAGCGCGCCGACGGCCAGTGGGACGTGACGATGCAGCTGCACCTGGCCAAGCTCGAAACCGACGGCAAGGGCGTGGAAAAGACGCGCGACTACGATGAACCGGTCGAAATCGCGATCTTCGCCCGCGCCCCCGGCGCCAAGGAGAAGGATGAGCGGGTGCTGTTTATCGACAAGCGCAAGCTTGACGGCGCCAATCCGACCGTGACGGTCACCGTCAAGGAGCAGCCCTTCGACGTCGGCGTCGATCCCTACAACAAGATGATCGACCGGGTATCGGGCGACAACCGCAAGGAAGTCAGTATCGAGAACAAGTAAGCGCAACGGCCTCGCGAGAGGCCGTTTTTTTAAACGCCAGCCGCGCACGCGGGCGGTAAAGTTATGTAAAGGCGGTGGCGGCATGCAGCGCGCGCACCTATATTGGCGCATCGTCCCAATAGGAATACGCCCATGTCTTTACGACTCAAACAAGCCGCGCTGGCGGCCCTCCTGGCGTTGGCCGCCCTGCCCGCCGGCGCCACCAAGGTGATGGAAATGGAAGCCGTGCAGCTGGTGCGCGCGGCCGGCTTCGTGCGCGAATCGCTGTCGCTCACGCCGAATCAGGAAACGCTGTTCCAGCAGGTGTCGGGCAAGTCGTCCGCCATTTTGCGCGCGCGCCAGAGCCGGCGCGAGCACCTGCAGGCCGATCTCAAGACGCGCCTGGCCGATCCGCGCCAGGAGTTGCGCGATCTGGCTGCCGGCATCGACCAGGAAGCGGCCGCCAGCGCCGCCGAAGAGCGCCAGCTGCGCGAACTGTGGCTCACGCTCACCGATGCGCTGACCGACCAGCAGCGCGCCGCCGCCACCCAGTTTCTGCTCACGCAGCTGGACCGGATCGATGCGCCGGCGCGGGCGCCGCAAAGCGAGCATGCGCCAGGAGAACGGGGTGAACACGGACCGCGCCCGGGCGGCAAAGGCCGGCCCGGCGCCGGTGGCGGTGGCGGATTCTAGGCCGGAGCCACGCCCAGCGTGAGCTGGGCCGAAAAACCCTGGGCCAGGCCGCCGTCGATGGTGGCGATCTGGGAACCGCTGCTCCCGTTGCGAAACACCATGTCGTGCTGCAGGCTCTGGCCGGCCATGTTGGCGGCGCTGGGCGCGTAGCCCGGGTCCTTGTAGGCTTCGTTCACGGCGCCCATCGGGAACGCGAACTGGGTCGTCTTCAGTCGCCCCTGCCCTGCCAGCGCCTGCTCCACACTGGCGAACACTTCCAGGTGCACATGCGGCATCCGGCCCGGATAGCAGCCCGGGAACACCGTGGTGAAGGTGACGTTGCCGTCGTCGTCGGCCGCCTGCAGGCCGCGCAGATAGTTTTCCCCCTCCAGCCCCGGCGCGTACAGGGAATAGCGCCCCTCGCGGTCGCAGTGCCACAGGTAGACCGCGGCTCCCGGCATCGGCTTGCAGCCGTCACCCGTATCGACCACCTGCAGCGTGAGCGTGAGCGCCACGCCGGGCGCCATGGCATGCGCGCCGGCCACGCTGCGCCGGATGTCGGCGCGCACGATGCCGGCCAGCGCGAGCGCATTGGCCACCCCGCGCGGGCCGCTGTTGCTGCCGTCGGCCGGATACGGCCCGGCTGTCATGTCGGGAATCGCGGGACAGCTGCCGGGCGGCGCGCCCGCCGTGCCGAAGGCGCGCTCGCAGCCGGCCAGCGGCAGTGCGGCCCCCGCCAGCAGCCAGCGCAGGGAACGGCGCCGGCCGTTGGCCACCGCCAGCAGCGCCGCCGTATCGTGCCCCAGGCCTTCGCCAGTGTCATGCTCCATTTTCTGCCCCGTTTTACGCATCAAGCCGCCATTATCCGCTGTGGCGCGTTTGCGTGCAGGGTGCAGGATGTAAAACGAAGTAAAGCATCAGGCCCGCGTCTCCACCAGCACAAAGCGATTGCGCCCGCCATCCTTGGCCTGGTACAGCGCCGAATCGGCCCAGTAGCCCAGCGCGGCCGCGTCGACCGTGGCGCCCGGATCCCAGGCGATGCCGATGCTCACGCTCACCGCCAGCGGCGCGCCCGCGGCCATGAACACCGGTTCCATCGCGGCGAGGATCTTGTTCGCCACCCGTTCGCACTGGCCCGGGCCGTGCAAGCCTTCGAGCACGATCGTGAATTCATCGCCTGCCAGGCGGCACACCACGTCGCTCTTGCGCACTGCCTTGCGCAGGCGCTGCGCCAGTTCCCTGAGCACCTCGTCGCCCGCCGCGTGGCCCAGGGTGTCGTTGATGCCTTTGAAGTGATCGATATCCAGATACACCAGCGCCATCGGCCCCGATTCGGATGCCGCGCGCGATACAGCCGTGGCCAGCGCCGCCTCGTAGCTGCGCCGGTTCGGCAAACCGGTCAGGGAATCGGTATCGGCCAGGCGCTTGAGCTGCGCCTCGTGACGGCGCGACCGGGTCACGTCGGTGGACAGCGCGTAGGCCCCCAACACCTGGCCGTCGCGCAGGTGCGGCACCAGTACCGTATGCAGGCGGCGCGGCCGGCCGTGGATGGTCACCGGCAGCTCGAACTCCACCGTCTGCCCCTGCAGGCAGCGCTGGAAGTGGGCGGACCGTTCGGCGTGGCTTTCGTTGCCGTAGACTTCGAGCGCAGTGTGCCCGATGACCGCGTCCTCGCCTGCCCCGAACCAGTCCTGGTACAGCGAATTGGCGAATCGGAAGCGCATGTCGCGGTCCTTGTAGCTGATCAGCACCGGGAGATTATCGGTAATGGTGCGCAGCCGCTCTTCGCTCTCGCGCTGGGCGATCTCGCTGTTCTTGCGGAAGGTGATGTCGAAGGCCATGGCGTAAAAGCCATGCACGTCGCCGCTGGCGTCGATGTCGGGAATGTAGGTGGCCGAGTAATAGAACATGCGTCCGCCGATCACGATCTCGTCTTCGAACGAGACGCGCTGGCCGGCCATGGCCTGCTCCACATACGGCGCGATCCGGGCGAAATCGGCGGCCGAATAGGCGCTGTTGACGGGTTTTCCCAGCAACTGCTCGATCGGTTTGCCGAAGTAGCGCGCCGCCTGGCTGTTCAGGAAAGCGAAGCGCCCGTTCTTGTCGACCTGGCCGATCAGCGCCGGCAAGTTGTCGGTAATGGCGCGCAGGCGGTGCTCGTTCAGGCGCAGCCGGCGCTGCGACTCGTTCAGTTCCGTGATGTCCTTCATCGCCACCACGGCGCCGATGCGCTTGCCGCCGGCACCGGTCAGCGGGCGCCCGCTGGCGAGCAGCATGCGCTGGCGCATCCCCTTGGGCGCGATCACCATCGGCAAATCCTTGATGGTTTCGCCCTGCAGCGCCCGGAACAGCGGCACGTCCTGCGGATCGAGCATGGTGCGTCCGTCGGCCGCATACAGCGCGTAATGGGCCGCCCAGTCGTGCGAACGGACCGCTTCGGCCGCCAGGCCGTGGAATTCGCGCGCGCTGCGGTTGAACAGGGTCAGCGCGCCGTCGGCCGCGCAGGCGACCACGCCCACGTCAATCGTCTCGAGCACGGCGTTGATCAGTTCCCGCTTTTGTTCAAGCGCGAAGTCGGCGCGCTGGCGCTGCGTCACGTCGTGCAGGAACACGCCGAAATACAAGCCCTCGTCGGAGCCATAGGCACTGACCGTCAATTCGACGGTGATCTCTTCGCCGGTGCGGGTGATGGCCGGCAGCTGGGCGCGCTGGCTGACGGCGCTGTCCTCGCCGGCGTCGCGGTAACGCTGCATCAGCGCATCGAGCTGGCCGCGGCAATCGGCGGGAAAGATCACCTCGGCCAGCTTGCAGCCGGCCACTTCGGCGCGCGTCCAGCCGAAGGTCTGTTCGGCCGAGCCGTTCCAGTCGACCACGGCGCCGCCCGCGTCGACGCTCACAAACGCGCTGAAACAGGCTTCGATGAAGGCGCTGATCCGACCCTCGCTGCGGCGCAGGGTCGCTTCGACCGCCTCGCGCTGGCGGATCTCGCGCTTGAGCGCTTCGTTGGTCTCGCGCATGGAGCGGGTGCGCTCGTCGATGCGCTTTTCAAGCTGCCCGTTCAATTCTTGCAGCGCGCGTTCAGCCGCCGTTTTGGCGTCCAGCAGCGCATACTTGTTCAATTCGTCCTGCACCAGCGAGGCCAGGTCGGCAAAATGGGTCTGTTCGGCCTCGCTCATCGCGCGCGGCGCGGTATCGAGGATGCACAGCGTGCCCACGGCGCTGCCGTCGCGCGTGAAAATCGGCTGTCCCGCGTAAAAGCGGATATGCGGCGCGCCGGTGACGAGCGGGCTGTCGCAAAAGCGCGCGTCGAGCGTGGCGTCCGGCACCACCAGCAACCGGCGCTGGCGCACGGCCAGGCTGCAAAAGCCGTCGGGCAGGTGCGTTTCGGTGGCGGCCAGCCCGACCCGCGACTTGAACCACTGGCGGTCGCGGTCGACCAGCGACACCAGCGCCATCGGCGCCCTGAATGTCCAGCTGGCCAGGCGCGTGAGGCGGTCGAAGCGCTCCTCGGGGGGCGTGTCGAGAATGGCAAGCGCGTGCAGGGACGCGTTCCTGGCGGTGTCATCGGAATGATCGAAGTGCATATGACTCTTCCTCACCGGGATGAGCGCGGCGTGCGGTCCCGATAGCAATAAAACAAGGAGTTGAGTCGGCAATAGTGGGGCCGAGGCGGTGCGGCTGCACCTGTGAAACGATCGGCGGCAGGGTCAGGGCGCGATCGCGAGCCGGAAATGCTGGCTGTCAAGACAGAGCGTAAACAAGAACGATGATACTTTCAAGAAATTTTCATCCCGAATAGTCGCAATATCGCCGATCGTATTATTCTCGTCACGAAAGTCGCTTATCATTTCGTCCTTGTTTCCCTTTTTAGATCGCCCTATGAAACCAACCCTGTTCCGTCCTTCGCCGCGCATGCTCGCCCTGCTCGCGGCCACCTGCCTCGCTTCGGCCGCCCTGCAAGCGGCGCCTGCCGCCACCGCGCCCGGCGCGCCCAAACTGGTAGTGGTGCTGGTGGTCGACGGCCTGCCCAACGAGCAGGTGCAGCGCTACCGCGCCCAGTTCGGCCAGGGTGGTTTCCGGCGCCTGCTCGACGAGGGCGCCTGGTACGGCGACGCCCACCAGGCCCATGGCGTCACGGTGACCGCGATCGGCCATGCGGCGATCCTGACCGGCGCCTATCCTTATCAGCACGGCATCATCGGCAATAACTGGATCGACCAGGCCAGCGGCGCCTCGGTCTACTGCACCGACGACACCACCAGCACCTACATCGGCGAAGAGACCAAGCCCGACGACGGCACCTCGCCGCGCCGCCTGCGCGTCAATACGCTGGGCGACGAGCTGCGCTACTCGAACGGCAATCTGTCGAAAGTGGTGACGGTGTCGGGCAAGGACCGCGGCGCCATCCTGCTGGGCGGGAAAACCGGCACCGCCTACATGTACATGGAAAAGAGCGGCAACTTCGCCAGCAGCACCTACTACATGGCCCAGCATCCGGCCTGGGCCACCAGCTTCAACGCCAAAAAACCGGCCGACCGCTACTACGGCAAGACCTGGGCGCCGCTGCTCGACGCCGCCGCCTACGCCGGCGACGCCAACGAAGACCTGGTGCCGCTCAAGAAGGACGTGCAGGCGCGCTTCCCGTTCTCGTACTACAGCGAGAGCGGCAAGCCGGACGCCGACTACTACAAGCGCTTGAAAACCTCGCCCGCGCTGGACGAACTGACGCTCGAATTCGCGCAGGCCGCGGTGGAAGGCGAAAACCTGGGCCGCAATCCGGCCGGCGTGACCGACGTGCTGGGCGTGTCGATGTCGGCGCACGACTATGTGAACCACACCTACGGCCCCGAGAGCAAGATGTCGCACGACCATCTGCAGCGCCTGGACCGCATGCTGGCCAAATTCTTCGGCTTCCTCGACCAGCGCGTGGGCCTCGACAACGTGGTGGTGGTGCTGACCGCCGACCATGGCTTTGCCAACGTGCCCGAGTACTCCCAGACCCGCCATCTCGATTCCGACCGCCTCGACGGCGACAAGCTGGCCGCCGATCTGGAGCGGCACCTGGCGGCCACGCTGGGCGTGGCCAAGCTGGTGAAAAAGCCGAGCATCCCCAACTTCTACCTCGACTACGATGCCGCCGCCAAGGCCAACATCGGCCGCGCCGCGCTGGAAGATGCGGCCGCCCGCTTCGTGCTGCAGCAGCCGGGCGTGGCCGAGGTCTTCACCCGCACCCAGATGGAAAACGGCGTCGTCGCCACCCGCACGGCCAAGCTGATGCGGCGCGGCTGGAACCGCCAGATGTCGGGCGACCTGATGGTGGTGGCCAAGCCGTTCTGGATCTTCAGCACCGAGAAGACCGGCACCACCCACGGCTCGCCGTATGCCTATGACACCAACGTGCCCCTGATCCTGATGGGCAAGCGCTGGATCAAGCCCGGCGCCTATGGCCAGTACGCCGAAGTGGTCGACATCGTGCCGACCCTGGGCCACCTGCTGCGCGTGCGCCCGCCGGCCGCCGCCGAAGGCCGCGTGCTGACCGAAACGCTGCGCTAAACCCCGCCCTTCATGCCCCGGGCGTGGCGCGCAAGCGCCCCACGTCCTGCGGCAGCACCGGCGCGCCCCGGTTGCCCCAGCTGGCGCGCACGTAGCTGAGCACCGCCGCCACCTCGGCGTCGGACAGCGTCGCGCTGAACGGCGGCATGCCGAACGGGCGTGGATTGCCCGCCGTGCTGGGGCTGTAGCCGCCGTCGAGCACCATCCGGATCGCGTTCACGGCCGCGCCGTCGGCCAGGCGCGGATAGGCACGCGCCATACCTTCACCCCGCTCCCCATGGCAGGATGCGCACTGGCGCTGGTAGATCGCCGCGCCCTGCCGCAGCACCGCATCCTGTGCCGGCAGTGCCGGCAACGACGCCGCGCCCGCAGGCAGCGTCACCAGATACTGCGCGATCGCGCCGATGTCGCCCTCGCCCACATGCTGCAAACTGGCGCCGACCACCTCGGCCATCGGCCCGGCCACGGCGTCGCGCGCGGACACGCCGCTGCGCAGCAGTTCGGCCAGCTGCGCCGGATCGCGCGGGCCGCCCAGCGCCGGCGCAAGCCAGCCTTGCCCGCCAAGCAAGCCGCCGCCCAGGCCATCCTGGTCCACGCTGGCCCCGAGCGCGTTGCGCGGCGCATGACAGGCGCTGCAATGGCCCAGTCCCTGAACCAGGTAGGCGCCCCGGTTCCACGCCGCATTCTGCGCGCTCTGCGCCACGTATTGCCCCGGCGTGAAGTACAGCGTGCGCCAGTACGCCAGCAAGAAGCGCTGGTTGTACGGGAAGCGCAAGGCATTGGCGCGCGCCGGCCGCGACACGGGCGTCAGCGTGCGGAACCAGGCGTACATGGCGTCCGAGTCGGCGCGCGTGACCTTGGTGTAGTTCGGATAAGGGAAGGCCGGATACAGGAAGCGGCCATCCTTCGATTTCCCGTTATGCAGGGCGCGCCAGAAGTCGTCGGCGCTCCAGCTTCCCAGTCCCGTGGCCGCATCGGGCGTCAGGTTGGGTGCGTAGATGGTCCCGAACGGCGTGGCCAGCGGCCGTCCGCCAGCGTAGGGGGTGTCGCCGCGCACGGTATGGCAGCCCATGCAGTTGCCGGCCCGCGCCAGGTAGGCGCCCTGGCGCAGCTGCGCGGCGCGGTCGGCCACGGCCGCTGCGCGCTGGCCGGCGCCCGGGTCGCGCAGGGTTTGAACGACGTACGGCATGGCCAGCGCCGCCACCGCCGCCGCCAGGACGATCGCGCGCCTCATCGCGCCCCCGAACAAGCGAGCGGCAACGGGGCCGGCAAAGCGCGCGCCGGCACATGGACGGCCGGCACCTGCTCGCCGGCCAGCCAGGCCGACACCGCGGCCACGTCGGCGGGGGTGAGCCGGTTGGCGACGACGGCCATGCAATCAGGCGCCACGGCGCGGCGCACCCCGTTACGCCAGGCGCCGAACTGCAGGTTCAGATAGTCGCGCGGCAGCCCGAGCAAGCCCGGGATCGCCGGCAGCGCACCGGCCAGTTGCGGCCCGTGGCAAGCCGCGCAGGCGGGCAACTTGCGCGCGGCGTCGCCCTCGAACACCAGCTGGCGCCCGCGCGCCAGGACCGCAGCAGGCGCGCTGACCGGCGGCGGCGCGGGATACGGCGGATGCTGGCCGGCGAAATAGGCCGCCATCTCCTGCAAGTAGGCGTCCGACAGGGGCGCGAGCAGATAGGCCATCTGCGCGTGAACGCGGCGGCCGTCGCGAAACGAGAGCAGCTGGCGGTACAGGTAGTCCTGCGGCTTGCCCGCGATGCGCGGCAGGTAGCCGGCGCCGGACGGGCGTCCCTCTTTGCCGTGGCAGGCGATGCAGGCGGCCGTGCGTTCGGCCATGCCGGCGGGGACCGCCTGCTGCGCCGTGGCCGGCCCGGCGCCGAGCAGGCATAGCAGCGACAGCGCTTTGAAAGACAGAGACATCCGATTTCCCCTTCTGGTTGACCCCTGCATTCTCGCGCGCCGGCGTGCTCCGGTACAGAATCAGTCTGCGTCGATTTTTGCATATCAGATGGCGATCTGATACGCTGTTTTATGTTGGAACTGCATCTGTTCTTTATGGCTGTGGGGCGCGACAATCTGTCTGCCCTGTACTGGAAAGGATATGCGATGAACCACCCTGTCAAACGCTCGTTCGGCGCCACCCTGATCGCGGTGGCCTGGTCCTTTATCGGTCTGCGCCGCAAACGCGATTTCGATGCCGACGCCGCCGGCGCCATGGACCCGCGCTATGTGATCGCGGCCGCCCTGGCCGGCGCGGCGCTGTTCATCGGCGTGCTGCTGCTGGCGGTGACCGTCGCCGTGTCGGGCCCATGAAACTGTACGAAGCCTACGCCGAAGAAATCGCGCAATCGATCCGCGCGGGCGTGCTCAAGCTGGGCGACCGGCTGCCTTCCGTGCGCCAGGCCAGCGCCAGCCGCGGCGTCAGCCCGTCGACCGTGTTCGAGGCCTATTACCTGCTCGAAGCGCGCGGCATGATCCGGGCGCGCGAGCGCTCCGGCTACTTTGTGGCGGCGCTCGGCAAGGCAGAACTGCCCGAACCGGGCGGCAGCGTTCTGCCACCGGGCGGCGAATCGGGCCCGGTCGACGTCAGCGCGCTGGTGTTCGACATCCTGGAATCGGCCAAGACGCGCGACGTGGTGCCGTTCGGCTCCGCCTTTCCCAGCCCGCTGCTGTTTCCCCTGCCGCGCCTGGCCCGTTCGATGGCGTCGGCCGTGCAGTCAATGGACCCATGGAGTTCGGTCGACGATATCTCGCCCGGCAACGCGGCGCTGCGGCGTCAGATCGCCCTGCGCTACCTGGCCGACGGCATGCATGTGCACACCGACGACATCGTGATCACCAACGGCGCGCTGGAAGGGCTCAACCTCTGCCTGCACGCGGTCACCCGCCCGGGCGACGCCGTGATCGTCGAGTCGCCCGCCTTTTACGGCGCGCTGCAGGCGCTCGAGAGCCACGGCCTGCGCGCGATCGAAGTGCCGGTCCGTGCGCGCGAAGGCATGGACCTGGAGGCGCTGGCGGCCGCGCTGGATCGGCACCGCCCCAAGGCATGCTGGCTGATGACCAATTTCCAGAACCCGGTCGGCAGCCTGATGCCGGACCAGAACAAGGAAGCGCTGGTGGCGCTGCTGGCCGCGCACGAGGTGCCGCTGATCGAAGACGACGTGTACGGCGAGCTGTATTTCGGCAGCCGCCGTCCGCTGCCGGCCAAGGCCTGGGACAAGGCCGGCCTGGTGCTGCACACGTCGTCCTTCTCCAAATGCCTGGCCCCCGGTTACCGGGTCGGCTGGACCGTGGCGGGAAAATTTGCGCGCGACGTGGCGCGCCTGAAAATGACGCGCACCCTGTCGGCCTGCGCCCCGGCCCAGGCGGCGCTGGCCGACTACCTGGCCAAGGGCGGCTACGACAAGCACCTGCGCCAGCTGCGCCATGCCCTGTCGGCCCAGCAGGCAGCCATGCTCGAAGCGGTGCGGCGCCACTTCCCGAAGGGCACGCGCGCCACCCGCCCCGACGGCGGCTATTTTGTCTGGATCGAACTGGCGAGCGGGGTCGATGCGCTCGAAGTGCACCGGCGCGCGCTGTCGCTGGGGATCAGCGTGGCGCCCGGCCCCATGTTTTCGGCGCGCCGCGGATTCGGCAATTTCATCCGCCTCAATTACGGCCATCCGTGGAATGCGCGTATGGAAGACGCCATGGCCACGCTGGGACGCCTGGCCGGCGCCGCCTGATTCAATAACCCTGCTGCGCCAGCAGCGCCAGCGCCCAGGCCCGTGCGGTGTGCTCGTCGTCGGCAAGGCAGTGTGGGGTGCGGCCGTCGTATAGGCCTTGATACAAGGGGCGCATCAGGCGCCGGCCCTCGACGCCGGGACCGGCCACGATGGCGTTGCCAATGCAGCGCAAGTGCGCGGCGCCGTAAGCGATCATGCGCCGCAGCGCTTCGAATGCGTCGGGTGGGCACAGGAGCGACTCGCGCACGATGGCCAGCCCCACATGCGGGCCACCGGCCAGGGCCAGCGCGTGCCCATGCAGCTCGGCCGCGCACTGCTCGACCAGCTCGCGGTTCCAGGGTCCCACCACATCCGAGAAGATCAGGCGGCCTTCGACCCAGGTGCGAAATTGTCCGTGCGCTTCGAACTGGACACCCATCTCACGTTCCCTGCACCTGTTCGGCGGCGGCGCGCACCGCCAGCTCGGCTTCGGCCATCACGCCGGCCACGGTTTCCCAGCGCTGCTGGGGCGGCGGCGCCTGGCGCAGGCGCTGCTCGGCATCCTGCGCCAGCGCGGCCAGACGTTCGGCGCCCACCATCCCGGCCAGGCTGCGCATCACATGCAAGGCGGCCGCGCCCAGATCGGCGCTGTCGCTTTCCATTGCGTTTGCCAGCTGGCCGGTGAGCTTGTCCATTTCGCCTTCGAAGCCGCGCAAGGCCATCTGGTACACGGTCAGGCTGCCGCCCAGGCGCTTGAGGGCCGCCGCCACGTTCAGGCAGGGCTCGCTGGCGATCGAGCGGCGCGCGCAGCGCAGGATCACGCCGATCAACTGCTCCAGGTCGAACGGTTTACCCACATGGGCCACCATGCCCGCCGCGTGGGCCGCATCGCGGTCGGACGACATGGCGTTGGCCGTCATGGCGACAATCGGCGGCGCACCATTGCCCAGCCGCGCATGGATGGCGGCGGTGGCCGCGTAGCCGTCCATGTCGGGCATCTGGATGTCCATCAGGATCAGATCGAATTCGCGGCCGCGGTCGCATACGGCGTCGACCGCCGCGGCGCCGCCGTCGGCCACCGAGATGGCCGCGCCGCAGGCAGCCAGCAATTCGCGCGCCACCTGCAGATTGACGGCATTGTCGTCCACCACCAGCACCCGCAGGCCGGACAGGCGGGCGTCGGCCGGTCCCGGCGCCGGCTGCGGCGCCTTCGGTGTCGCTTCCACGCCCGGCTGGCGGCCGCTGGCCAGCCGCAATTCGGTGACGGTGTCGAACAGGAGCGACGCGGTCACCGGCTTGGCCAGCATGGCGTCGAGCACAGGCTCGAATTGGCCCTGGGTCTTGGCGATCAGTTCACGTTCATGCGCGGTGACCATGATCACCAGTGGCGCCAGCGATGGCGGCACCGCGCTGCGCAGGCGCACGCTGGTCTCCCAGCCGTCAAGGCCGGGCATGCGCCAGTCCATCAGCACCACGTCGAAGGGCCGCAGCGCCAGCGCGGCAAGCGCATCTTCGCCGCTGGCCACGCTCTCGGCGCGCCAGCCGAACGAGCGCACGATCGCGGCCAGCACGTCGCGCCCGGTCGGACTGTCGTCGACCACCAGGCAGCGCAGGTACTGCAGCGCGTGGTTCATCTGGCGCACGCTTTGCTGCTCGGTTCTGCGCACGGTGATGGTGAATTCGAAGGTGCTGCCCTGGCCCGGCGTACTGCGCACCGACAGGGTGCCGCCCATCAGGTGCACCAGGCGCTGGCTGATCGCCAATCCCAGGCCGGTGCCGCCGAAGCGGCGCGCGGTCGAGGCCTCGGCCTGCGAGAAGCCGTCGAAAATATGCGCCAGGCTCTCCGGCGCGATCCCGATGCCCGTGTCGCGCACGCTGAAATGCAGGTCGATGCTGTCGGTGCTGCCAGCCTCGGGCACGACCGACAGCACCACCTCGCCGCGTTCGGTGAACTTGATCGCATTGCCCAGCAGGTTGAGCAGGATCTGCTGCAGGCGCAGCTCGTCGCCCTCGATCCACACCGGCACATTCGGGCTCACATTGAACAGCACCTCGATGCCCTTGCCGCCCGCGTTGACCGACAGGATCGCCGCCAGCTCGCGCAGCAGCTTGTCAAAGCTGAACGGCTGCACCTCGAGCGCCAGCTTGCCCTCCTCGACCTTGGAATAATCGAGGATGTCGTTGAGGATCCCCAGCAGCGCGCGGGCCGAGGTGGCGGCCTTGGCGCTGTAATCGCGCTGCACGCCGTCGAGCGGGGTCTTTTGCAGCAGCTGGAGCATGCCCAGCACCGCATTCATGGGCGAGCGGATCTCGTGGCTCATATTGGCCAGGAAGTCGGACTTGGCCCGTCCCGCCGCCAGCGCCTCGTCCTTGGCCTTGAGCAGGGCCTCGTGCGCGGCGCGCTGCTCGGTGATGTCGGTGGCGCTGCCGACCCAGCCGCACACCTTGCCGGCGCCATCCTTCTGGGCCAGGGCGTGGATATCGAAAAAGCGCCACACGCCATCGTGGCGGCGCAGGCGGCAGGAGCAGCGGAACTCGCTCCCGCCGTGCAGGGCGTGCGTCCAGGCGGCGCGCACCAGCGGCAGATCGTCTTCGTGGGTCAGCGCGCGCACGGCGCCCGGCTGCGCCAGCTGGCGCGCGTCCAGGCCGCTGAATTCGGCCCAGTGATGGCTGAGGAAATCGAAATGGCGCGCGTCGGACGTGGTCCACACCATCTGCGGCAAGCCTTCCGTGAGCGAGCGAAAGCGCGTTTCCGACTCGGCCAGCGCCTGCACCGCCTGTTCCTGGCGCCGCACGGCGTTGCGCTTGGCAACCAGCAAGGCCGCGCTGACCAGGTACAGCACCAGCAGGAAGGCCAGCGCGCTGCGCACTTCGCCGTGCCACGGAGCGAGAATGTCGCGCTCGGCCAATCCGACCACCACGAACACCGGATACTCGCCAATGCGCTCGACGCTGAAGCGGCGCATCTCGCCATCGAGGCGGCTGACCGCCGCATAGCTGACCTGCTTGCCGCCCTTGTCCATCAGCGCTTCGGCCTGCGGCGTCACGGCCAGCTGCCTGCCCGGTTCCGCGCCTTGCAGCTCGGGATAGCGGTGCAGCAGAATGCGGCGGTTGTCGACCAGCGTGATCACGCCGTGCGGGCCCAGTTTGAGCGAGTCGATCAAGGCGCTGATGCGCGCATTGTTCATGTTGATGTAGGCGACGCCGCCAAAGGTCCCGTCGGGATTGCGCAGCGCCGTCACCAGCGGGAACACCATCTTGCCGGTGATGCGCGAGCGCACCGGGACCCCGAACACGAGCGCGTTCCCGGCCTCGGCGCGCTGGTAGAACTCGCGCACCTTGAGGTCCACCGGCTTGGCCGGATCGATCTCCTCGCCGTAGACCACCATGCCATTGGCGTCGGCGCCCCGGATCGAGGCGGCCTGCGGCACCCTTTCCTTGAGCGAGCGCAGATAGGCGCTGAAGCGCTCCGGCGTGAAGCGCCCTTCGCTGTGCATGTCGGAAAATTCGCGGCGCGCGCGCTGCAGCGCCAGGTCCACTTCCTGGAAGTGCGATTGCAGGGCATTGTCGAGCACGGCCGACAAATTGCGCGAGGTGTTGTCCGCCTCGCCCAGGTAGCGCTCGTGGCTCTGGTACAGCGTGTTGACGACAAAACCGGTCACCGCCAGCAATACCACCACCACCACGGCAACGAGGATGGGAAAGCTCTTCGGTCTGATGGAGGGATCAGGCTTCATGGCGCTGCTTGCGACTTGGAAAGTTATTCCACATTATCCCTGTTTCCCAAGGCTAAACGTAGGATATTTCTTACATAAGACATCCCCGCAACATCGTCAATTATCTATTGAACAATTTTTAGATGGCCACGCCCACCGTCAGCGTTGCCGTATAGCCAAGCGCAGCGCTGCCGCTCACGCTGGCGATCTGCAGCGAGGTGCCGTCGCTGAACACATTGTCGGTCGCGTAGCTCATGCCGGCCAGGTTGCGCACGCTGGTGGCGTAGCCGCTGGCGGTGTACGCCTCGGCCAGCGTCGCGCCGGGAAAACCGAACTGCGAGGTCCGGATCCGGTTCGACGCCAGCGTCGCCTTGGCCAGGCTGGGATAGACCTCGAAGTGCACATGCGGCATGCGCCCCGCGTAGCAGCCGGGGAAGATGGTGCTGAAGCTGACCACGCCGCCGCTGTCGGCTTCCTGCACGCCGCGCAGGTAGTTTTCATTGGTCACCGCGCTCGAATACATCGAATAATTGCCATCGCGGTCGCAATGCCACAGATAGACGGCGGCGCCGGCCAGCGAAGCGCAACCGGCGTTCACATTGACCAGCTGCAGGCGGATCGTGAGCGGCACGCCCGCCGCCACCCCGCTCGCCCCGGCCACGCTGGCGCGGATATCGCTGCGCACGATGCCGGCCAGGATCAGCGCGTTGGCCACGCCATTCACGCTCGCATTGGTGCCGTCGCCCGGATACGGGCCGCCCGTTTCTTCGGGAATCACGGCACAGGCGCCGCCGGGCGCACTGGCGACGGTCTCGCTGGTGGCGGCGCCCATCCCGGCGCCGCAGCCGGCCAGCGGCAGCGCCGCGGCGGCGCCGGCGAACAGCCAGCGCAGCGACTGGCGGCGGCTGCCCGTCATGTCCAGCATGGTGGCGATATCGGCTGCAAGGCTGTGCTCATGCGATGCGGGGCTGCCCCCGCCGACGGAATCGATCGACATGGCGAGCTCCTTCATGGACGTGGCGGCATGGGTGGACGGTGCGCATCGCCGGCCACGCGGGCGCGCTGTTCGGGCGTGAGCAGCGCCAGGAACTGCGCATCGGTGCGCGCCTGGCCCAGCGCCAGCGCGGCCGATGCCTTGCCGATGGCCTGGCTGTAGGCGGCCGCCTTGGCTTCGTCGAACTGGCCAGATTCGGTCAGCGCGCGCAAGCCTTCGTGCGCCTTGCGCAGCGCCGCCATCTGCTCGAAACGCAGCGGCTCGAACCCATGGCGCAGCGTGAACGCCTTCTGCTCCTGGGCTTCGGACAGCTGCAGTTCGGGGCCGCGCCCGTGCGGCGCGGCCATGGGGCCGATGCGCATGCCCATTTCGTCCGGCATCGCATGCTCGCCCGAGAAGGCGGGACTGCTGGCGGCCACGCCGATGCAGCTGAGCGCCAGCACGGCGCAGGGAAGTAGTTTCATGTTCGCTCCAGGGGAAAGGTGAAGCCGCCATCTTCCGGCGCCAGGGTGTAAAGCGCGGTAAGGACAATGTAAAAGCAGGTAAAGACGGGGCCGGCCGCGCTTCGGCCACGGCGCGCCTTTGCTATGATGGATGCATGAATCAAGTGCTGCTCATCGACGACGATATCGAACTGGTCGCCATGTTCCGGGAATACCTGGCGCAAGAAGGCTTCGTCGTCGGCTGCGCGCACGATGGCCAGCAAGGATCGCGCGAAGCGCTCAGCGGGAACTACGCGATCGCCGTGCTGGACGTGATGATGCCGCGCATGAACGGCATCGAGGCGCTGCGCCGCATCCGCGAGAAAAGCCGCATCCCCGTTCTCATGCTCACCGGCCGCGGCGACGACACCGACCGTATCCTGGGCCTGGAACTGGGCGCCGACGACTACGTCACCAAGCCGTGCACCCCGCGCGAACTGACGGCGCGCATCCGCGCCATCCTGCGCCGCACCCATCCGCCGCCCGAGGACGCGGGCAGCCCGGCCCCGCTCACGGTGGGCAAGCTGACCATCATCGCGTCTCAGCGGCGCGCCTTCTGGGACGGCACGCCGCTGGCGCTCACCAGCACCGAATTCAACCTGCTCGAGATCCTGGCCCGTCATGCCGGGCGCCCGGTCAGCAAGAACGACCTGTCCGAGCAGGGACTGGGCCGGCCCATGGCCCGCTTCGACCGCAACATCGACGTCCACATGAGCAGCCTGCGCCAGAAACTGGGCAGCTTCGCCGACGGCCGCTCCTGCCTGCAAACCGTGTACCGGCTCGGCTACCAGCTGGTCGACGAGTAACCATGGGCCGCCTGTTCTGGAAATTCTTCTTCGCGATCCTGCTGGCCCAGGTGGCGGCCACCGTGGGCGTGGGCGCCACCTTCTGGCTGTGGGGCCAGGCGCGCGAATTGTCGCACCAGGACAGCGCGCCGCGCGCCCTGATCGATACCCGGCCGTCGGCCGTGACGATCGTCGACGGCGCCGACGTGGCGCTCAAGTTCGGCGGCGAGCCGGCCCTGCGCGAACTGGCCGCGCGCGCCACATCGAGCACCCTGCTGGTGATCGACGCCAACGGCCACGAGCTGCTGGGCCGCATCGTGAGCGACGAGGTGCGCGCCGCCGCCCGGCCCCTGCTGACCGACACCGGCAGCGACAATGCCGTGCGGCGCCTGACTGCCCCCGACGGCCGGCGCTATACCGTGTTCGTGCGGCGCCAGGAACCCGACGGCCCCATGGGCCAACGGTTCCGGGGCCCGCCGCCGGAAGGCCCCGGCCGCGGCCGGCCCGGGCCGCACGTGCCGTATATCGGCATGGTGGTCGGCACCCTGGCCAGCCTGATGTTCGCGGCCCTGCTGGCGTGGCGCTTCCAGCGCCCCATCCGCGACCTGCGCACCGCATTCGAAGCGGCAGCGGCGGGCGACCTGGCGCCGCGCTTTGCCGGCGCCGGCAAGGGGCGCGGCGACGAGCTGGTGGAACTGGGACGCGACTTCGACCGCATGAGCGCCGAACTGCGCGCGCTGATGGACAATCAGCGCCGCCTGCTGCACGACGTGTCGCACGAACTGCGCTCGCCGCTGGCGCGCCTGCAGGCCGCGATCGGCCTGGCGCACCAGCAGCCGGCCAACATGGCCGCCGCGCTGGAACGGATCGAGCGCGAGAGCGTACGCATGGACAAACTGGTTGGTGAATTATTGACCCTGTCGCGCCTCGACGCGGCCGCCGCGCTGCCGCAAAGCGAAACCATCGCCATCATGGATCTGGTCGAGGAAATCGCGGCCGATGCGCGCTTCGAAGCCGAGCCCCAGGGCCGCCATGTGGATGTCAGCGGCACGGCCCAGGTCACGGTGCGCGGCGCGCCTGACCTGCTGTGGCGCGCGATCGAAAACGTGGTCAGAAACGCCGTCAAGCACAGCCCCGCCGGCGGTGCAGTGGAGATGATGGTCGAAGCAGCCGGCGCCCAGGTGCTGCTGCGCGTGATCGACGACGGGCCCGGCGTGGCCCAGGCCGACCTGGACACCATCTTCGAACCCTTCTACCGCTCCAACCCGGGCGCCAACAACATCGACGGGCATGGATTGGGACTGGCCATCGCACGGCGCGTGGTGCAGGCCCACGGCGGCACCATCGTCGCGGCCAACCGCGAGGGGGGCGGCCTGTGCGTGACGATCGCCCTGCCCTGCGTGCCGGCCTAACCGAGCATCGACACGCTCACGTCCTGCATCGCCAGGCCGTCGAACGAACAGACGTAGTGGCTGTGGCCCCAGAACAGGCCGCCGTCGGTGTACGAGAATGTCAGGCTGTTGGCGCCGTTCGCTTCGATCGCCGCCAGTTCCAACTGGGCGCAAAACGCCTCTTCCGACAGCGCCGGCTTTTCAAACCCGCGCGCCGAGCCGTCGGCCATCAGCGAGGTGCCGAAGCGCCATTCGTCGTTGTAGCTTTTCAGGCTGGCGTCCGACACCAGCTTGCGCGCCTTGACGTCGAGCACCAGCAGCGACTGCACCGCCGATGTCGCCAGCTCCAGCGCCGCACCCAGTTCGCTGTCGTCGGCGGTAACGCGCAACTGGACCGAGCGCGCGCCGTGCGGCGCGGCGCCGACCAGGGTCGACTGGTCATCGCCCAGCGGCGCCAGGCGGCCGAGGATGGGGTGGTCGACCGCGTGCCGCGGCTCGTCGGTCAGGGTCAGATTGATCAGTTGCTTGAAGCGGTTCAGCATGTCTTCCTTTTATTACTTGAATAACGCCATACCGGCATCATCTGTTGCATATGATGAAACGCAAACTCAACTGGAAAAGACCGCTGTTTTACGCATTGCTGCCCGTCTTTTTCATCATGATTTTCCTCGGCTTTCCTTTGCCGCTTGCCCCGCCGCCGGCCATCAAGCCGACCCAGGAGCAATCGGTTCCGGAAAAGAAAAAGAAACGTTTGACGGACCTCGACTAGCATATTTGCAATCTTTTCATTATATCAACGGCGAGCCCGTTTGGAGGCTGTCACGGAAGAAAGACAGGATCTCGTCGCGCGCAGCCAACGTCGGCTGCCCGCTTTCGTCGATTAAATGGGCTGTGACAACACTATGGGGCCCGGGTACGTGCCGCGCGAAAAACGGCGCCAGGTCGGTGCCGGCCGCCGTGTCGGGCAGTTCGCGCGCGCGCAGGTGTGCGCCCAGCGCCTGCCGGTAGGCGGCGAAGCGCTGCGCCGTGCAGAAACGGTCGCCCTGAAAGCGGTAGGCCAGCACCTGCAAATTCTCGCGTTCGAGCCGGGCCGCCACCGCCGCCAGCTCGCCTGGCGTGATTTCCAGGCCGGCCGGGTCGTTCAGCGGCAGCGAGGGCTGGCACAGCACCGGCGCCAGCACCGCCGGCTCGAGCATCATCGTCAGCGCGAAATTACCGGTAAAGCACATGCCGATCGCGCCCACGCCCGGACCGCCGCATTCGGTGTGCGCCAGCCTGGCCAGCGCCATCAGCCATTGCGTGACGGGGCTTGACTGCGGACTTGACTGGTCTGCCGCCAGCGCCCGGAACTGGGCGCTGGCGCAGGCGCGGCGAAAGATCTGCGCGCCCTCGTCGGCGCCAGGAACGGCGCCATCGCGGCCGAACAGGGACGGCATGTAGACCGTCAAGCCCGCGTCGCGCACCCAGCGTGCGAAGCGCGCCACGTGGGGGCTGATGCCCGGCATCTCGGGCATGACGATCACCGCCGGCCCGGCGCCGGCCACGTAGACACGTTTGGCCTCGCCCTGGCAGACGATTTCGCGCGCGGTGAAGTCGTCGAGCGGATCGTCGCTGTGCATGTCTCTGGAAACGGCTGCGGGCATGGTGCAACTCCTTTTTTCGATGGGGGAGCACGCACTGTAGGCCGCATCTTGTTATGCTGCGAGTGTCGCATTCGACATCTTTCGGGCCAATTCAGCCACCAACACAATGACCGATTTCACCATCCTCGTGCTGCCGGGCGCCTTTTCGGCCAGCGTCGCCGCCACGCTCGACATCCTGCGCGCGGCCGCCGCCATGGCGCCGCGACTGGGCCAGCCGACGCCCGCCTGGCGCGTGCTGTCGGTGCGCGCCGGGCCGATCCCCCTTGGCAGCGGCATGCTGGTGCAAGCGGCCGCCCTGCCGCGGCGCGCGCGGGCCGACCGTTCGACCTGGATCGTGCCCGGGCTGGGACTGGACACACCGCAGGCAATCGCCGCCGCCATGGCAAGCAGCGACGTGCGCAGCGCGGCCAAAGCGCTGGCCGCGCACGCCGCGCGCGGCGGACGCATTGCCGCCGCCTGTTCGGCCGTGTTCCTGCTGCAGGCGGCGGGCCTGCTGGCCGGGCGCACGGTGACGACGTCGTGGTGGCTGGCGGCGCAATTGCGCCGCATGGAGCCCGGCTGCACAGTCGACGCCGACCGCATGGTGTGCGTCGACGGCGCCCTGGCCACGGCCGGCGCGG
>Ga0209023_10001940_pt1 | contig 26748 bp, 26 predicted proteins | sample LakOneMetagenome_FD_187468 | JGI IMG/M metagenome (GOLD analysis project Ga0209023, IMG submission 187468) | Freshwater and sediment microbial communities from Lake Erie, Canada (SPAdes) (version 2) | ecosystem: Environmental > Aquatic > Freshwater > Lentic | place: Lake Erie, Canada...
TTTTACGCTTGAAGCCGCTTGGCTTGTGAAAATAATGCCGCAGTTAGGCCCCGTGACTCAGTGCCGGAAGTCATCGGGACCAGAGTCACGCCATCAGGACCTTGCCGATATTCCCTCATTGGATGCATGAAGTGCCATCCTGATTGCGCTTTCCATAAGCACGAATAAAGACCTTGACCACTTCTTCGGCATGGGCGAGTCGCTCGTCTGCATCGGGCAATGGGGCCACGCCCACCAAACAGCGCATGTGTCTTACGCCCTTGAGTAATACGAAGAAATGTTCTGCCGCCTTGCCAGGGTTTGCCATCTCCAGATCACCGCTGTCGCGGCGCTGGCTCAAAAACATTTCCATATCTTTCAGGGTGCGCCGTGGACCGACGGTGAAGAAAATTTCTGCCAGACGTGTATTTTGGCCAGCTTGCGCCGCCATGACGCGGAAAAGCTGGATCGCGCATTCGTCCATCGTCAGCTCTAAAAAACCTTTGGCGATGTGCAGCAGGGCATCGTGCAAACTAAGCTCGGGATGCAATTCAAAGGCCTGATGAGGAAGCTGATGCTCGCAGAACTCCGCCACGGCGGCTCCGAAAAGCGTGTCTTTATCGGTGAAATGGCTGTAAAGCGTCAGTTTCGACACCCCGGCAGCCTGGGCAATGGCATCCATGCTGACAGCATCATAGCCCTTAGAAGGAAACAAGGACTGCGCCGCCGCCAGGATGGCAGCGCGTTTTTCGAGGTCTTTGGGGCGACCGGGCGTATTGGGGCGGGGAACTAGATTCATTGCGAAATATTATAAATAGATATTGAACTGGGCGGTAAACTAAATATACTATACCGCGAAGTTCAATAATAGAGACGTCCCAATGAAACTCCATTCAGCTGCCAGCAGCCTAATCCTGATTTCTTCATTTTTGCTGCTGACAGCCTGCAAAAACGAGCCCGCAGCCGAGCCGGCCCGCCCGGCGCTGGTCGTTCAGCCGGGTGCTGCCATAGCTTCGGCAAGCGTTTATTCGGGCGAGGTTCGCGCGCTGGAAGAGCCGCAGTTGTCGTTCAGGATCAGCGGGAAAATCGCCGAGCGTTTTGTTGACGTAGGTACCCCGGTGAAAGCCGGGCAAGCACTGGCCCGTTTGGATGCCAACGACGTCAACCTGCAATCGCAATCATCGCAAGCGGCTTTGGCTTCGGCGCAGTCCGATCTGGCCTTGGCTAAATCCGAACTCGAACGCTACAAGGCGCTGGTCGATAAGCAAGTGGTCAGCCGCTCTTTATATGAAACCCGTTTGACTGCCTATCAAGCCGCAGCAGCCCGCGTTCAACAAGCAAAGGCAGCGGCCAATTTTTCCAGCAATCAAACGGCATATGCCGTGTTGCGCGCGCCGAAAGATGGCGTGATTGCGCAACGTCTTGCGGAAGCCGGACAAGTTGTGGCCGCCGGGCAACCGGTCTTTGTGCTCGCCACCGACGGCGCGCGCGAAATTTCGATCAGTGTTTCCGAGCAATTTGTTTCGAAATTCCAGCCCGGCCGCAAAATGCAGGTCGAGTTATGGGCAGCCCCCGGAAAAATATTTCCGGCCGTATTGCGCGAAATTTCTCCCGCTGCCGATCCACTGGCGCGCACCTTTGCAGCAAAAGTCAGTTTCAATGCCGAGGGTGTGAAGGCGGAAGTCGGCCAAAGTGCCCGCGTCTACGTGCAAGATGAAAACGACAGCCAGATGAGCCTGCCGCTATCGGCAATTCATGCACTCAATGGCAAGCCAGCCGTTTGGGTGCTGCAAAAACTCAGCCCACCCCAGGATAAAACCCTGAGCGGGGAAGAACGCAAACAATTCGACGAGCTGGCCAGGCGCGAACAGCAGGTGCATCTGGTGCCGGTGCAAATCGGTGCCTATGGCGAAACCAGCGTGCCGGTTTTATCGGGCATCAAGACCAATGATTGGGTCGTGATTGCCGGCGTGCATTTGTTGCGCGAAGGCGAGGCGGTGCGCGCGGTAGACAATAATAATCGCGAAGTTGCAGCGGCTTTCAATCTTGCTGCCGTCAACAAAAATACGACGAACTGAGACCATCATGAGCAATTTCAATCTCTCTGCCTGGTCGCTGAATAATCGTACCCTCGTGTTATTCATCATGATCGTGCTTGCCATCGCGGGCTTCTTCAGTTACCAGCGTCTGGGGCAATCGGAAGATCCGCCATTTACATTCAAGATAATGGTGGTGCGTACACTTTGGCCGGGAGCTACGGCGCAGGAAGTGTCGATGCAGGTCACCGATCGCATCGAAAAGAAATTGATGGAAACCGGCAGTTACGAATTCATCCGTTCGTATTCACGTCCGGGTGAATCGCTGGTGATGTTCATCGCGAAAGATTCGCTGTTTTCCGACAAGCTGCCCGAGTTGTTCTATCAAATACGGAAAAAAACCGGTGACATCAAGCCGACTTTGCCCGAAGGCGTGGTCGGGCCATTTTTCAATGATGAATTCGGTGACACCTTCGGTAATATTTACGCACTTTCCGGCGATGGCTTCGACTATGCCACGCTGAAAAATTATGCCGAACGCCTGGAGCTGGAATTGCATCGCGTCAAGGATGTCAACAAGGTTGACCTGCTCGGTTTGCAGGACGAAAAAATCTGGATTGAGTTATCCAACACCAAGCTGGCAACGCTTGGTATTCCGATGGACAAGGTACAGGCCGCGATTGACCAGCAAAATGCCATCACGCCGACTGCTTTTTTTGAAACCGGCAGCGACCGAGTACAAATTCGTGTCGATGGCGCTTTCGACAGCGTGGAACAAATAAAGAATTTCCCGATTCGCGTTGGCGACAGAAGCCTGCGCCTGAGCGATGTCGCGGAAATCAAACGCGGTTTCACCGATCCGGCACAGCCACGTATGCGTTTCATGGGTGAAAATGCCATCGGCATAGCCGTTTCGATGCGGCCCGGTGGTGATATCGTCGAGCTCGGAAAAAATCTTGACGCCGACTTTGCACGCCTGAAAGACAGCTTGCCGGTGGGTATGGAATTACGAAAAGTTTCCGATCAGCCGGCAGCGGTTTCCAGTTCCATCAGCGACTTCGTCCGCTCCTTGATCGAAGCGGTTGTGATCGTACTTATCGTGAGCTTTTTCTCGCTGGGCAAGCGCGCCGGTACCGTGGTGGCTTTGTCGATCCCACTGGTATTGGCGATGACATTTACCGCGATGGCGTATTTCGATATCGGCCTGCATAAAATTTCATTGGGCGCATTGATTCTTTCGCTCGGCTTGCTGGTGGACGATGCGATTATTGCCGTTGAAATGATGGCAGTGAAAATGGAGCAGGGCCTTGATCGTTTCAAGGCAGCCAGTTTTGCCTACACGAGTACCGCATTCCCGATGTTGACCGGCACCTTGATCACGGCTGCAGGCTTCCTGCCGATCGCCACTGCACAATCGGGCACCGGCGAATATACGCGCTCGATTTTCCAGGTAGTGACGATTGCCTTGATTCTAAGCTGGATTGCTGCGGTCATTTTCATTCCGTATCTGGGCGCCCGTTTTCTGGCCGACCCGAAACCGCTTGCCGATGGTCAAAGCCATCACGAAGTCTACGACACAACCTTCTACAAGAAATTCCGCAGGCTGGTTGCCTGGTGCGTGAACTATCGCAAGACGGTTATTTTGATAACGGCGTTATCGACCGTGTTTGCGCTATTCATGTTCAAGTATGTGCCGCAACAATTTTTCCCGTCATCGACACGTCTGGAATTGATGGTCGACCTGGAACTGGCGGAAGGTGCATCGCTGGAAGCGACGGAAACGGTATCAAAACGTTTCGAAAAATTGATCAAGGATCGCAGCGAACTTGAAAATTATGTCGGCTATGTCGGTACCGGTTCGCCAAGATTTTATTTGCCGCTGGATCAAAAATTGCCACAGGCAAATTTCGCGCAATACGTGTTGACCACCAAGAGCAATAAAGAACGCGAACAACTGCGAAAATGGCTGATCGAAAAATTCAAGACCGATTTCTCCGATGTGCAGGCGCGCATCAGTCGTCTGGAAAATGGTCCGCCGGTCGGGTTCCCGATCCAGTTCCGCGTATCCGGTGAACACATCGACACCGTTCGTGCATTGGCACAACAGGTCGCCGAAAAAGTGCGCGCCAACCCGAATGTCGATAACGTGCATCTGGACTGGGATGAGCCAAGCAAGGTCGTACGTATTCATATCGATCAGGAACGCGCGCGCGCATTGGGTGTGAGCTCGTCACAGGTCGCCTTGTTCTTGCGCGGTTCCCTGTCGGGTACGCATGTGAGTACTTTCCGCGAAGACAATGAATTGATCGAGATCGCCTTGCGAGGCCCGAATCAGGAACGTGAAAGTCTATCCCTGCTCGGCAGTCTGGCCGTGCCGACCAATAATGGCCGTGCCGTACCGCTGTCGCAAATCGGTACGCTGGAATACGGTTTTGAAGAAGGCATTATCTGGCATCGCAATCGCTTGCCGACCGTAACGGTGCGGGGCGATATTTATAAAAACGTGACGCCACCTTCGGTGACGGCAGAAATATTGCCGACGCTGGAATCGGTCCGTGCACAATTACCGAGCGGCTATCTGCTGGAAACCGGCGGTACGGTGGAAGACTCGGGACGCGGATCGAAATCGGTCGCAGCCGGTGCGCCACTGTTCCTGTTGGTGGTCATCACCTTGCTGATGATCCAGCTCAAGAGTTTCCGTCGCATGTTCATGGTGCTGCTGACGGCGCCTCCGGGTTTTATCGGCGTCACTTTATTCCTGCTGGTATTCCAGGTGCCGTTTGGCTTCGTCGCAATGCTCGGCACGATTGCCTTGACCGGAATGATCATGCGCAATTCGGTAATCCTGGTGGATCAAATCGATCAGGATATTGCGATCGGGCATTCGCCAACCGATGCGGTAATCGATGCCACGGTGCGGCGTTTCCGCCCGATTGTGTTGACGGCGCTGGCTGCGATATTGGCGATGATTCCACTTTCGCGCAGCGTGTTCTTCGGGCCAATGGCAACGGCAATCATGGGTGGTTTGTTGGTTGCGACGGCGCTGACCTTGTTATTCCTGCCGGCCTTGTATGCAGCTTGGTTCAAAGTGCCGGCACCGGATATGAGGCAATACAAATAATCAAGGTTTTCGCGACCGAATCTGTCTGCCTGGCTCCCTCCCCCTTGTCACGGACAGATTCGGAACGCGTTTTTTATGCATGAATGAGTACTGAAGCATGATGGAAACGCTAAGCCTGCAGGTTCAAAACAAGGACACCCTGATCGCGCAATTGTTTGCCGCCAATCCGGAAAGGAAATTGCAACGCAGTGTGATTGTCGGCCCTGCCGCGGCAGTATCGCAAAGTTATTACAAGGGCTTCTGCGAATATCTTGCGGATGCCGGTTTCGACGTGATGAGTTTCGATTTTCGCGGCGTTGGTTTTTCGAAATTGCGCGATATCCGCGAGTATCGCGATGTCGGTTTTCTCGCCTATGCCGAATACGATTATCCGGCTGTCGTCAACGCGATGCTGGAAAAGTTTCCTGATCAGCCTTTGTATATCGTCGGTCATAGTGTTGGCGGCTGGATGCCTGCACTGACGAAAATCAGCGGAAAAATCGATGGGCTGATTACGGTTGCAGCCTTGTCTGGCTACTGGCGTCTGATTGCAGCACCGCAACGTTATTTGCATTTTATGGCCTGGTATTTCATCGCGCCGCTGGCGATCAGAATTTACGGCTACTGGCCCGGCTGGGCCGGCATGAAAGCCGATACCTCGGCAGCGCTCGGTCTGGATTTTGCGCACTGGGCAAAAAAGCCGGGTTTCATTTTTGACGAGCCGCGCATTAACGCCACCGAACATGCAAACCGCTTTCTCGGTCATCTGCATTTATTCCAGATTGCCGATGATGCCTGGGGAACACCCGCCGCCGTGAAGGCGGTTTACGACCGTTACCCGAATGCCAGGACGCGCGAAATTGAAGTCGTTGAGCCGAAAGCCTATGGCATTCCCTTTATTGGCCATTTCAATTTTTTCCGCAGTGCGCACAAAGACACTCTTTGGGCGCTTGCACTCAGGCGCCTTCAGGAAATGGCCCCTGCGCTTGCCGGGCGACGCACTGGCACCGATGGCCTGCTCGTGGTCAAATAGCGCCTGAAGCGGGGGTGCCTGATGATTTTCCGGTCTGGCTGAGAAATACCCTTTGAACCTGATCCGGTTAGTGCCGGTGTAGGGAGCTCGCAAGCCTGGAATATTTTCCAATGCTGGCATCGCCGTTTCGATCACCCAAAGGACGATGCCATGAATGCTTTACCCAGTGAATTACTGCGCCAGGCGCAGGAACTTTCCGAATCCGTCACCAAGCCGTTCACCGGCTCGAAAAAAATTTATGTGCAAGGCTCGCGCGATGACATCCGCGTGCCAATGCGCGAAATCGAACTGACCGACACCCGCAAAATTGTCGGCGTCGAAAAGAATGCGCCATTTTGCGTATACGACAATTCCGGCCCTTATACCGATCCGAATGTATCGATCGATTTGGCGCAAGGTTTGAGCCCGTTACGGGCGAAATGGATTGAAGAAAGAAACGATACGGAATTGCTTTCAGGCCTGAGTTCGGAATTCGGTCGTGCCCGCGAACACGATGCCAAATTGAATTCGGTACGTTTCGGCAATCGCCCGATGCCGCGCAAGGCAAAAGCCGGCATGAACGTGTCGCAAATGCATTACGCGCGCCGCGGCATCATCACGCCGGAAATGGAATTCATCGCGATTCGTGAAAACCAGAATATCCAGGCCATTCGCGAAGAACATTTATTGAAGCAACATGCCGGTGAACATTTCGGCGCGAATCTGCCGAAACTGATTACGCCGGAATTCGTGCGTTCGGAAGTGGCTTGTGGCCGCGCGATCATTCCGGCCAACATCAATCACCCGGAAATCGAGCCGATGATTATCGGCCGTAATTTTCTGGTCAAAATCAATGCCAACATCGGCAACTCGGCAGTGAGTTCCGGCATTGCCGAAGAAGTCGAAAAGCTGGTGTGGTCGATGCGTTGGGGCGGTGACACCGTGATGGATCTTTCCACCGGCAAACACATCCACGAAACCCGCGAATGGATTATCCGCAATTCGCCGGTGCCGATTGGAACCGTGCCGATTTACCAGGCGCTTGAAAAAGTCGACGGCCGTGCCGAAGAACTGACCTGGGAATTATTCCGCGATACCTTGATTGAACAAGCCGAGCAGGGCGTCGATTACTTCACGATCCATGCCGGTGTGTTGCTGCGTTACGTGCCGCTGACGGCAAAGCGCGTGACCGGTATCGTGTCGCGTGGTGGTTCGATCATGGCGAAATGGTGTCTGTCGCATCACAAGGAAAATTTCCTGTACACGCATTTCGAAGATATCTGCGAAATCATGAAAGCCTATGACGTCAGTTTCTCGCTCGGCGACGGTCTGCGTCCGGGCTCGATTGCCGATGCCAATGACGCCGCGCAATTCGGCGAACTGGAAACGCTCGGCGAGCTGACAAAAATCGCGTGGAAGCATGATGTGCAAACCATGATCGAAGGCCCCGGACATGTGCCGATGCAGTTGATCAAGGAAAACATGGACAAGCAATTGCGTGAATGCGGTGAAGCACCGTTCTATACACTAGGCCCGTTAACCACCGATATCGCACCGGGTTACGACCACATCACCAGCGCCATTGGTGCCGCGATGATTGGCTGGTATGGCACGGCGATGCTTTGCTATGTCACGCCGAAAGAGCATCTGGGCTTGCCGAATAAAAACGATGTGCGCGAAGGATTGATGGCCTACAAGATTGCCGCCCATGCCGCCGATTTGGCCAAGGGCCATCCTGGTGCACAGGCACGCGATAATGCCTTGTCGAAAGCGCGTTTCGAATTCCGCTGGGAAGATCAATTCAATCTTGGTCTTGACCCGGATCGCGCGCGCGAATATCACGATGAAACCATGCCGAAGGAAGCGCATAAGGTCGCGCATTTTTGCTCGATGTGCGGTCCGCATTTCTGCTCGATGAAAATCACCCAGGATGTTCGTGACTACGCCGACGCGCAGGAACTGGAAGCAGCGGAAGCGCTGGAAAAAGGCATGGCCGAAAAATCAAAAGAATTTTTGGCGCAAGGTGCGGAAGTCTATAAACCTGAATGAGTTCGATGAATACACGGCGGCGTTTGTTGTGTGCGGCACTTGCCGCCGGTGGAACGCTGGCGGCCTTGCCGGGTTGGACCAAAGTGAATTTCTCCAATGCGGGATTTTCATGGGATAGGGTTTTTGCAGGATTAAGCGATGCACAACGAAAACTTCTATCCGACCCGTCACGTGAAATACAAATTATTTACACGCAAATTCATCGCGACAATGCAGGCAAGACAAGGCTGGTAAATCATTCGTACCAGTTGTCGCCGAAGCGCTGGTTTTTTCCTGCCAGCACCATCAAGTTACCGGTTGCCTTGTTGGCATGCGAAGAAGTAGCGCGCGTTGGCGGCAATCTCGAAAGCGCGATCATGCTGCGCCAGCCGCCGGAAACCGGCCAATGGGACGCATCGGAACCCTTGAGTGAATCATTGCTCCGCAGTCTGCGGCGCACCTTCACTGTTAGCGACAATATCCCATACAACCGTTTTTACGAATTGCTCGGTGCCGATCGAATTCATGCGCGCTTGAAGGCACTTGGTTATCCCGACACGCGCGCCATCTCGCGTCTGGGTTCGCGCGACGTGAATGCCAACCGTAGAACCGGATCGGTTCAAATCATCGATGCCGATGGCAAACCCCTGGCAGGCTTCGCGCCGCGCGTCGCAAAATTCCGTTCGTTTCCCTTTGGTCGCGCGCTGAAAGGCGATGGTTTTCTTGGTGATGATGGCGTAATGACAGCCGGACCACATGATTTTTCATTCGGGAATTTCATGCCCCTGGCGGATTTGCATGCCATGTTGACGGCCTTTGTTTTTCCCGAATCAGTGCATGAATCGCAACGCTGGAAAATTCCCGAATCATGGCGCGAAGAAATTCTGGAAGAAATGGGCCGCTACCCGCGTGAGTCAATTGATCCGGTGTATCCGGCGCCGGAATATTACGATAGCTACGCAAAATTCTTCGTCATTGGCGACAGGAAAGAAAATGCGCCTGATGGCTATCGCGCCTATGGAAAAATCGGCGAGGCATACGGTTACTTGACCGACTCAAGTTATATGGTCGATAAAACCACCGGACTCGAGTGTTTTCTATCGGCGGTGATCCATTGCAATCCCGATGGTATTTATAACGACGATAAATACGATTACGAAGAAGTTGGCTTGCCGTTTTTGTCGGCGTTGGGAAAAAGTGTGCTGGCGTTTGAGGCTTCGCGCGACCCGTAGGGTGGGCATTGCCCGCCCTACAAAAAAGGCCGCGGTGCGGCCTTTTTTGGGATGCTTAAAACAGGGGTTTTTCCGGCAGCGAGTTGTAGCGGTCGACGGCTTCAACAATCATTTCCTTGGCCTTGACGGCATCGCCCCAGCCATTGATCTTGACCCATTTTCCCTTTTCCAGATCTTTGTAATGCTCGAAGAAATGGCCGATACGCGCCAGGGCCAGTTCACCTAAATCATTGGCATTGACGACGTGATCGTAACCCGGGAAAACCTTGCTGACGGGTACGGCAATGATTTTTTCATCGCCACCGGCTTCATCGGTCATCAACAAGACACCGACAGGACGCACGCGAATGACCGAGCCTGGAATCAAGGGAACCGGCATCACTACCAATACATCGGCCGGATCACCGTCACCTGAAAGCGTGTGGGGGATATAGCCGTAATTGCAGGGATAGCGCATTGGCGTTGTCAGCACGCGATCAACGAAAATCGCGCCGCTGGCTTTGTCCACTTCGTATTTGACTGGCTCGGAATCCTTCGGGATTTCGATGATGACGTTGACTTCATTTGGCACGTCTTTGCCGGTCGGTACTAAATCTAGGGGCATCGGGTTTTCCTGGGTGTTTAATGCGCGCAGGATACGGCAAAAGCGCCGAGCAATCACTCTTTCATCTACTGATATTCATTGTTCCAGCGCTGTGTTTATGCCGAAAAATAAAAGTGCGGCTTTTGCTTTTCTTCACAAATCAACCACTTGGATAGCCACTTTGTAAGGCAGCAATTCGGCTTTAGCGTGTTTGCTTTACATTGCAGAACGGGCTTCGATGGTTCCATTTTTTGCAAAAGCAGGCTAGATTGCTGTTTGATTAGGAGATGCCATGCGAACAGATGCTGTATTGGACCCTGCGGCGATTGCTTTATTGCGTTCCCTGGATGAGCAAAAGCCCGGATCGTTTAAGGACTTCGTGCGCATGTTTGTGACCGAGGCTCCCGAGCGCATGAATAAAATCGAAGCAGCTTATGCAGCAGGAGATGGCGATACACTCAGCCAGCATGCGCATTATTTGCGTTCGGCTTGCCTGGCATTGGGTGCCGGACAACTGGCTGAAACCTGCCATGAGCTCGAGCATCTTCCCGGGTTCACCATTACACCGGAAAATAACGAATTGCACCTGGAACCTTTGCGCGCGCGTTTGCGCGAGGCGATGATTGCTTTGCTGGAGTTGGCAAAAGAAGCCTGAAATTTACAAATCATCCATAAAAAAAGGCCCCGCAAACGGGGCCTTTTTTATTCTTTTTCGCATTTTGCCTTGAGTGATTTCAAGGCATTCATCATCCGGCTCTTGTCCTGCCCTTCAATTTCAAGATCCGAAGTGACGACAATGGCAATTACGCCGCCGAACTCCGTCGAGCAGCCAACGATATAACGATCATAGGTGTCGGACTTGTTTTCCGTCTTGACGAAGCGTCCTTTCAATACCTCGCCGTTATCGAGTTTGAGTTCGATATCCTTGCCGGTTTTTTTATAGCCGATGCTGACCTCTTCCTTGGTCATTTCATTTTCCATCATCGGCACCAACCTGGAGCCATCCAGGCCTTCGTAAACCTGGAGCAGAAAGACATCGCCGGAACCTTCGGCCAGCAAAACCTGGTTGATGCCTTTATCCAACCTGGAGACAGATGGGCTCAGATCCGAAGGGTAATCAAATGAAACCTTGTCAATGGTAAAAGTGGCGACCGCTTTTTTCTGCAAGGAAACCTGGACGTCGCCTTTCTTGGTTTGCAATGTTTTTTGCTCGCCAAGATCGATATCGTAGGTTTTGCCATCAAGGGTGAGAAGATAGTTGCCGGCAAATGCCAGTTGCGCAAACCCGATTGCGACCAGACCACAGAGTATTTTTTTCATTTGAGCTCCCGAAGATAGGCGGTTTTTGAGCCAATAAAAAAGGGCAGCCTAAGCTGCCCTTTTAAACGAAATGTCTTAACTATTCAACAACGGCACCAGAAGCAGTGCAACGATATTGATGATTTTAATCAATGGATTAATCGCAGGGCCCGCGGTGTCTTTGTAGGGGTCGCCAACGGTGTCGCCGGTAACAGCTGCCTTGTGGGCTTCCGAACCCTTGCCGCCATGATGACCTTCTTCGATATATTTTTTCGCATTGTCCCAGGCGCCACCACCGGTGCACATCGAAATGGCGACAAACAGGCCGGTAACAATCGTGCCCATCAACAAGCCACCCAGGGCGTCGGCACCCAGTGCCATGCCGACAATGACCGGAATGAACAAGGGCAGCATCGAAGGAACAATCATTTCGCGAATAGCCGATTTGGTCAGCAGGTCAACCGCTTTGTCATACTGCGGTTTGCCGGTGCCTTCCATGATGCCGGGGATTTCGCGGAACTGGCGGCGAACTTCCTCTACTACCGCACCTGCTGCGCGACCCACCGCCTGCATGGCAAATGCACCAAACAAATACGGGATCATGCCGCCGATCATCAGGCCGATAATCACGTCTTTATTGTTCAACGAGAAATCGACGACATCTGGACCAAACTTTTCGGACAGTTTGTGCGAGTAATCGGCAAACAAGACCAGTGCCGCCAAACCGGCCGAACCAATCGCATAACCTTTGGTCACCGCTTTGGTGGTATTGCCAACCGCATCGAGCGCATCGGTAATTTTGCGGATTTCCGGACCGAGCTCGCTCATTTCAGCGATGCCGCCGGCGTTGTCGGTAATCGGGCCGTAGGCATCGAGTGCAACAATCACGCCTGCCATCGAAAGCATCGATGTTGCCGCAATAGCGACACCGTACAAGTCGGCGATGGAATAGCAACCCCAGATGGCAAGTACAACGGCCAGCACGGGAGCAGCAGTAGATTTCATCGAGACTGCCAGACCTGCAATCACATTCGTACCGTGGCCGGTTTCCGAGGCTTTTGCCACGTCTTGTACCGGTGCATATTCGGTCGCCGTGTAGTACTCGGTGATGACGACCATCGCGCCGGTCAGGCCCAGCCCGATCAAGGTGCACCAGAACAAGGGCATACCCAGGTCCTTGCCAAACAATTGATCGCTGACAAAATAAAATGCAATCGCAGCCAGTATGCCCGATACCGCCAAACCACGATAAAGCGCGTTCATGATTTTGCCGCCATCGCGCACTTTCACGAAGAAGGTACCGATGATTGAAGCAATGATCGAAACCGAACCCAAAGCCAGCGGATACATGACACCTGCCGCACCGTAGGTATTGAAAGCAATGCCTGCCACCAACATCGCGGCAATAATCGTCACGGCATAGGTTTCAAACAGGTCGGCTGCCATACCGGCGCAGTCACCAACGTTGTCACCCACGTTATCGGCAATGACGGCAGGGTTGCGTGGATCATCTTCCGGAATTCCGGCTTCCACTTTACCTACGAGATCGGCACCAACATCGGCGCCTTTGGTAAAGATGCCGCCGCCAAGGCGTGCGAAGATCGAAATCAGCGAGCTACCGAAAGCCAGGCCAATCATCGGCTCAAGCGCATCGCCAAGGGATTCGGCCGTAATGCTGCCTTGCAAGACATACATGAAGAAACCCACCACGCCCAACAAGCCCAAACCGACCACCAGCATGCCGGTAATCGCGCCACCCTTGAAACTGACGTTCAAAGCGGCATTCAGGCTTTGCGTGGCAGCCTGTGCGGTGCGCACATTGGCGCGAACCGAAACGAACATGCCGATAAAGCCCGCTGCACCGGACAAAATGGCGCCAATCGCGAAGCCCACCGCGGTCAGCCAATTGCCCAAACCAAAGCCAATGACCAGAAATAGCACCACACCGACCATCGCGATCGTCATGTACTGGCGACGCAAATAGGCGCCGGCACCTTCCTGAATCGCCATGGCGATTTTTTGCATTCGTTCATTCCCGGCTGGCTGAGCCAGGACCCAGCGGGTGGTGAAAACACCATAAAGAATGGCGATGACCGCACAGGCCAACGCCAGCTCAAAACCGTATTGCTCAAACATGCCTCTTACTCCCCATAAGTTAAACACTAAGCAGTCAACAAAAAACGGCTGAACGCCGCTGGCCCCGAGTATCGCAGAGGAAACGGGGTAAGCGCCAGCTAGTGCGGGCGTTAATCGCGGAAACGCGATTTATGCGGCGTCTATTGCTTAATTATTGCTCGCCAGGGCCTGCTGGTATTCCTGCGCATTGCTCATGTGCAATGAAGGTTGGCCGTTGAATAAACTGCCATCCCGGCTTGCCTTGATGTAATACGTTTGCCCGGCTTCCGGATCCAATCTGAAAACCTGTTTGGTGCCGGGGTCGGCCATATAGTAATAGGTGCCCGGTGCAAGATCCTGCTCGAATTTATCGCCTTTTTTGAGCTTGGCCAGCTCCTGGTTTTGGCTGGTCAGCGCATAAGGTCTGCCACTGTCATCGCTGGCGCGATAAAAAATCACTTTTGCGGTGGAGCTCTGGGCTTGGGCAAATTGGCTTGTGAATAGCAGCAGGCCGCAGCCAAGCAAAATAGCCATGATTTTTTTCATTTCATATCCCCGGTGTAGCAAGGCTGATGCCTTCGTTTTTAGTATCGCAACCAAGTAAAGAGCTAAAACTCGAACCCGGCAATAAGCATATACCGGGCGAGCGATTTATCCAGCAAGCACCGCAATATTAGCCTGCGGGCCAATGTTAAAAAATGTTACCGCCATGCTTTTGCCGTGCCGGACGGAATATAAATGGGAAATGCCATTTGTGACGACTTTCAGGGTAGGCGGATGTAACGGTTTTTTCATTCCAGGGGTGGACTATGCGAATACAGATGGTTGGGTTGATAGCTTTGGGTTTTCTGATAAGTACTTCGGTCGTCGCAAAAAGCGCACCGGAATGGAAAGAACAATCAAATGCCTACAAGGCTAAGAATGCATTGCCGGTGAAGGCAATTGCATTGAGTGCCGTGAACGTGGATGTAGGCGTTCATCTTGAGCGTCTTACGTTGTTAAGCGGGGAAGGCCACACGGGCAAGAAACTGCTCTCCGGTCTTCTGGCAGGTGCCGCTACGGTTTCCGGCGTCGGCGGCGGTATGGATTTCGCGTCGCGTGAACCACTCGAAGAACACCTGACACCCGAGGAATCCAGAAAAATCGCCGATGATGTTGCAAAAATGGTGATCGAGCATTTCAGGAAGATGGAAGGCTATACGATTTTGGCTGGCGAGGAAGTGACTTCCAAACCCTTTTATTCCGGGCTGAGCGGTTTGAACGATATCGATACCGGCAAGAAAAGGGTGCAGGACGGGCGTTGGTCGCCGGAATATTATTTCGGTTATTACTCGACACCTGCAGGTAGCTACAAGTATCGCAAAATGTCCAAGTTTGCCTTTAGCGACAAGGAGTTTTCTCCGGTTGTCCGTCAAAATCTTTCTGCTGATGCCACTTTGCAGGTAAACGTCTTTTTAGTGAATACGCGTGGCGATTTCCGGATACAGGAAATGTCGATCAGCTTGAGCGGCCAGCAATGGGCCAGCCAGAAAGGCGACATGGTTGGTTTGAATTACATCCTGAATAATCCGAATGAAGTGTCGGTGCCTATGGATAGCAAAAGCAAAGACAACTATGCCGCATGGACCTCACTCAAGCCCAAGGTGGATATCTTGCTTGACGAGATAGTTTTGAAAATGAAAGCGGCATTGCCGCCATTGCCAGCGGCCGCTGCACCGGTGATGGCAGCCGCACCGGTGGTCAAGGAAGCCCTTGTTGCCGATACCTCTGTTATCGAAGGGCAGGCTCCAGCGCCGGAAAAAACCGCAGTGGCCGATACACTCGAGGACCCGCCAGCAGTCGAAGAAGTACCCGCCACGCACAAGTAAGCAGGTAATCCATTTGTCTGCGACTCCACAAAAAAGCCCCGGTTTTGCCGGGGCTTTTTTTACGGAAATTCAAATCCGCTGCCAGCATTATTTTCCGTGACGCAGGGGTTTGGAGTAACGGGGCAATCCGTCTTTTCCATAAGGTACCGGCGCTTCGCCTGCGATCAATGGCGTCAGATAGGTTCGGCAAGCTGCCGTGATGCCATAGCCGTCTTTGCGTATGTAATTGGCCGGCATTTTCTTTTCATGATTGGCAATTTTTTCCAGCGATGCCGGTTCGACTTTCCAGCGATATGGCTTGCTGGAAATACGTTTGATGACCGGCATCACGCCATTCATGCCCTTGGTGGCGTATTCCACCGCAGCTTTGCCGACCGCGATGGCATGCTCGAGATCGGTTTTCGAAGCCAGGTGGCGTGCAGAACGTTGCAGGTAATCCGGCACGGTCCAATGTACTTTCATGGCGAGTTTGTCTTTTACCAGGCCGGCAATCAGCGGGCCGACGCCACCCAATTGAGAATGGCCGAAAGCATCTTTGCTGCCCTCGGTTTCGGCAAGAAATTTTCCGCCGGCATCTTTCACGCCTTCCGAAACCACCACCACGCAATAGCCGACACGATTTACGGTCGCCTCGACCGCCTGCAGGAATTTCGCTTCATCAAAAGCGACTTCGGGGAACAAAATAATATGCGGCGCATCGTGTTTGCCCTCCCCGGCCACGCCCGCGGCTGCGGCCAACCATCCGGCATGGCGACCCATCACTTCGTAGACGAATACCTTGGTGGAGGTTTCCGCCATGGCGGCAACATCCAGACTGGCTTCGAGAATCGACACAGCCGTGTATTTGGCAGCCGAGCCAAAACCCGGGCAGCAGTCGGTAACGGCCAGATCATTGTCGACAGTCTTCGGTACGCCGATGCAGACAAGATCGTATCCAGAAGCCTTTGCCAATTGTGAAACTTTCAACGCGGTATCGGCCGAATCATTGCCGCCGTTGTATAAAAAATAACGGATATCGTTTTTCCTGAAAACGGCCAACAGTTTTTCGTACTTTTCGCGATCTTGCTCCAGCGATTTCAATTTGACGCGGCAGGAACCAAAAGCACCACCAGGGGTATGGGCCAGTGCCTTGATATCGGCGGTAGTCATGCGGCCGGTATCCATCAACTCGTCACGCAGAACCCCCAGAATTCCGTTTTTTGCCGCCAAAACGGGAATTTTTTTCGCGCGCGCTGCCAGAATCACTGCACTGGCAGTGGCATTAATGACGGCGGTGACTCCGCCCGATTGTGCGTAAAGGAGCTTTCCTTTGCTCATAATTATCAATCTCTTACTGTTGTTTATTGACTTGATGCGTCTGGCCCGTTAGCGTGACGTGTCCGCGCGGCGAATCAAGGGCTCCACTATAACTAATCGGAGCTGCGACAGTCGTGCGTTTATTTTTCTGGAGTCTTTCATGCGATTGGTATTGTTAGGGGCGCCCGGCTCGGGCAAAGGCACTCAGGCGGCGCGCCTGCGCGAACATCTGCAAGTGCCGCATATTTCCACCGGTGATTTATTGCGTGCTGCGGTTGCCGCCGGTACCGAACTGGGCATGAAGGCAAAAGTAGTGATGGCTTCGGGCAATCTGGTGTCCGATGACATCGTGTTGGGCATGCTCGAAGAACGCCTCTTGAAATCCGATACCGGCAATGGTTTTATTCTCGACGGTTATCCGCGCAATCTGGCACAGGCCGGCGCATTGGAAAAACTGCTGGAAAAAATCAGGCAGCCTGTCGATGTTGCCGTGCAGCTGGACGTGAATACCGATTTGCTGGTTGAACGCATCGCAGGGCGTTCCAAAGCCGAAGGTCGTGCCGACGATACACCCGAAGCCGTCCGTCATCGTCTGAATGTCTATAACGAACAAACAGCGCCGGTGGTGGATTTCTATCGTAACCATGGCACTTTGGTGCATGTGGATGGCGTTGGCGGTCTGGACGATGTTTTCAATCGCATTATTGCGGCGATTTCCCACACGCACGATGTGGGCTGATTTCAAAAACAAAGCGAAACAATGAAATTACATATCCTCGGAATTTGCGGCACCTTCATGGGTGGCGTTGCAGCGCTTGCGCGCGAGTTGGGCCATGAGGTCGACGGCTCGGATCAAAATGTCTATCCACCGATGAGCACCCAGCTGGAGCAATTGGGAATTACGCTCACCTCCGGATATAAAGCGGAAAACATTACTGCGGACACCCGGCAGGTTATCGTCGGCAATGCCTTGTCGCGCGGAAATCCTGCCGTTGAATATGTATTGAATCAACAGCTCGATTACATTTCCGGCGCCGAATGGCTACGCGAAAACGTATTGCCCAAACGCACGACACTAGCAGTTGCCGGAACGCACGGCAAAACTACCACCACATCGATTCTTGCATTTCTGCTGGAAGCCGCCGGCCGCGACCCCGGGTTTCTTGTTGGCGGCGTACCGGAAAATTTCGGTGTATCCGCGCGCCTGGGCAAGGGAAAAGAATTTGTCGTCGAGGCCGACGAATACGACACCGCCTTTTTCGACAAGCGCAGCAAGTTTGTCCACTATCGCCCGAGCGTTGCCATCCTGAATAATCTGGAATTCGATCACGCCGATATTTTTGATGATGTTGCGGCTATTCAAAAGCAATTCCACCACCTGATTCGCATCGTGCCGGGCAACGGAAAATTGATTGTCAACGGCGAAGATAAATACCTTGCCGAAGTATTAAGCATGGGCGCCTGGTCACCGGTTGAACGTTTCTCGCTGGAGGGCAATACCGAGTGGACGGCACGTCTGATTGAAAACGACGGTTCGCAATTCGGCGTTATCTATCAAGGCAAGGAACTGGGCGTAGTGCAATGGTCTTTGCTGGGACGCCACAACGTGCTCAATGGCTTGGCTGCCATCGCGGCTGCAAATGCGGTAGGTGTCGATGTTGCAAGCGTGCTGCCGCGGCTGCTCGAGTTTCAAAGCGTAAAACGCCGTCTTGAAAATATCGGCAATGCAGCTGGCATTAGCGTTTATGACGATTTCGCCCATCACCCAACCGCTATTCGCACCACCCTGGAAGGCCTGCGGGCAAAAGTCGGCAGCGCTCGTATTGTGGTGGCGATGGAGCCTCGAAGTAACTCGATGCGTTTGGGTTCGCATGCCGCTGAAATTGCCCCTTCCCTCGATGTTGCCGATGCCGTCGTGTTTTTGCATCGACCCGAGCTGAGCTGGGATGCCGGTAAAGTGATTTCCGCCTTGCGAGGTCACGGCCAAACTGCCATGACCGTCGATGCGCTGATAGCGGAATTGAAAGCGCTGGTGCATGAGGGTGACCACGTTGTCTTCATGTCCAATGGCGGTTTCGAAGGTGCACCGAGAAGGTTTTTGGCGGCCCTGTAGGGGCGATTCATGAATCGCCCCTACGGCGTTACACTATTCGCGTGAGCAATACCGAGCTACCGCTGTTTCCTTTGAATACCGTCCTGTTTCCGGGTGGAATCCTGCCATTGCGCATCTTTGAACCACGCTATCTGGACATGGTGAAAGACTGCATGCGAAACCAGCATGGTTTTGGCGTCTGCATGATTATCCAGGGCGAAGAAGTCGGCCACCAGACGGCTTCGGCCGCCTTGGGTTGCGAAGCGCGCATTATCGATTTTGATCAAACGCCTGATGGTCTGCTCGGCATCACCACAAAAGGCGAGCGGCGTTTCCATGTGGAGCAGGTAAGAATACGCAGCAATGGTTTGGTAATGGGGCAGGTATCATGGCTAGGCGAGTCACCCGAAGTTGTGATCGCGCCGGAATATTTCGTGTTGTCGCAAATACTGCAGCGTGTTCTGGACAAGGCCGATATTTCATTCGATAAAAAACAATTGGAAAACGCCGATTGGGTGAGCTGGCGTTTGGCCGAATGGTTGCCCTTGTCCAATCTGGAAAGACAAGAATTATTGCAAGAATCCGATGCCCATCTTCGGTTGCAGCACCTGTTGGAAAAAATCCCGAATTTTCAGAGCATCTAAAACATGAGCAGTCTCAAAGGTAAAACCCTATTCATCACCGGTGCTTCGCGCGGCATTGGTCTGGCAATTGCTTTAAGAGCTGCCCGTGATGGTGCCAATATCGTTATCGCGGCAAAATCCGATGTGCCTAATCCCAAGCTGCCCGGGACCATCCATTCGGCCGCCAAAGCGGTGGAGGAAGCTGGCGGCAAAGCGCTGGCAGTGCGCTGCGATATTCGTGAAGAAGACGAAGTAAAGTCGGCAGTTGAAAAAGCCGTCGATATCTTTGGCGGCATTGATATTCTGGTCAACAACGCAAGCGCCATCTGGCTGCGCGGTACGCTCGACACGCCAATGAAGCGTTTTGATCTGATGAACCAGGTCAATTCGCGCGGCACATTCATGTGTTCGCAAATCTGTCTGCCGCATTTATTGCAATCCGCCAATCCGCATATTTTGACGCTCGCGCCGCCGATCAATCTTGATCCTAAATGGTGGGCGCGGCATACCGGCTACACTCTGGCCAAAATGGGCATGAGTTTTGTCACGCTGGGGTTGGCAGAAGAATTCAAAGGCAAGGTGGCGGTCAACGCGCTGTGGCCACGTACGGTAATTGCCACCGATGCCATCAACATGATTCCGGGTGTGGAGTTGTCGAAATGCCGCACTACCGAAATTCTTTCCGATACCGCCCATGCCATCTTGACCACGCCGCAGGCGCAGTTGACCGGGCAATTCATTGTGGACGAGGATTTCCTGCGCGCACGCGGTGTCACCGATTTTGATCGATATGCCATTGACCCTTCGCAGGATTTATTGCCTGACTTCTTTCTGGACTGATGCCCGTGAAATATTTACATGCGATGGTTCGCGTTCGTGATCTGGAAGCTTCGATGAAGTTTTATCGCGATGCGCTTGGTTTGGTGGAAACAAGACGGAAGGATTATCCGCAAGCTCGCTTTACCCTGGTCTATCTTGCTGCACCGGAAAATCCCGATGCAGAAGTCGAGCTCACTTTCAATTACGACGAAGAAGACTACGGCGGCGCACGCAATTTCGGGCACCTGGCTTTCGCCGTGGACGATATTTATGCCATCTGTGAGCACTTGCAGCAGCAAGGCGTCATCATCAACCGGCCGCCGCGTGACGGCCGCATGGCTTTTGTGCGTTCACCAGACAATATCTCGATCGAATTGCTTCAAAAAGGCGAAGCATTGGCGCCGATGGAGCCCTGGTTGTCCATGCAGAATATAGGCAGCTGGTAACTTCCGGCAGTTTTGTGACTTGAAGCACACGCTGACTTTTGGTGACACTTTGTGACGCTAAATAGCGGGTTTTTGCTGGTTTTTTGCGTTTCCGAAGCTTGTTTTCGCACCTATATAGATTGGCCTGCTTCTTGCATATTGCATGATCGGCTTATCAATTATTGCTGAGCTCGAAATTCAGGGGGACCTATGAAACGCAGCGCCGGCTTCACATTGATCGAACTCATGATTGTCATTGCCATCCTGGGCATATTGATTGCCATTGCGCTGCCTGCTTATCAGGAATACACGGTGCGGGCGAAGATGTCCGAAGCACTTAGTCTCGTGGCCAGGGAAAAAGTGGCGACGGCCGAATACTATATGTCGCGCGGTTCCTTTCCCAACACATTGGAAGAAGCGGGCTCAACTACCGTAGCGAATGCAAGCAAGTATGTGGGGCAGATTCATATGCTGACGCCGGGGACAATCTGTTTACACATACAAAACACTGGCGAGCCTTCGGTCGATAGCGGTTTTCATCCGCTACGTCTGCAGGCAAGCGTCAACGCCAGCGGTCAGATCGAGTGGGTTTGTGGACATGGCTCCGGTTCGCAAGACAAATTTTATCCTGCCAATTGCAGGAATATACTGTAGGTCCGAAAGCTTGAAAGCGCTATCGTCCGTGCGGTAGCGCTTGTATCAAATCTTCAATCAAATCTTCGACATTTTCCAGGCCAACGGAAATGCGTAACAAGTTTTGCGGCGACACCGGGTTTGGCCCTTCGACGGACGCACGATGCTCGATCAGTGATTCGCAGCCGCCCAGTGAAGTGGCATTGATAAACAATTTCAATTTTCCGGCGAATGCCAATGTTGCTTCGCGCCCGCCTTTGACGTGTATCGACATCATGCCGCCAAAATCACGCATCTGTTTTTTTGCGACGTCATGATTTACGTGCGAGCTCAAGCCCGGGTAATTTACCTTCTCGATCGCGGGATGATTACTTAGATACTCGGCGATTTTTTTCGCATTGGCACAGTGCCAGGCCATGCGCGCAGCCAGTGACCGGCAGCCGCGCAGGATCAGCCAGGCGCTGAAGGGCGAAAGGATATTGCCGGTGATATGGCGACGATGTGCCACTTTTTCGTAAAGGTCATTGCGATTTGCAAATACCAGCGCGCCTCCCATCACGTCGCTATGGCCGCCAAAATATTTTGTCGTGGAATGCATCACCACGTCCGCGCCGAGTTCCAGTGGCAGTTGCAATATCGGAGTTGCGAAAGTGTTGTCACAGACAAGACGGATATTTTCTTCCTTGCATAATTGCGCGATGGCTTTGATGTCGGATATTTCAAGCAGCGGGTTCGACGGTGTCTCCAGCCAGATCCATTGCGTATGTTCGGAAATCGTGGCGCGCAATAGGTTGACATCACTCATATCAACTGCGCGCGTACTAATGCCGCGTTCGGGCAAAAATTCTTCTCCCAGGCTGCGCAAGCCGCCATAGCAATCTTTTGGAATTAATACTTCAGCGCCCGATGGCAGGCATTCCAGCAGTCCATTCATGGCGGCCATGCCAGATGCAAATGCCAGCGCGGCTTCACCTTGTTCCATTGCTGCCAGGCATTCTTCCAGTCGTGATTGGGTGGGATTGGCTTCACGCTGATACTCAAAACCGTCCACGCGTTCGCCGGCAGGTCCATGTTGAAAAGTCGTCGCAAGATGTATCGGTGGTGAAACTGCGCCGGTTTGTCTGTCGGGTTCGCCACCTGCATGTATTGCCAATGTTTCAATACGCATTGAATGCTCCCAGCTTCAAGTCACGCAACATTAATTCGGAAATAAATTGGTTTTCATTTTCAAAAACAAAAGCATCCAGTCCAGCCTGTTTTGCGCCCTCGACATTTCGGTGCTTGTCGTCGACAAACAGCGTGGAGTAGGGCGCGAACCCAAGACGCTGCAGGCATTGGGTGAAAGCAAACTCCTCGGGTTTCGCGGTACCTAGCGAGCCCGAGCAAACAAAACGCGAGCGAAACAGCGGCATTAACTCGGGTACGATCTGTTCGGCGTTTTGATATAGCCAGTGCGCATTGTTGCTGAATACGCCAAGTTGCACTTGCCCGGATAATTGTTCACAAATTTTCACTACGCCGGGACGCACCCGCGTAGCTTGTTTTCGCGCGGCAATGAAAGCTTCTCCTGGAATGCTCAAGCCCCATTCGCTGCGCAATAAATCCATGTAGGTGTCCAGATCGAACTCGCCGCGGTCGGATCTTGCTTCCAGGCCGCTCGAAAATACGGCTTCGTGTACATACTTTTCGGTAGCACCGGAAAATTCTGCCAGTACGCGGCAACGAATGGTGTGGCTGTAATCCACCAGTACTTCGTCCATGTCCAATAGCAGTAGTTTCGGTTTGCCCATTATCTGGATTCCAGGAAGGCTTCGCGGGCAGCTTCAATCGTATGGTTTATTTCGACATCGCCGTGCATCGAACTTAAAAAGCCGGCTTCATAGGCAGAAGGTGCGAGGTAAACGCCGCGTTTCAACATGCCGTGGAAAAACTTTCGGAATCCTTCGATATTGCATGCAGTCGCATCGCTGAAGCTTTCCACTTTTTTATCGGTAAAAAACAAACCGAACATGGCGCAGCTACGATTGGTAGTGACCGCGACACCGGCATGACGCGCGGCATCTTCCAGCCCGTCACAAAGTTGGTGTGTGCGCTGTTCGAGTTTTTCGTAGAAGCCGGGAACCTGAATCAGTTCCAGAGTAGCCAAACCTGCGGCCATGGCGACAGGATTGCCGCTAAGCGTTCCGGCTTGATAGATCGGTCCGCTCGGCGCAATTTGCTGCATCAAATCCCTGCGGCCGCCATAAGCGCCAACGGGCATGCCGCCACCAATTATTTTGCCGAACGTGCTCAAGTCCGGTGTGATGCCATAGCGCGCTTGCGCCCCCCCAAGTGCCACACGGAAGCCGGTCATCACTTCATCAAAAATCAGAATACTTTGGTATTGCGTGCACAGATTGCGAAGATGCTGCAAATAACCATCTTTGGGCAGGATGCAATTGGCGTTGCCGACAATCGGCTCGACAATGAGACCGGCGATATCGGTGCCGACTTGTTCGAATAATTTTGTTGCAGCGTCAAAGTCGTTGTAAGGCAGCGTCAACGTTAAATCGGCCAGTGCTTTTGGTACGCCAGGCGAGTCTGGAATTCCGAGCGTCAACATTCCGGAGCCTGCCTTGACCAAAAAAGAATCGCCGTGACCGTGATAGCAGCCTTCGAATTTCACGATTTTATTGCGGCCGGTGGCACCGCGTGCCAGACGGATGGCAGACAAGGTGGCTTCGGTGCCTGAGTTGACCATGCGTACCATTTCGCAGCTTGGTATCAGGCGCATCAGCACTTCGGCCATGGTAACTTCCAGCGCATTTGGCACGCCGAATGACAAACCGTTTTTCATGACATCGGACACCGCCTGTAAAACTTTCGGATGTGCGTGACCTGCAATCATCGGTCCCCAGCTTCCGATGTAGTCGACATAGCGATTACCGTCGACATCAATCAAGTAGGCGCCTTCGGCCCGTGCGGCAAAAAAAGGTTCGCCACCAACGGATTTGAAAGCGCGGACAGGCGAGTTAACGCCACCTGGCAGCAATAATTTGGCGCGTGAAAATAATTCGTGGCTTTTTTCGTTATTCATGGGATTACTCAAAACAGGAAATAAATTTTTTGACTTCGGATGCGGGGTCGGCAGCATCAAAAACTGCGCCGATCACTGCGAGAAAATTCGCGCCCGCTGCCAAAGTTCGTTTTGCATTGTCGGGCGTTATGCCGCCAATGGCTACCATTGGCAATTTCAGTGGAGCTGCTTGCGAAAACAATTCAAGACTCGCATTACGCGCGTTCGGTTTTGTGCCGGAACCGTAAACTGCACCAAATGCCATGTAGCTGGCGCCATCTGCAGCCGCTTTTTCTGCCATGGCGAGCGAGTTGTAGCAGGAAGTGCCGATCACGGCGTCTTTCCCGAGCTGAAATCTTGCCGCTTTCAAATCGCCATCATGCTCACCAAGATGCACGCCATCGGCACCCAGTTTTGCAGCAAGTGCAATATCGTCATTGATGATGAAAAGGATGTTCAACCCGCGACAATGCCTCTGTAAAACCCTGGCCTGCCGGTACATTTGTTCGGAATTCGCCAGCTTGTTGCGATATTGCAATATCGCAATACCCTCTTTTAATGCCGGCAATACTTTTGCCAAAAAGTTTTCGGTGTCGGAATCGTCAGGCGTAATCAGGTAAAGGCCGCCCTTTTGCAGAACAGTGTTTTGGTTCATGGCGGTGGCGTATGAAAAATGCGAGAATACCCGCCAATTTTAAAGGGTTTTACGCGTCTTATGACTGATTCAACAGCATTTCGTAGTTATATGTGTGTCGTTTGCGGTTTTATCTACAACGAAGTCGATGGCTTGCCGGAAGAAGGCCTGGCGCCAGGTACCCGTTGGGACGATATTCCCGATTCATGGGTTTGCCCGGATTGTGGTGTTACCAAGATGGATTTCGAGATGGTGGAAATCTAAAGAGCGGTCAGTTCAGTTTCGTGCGCACGCTGCTCAGCTCCACCAGGTAATTGCGCATGGTTTCTTCATCTTCGGCATTCGGCGTTGATTGCAGATAGTTTGCCAAATCTTCACGGGCGCCTTTCACGTGGCCCAGCTCGCGATATGCCAGGCCGCGGTCACGCAGGGCATCCGAATTGTCGCTGCTGATTTTCAATAATCGGTCGGCGCTGCGTGCCACGCGCTCCCAGTCTCCGGCTTCGACATACAGTCCTTTGAGATTGCGCAACATGCGCGACAAAATCATGCGATGCGTGGCAGGAGCAAGAATCTGGTAAAGCTCCTGATCATCCGGCGGATGGCCATTCATGTGTGGCGTGGCGCGCTCCTTCAATTCTTCAACGCTAACCGGGCGTCCCTTGTTGAAAGGGTCCATGACCAAAATGCCGTCGTCAACCGGTAGTCGCACCAGGAAATGGCCGGGAAAAGAAATGCCATCGAGTGCAAGCCCGAGCTTTCGCATTAATTCGATTTGTACAACGGCCAGCGAAATGGGAATGCCGAGTTTCCGATCTAGTACTTCATTGAGATAGCTGTTGCGCGGGTCATCGTAATGCGTGTGGTTTCCCGCGAAGCCCTGTTCTTCAAAAAGATATTTATTGATCGCGGTCAACTGCGATGGCAAATCCAGCTCGGGATTGATATGCGGTTGAAGGTCGGTCGCAAAACGGCGTATTTGTTCGACATAGAATCCTGCATCAAGCTGCGGGTATTCATCGCGGGCGATCAGCAGTGCCGTATCAAGCAAAGGCAGTTCATCATCCTCATAAGCGGCGAGTGTGTTCCAGTCGGGCAGTAAGTAAGACGATGTCATGAGTGCTAGGTGGTAGTTTCCAGTCCGGAAATCAAGGTGCAATCGTCAGGTTGATGTCTGGCGAGACTTTCATTTCATCGCCGGCATGTATTTTGAATAGCTCAACGGAGCCTGCATTTAATTCCAGCACATATAAAGCGGCGCCTTCACTGGCGTAAGGCGGGCAGCGGTCGCCTGCACTGCAAGGTGGAACGCGTTCTTGCGCCGAGACCAATTTACGGTCTTTGCTGAAATATAAAATATCCAGCGGGATTCGCGTATTTTTCATCCAGTACGCTTGTTGTTCTTCAACGTCGTGAATAAAAAGCATGCCGGTATTTTTTTTCAGCTCATCCCGAAACATTAGGCCGCGTTCGCGTGTTTCGTTGGTATTCGCCACTTCCACGGGGAACCGCTGCCCCTTGATCTCAACCCATTGCTTGGATGGCATGCTCGAGCAGGCGGGTAATGTGAAAACGAGTAGAAAAAAACAAATCAGGCGCATAAAAATTCCTTGGTTTATGTCGTGACCTTCTCTATTGCGTGTTCGCTTGTCAAGAAATTTATTTTTCAAAAAAAGCTTTTATAAACGCACTTTAATGTTTATAGTTCGCGGCCCAAAACACCGCAGGCAAGTTGCCTGAAGGTTTTGGAATAGGGCAAAAAACTTGAATTTGGGTGTTGACCTTCTTCAAATATGCCCTATAATGTGCGGCTCCCTTGAGCGAAATGCCTCGGGACGGGTTCTCCGGAATCCACGTACTATGATCTTTGACAGTGTGCGCAGGAAATTTGTGCGGGCGTCTGTAGAGCGGAGTGAAGT